>Ga0208902_1000076_pt1 | contig 60535 bp, 54 predicted proteins | sample AntAceMetag02UKH_FD_184767 | JGI IMG/M metagenome (GOLD analysis project Ga0208902, IMG submission 184767) | Saline lake microbial communities from Ace Lake, Antarctica - Antarctic Ace Lake Metagenome 02UKH (SPAdes) (version 2) | ecosystem: Environmental > Aquatic > Non-marine Saline and...
TGAGAAACGATGGCAGAAAATAAATGCGGTTAAAAAATTAGCAAAGGTTATTGAAGGAGTGCAGTTTGTGGATGGAGTTGAAAGGATCGCCGCCTAAACCTCTAAACACAACATTTGACAATAACTCGCCTTTCACCAGCTTGCAGAACTCACAGATCCCAAAGATCCTGAAACTGCCTTAAAAGACCTCAACGTCATCATCATGCACATTAAACCGGACTTTTCCGCAAAAACACAGCCCCGCGAGATCATCACCAAACAGCTTAACGCACGTAATGACCTTGGCTTAAATCTAATTTTTGCTGAACAGGGAAAAAGGAGGGAGCTGTAGCAAAGGTTTCAAGGCCTCGAGGAGTCAAGGTTTCAAGAGATTTGTTTCTTATTCTCTAAAGATTTTATCAGTGCCTTTAACATTCTTTCGATTTCTAAGATATCTGCATTTGTTGTACCTAACATGGTTTCTTCAATAAAACCCAAATCCCCTGCTAATAATATTTGGGTTTCCAGTTCACAAACCGAACCATATGAGATATAAAGCATTCTAATGTAATCAGCAATTGATTTTCTACCATACCCTTCTGCAATATTAGATGGAATTGAAACAACGGATCTTCTTATCTGCGAAGTTAGACCATATCTTTCTTCCTTTGGAAACGTTGTTGTTATCCTATATATTTTCAAGCAAAGCTCATATGACTTTTGCCAGACCTTCAACTCTTTATAGTTTTTTAGCATTTCACTTGACCCCTCGAAACCTCGACCCCTTGAATCCTTTATTAAATCTTTTCCGAAAGCCAGATCAGGTTTTCCGCAAAGCGCTCAACCGTCTTCACCCCTTCTTCATCATTTGCAGAATCCCCCGGCTGAAGACCAAAACCCACATTCCAGTAAGTCGACCCCGCAACAATCATATCATTGATGGTGTACCAGAACATAAGCTGGGCATAGGTAAAGTTCTGACCCGCACGGCGCGCCACCACAACCGGACCGCCGATCTTTCTGCTAAACAAATGACCGTTTGAACGGGAAACATAACCGGCCCGATCAAGAAGCGCCATGGTCTGAGGGGTTGCCGATCCAAAATATACCGGAGAACCGGTAATGATAATATCCGCATCAATCATCTCTTCAAAAATTGGATGGAAATCATCATTTTTAATCGCGCAGGTTTTGTCCTGTTTTTCCCGGCAGACACCGCAGGCAATACACGGCGTGATGGTCTTTCCCCTTAAGCTTATGAGTTTACTTTCAATACCTGCTGTTGATAATTTTTCCAGACATTTATTCAAAAGTGTTTCGGTATTTCCTTCTTTTCGCGGACTTCCGCAAATGGCTATTGCTTTCATTTTCTTCCTTTCTTATTTTAGTAAGTCATAATTTTAAATTTTAAGCATCCGGGTTGATCCAAAAAGCCGGCTGACATAAAATTAGCCTGTTAACCGTTCATATTAGATCAGAAGATTCTTTTATTGAGACTCATTTCAGTCTTTTCGAAAAAGATAAAAGGATTCAAGGGGTCAACTGAAAATCAAAAAAGCTTTTGCATTCAATGCATAATGACACCATATTAGGTTTTAGAGTTGTTCACTCGAACCCTGGACCCCTGGATTCCTTGAACCCTTTATTTTAATATGCTACAACACCTTATCCCCAAGATCCTCAACAATATCCGACAGACCAAGCGCTTCAAGTTTGTCTTTTTTAAACAAGCCGGTCTCAACGTCCCATCCCCGGGCAAGATAGTAATCATCCATGACTTTTTCAAAATCTTCTTTTTTAACTGTCTTACCCAAAACAGAAAATTTCTTCCCGTCTTTTCCGGGAAGGATAGCTTCCGGATTAAAAACCCCGATTACCGACTCCGGCTTTCCCTGCGGCTGAGAAAAATTAAACTCTTCAATAGTATCCTCTTTTCTTCCCTGGCGACCTTCTTTCATATATATTGCCCGGCACAGGTTTAAACTCCGTTCACCGGAAAGAAGAAAAGAGGCTTCATCCATCTCCTGTCCGGTTATTGCTGAAAACAGCCGGGCTTCAAGACCAGGATCCCCTGTGCCGGACTCCCGGTTGCCGGTAAAGTCGATCGGCCAGAAGAAATCACAGCAGATCATATTCTCTTCGGCGTAAGCCCGGCTCTGCATAAGTGCAGCCGCCGCGCCCATATATTCGGCAGAATCAAATTCAGCCGCTTTCTCATTTCCCCAGAAAACCGCCGCAAGAGTTCTCAGCTTTTCCGTGGTGAAATTGCCCATCATTCCCTCCGTTGCCATCCACACCATCCACTTAACCATGGGGAAGCTCACCGCATGAAGCTGCGTTATGGGATGAATGGGCTCGGTCGCATGTATCGGCGCCAGGGAAAGAAACAGTCTCGGCCCGTAAAGGTCTGTGTGAAAACCATATTTCGAGACCTTCCCGTCAATAAGGTCTTCCGCACCCAGCTCTTTCGCCGCCCGCCGGCTTCCTTCCGCCAGGATATCTCCCGCGCCTTTTCTGTTCACCAAAAGCGATATAAACCGGTCCAGCCATTCAGCGGTTCCATAAAGTTCAGGATCAAGCCCGGTCTCTTTTTGAGAGATCAGGCCGGCGGCTACCGCTTTCGGCACCCATTCAAAAAGCAAGTTCAGTTCGTTCGTACAAAGCCCATGCTGATTTGCAAGTCTGTTTGCCGCAAATGTTGTTTTACCCATGGTACCGGATTTTGCCTGTTCCGCATAGGCGTACGCATAGGCAGAGGCACAGTTTTTACCAAAAGCGTGCTTTCCGTCAGTATCCGTATACATCCCCCTGCCGCAAACGCCGGGACAGGAAAAGCAGGGGCTTGTCCTTACCCGCTCAATTTCATCCAGAACCGGCTGGCTCCAGTAGCGTTCCGAAGTTTCGCCCTTCCATAGTAAAGTGATCTCTTTGGTAACTTGTTTAAGCTGTTCGGGTCTGGCAGCAGGAAGAATCTTTCTTCTGCTTTTGATCACAACGGCTTTTAAGTTTTTTGAACCCATCACAGCGCCAAACCCTTTTCCGGCAGAAGCACCGCGCTGCGCCACGATGGAGGCAAAACGGACCTTAAGCTCTCCCGCCCTGCTGATGGACGCGATCTCTGCCTTTTCACCGTGACGTTCTTTTAATAGATCAATTGTTTTAAGCGCATCTTTTCCCCAGAGATCTCCAGCCGCTTCACAGGCGGCTGACCCATCTTCTGAAATAATAAGAATGACGGGTTTAGACGCTTTGCCAAAAACATCCAGGCCGTCAAGTCCGGTCCATTTTAAAGCAGCCCCGAACCATCCGCCGAGATTACCCAAAGCATATTTTTCAGGATAGACCAGCGGTGATTTACCCAGAACGATCCAGCGGGAGGCTGCCTGCGCTTTTGTGCCGGCCAGGGGACCGGTCATAAAAAAAAGATGGTTTAGCGGATCAAAAGCACTGGTTCCGGATGAAAGATTTTCCCAGTAAAGCCGGCTTGCAATACCCCGTCCGCCGATATAGCTGTCTCTATAGGTATCCGTTTCTATCCCGGAAGTTTTTCCATCCGTCAGGTTTATGCTTAATATCCTTCCCGTCCACCCAAATCTTTTTTCCATAGAATTTCTCAAATGGTTTTAGTTATGAAATATCATCCCGAACTAGACGGTATCAGAGAGAATTCATAAATTATTAAAAATGGATCCCGCATCAAGTGCGGAATGAGATCTTTTAAATTTTAAGTAATTTTCTATTCACCATGAGCTGCAACAGCTAGGATTCTTAGCATATAGTTTATCTTGTTACATGTCGATCAAAACTGACTGTCATCGTTTTTAATGTCCCATTGCAGCGCAGCCGAGTGAAACGATTTCAGACGGATTAAAGGGTCGACCTGTCTGAGTCCCGCTTGCCGGGATGAGTTTGTTGACCCGCCGTCTGAGATCGTGCCGCGAGGGCAGTCACGGTCGGAAGCATGTTGCGCAAACACCGAACTTTGGTTCGGAGTCAAGCAACATGTATCTAAAATGATCAAGTTTATTTGCCGAGATACCTCGCAGCTTGCTGCGGAGAGTATCACTTGTCGGGACCGCGATGCAGGGCGGCCTTTCTTTGGTTCGTTGAGTCAATACAAAGTATTGACCGCTACAGCTCTTTGGCCGGCAAAGCGCTGTAGCTTTCGTCCCTTAAGTGGACGAATCAATGAACCAAAGAGCAGTTAGCATTTGTGAGATTATTTCAAAACTCAATATTAAAGTTGTATCAGATCAGGTCCAGATTTTACATATCCGTTTATAATGCTTTATCTCCCAGCACACCTATAACCTCAGAAATACCCAGCCTTTCAAGATTTTCCTTTTTCAGCCGTCCGGTTTCAACATCCCATCCCCGCAGTTCATAATATTCATCCATCATTTTTTTAAACTTTTCCCGGTCAACGGCTGCTTTTTTATGGGAAATAAGATCATCTCCCTTTCCCGGAAGATAGCGCTCGGGATTATACATATCAAAAATATCTGCGGGCGGTTCTTCCATGGAAATAAAGCAGGAATCTGAAAGCGTGTCCTCTTCTCTTCCCAAACGTCCATCCCGAAACATGATCGCGCGGTTAAGTTCAAACACCCGGGCACCGATCAGGTCAAGCGCTTCCTCGTTTATTTTTCTGCCGACAACCGCTGAGAGCAGTCTGCTTTCAAGTGCGGGGTCCCCCACATGATCATCTGTACTTGCATCATCATGTACCGGCCACACCAGGTCACACAGCACCAGGCACTCCTTGGCATACTCTCTGTTCTGAATGATCACCGCGGCTTTTGACTTACCGTCATAGGTTGAGAAATCAACCGCCTCTTTTCCGCCCCAGAATTTTTCTGCGATGCCCCTTAAAACTTCGGTTGAGACATAACTCTGTTCACCATTGCTTTTATTCCACAGCGCCCACTTGGTCAGCGGATGACAGATCTCATGTAAACTGGTAATGGCCGGCCGCTGTTCAACTGCATGAATCGGTGCAGAGAGAATAAAGCTCTTGGGCCCGTAGGTACGGGCCGGTCTTCCGGTTTTGGTGAGAAAACCCTGTACAATTTTTTTAGATTCATCACCAAAGGTTTCAGCTGCACGCAGCGCCCCTTCGGCCATGACCCTGCCAAAGCCTTCCCGCTTCGCAATCATTTCCATAAAGGTCTCAATAAATTCAAGACTTCCCATTTCTGAAAGCGGAAGACCTGTGTTTTCTTCAGTTAAAATTCCCTGATCTTTTGCACGGTCAATCCAGAGAAGCACAAAAAGCATCTCATGGATACAGAGCGAATATTCATTTGCCAGTTCCATGGCCAGGAAGGTGGTGTCTGTTATTTTCCCGTTTTTTTTCATGTCCCACAACATATAAAATCCGACAGTCTGGCATTTCCGGATACCTTCAAGCCCCGAGGGCCTGCGGTGAACCGAACGCCAGCAGCCCTGGGGACAGCCGTGACAGTGTACTTTTTTAACGACCTCATTTCCCGGTATGGGCATTGACTTATCATACAGGTTATAAAACCCGGGTCCGGTCATCTCTTTTAATTTCTTTCGGATTTGTTTTACTGAATCAGGATCAGCAACAGGGATTTTTTTTGTACCTCTGACGGCAATTGCTTTTACATTTTTAGATCCCATCACAGAACCAAACCCCATTCCCGCACTGCCGGCAAGATCAATCAGAAGTGTTCCCATGCGGGCACCATTTTCACAGCCCGGCCCAATCGACATAATCTTGTGTTTCGCACTAAGATCATTTTCGATCTTTTCCCGGGCTTCACTGTTCCTGAGCCCCCAGAGATGCGCGGCATCACACAACTTCACCGCTCCCTCTTCAATACTTATATATACAGGACGATCTGCCCGGCCAATCAGCACGATGCCGTCAAAACCGGATTTTTTAAGTTCTGCTGGAAAAAATCCCGCAATACTGGCATTCACAAATCTTTCCGGAAAAGTTGCAGGCGACTTGCCGCACACCACCAGCCGGGGTGCAGACGGCGCGGTTGTTCCGCAGAGGGGTCCGGTCATCATAATAAGAGGATTATCCGGGTCAAGCGCCTTTGTTTCAGCAACAGACACATCCCAGTATATTTTTTCGCCGATGCCAAGCCCGCCGATAAAAAGCTCGCTGTAATTGTGGGTATTAAGAGAGGATATCTTTCTTTCTGTCAGGTCGATCTTTAATATTTTTCCTGTCCAGCCAAACCGGTTTTCCATTTCTTTTTTCTTCCTACGCTAAAAACAGTTTAAAAAAAAAGCCCCAACCATGCGTGGACATGACTGAGGCTTTATAAGTTTCGGATAAAATAAACGGCTATGATGCTTTCTGTACCTTACCGGCCATTGCAGCAACCGCGCCCATGTCCGCATGGATCAGCTGACGCATACGTTCTCTCAAATCTTCAGGCACACCCGGCAACGCGATAAAGGATTCCAGCATCATGGTAGAGAATGTATAGGGTGATGCTTCTACTTCTTTAACAATAATGGGATTTTTCATGGCAAGGTCAAAAAGGAAATCAAGCTCTTTCACCGTAAAAAAGCGTGGGAACATGACCCGCTTGGTATAGTTGGCCATGGCAATAGGATCACGAACCCAGTCAAAGTGGTCTGCCCACCATTCTGTATATTCATCATATCCCTTTTCACCCTTCAGCTCTTTAATCACTTTCTGAGCGCCCACATAGCCGCACATCACAGCACTTTGATACAGACATTCTCCGTAGGCTGCAGAATCGCCGATAAACAGGATATGCTCTTTCTGTGGAACAATCATGGGTCCAAGAAATTCTATGACCACACCGCTGGTCTCTATGACTTCTGCGTTTTTAAACCAGCCGGCAAAAGGCCCCTTCTTGGTAAAATACTCGATCAGGTCTTCCGCCGTTGATGCAGGCAGCATGGACATGGTCTCCATTCTGAAGACACCTTCACCATGACAGCTGGGAACCATGATGATTCCGCCGGCTCTGCCGCCGAAATTTCCCGCGCCAAAAAAGAACATATCACCACGATCATAAGGACACTCCACATTCTTCATTTCATATTCAATTGTGGGGCCCTTCATGCCAAAGTCCAGGCGGTCTTTATTTTTTCCGGTCACTTTGGCTACCTTGGACACCAGACCGTCAGCAGCAAGCATTTTTTTAGCGGTAAGATAAATATCCTGTCCGTCTCTTCTGACCTTGACGGTTACACCTTCCGGAGTTTGCTCCACCGTCCTGAACAGGGTGGCCGGCATAAATTCCGCGCCCTGTTTTTTGGCCCATTTATAACGGTCTGCATGACACTGGTGCGGATTAAAAACATGATAAAAGGGTTTATCCGTAACCTTTACCTTCCAGTGTTTCTTGGTATCAGAGAACATATAGGAATTATAAATACCTTCCATCTTATCACCGTAAACCAGATCAAATCCGGAATCTGTATATTCCAGCAGAGTCTTGTCACCTTTCGGGGTACTTTTAATATTTTCCTGGTTAAAGTTCTGGTCCAGGAAACAGTATCCTGAAGCTGTTCTGATATTAACATCCAGTAAAGGCTTCTTATCTATTCCAAGAACTTTTATGCCTCTTTTGGCCAGTTCTCCGCAGGCCATCATACCTGCAGGTCCACAACCGATAACTATTACATCATAATCTGCCATGCCGCTATTACCTCCTCGGTTTATAAATATTCAAAAGAATCATTTTATCTAATTTTAGCAATTAACTCAAGTAATTTAAGTATCTTGCTTTTTATTTTATCCCTGTTTTTACAGATGACCGCATCTGCTTAAATAAAAAATCAACAATTGAATATTATCTTGTTTTATTTAAAATTTTGCAAGTTTTTTTATTCAAATACCTGTTTTAGCTTGTTTTTCCTGATTAAAAACGGTCCTTTTCAGGTTTTTAACCACCCCCGAAAGAAGCTTAAAAGGAAATGCCGCAATTATTTCTTCATCACCCAGGCGCATATGAAGCCTACCCCCATAATCACCGCAGGAAAAAACCGGTCTGTTCTCTAAAAAAGAGATCGGGATCGTTCCAAGACAGGTTCCGCCTCCTGCTTTTCCATCAATGATTTCTCCGGTATCAAAAGAGTAGGCTGTAGACAGCATGCACATCTGTTTCCCATTGACAGGAATCAAAACAACATCCGGCATTTCAACCCTGTCCAGAGAGCCGATCACCATGCCTGTATATACTTTGTTAAACTTTGGAAACATTTTTCTTCCAACAGTTAAAAGCTCTTTCGACGCATAATAGCCGCCATCGCCCAAGATCATGCTTTCTATCATCATGTTATACTCTTCTTTCCCGGTTTCTCTTGTTCCAAGGCCCAAATTAGATGCCCCGGCACAGGTACTGTTTTGTGCAGTAAAAAAGAGAGGATCTGCTTCACCGGCAAACACCTCACCGCAGGCATGGCACCAGAAACTAAGACCTTTCTCTTCCGAAATCCCCACAGGAACTTTATCCGCATATTTTATGGCAACAATATTTTTCTTTAAGGAAAGATTCTTCTTTAATGCCGCATCAAGCTTTTTAACATCAAATTCTGCCTTTTCTGTTCCAGGCGCAATCGCACCCATCCCGCAATGCTGAACACAGATCCCGCAATCACAGCACATAACCGTAATATAAACACTATCTCCCCGACGCACGATTGCACGATTCGGACAATTGCCGATACAGGTTCCGCAGCCCGCACATTTTTCCGGATTAATAATAAAAGCCATGATACCTCCTAACCTTATACTTGCTGCGGGGAACATCCTTTTACCAAGCCCCCTGTTCACAGGTCTAATTTGCAGAATTAAAAACAAAAAAACACCCTGATAACCTTTTACACCTATCTGTTATCGTCCGCCTCCCAGATCTGTTTAAAATGATGACCTGCTTTTCTAAACTTGTGATGGGTGATGATTATTCTTTTTGGCGTGATTTTAGTAACCAGCTGATTTTTTTCCAGGACCTTTTTAAACTCCGGTGTCAGGGTAAGCCCTGCCGGCATAATAACCGTAGATAAACAAATATCAAAGGCTTCATCAAAACCCGGATCCCCAAGCTTGAGCTGCTCTGCCTCACCGACGATCTGAACACCTATGGGATCTTTAAAATAATCAAGGTCATTTCGGTATTTAACATATACCAGAGATACATCTTTGTTTGCTGCCAGATGAAAAAGCTTTTCTCCCTGTTTTTCTGATGAGGCATAGAAAATAAAACTTTCCGGATCAACCGTATACTCCATACAGGTCGCAAGCGGCTTATTATTAAACGAAGTTGCCAGCACATACATTTCCCGGTAATTCCCAAGCCCTTTTACCGTATCAAGAATGGCCTGCTTTATCTCCTGTTTTGGAAGGCGACCGGTCTTGCTCTTTGTAAGCGACAGGGTCGCAGAAGTATAGGCATCCGTCCCGTCCCACTGATGACAGGCAATACACTTCATTTCCTCATCGTAGGGCATATGAAGCGGGCTCTTCTTCAGAGGCTTCACATAAATATATTTAGGCCCGCCGTCCTTCAGCTCAATCTCCTGGGCATAACCAACAAGTGAACAAACCATAAACATCATAAGCATGCCTACCGCCCCGATTAGTCGTTTCATTTTTCCTCCTTTACGGTTTATATAATTAAATATTGTTAATTTTTTTGCTTTTGGTTTTTTAGATTTTTGTCTTCCCGCTTGAACTCTCGACCCCCTGAATCCTTAAAATCCGCTGACTTACACCGTTGAAAATAATCCGCTTATTTTGACCGGAGTGTTTCGCGAAAGCCCCGCTCCTGTGGGCGGGGTCCCCGCAGAGCGGGATTTGCAACAAGCGATACAATCCAAGAAATCAATCTTAATTACCGGGAGGCCCCGCCTTGCCCCGTAAACGGGATCTTCGTTAGGCGGGGAGCATCACTTAATTAACAACAGCTAACCGGAAGTTTTAATCCCCTTCAGGATCTGCTTAACATCAAACATATGCTGTTCAACAAGATCAAAATCTGTCTGAATTGAGCACTGTGCAAAAAACTTTCCCAGCCCCACAAAATAGATCGTCTGAGACACTTTCCCCGTATCATGCGGGTTAAAATCACCGGACGTAATTCCTTCATCAAGAAGCTGTTTGATACGCTGGATAGAATCCTGATAATATTCCGTAATCACTTTTTTCACTTTCTGATTGCGTGCGCCGATCGACATAAACTCCACCAGAAACCGGAGATAAACATCATCTTCGCATAGGGTTTTAATCCCTATTTCGAAAAACGAATAGAACCTTTGTTTCAAACTGGACGTTGCAGAAAGATCTTTATTTACCCGCTCAAAATATTTCCGCCCTCTATGCCTGAAAATATCAATAAAGAGTTCATCTTTTGATTTAAAATGATAATACAGACCCCGCTTTGTTATTTCTGATGCTTCAGCGATCATATCCATAGAAGCCTTATGGTAACCATATTCAACAAAACAGATAACGGCTGCATCTAAAATGGCTTCTTTTCTATTTACTCTTACTTTTGAATTCTTCATTTTTCTGAGCTCCATCATGTTTGAAGTATACTAGTGAGTATAGTATTCCTTCCTGTTCTGTCAATAAAAATCCTTGTAACCTTTTCTTCACTCCTCTGCCTTAATAAACAGAGGAATGACCCTTTAGAACAGTAAAACCCTTGAAAAACCTTATTATTAATGTTAGATAAAAAAAAGAGGCCACATAGGACAGAATCGTTTTGTAAAGAATGTAAAACATGAAAATTCAGAAAAAATTAACAGGGATAATCTTTATCTTTGGAACCCTGGTATTGATCAGCCTTTCCCTGATTTACCGGAGTGTTTCGCGAAAGCCCCGCTCCTGTGGGCGGGGTCCCCGCAGAGCGGGATTTGCAACAAGCGATACAATCCAAGAAATCAATCTTAATTACCGGAAGGCCCCGCCTTGCCCCGTAAACGGGATTTTTGTTAGGCGGGGAGCATCACTATTACAGAAGCCGCTCTGCAATCCTGACAGAGTCAATAGAGGTAACGAAAGAAACAGCTAATCAGGCCTCTCATTATCTGGAACAAATCCTGAAGGAAAAGGCAAAAATAATTATGAAAAAGGCATTGAACCGCTGAGCACTTTGGCCTGTGAATCGGTTATTGTTGAAATGAAAAAAGGGACCCACTCCTCAAGGATACACAAAAACATGGGCTTGGAATTTCTGTCTTCCGTTGCCCCTGTTCAAATCACCCGGGGCTCACCGCAGTACGGCTTTGGCGGTTCCTATAAATCAATAGACCCTATCCAGGGCAACAAAGGTGAGGGATGGTTCGTGCTTGTCGAACGGGAGATCAAAGTTGTCCTTTCACCCTTAGTTTCCACGACAAGATGGATTGTCTCTATCGGATTAATATTTATTTTTTTAATGGCCCTGACAGCACTGTACCTCGACAAAAGAATAGCCACTCCGATTATTCATTTTGCCCGAATGGCAGAAAAGATCGGAAAAAGAGATTTCTCACTCAGACTACACGCTACATCAAAAGATGAGCTGGGAATACTTGCTGCTTCTATAAATAAAATGGTTTCTGATCTGCAGGAGACAACAGCATCAATAGATGAACTGAATTTAGAGATCAAAGAACGAAAACAAATCGAGAAAAAGCAGGAAAAACTTTTAAAAGAGCTGCGGGAAGCCCTTACAAAAGTAAAAACCCTTAGCGGGTTTATTCCAATGTGCGCCTCCTGTAAAAAAATAAGGGATGATAAGGGTTACTGGAGCCAGGTTGAAGCATACATTGGTAAGCATTCCGAAGCCGAATTCAGTCACAGTATCTGCCCGGATTGCAGAACAAAACTCTACCCTGACCTCTATCCGGAAAAACAATAACCGAACCCCTGAAGGAATCAGACCTTAAAATACCTGCTATCAGCTAACAACCACATCATGGCTGAAAGCCGATCTTAAAATCCCGACTTCATCGGGATGCTCCTCAAGCGCAGCACGCCTTAAACGAAGTGCTCATTTTTTCTTTACCTTCAGGCCTGTTTCCGTCCAATCCGCAAAGATAGACTGAAAAATTTTCTTGTAGCCCAGCTTTATCAGTTTCCGGTAGGCCTTGTTGCTTCGTTCTCCGGCATTACAGTAGACGATAATTCTTTTTTTCTTATCCAGCACTCCGGATCTCAATGCAAATGCGGCAACGGGGATGTTGATCGCACCGGGGATATGCCCTTCAGCATACTCTGATTCATCCCGGACATCGACAATCACAAAATCATCTATACCAGATTTCATCAGGACACTTAAGTCCTGAGGGGTTATTTTTACGGTTTCTACTTTTGCCTCATAACCCGGCCCCTTGATACTGGGATACTCAAATTCTTCCCATACCGGCATTCCTTCAGAATATAAAAATAAGTTTTCATAACCCATTTTGGCTGCTTCCACGGCAGCCTTTCTGCTCTTACCTCACTTTAAACCGTTACAGTAAAAAACAAGCCTTACCGCTTTTTCACTGGGCAACAGATGTCTGTATACATCAAATTTTTTCTGCGGAATATTTACAGCCCCCGGGATATGAACATCATCATACTCTTCGGGATTTCGGGTATCGATTATCAGCAGATCGTTTGGCTTTGTATCCCAAAGCGCCTTCAGTTCGGCTGTTTTAATCGTTTGATACGGCAGTTTCTGCGAATCATTAGCATTTGCCCGGAAAGAAAGAAAACATATCATAAGAACTGCAGCAAACAGCGCAACACTGTTTTTTTTAATCAGCATGTATTCCCCTTTTTTAATTTACAAAATACAATTTGTTAATCGTACGGTATAAGCACCGGACCCATCCGGCAAGAAATCACGTATTATAAATAACATGAAAAGCCGGAAATTCAAACGTTGTTCCTGAAAATTAAAACTTCAAATCTCTCTCAAAACGTATTGCTAAAGAAAATGACAGTTATAAGGTCACAAAATTTGACCTTATAAAGGCGCCCGTACTCAAGATATTAATCTTTTGCATTTACAGAACCAGGGGTAGCTGTGCTCTCAAGAGTAATAATACTCCGCCCAGCAAGCTACGGGGTAGCTCGGCAATTGATGCTCACCGCCTGCAAGGCGGGACATCCCGGTATTTATTATTTATTTTAGATACATATCGCATGTCGAAAGATCCCGCTTGTTTTGCGTGAACTCCGCACCAAGGAGCGGTCGGCGCGACACGCTTCCGATCAATAGTGAAAAAACCATAGAAGCAAACATTCAGATCATTCGGGAAGTACCATAAGGGATCTGTTCTTCATTCTTGACAAAAAGCAGAGGAAAAAAAGAGCTCTTCGTTTAAGGAACATCACGTCTGCGGCTTGATTTTAAGAGCGATAAAATCTTGAGGAACGCTTTTACCGGGAAGGCGGTTTTCTTATTTGCGCTTGGCTTTGAAAGGTTTGCGGGAATTCTTTTTTTCAGGAAGTGCTCTGGCTTCACTCACAACCAGCTTTTGCCCGTCAAGCTCCACACCCTGACAAATTTTAATAACCTTCCGGGCCTCTTCAGGCGTGCTCATTTCCACAAAAGCAAATCCTTTTGATTTGCCCGTGGATTTATCCTTTATAATAGTTGCCGAGATACAGTTACCCAGATCACCGAAATTGTCCAGAAGATCCTCTTTTGTTGTGTCCCCGGACAAGTTTCCTACATATATTTTTTTTGTCATATTTCACCCTTCACCATTAAATGATCTGTTACTCCTGCTGTTTAATTACTAAAAAACCCTTGGGCTTTGAAAAATCCGGGGGCTTCAACCCGGTTCAAGACTCTTCTCTTTAAACCTAATCCGAAAAAAGACATATAGAAAGGTATAAAAAAACACAGAAATTAACGGGATTTACTCTGTCCTGACATGTGAAATGGAAATAATTTTAAAAATCACAGGCTGGGATTTACACAAGTGTTCTATTATAACACAAATCATAAAAAAAAGGGTGTTCTAAAACATTAACGGGACGCTTCTAATTTTTTAACCGGAACAAAGGTTAAACATAGACCGGTCCAAGCTCCCCGCTGTCCAGGTCAAGAAAAGGTTTCCCTTTTACTTTCATAATGAGATCTTTCCCAATGATATTCTGGATCTTGATCTGCAGGTTGGAATTTGTCTGTTCAAGGCTTCTGAGCATGGTAATATCCCAGGAGATATAGTCCACATTCCCGCGTGCAATAACATCCGCAGAAGCAGCATCTCCGGTTAAAAATCCCATTTCCGCAACAAATTTTCCCCGGCCCAGCTGTGCTGCTGTTTTTTCGTCCTGCACCACATCAAACTGCCCCGAAAGGATCAGGGATAAAGCTGTGGTCTTCTGTCCGTTATGAATAATCGTTTCGTCGCAGGCTTCTTTCAGCTGTCCCATATTCCAAAAATCCTGAAACTCCCGGGAATGCAGAGAGGAAAATATGTTTTTATATAAATCCTCCAGATGTTCCGGAATATGGCAGGGCCTTTTTTCCGCCCATAGAAGCAAAATACGCAATGCATTTATAATAATAAAAAACGCATTCCAGAAAGCAACCCAGTAATTACCAGTTGTAAAAGAGTAGACAAGAACAAAAGAATGACCAAACACAAGGATGACCCGCAGCCAAAAAATATCCCGGACGGCAAGGGCGATAAGCATTAAACCATAACCCGTATTGACAAATATACTTTCCATTCAAAACACCTTCAATGTTAATTTAAAATAAAATATTTTATGAATCTAGTTTTTTTCAGGACTTTTGACAAGTCTTTTAAATAAGTTTTTTCGTTTGTTGACACTCTTCCTGTCTTTTTTTATACTGCATCACATTAGGCGCTTTTTTTCGTCATACGAAGTAAACATAATCGCTATAAGATAAATAGAGCCATGCGTTCAGCACTATTAAAATACATCATTTTATCTCTCCTTATTCTGGTCTTCTCCGGATGCAGCAGAACCCGCCTCGTTTACAATTACCTGGATCTGTTTCTTTTATGGAAAATAGATGATTACATCACCCTGAGCGATGAACAGGAAGACCGGGTAAAACAGCAGCTGCAGTTTCTTTTAGAATGGCACCGTAATGATCAGCTGCCCCGATACATACAGTTTGTAGATCAGATTCAAAAAAACACACAAACGGATATGACCGCAGAACATTTTCAACAGTATTTCGAAACCATTGAAGCTTTTCTGCGGGATATCATGATACAGGCAGAACCGGATATCTCTCAGCTTCTGTTCCGGCTGGACCGGGAAAAACAGAATGAACTCATTAAAAATCTGTCAGAAAAACAGGAGCAGCTGGAAAAAAAATATCTGAAATTAAATCAGGAAAAATACAGAAAAAAACGCATTAAACGCACAGAAAAGCTTCTTATGCGTTTTATTGGGAAACTCACAACCAAACAAAAAAAAATCCTGGCGGGCTGGGCTGATAACATGGACCCTTCCCGGGAATTATGGCTGGAGAATCGACGGGCATGGCAGTCTCATTTTCAAAAACAGCTGAGCAAAGATAAACCATACACCTGTAAACAAAAAGAACTAAAACGCCTGCTGATTAACCCGGAACTGTTCAGGTCAAATGAATATGATAAAGTAATGAAACAAAATCAATTGACCATCTTTTCAATGCTTGAAGCTATCCTTCTGCAGCTTACTGAAAAACAGAAATATCATTTAAACAAAGAACTGGGTAAAATAAAAAATGATCTTGTCAGTTTATTAAAAGAATAATGACAGCCGTCCAATGAAAATTATTGCAATCCCTGAAAAGCAATCACTTTACCGCAGATTGTGCAGCTGAATTACTGTTCAGCAGTGCCCACCCGCCGCCAAGAGCCTTATAAGTTTTAACCATGTATCCGGAAATATCTCCCCGGCTGACAGCAAGGGTTTCTTCAAGGCTAAGAAGTGAACGCTGCGCATCAAGAACACTGTTAAAATCCGTCAGCCCGTTACTGTATTTATCCCGGGCAATAACCTCTGCTTCACCGGCAGCCTGAACCGCATTTTTCAAAAATTCAATTCGCCGGCTCTCCTGCACATAGCCCGAAAGCGCATCACGGACCTCGGCAATAGCACTGAGAACTGTTTTTTCATAGGTTGCCAGAAACTGATCCTTTACCGCGGTCTGAGCACGTACCCGGTTTACCAGCTCCCCGGCCTGAAAGACCGGCCAGATCACACCCGGTAGAATCGAATGTGTTCCTGCACCGGCTGTAAAAAGTTCAGAAGAGCTAAAGGACTGTGTTCCAAAAAAACCGGCAAGTGAAAATTTGGGATACAGCATGGCCACAGCCTCACCAATGCGGGCGGACTCAACCGCAAGCTGCCGTTCCGCCCGGCGAACATCCGGCCTTCGCCTGAGCGCATCAGCGTTTATACCGGCAATTTCACCCTCCGGCGGAACGGGTATAGGCATTACCCGGTCAAATCTACCATGTAGACTCCCGGGCTGCTGTCCGAGTAAGACCGCCATGGCGTTCAGAGAAGCTTCGAGCCCGACTTGTAAAAGCGGAATGGCTGAACGGGTAGACTCCATATTGTATCGGGCCCTGGAAACATCCAGCGCATCCGTCAGCCCGACAATGTAACGCGACGAAAGGATATCAAGTGTATCTTCCTGAGCCTTCAGGTTTTTACGGGCCACCCGAAGCCGACGCTGAAAAGTTCTTATCTCTATGTAATTCAAAGCCACTTCTGCCGCCAGACTTATCCACACATCATTCAGGTCGGCAATTTCTGATTCAAGCTTGGCACCGGCAGCCTCGATCGCCCGGCGGGTCCCGCCAAAAATATCGGCTTCCCAGGAAACATCAAAGCCGGCACGGTACAGATTAACATATTCGGCCCCCCCGGCGTCTTTGCCGGTCCTGATCCTGGAAAACTCGCCGGCACTGTCAATTTTTGGATAAAAGTCTGACCGGCTGATCCCAAGTTCAGCCCGGGCAGCCTGAACCCTGGCAGCAGCCGCACGCATATCCGGTGAACCCTCCAAAGCCAGGGTGACAAATTCCACAAGCATTTTGTCACCAAAACCGTTCCACCAGTCCGCGAGCACCCGGACACCGGCAGTCGCATTATCATCAGCAGGCAATCCACGAACACTGAAGTCGGGTGTATGCAGCTTCGGAACAATATAGTCCGGGCCGACACTTATACATCCGCTAAAAAGAACAGGGCCGCAAAACAAAAAACATGCTGTCAACAAGCCCGTAAATTTAAATTTATGATTCATCAGATATACTCCCGGTTGTGTTTTTCTTCGGGCCGTTAATTTTTTCGCGCAAAGTCTGAAAAACCACGTACAGTCCGGGTACCAGAACTATCCCCAGCAGGGTGGCGGCCAGCATCCCTGAAAAAACCGTGGTGCCGATGGCCCTGCGGCTGGCCGCGCCCGCGCCCGTGGAAAAGACCAAGGGCAGCATGCCGAAAATAAAAGTGAAGGCGGTCATGAGTACGGCCCGGAATCGTTCATAGGACCCTTTTTTGGCTGCTTCCAGAATAGAGAAGCCTGCTTCACGCTGTTTTTTACAGAACTCCACAATCAGGATCGCATTCTTCCCGGCCAAACCCACCATCAGGATGAGACCCAGCTGGGCATAGATGCTCAACGGCAGTCCGGTAACCATCAGACCGATAAGTGAACCCAGCATGGCCACGGAGATGGACAGCATGACCGGCAACGGGGTGGACCAGCTTTCATACTGGGCTACCAGGAAAAGGTAGCCGAACATAAGTGCCAGCAGAACCAGAACACCAACCTGTCCGGAAGCTTTTTTCTCCTGATAGCTGGCGCCGGACCATTCAATGGCATATCCGTCCGGCAGTTTTTCCCGGGCCAGTTTTTCTGCCAGGTCCATGGCAGTTCCGGTGCTGGCAAAAGGAGCAGTCAAAGCATTAATCGCCGCGCTGGAGAACTGGTTGTGGCGTTCGATAATGCGCGGCGCCACCGTATGTTTGATGGTAGCCATGCTGGACAGGGGAACCATTTTTCCGTTCAGGCTTTTGACATACAGGTCTTCAATCTCTTCTGCATTTTTCCGGTGTTTCCATCCGGCCTGGACATAGACCCGGTTCACCTGACTGCCGAGATTGATGTCATTGACATATCTGGACCCCAGGTTGTTCTGCAGACACCTGAATATATCAAGAATTTCCACCCCCAGGGCTTCTGCTTTGGCCCGGTCAATGTCCACAAACAGGTGCGGTGTGCGCGCGGAATAGGTGCTGAAGGCCATGGCAATCTGTGGATCCATATTTAAATGACCCAGAAAACCGTTCAGCGCGGCTTCAAGTTTTTGCGGATCAGAACTACCCGTGGCCTGAAGACGCATCTCCATACCACCGATCATCCCCAGGCCCATAATGGCCGGGGGTGAAAAAAGGTTGATGTTGGCTTCTGGCATGGCAGAAAATTCTCCGGAAAGTTTCCCGATAATATCATTAATGTTCAGCCCCGGTCCGGCCCGCTGGTCCCAATCGGAAAGACCTGAGATGATCAGACCCATGTTTTCACCGCTTCCGAAAAAACTCCATCCGCATACAGAAATCACAAAATCGACCCCCGGGGTATCCAGAAATCTTTGAGAAACCTGCTGCATAACGTCAGCCGTGCGTTCCAGAGAAGCGCCTTCGGGCAGCTGAACGCTGCCGAAAATGGCACCCTGGTCTTCATCCGGGATAAAAGCAGTGGGGGTCGTTGAAAAAATGAACCCGGCCGCAGCAAAGGTCACCAGCAGTAAAAAAACCACCAGAAAAGCCCGACGGGCAAGCTGGTGAGAAAGAGAAACATAGGTATTCCGGGCTTTGCCCAGCGCACGGTTGAACCATGCCAGAGGTCCGCGGGAAAATGGTTTCGGCAGCCGAAGCATGGAAGCGCACAGGGCCGGAGACAGGGTCAGGGCGGTGATGGTTGAAAAAAGCACCGCAGAGGAAATGCTCACTGCGAACTGCTGATAGATCTTGCCGGTCATGCCCGATACAAAGGCAATGGGCACAAAAATCGCCAGCAGTACCAGGGTGGTAGCAATGACCGGTCCGGAGACCTGCTGCATGGCCTTGATGGTGGCATCATAGCGGCCAAGTTTTTCACTTTCCATCAGAAAAAGTACCCGTTCCACCACCACAATGGCATCGTCCACCACCAGACCCACGGAGAGCACCAGGGCAAACAGGGTCAGCATGTTGATGCTGTAGCCGAAAGCCATCAGTACGGTAAAGGTTGCACAGAGGGAAACCGGAATGGTTAAGGCCGGTATCAGGGTGGCGCGGAAATCCTGGAGAAAAACGAAGCAGACCAGCACCACCAGCATCAGGGTCAGACTGATAGTAAATATGATCTCCTTAATAGTGGCCCGGACAAAATCGGTTGAATCAAAAGAGAGGAAACACTCAAAATCATCAGGAAAGTTTTTTTCCAGACGTTTGATCTCGGCCTGCACCCTGTCAACGGTTTCCAGAGCATTTGATCCGGCCATTTGATTGAGGCCCATTGTAACGCAGGGAGCACCGTTATACAGGTCATAGGTGTTATAGTATTCAAGTCCCATTTCCACTTCTGCCACATCGCTCAGCCGTACCTGGGATCCCCGTCCGGAAGAACGCACAATAATATTTTTAAAGTCTTTGGAACTGTTTAACCGGCCCTGGGTTTGAAGAGTATAGAGTACTTTCCGGGTCTTCGGACCGGGTGCGGTTCCCACCGAACCGATGGATGCCTGGAAGTTCTGAGACTCAATGGCGGAGATCACCTCGTCCACACTCAGGCCCAGAGCGCTTAATCGGTCAGAATCAAGCCAGACCCGCATACTGTATTTTGAAGAGAAGACCCTGGCTTTGCCCACTCCGGGTATGCGGGTGATCGCACTTTTAATGTAATCATGGGTGTAGTTACTCAAAAAATTTCTGCTGTGTGTGCCTTTGGGGGAACGTACGATCAGAAGACCCAGAAAATCTGAAAATTCAATAGACACGGTGACACCCTGCCGGGACACCTCAAGAGGCAGGCGAGGGGTGGCCAGCTGCACCCGGTTCTGCACCTTAACCAGAGCAATGTCCGGATTTGTGCCCACGGCAAAGGGAATGGTGAGAGTGTAGGTACCGTTGTTTTCACATTTGGACGTCATATAGAGCATGTCTTCCACGCCGTTGATCTCATCTTCCAGGGGTGCGGCAACAGTTGCGGCCAGCACTTCGGCGCTGGCACCCGGATACATGGCAGTCACAACAATTTGGGGCGGTGCCAGTTTGGGATACATCTCCACCGGTAAAGAAAAGAGGGACATTATCCCGGCCAGAGTCAGGAGAATGGACACCACCATGGCCAGGCGCGGACGGTCAATGAATATCTTCGAAATCATTTCTCTTTTCCTTTAGAAGCAGGGGCAGCGTTATGAACGACCTGAACCGTTATGCCGGGCATGACTTTTTGCACACCTTCAATGACAATGGATTCTCCTTCGGTCAGGCCGGATTTTACAACAAAGCTTTCTTCAAGCACAGACCCAAGGGTTATCGGTCTCTTGTGGACTTTCGCCTCTTTGTCGACAATAAAAACAGAGTGTCCCTGGACATCGGAAACAACAGCAGCCTGGGGAATGATCAGGTCTTTGGGGCGATCCGGGTTGGCCAGCAGCAGCTTGACATAAGAGCCGGGGATGAGAAGCCCGTTTGGATTGTCAAATCTCAGCCAGATCGTGATGGTTCCGGTCTCCGGATCCATTTCATTATCCACAAAGTCCCGCTGTCCTGCTGCATTAAACGCCATGCCGCCGGGCAGGATTACTCTGGAGCTGATCTTGAGCGATTTGCCGGAAATATCCTGTTCCAGCAGCTTCAGATAATGCCGGTCCGCAGGCGAAAACCTGACCCGTACGGGATTTGTCTGAACAATGCGAGCCAGGCGCAGGCTTGCAGAACTGACATAATTTCCTGATTTAATTTCAGCCAATCCGATCTGGCCGCTGATCGGGGCCGCGATCCGGGTATATCCCAGATCGATCTCAGCCAGTTTGAGGCTGGCCCGTGCCATTTCAACTGCTGCTTTTGCGCTTTGTGCATCACTTACGGCCATGTCCATATCTGCCTGTGAGATGCTGCGTGTTTCGGCCGACTGGAGACGTTGAAGATATTTTTCCGCCCGTACCTGCCGGGCTTCAGCCTGGGCAAGCTCGGCCAAACGCAAATCAACAGTGGCCCGGTACTCTCTGGAATCTATAGTAAACAGGAGCTGCCCCTTTTCAACCCGGCTGCCTTCTTTAAAAAGAACTTCGGCAATATATCCTTCGATTCTGGGGACCAGATCAACCTGCTGGATCGGTTCTACATGGGCAATATACTCTTTCTCTTTTTCAATATACTCTTTTTTGACTTTCAATACTTTTACGACAGGCGGCCCGCCGGCTCCCATCATTCCCGGAGGCATGCCCGTCATGCCGGGTCCGGCCAGACGGGCAGACACGAACCAGCCCATGGCAAATGCGCCGGCAATGATAAGGATGATAATGATTTGAGAGGAAAACCGGTTTCCATTGCTGTTTTTTTGCGTATTCATTTTTCACCTTCTACTGCTAAAAATTAATTTTTAATTTTCCTGAACCGGGTTTAAAAAACCCCTTAAAAAAGTATCCACCAGCATTTGGGGTGCTGAATTAATGGCAACATCGCCGTCATGAATGCACTCGCTCATAGCCCGCATCATCATTTCAAGGTTCTTTGCCGCCCAGTGAATATTAATATGTTTTCTGATAACCCCTTCCTGCTGGAGACATTCGATCATGTCATGAAAAAGCTTTAAAGCCTGTTTGATAATAGACTGGTTAACCGGATCCTGCTGAATAAATGGCTCATAAAGCAAAAAATCAAACTGGACACATTGACGAATTATTATTTCAGCAAGCTTTTTCAGCCTTTCAACGGCTGGAATATCCTCTTCCAGTACAGGCATTAATCGGGTCTGTATCTGATCGTCAAGTTCAAGAACAACTTTTTGAAACAGTTTTTCACGTGAGGGAAAATAGCGAAACAGGGTGGTTCGGCTGATTCCCGCATTATGAGCGATATCTTCCAGGGAAGATCCGGGATTTAAGGACAAATAGGCAATAACCGCCTTAATGATCTGATCTTCTTTTTTAACAGACATTATCACATTCCTTTAGAAACATTAGAATATAATTTGGAACACAATTGTTCTAAAAGTATCGCCTTAAGTCAAGTAAAAAAAGTTGCCATATGAACGATTCACATTATATAGTACTGAGAAAAATCAAATTATGTTATTTTTTATAAATAACCTTATAGTAATTAATATTCAAGGAGAAGTTAATGGGAGACGCTAAAAACTCCGGGAAGTTCAAGTCGTTACAAATTGAGGCCACAACCCTTCCGGATGCATGGTTTCAAACCGTGTATAAATGCATTGAAACAGGAAGAGACTTTAAGATAGACCAGGGGTCTTTTGAAGGTGAAAAACGCCTTGAATTTGATTATATAACCGTGCACATAAAACATCCGGGCTCTCTGCCTCTGCTGCCGCAAATCCCCGGTCAGTACAGCCTGCCGAATCCTGTAGCCGATGATTATCTTTATGACTACCTGCCGTATCTTATGACAGGCGCAATGAAGCCGGGCGAGTCTTATACTTACGGGCAAAGGATATGCAAATACCCGCTTCCCCCGGGATATGAAAGTTACCGCTTAGAAAAAAACCAGGGGATCCTGATTCAGGATAAAGAGGTTTGGGAAAACAATAATATTATCATCAGGGAAAATGATCAGACGTACCTGAACCAGATAGAACTTCTCATCTGGACCTATAAAAACAAAGGGCATCGAAACAACCAGATGGTGCTGCAGGTAGCTCACCCCACTGACGTGCTCTTAAAAGATCCGCCCTGTCTACGCTCCATTGATACCCGAATCCAGGACGGCAAACTTCATTTTATCATCTACTTTCGCTCCTGGGACCTGTGGGGAGGTTTTCCCGCAAACCTTGCGGGCATCCAACAGATGAAAGAGTACCTTGCCTCGGAAATCGGGGTGGAAGACGGCGAGATCATTGCCTCTTCAAAGGGTCTTCACCTTTACAATTATGCCTGGGAACTGGCAGAATGTCTCCGCGGAAAAACTATAGAAGAATTTAGAAACGGACTCTAAGCGACCCGGTAAAAAGAGCGCTTCGCTCGAAGAGCATCATACCTTTGGCATGATTCGAGGAGTACTGCGTTTGAGGTAAAAACAAACACCTAAAATCGACTGGCCAGCCTTGAAAAAAAATTTTCAAGAACTATTTAATTCGGAATTGTCTTATGATACTTCATCAAAAACCGGGTAAATATCAACTGTCTGAAATACAAAAAATACAAAGACCCTCGTCGTAAAACCGTGAGTCTTTTATGATCATAAATAAACAGCTGCTGCTTTACTCTTTTAAATGAAAGATAAAAATCGAGCTGGACTTTGTCTCTATATCCGATTCATCAATTTCAGTTGCCGGATTATCTTCTGTCTTAATCACAATACTGGTATCATATACCGGCGCAATAATTTCAGGAATGCCGTCACCGTCAATATCATCTGTCTTGACTTCAGCCGCCATACAGGCCCGGTCAATATAGAGAGCTCCCCGGCTCAGGTTCAGGGTAGTACCGCTGACTCCATCATTGCGGTAATAATAAAGAGCTCCCTTACCGTCTCCGGCAACAACCAGATCTTTTAAACCGTCATCATTAAGATCCTTTACAATAAATTTTCCCGGCGCTCCCTGGGTATAGGGTGATCCGGGTCGATCCGTTGCATAAAGATCCTGGGCTACGGCTGTTTTGTTTTCCGGGTCAAGATCGGGATCCCCCTGATCGATCATCACCGGAACCCATGCATCGGTATTCATGGGATCACCTGGAACTTCAAACAGATATATTCCCGCCGGCCAGAAACGTTTGTTATTAACGCAACCCTGATGGTTATGAGTTGACACAAACATATCCATTTTTCCGTCATCCTGCAGATCTTCCAGTTGCACATCAAAGGTCCGCCCGAGAGGCTTGTCGGACAGGTACTGGTTATTTATGGTATGCCTTTTCCACGGCCAGAGAAGACCGAAACCCGGGCCGGGATTTTCAAACCACATCAATGAATCACCCCGGAAGGAATGAAAAAGTTCTGAGCCAAAAACATTAAATAGAAAGGCTCCATGAACAAGAAATTGCGGGGCCACAATATCAAGATCACCGTCAGCATCCAGATCATACATCTGAAAAAGAAATCCAGCGCCATCACCAATATCATAGGGCCCTTCAAAGGTTCCATTGCCTTCATTTATAAAAAGCTCAGTCCACATGGCACGGAAACCAAACATCCATCTCAGCAGACTGAACCGGGAGGTAACAAAATCTTCATCTCCATCGTTATCCGCATCAAAAAAGATAGCCCGGTGATATGATGCTTTACCCTTTAAAGTATTATTACCCTTGTAGATGGTTTTTTTAATCCAGTTGGCAGGCTTGGTAATATCCCCACCCTGATTTTCCAGATAATAAATACCGGCATTATTTACAGGAATAATAAAATTATCCAGAACCATGATATCTGTATCATCATCCTCATCCATATCTCGAAAAATGGTCTCATTGGCAAAAGCAAAGGTTTCATTAATTACAGACTCACTCCAGGTACTTAAGTCACTGCCGTCCCAGGTATAAACTGCCACGGCACTATTGGCCGTCTGAAGATCAAGATCACTTCCTCCGCCCGAAGTTGCCACAATCTCTTTAATACCATCACCATTGAGATCACCGATGGTCACATAAGCAACTCCCTGAAAACCGGGAACATCAACCGCACCCGGCGTTTCCCGGTCAGGAAGCGGTGTGGTAATACCGGTAACAGTATACCGCTCAAAAGCATCAACAACTGTCTGGTTATCGGTAACACTCACCTCTGTGATTGACGAAATAGCCGGTGATGTAATAAAAACACTCACCAGCATGACAAGAAAGCAAACCATTTTTTTAAACATTTTATTTCTCCTTTTTTCTACAGGTTGTTAACCGTTATTAAACCGCAGGACTTTTAATTATGAACTATATTTTGTCAAAGCAACATCGTAACATAAAACCAAACAGCTATCAGTACAAAAAATATTGGCCTTCCTTACAACAACACGAATACTTATTAAAAAGATAAATGATTTTTAAAAAACAGCCGAGATATTTATGGAAAACTTAAAAAAGTTGGTTTGTAAACAATTTATTATTGAAACCTACAGAATGCAATAGATAAGGATTTTTTGTGTTATCAGCTTTTATAATAAAACGACATGGAAAAACCATTCAAAAATATCTTCTTATTTCAGTTAATTTTAAAGCTGATTAAACAACAAACTATCAGCCCCTACCATAACGGAGGCCCCCTCCTTTTGTCTCTGGTTTGATTTAACTATTTACGGTAGTGGAGTAATCGTTGAAATTGTCTGAGTGGTTCTGACGGACTTAGATGGTCAAGGAAAATATTATGAAATAAAGGATATACTTAATAATGCAAGGGTATGCCTATGTTTGCTTGTTGCTATTTAATTGAAATTTGATGTATGAATGGCTGTGTGTATCGTACGGGGTGAAAAGAGAGAGGGGTGAAGTGTGGACTGCTAAACTAATAAAATCAAAAATATTTAACTTCGGATTTCCGATGTTTGTAATACCTTCAAAAGTTATTGATGAGAGCCTTTTTCCCTTCCGTTATAAAAATGGTTAATTAGGGACACTTCCCTATTATATTGACAGGGTCTGAAAAAGCATATAGACATTATTTATGCCACGAATAGCCCGTATAACAGCAATAAAATATCCCCATCATATTACACAGCGAGGAAACAATCGTGAGGAAGTTTTTTTGATGATGAGGATCGGTGTTTTTATCTGGATACGCTCAAAAGATACGCTCAGCGTTATAGTTTTGATATCTGGGCAATTGCCTACTGACGAATCATGTTCATATTCTTGCGGTTCCCGGAATGGAAAATTCTCTATCTCGTGGTGTTGGGGGGACAAATCTGGTATACACGCAGTATATCAATCGGAAATATAGCCGTAGTGGAAGACTCTGGCAGAACAGATTTTTTCGGCCATTGTACAGTAAACTGTTAAAAAAGGAGAATCCAGACGAAGCAATTTTGATTAAACAAGCAACATCAACCGGCAGACCTCTTGGCAGTAAGAATTTTGTACAACGTTTAGAGAAAAAACTTGATAGACCGCTTGTCGCAAAGAGGGTGGGTAGACCACCGATGAGAAAACAATAAATAGGGAAGTGTCCCTAATTAACCCTGTGGTCCGGTAATAACATAAATAAGCAATAAAAGATCAAAGCCTGACAATGAAATCTTTATTACGCACATACTGCTTTTTTGTTTTATTCTTTGTTTATATTTCACCTGTTCAGGTGTTTGCACAGGAGGATGACTCAAAAGCTTTTGCCGGATTGGAAACGGGCAGGTATTTGTTTAATGTTTTACCTGAAATAACGGAGGTTTCTTCAGCAGTATATAATCATGATGAGGGTATTGTCTGGGTACTTGGCGACGGCGATAGTGGGGCAAAAATAGCCCGGGTAAGATTAGAGGATAATGATATATCCTTAATTGATATTGCAGGGGTAGAAAATATTGATTGGGAGGCATTGATATTAACAGCTGACGGAGATCTCTGGATTCTTGACGTGGGTGATAATGATGCAAAAAGAGATAATATAAAATTGTTCAGGGTACGTCCTGATCTGATTGATGAGACCAGGATTCTTGATGTTCTGCAGATTATTCATGTCAGTTATCCAGAAGGGCCTATGGATGTTGAAGCTGCAGTTATGAGGGATGAACGCATTTACTTGTTTGAAAAGATTTCAATTGTAGAGTTTAAAAAGGCAAGGATAGTCAGTGTTGATGTTTCAGGTGATTCCGAAATTTCTCAGACTGCTATGGCGGAGGGCAGGCTGCCGGTTATTTTTTCTATTACAGATGCTTCCCTGTCTCCCGAGGGTGTTTTGTATCTTCTCACCTATTACGGGATTTTTGAGTGTTATTTCTGGCAGAAAGAATACTCTTTTTCTCTAATGTCAAAATTCTTCTTTTTAGGACAGCAGGAATCAATGGCTGTTATGGGAAGTAATTTATTTCTTGTGGGGGTTGAAACCGGTAATTTTTACCAGATTAAAAAGTGGTTTCCTTTTCTACCTTTCTAGTACCAGACTGTTAATGGCTAATGTTAGAAAGCCGGTTAAGGCCTAATCTCAGAGGGATGGATGATTACTGACGCTATTAAGAAGTGTTGTTCGGTCTGGTTGCAGAACGCTGACTGTTATGGCAAGCTGGCCTGGGACAATGCAACCTTATCCGAGGTCGAACTGAAAAACGGAGAATGTGGATTAAGTGATGGATCTTCTGAAGGTGACTGGCGGCTGCCCACAATAGAGGAACTGGAGGGGATAGGTACAGACCCGCCGACAAAGTTGGCTTCCGATTATCCTTTAGTTACCTGGACAGTGCCTGAGATACCTTATGCTAGGGCAGTTTCTGTTTTACTATAGCCTCGGGACAGCTGGGCTGCTGTTTGAATGGTTTTAACGGATAAACATGAAATTTCAAAGTTCAAATTAAAAATGTCAAATGAAACTAAAAAACACCAATGCCAAACTCATTTATCCTTTTTGTGCTTTTTCTTTTTTGGCATTCATTTGTCATTTGAACTTTGGCTTTTGACATTAGATTGAACTTCACCAGCCGTCACTTAAAACATATGGCTACACGTTATAAAAATGCTCTAATATTCAGTTCTCCCGCTATTGGTCGAGTACTACGTATTGCCGGTTCGTTAGACGACTGACTCTTTGGGCCGTTTTATGATTTATATGCAAAGCCCCGGATAGCGGGGCTTAAAACGGGTAATGCTCTTTTTATCTCTTCACAGGTTATTTCATCAAGGGTAAATCCGGCCTGAAGTAATTCTTAATGAATTTGGCAGGTTGTCTTTAAGTTTTGACATCATGTGGTCCTGCGGTTCAGAAAGGATGAGCTTGGTTACATTAGCTGTGTAGAACTCTATATTTGCTCCTGTACCTGCACCAATTTCCAGAACAGTTCCGGATACTTTAGCAAGCTGTCCCCCCCGCCATTTTTTAACGCAGGTTTTTCCGAAGGAGCAAGGAACGTATCATATCTGAAAGCACCCAATGAAGCCATATTTATTTCCGGATATTTTTATACAATTATTTGAAAACATAAACATCTTGCCATTTAAAAATATCAAAGTAAAGTGCCCGAGGCACCTCTTAAATCGCAGAAGTTTGTTTCCCTTCAGTAATAAAATATATTGATTTTTCTATGGTGAAAATAATATTATATTTGGAACTTATTAGTTTGCTATCCAGAGGTTTCTTGAATTTGCTTTACTGATTACAAACAGACAGAAAAGAGACTTAATGAAAATAGGCGGACGGGCACACAATATCGGAGAAGCTGAACAAATTGCAAAGATGGGTTTTCCTTTTGTCGAAATAAGTGTGATTGATTCTTTGAAATTTTTTAAGGAAGAGTTTGAAACACTTAAAAGAATCAAAGAAGAGTACGGTGTTTTTTATCTGGCGCATGGTCCTGAGGAGGGTAATGCCTGGGAGCCGGAAATATTAAAAAAGAAACTTTTGCCGGAATTAAAGCTGATTATTGACTGTCTGCCCCGGCTTGCAATTAAAATATTTACCATTCATTTTTGGATGGATGAAAGGTTTATTGATAAGTCAGTTATTAAAGATAAGCTTTTGCTGTTAAGCGAGATAAGCTCTTATGCATCAGATAAAGGAATAATTCTTTGTATTGAGAACTTGAGTGAGTCATGGTCTGACTTTTTATACCTGTTCGAAAAAATAGACCCGCTTAAAATGACGCTTGATATCGGGCACGGGGAGCTTCTTTCAAAAGAGAACAGGTCCTATGGTTTTATTAATAAATGTCCGGACCGGATTAAACATGTCCATATCCACGATAATTTTGGCGGTGACAGCCCTGAAGATGATCTGCATCTTCCTCTGGGAGATGGGAATATAGATTTTTCTTCAATTTTACTTGATTTGAAGGGGAAAGGGTACGATAATAATATTACACTCGAAGTGAAACCGGAGAATCTTGTTAAGGGTAAAAAAATAATTGAAGAAATACTTTTAAGCGGGAGTAAGAAAAAATGAAGGAATCCTCCGTATTAGAGCATCTTGAAACTATTGCTGATGAACTTGCCATCAAAATATGCAGTGTAAGCATGAAAAAGGCAGCCTATAATGTGAAAGGCGGTCTGTGTAAGGTTGAGGGGGAATACCGGGTTATTGTGGATAAAAATCTCCATCTTTCTGAAAAAATAGATGTTTTTGTGGATGCACTTCAGGGCTTTGATATGCAGAATCTTACGGTTGATCCTTTTGTGAAAAAGCTGATTGAAAGGGAAGGCTGGAAACAGAAGAATATATTTTCAGAAGCTGAAAAAAATTAGCTTTTATTTTCGATACTTTTTAAAATAACACTTTTAAGGGTTTCATACTCGTCTCTTAATTTTACAACCATCTCATTGACACCGTCAAGCTTTCCCGTGCGCAAGGTATCGTCAATCGATTTAGAAATTTCAAATATCGTGTCAAGTCCCAGGCTCCCGGAGGATCCTTTAAGTGAATGGGAAGATTCATGCGCCTTCTCAGCATTACCTTCGTTTATGGCTGTTTCAAGCTTTACAAGATCTCCTCCGCCTGACTCGATAAAGAGTTCCATCATTTCAATGTACTCATCTTCTTCCAGGCCAATATTTGTACCCAATTCTTTGAAATCCATGGTGTGTGTTCCTTTTAACCGTATACGGCTTAACTTGTTTTAATTGTCTGTGTGAATTGTAAAAATTTTGACCATTCGTTTTAACTGTTAATAATAATCCTGTTTTGATAATATGTAAACAAAATTGGTTTAAATATTTTACTTTTTTTTGGTGTTTCTTATAGCCCTTTTATCTTAATTATCTGCAAGAACTATGTAAAATAATGAAAAAAAAAGATTTAAAGAACTACTATTTTTCAGGTATTGGCGGGAGCGGAATGAGTGCTCTTGCCCAGGTGCTTAAAAAACAGGGGCACCGGGTCGGCGGGTCTGACAGAAATTTTGACAGAAAAGTAAACAGCAGGCTTTTTAATAAACTGAAAAAACAGGGAATTTGCCTTTTTTCTCAAAATGGTGAAAAAATATCAAAAAAGACAGACTTTGTTGTGGTCTCGACTGCGATAGAAAAAAGTAGTCCGGAGCTTAAAAAAGCAAAAGAGCTTGAGATTACGATTCTCCACAGAGCAGAACTTCTTTCCAGCCTTTTTAACGGGCTGTCCGGTATTGGGATAGCGGGAACCAGCGGTAAGAGCACTGTTTGCGGCATGGTCGCATCAGTTATGGATTGTGCCGGGATGGATCCAGGGGTCGTAAACGGCGGCATCATCAGGCAGTATGTGTCTGCTTCTTCTCTGGGTAATGCAAAAGGCGGAAGTTCCCGATTTATGGTCTCAGAAGTGGATGAAAGCGACGGAAGTATTGTCCGCTTTTCTCCTGATATCGGTGTTGTCACAAATATTTCCAGGGACCATAAGGAGATAAAAGAGCTGAAAAAACTGTTTAAGGTTTTTGCAGCAAAAACAAAAAAGAGTCTTATCCTAAACGGGGACTGCAAAGAAACTTCAAAACTAAAAGCAGAGAATATAATTACCTTCGGCTTAAATAAAAAAAATGATATTTATCCGGAGAACATAAAATTTTCAGGGTGGAAAACAATATTTGACTGCGGGGGCACATCTTTTCCACTGAAGGTTCCCGGAAAACATAATGTTTGTAATGCTCTTGCAGCTATTGCAGTCTGTTCATCTCTTAATATTGATACTAAAATAATAAAAAAAGGGTTGGCTTCTTTTAAAGGCATAAGGCGCAGACTGGAGCTTGCGGGCGAGAAAAAAGGGGTTACGGTGGTTGATGATTTTGCCCATAATCCAGATAAAATATTGGCTTCTCTGTCTGTTCTTAAGAAAGCGGGCAAAAGGCTTATTGTCGTTTTTCAGCCCCATGGTTACGGGCCGACCCGATTTCTCTTAGAAGATCTGGCAAAAGCGTTCAGCATCTCAATGGAGAAAAAAGATGTTCTGATGTGTCTTCCGATTTATGATGCCGGCGGAACCGCAGACCGGAGCATATCCTCAAGTGATCTTTTAAATCAGGTTAAGGGCCCAGAATGCATCTGCCTTGAAAGCCGGAAAGATGCACTGTCACGTATTAAAAAAATGACAGGGCCGGGTGATGCTTATGCAGTTATGGGTGCCAGGGATGATACCTTAAGTACTTTTGCAAAAAGAATCTTAAGAGAGATAGATTGAAGCTTTTATACCCTTATTTTTTCAGATTACCGGAACAACGTGAAAAGATATTTGTAAAATTCCGGTCAATTGAATGAACTATTGACTTTGCAATTTGTTAAGATTAATTGCGGTGCTGTATTGATGTAAGCAGAAAATGTCCTGTCTTTTTAATCCTCCTTATTTTTGAAACATCTTATCAACCCATTTTAAACAAAATAGAGGTGAACTTCAGGAAAAAAGGTGCTACATAAAAATATGGATCATCGACAAAATCTGTGGGTAAACATATAGATATTAGTAGAAACATAAGTCCCCTCATTTTCTTTGGCGGCCAAAGAAAACGAAGCAAAAGAAAGGCCGCCCACAATTTTGGCCTTCGGCTTCCCTCCCTCCGCATTTGCCTGTGGCGGGTCCAAAAACTCGCTTCGCTCAGACAGTTTAGACCCTTCTTCCACAGTCAAACACTCCGTTCGGCCGCGTTGTATGGGATTTAAAACCCTTGAAAAACCAAAGTCAAAAAAGCATAAACCAAAAACCATAAAAATAAACATAATTACAAGACGTTACATGTCTTAACCTTTGTCCGTTAACCACAGATTCTGTTGAAGAACCGTTTTTTTTAATATTATTAAAAAGGGGGTGTCTATACAGACACCCCCTTTTTTGTTTTAACCTTCCAGACCCTTCGCGTAATGCTTATAATGATCCGTCACAAAAAACATTCCATTTGACATGTTTAAGGATAGCTTAAAACAAAAGTAAAAACTGTTCTGGACAATTTAAAGATCAATAAGTTCTGTCTCCATTGTATCTGTGTCAAGAACTGCGATCGTTGATCTTCCTTTGAGCCAGCCCCCGGCCTCTCCCGGGTTTATGACAAGGGGTGTTCCTTTCCTGATATCTGTTTCGTGGGTGTGACCATAGATTATAATGTCTGATGACCCTGCTCCTATAAATTCTTCCACACATTCGTGCTCATGCATCAAAAGAATTTTTTTGTCATTTACGTAAAAAGACCTGGGCCCCGGTAGAAGGGTTCCCAGGTCTCTAAATGCATTTGAAAGACCTATTCTTTCACCGTCATTATTGCCAAAGACCATTTCCATTTTGCAGTTAAGTTCTTTAAAATCAAGACAGGTAAAAGGAGCGATAAAATCCCCGGCATGGATCACAAGACTGACTTTTCTCTGATTAAATATGCTTACGGCTTTTCTAATATTAGGTCTGTTATCGTGTGTGTCTGAGATGATGCCGATTAAGTTGTCTTTCATCTTTTACTCCTTTTTGCTCAGAAAACCGTATTTGCCGCCGTAAGCTGAAAAAGCGCTTATTCGGCCGGGGTTATTTTGAAACAGCACTCTTTGTCGCCGGAGGGCATATGACTGATCTGTTCCCATTTGCCGACCTTGTATTTGTGACCCATTCTACAGTCCATTCCGCAGATCAGGTCACAGGGATCAGGCATCTTGTATTTCCGGGTTCCTTCAAGGTGCGGACATTTCCCGAGATGCTCATAACAGACCTCCTTGCCGTCTTCTTCCATTTTTTCAATCCAGATATCCCAGCCCATTGCCGGAAAGATGTCGATTTCTGCCATCATGATGTCAATAATATTTTTGTCTTTGAATACTGCTGCCCGTTTTTGAAAATTGGTTTCAAACATCTCATCATATATCTGTCTGCCTTTTTCCGCGCCATAGGTTTCCTCGAGGGAAGCGTATAACCGGGGAAGCTTCATTGCAGCGACTTCGATCAGCAGGTCTCTTTGTTTTTCCCAGGGCATTGCTTTTCCGGTAAGTTTTGTCATGAGCGTCTCCTTGTTTTTTGAATTAATAATATTAACGGACCTAGTTTTTATGGTTTTAGACAGGAACCGTATTGTTTTTATGATAAAAAAGCAGGTTCAGCTTCAAACCTCAGCAAAAATATCATATTTTAAAAAAATCTCAAAGCTTTAACTGGGGGTTTACCCTATATGAGAATACGGGTTTACCCTCATATACATTTGAAAAGGATTTTGTTATCTTTTATATGCTAAAAAAAGGTTTTTGTGCTAATAGATGAAAAATCAACTTCAGAAAAATCATTAAGGAGGCTTAAATATGAAACTCCTGGAACCGGGATTTATAGGAAATCTTGAGATTAAAAACCGCATTATTATGGCGCCTATGGGTGTTCGCGGAATTTGCGATCATGGCACCAAGGAGTACTGGGGTGAGCGGATTCGGGCGTATTATGGTGCCAGAGCAGCCGGCGGTACGGGTATGATAACAACGGAGATGGTGTTTGTTTCAAAAGAGCTTGAGCCCTGTGCGAAGGAGCTCCTGACCATGACGGATGATAACCATGTTGCCGCAATGCGTAAACTGGCTGACACGGTTCATGCCCATGGCTGCAAACTGAGTATTCAGCTGACAGCCGGATTCGGCAGGGTTGTCCCGCCTTTCATTGTACCCGATGATGTGAAACCGGTATCCGCTTCTGTAAACACTAATTATTATATCCCTGATTATGAGGATCTTTTTAGCCGTGCCATTACAACAGAAGAGGCCGAGGCTCTTGCCAAATCTTTTGGTTACAGTGCCATGCGCTGCAGGGAAGCCGGAGCAGACTGTGTTGAACTGCACGGCCATGAAGGATATTTAATGGACCAGTTTATGACCGGTCTCTGGAACCGGCGAGAAGATAAGTACGGCGGTTCACGGGAAAAAAGGCTTACCTTTGCCCGTGAAGCAATTGATGCGATAAGGGCGGAAGCAGGCGAAGACTTTCCGATTATCTACCGGTTCGGGATAGAGCATCATCTGGCGGGCGGCCGGGAACAGGAAGAAGGGCTGTGGATAGCAGAGCAGCTTGAAAAAATGGGAGTTGATGCGCTTCATGTGGATGCCGGTTGTTATGAGACCGGATGGTGGCCCCATCCGCCGCAGTTTCAGCCTCCGGGATGTATGGTTGATCTGGCTGAGAAGGTTAAAAGGATTGTTTCTATTCCGGTTATTACTGTGGGTCGTCTGCAGTATCCGGATGTGGCAGAAAAGGTGATCGAGGACGGCAGGGCTGATTTTGTGGCTCTGGGAAGAGGACTTCTGGCTGATCCTGAGTGGGTTAATAAAGTTCAAAATAAAAAGACGGATGAGATTATCCCCTGTATCGGCTGTCATGAGGGCTGTCTGTGGCAGATGATACCGGGAGAACCCACCAGCTGTGCGCTTAATCCGCTTACGGGTCATGAAACAGACCGGCTGCTTGTTCCCCTTAAAGAGAAAAAATCGCTTCTTGTTATCGGTGGCGGACCCGGCGGTATTGAGGCGGCACGGGTCGGATGTGAGAGAGGTTTTGAGGTTACCCTGTGGGAAGCATCTGACAGACTGGGCGGAAATCTGTGGCCGGCTTCAAAACCCAGCTTTAAGCGAGATATTACCGACTATATTAAGTATCTGAAAGGTCTTTCCGGGCGTTTATCCATTGATATTGTTTTTAATAAAAAAGCAACGGTAGAAGAGATACAGGGTTTTGGCGCTGACTATATTATTCTCGCAACCGGAGCACAGATGGAGCCGCTTCCTTTTGATGCGGATAATGTAATGTCTGCTATTGAGGTCTTAAACGGGAGGCCGCCTGCGGGAGAACAGATCCTGATGATGGGGGCGGGTGTTATCGGGAGTGAGACTGCGCTTGATCTGGCACGGAAAGGCAAAAAGGTTATTCTTTGTGCCCGTCTGGATCTGCCTGAGCTTGATATTAATATGGTTGATCACCATAATCGTGAAATGCTTATTAAAATGATAGAGGACGAGAAAAACATTACAATAATGCGAGGTGCAATTCCAACAAGGCTTGAGAATGGCGGTGTCATAGCAGAGCAGAACAATGAAGAAGTGAAGATTGAAATGGACAGCCTTGTTTTTGCAGGCAGACTTTTTCCGATAAAAGATTTAGGTGAATTGCTTAAGGAAAAAACCAATGTAATAAATATTGGTGACTGTGTTGAAGCCGGAACGATTATGGATGCCGTATGGGGCGGGTTTAACGCGGTGAGCGCTTTGGAGTAGATCGGTATTTGTAAAAAAAGAGGGAAGTATCGTTGCAAAGAAGGAGGGGAAAGAAGGGGATGCAATTTTTATTGCATCCCCTTCTTGTTTTTCAAATTGCTAATAAATTGACACAAATTGTCTCATCTGGTAATTATTAATGTTATATAAAATTGAGCTGCAGGAGAATTGAACTATCTTCGTCTACAAGACGATGGATTCAGTATTCCTGAAAATCAAGGTTGGAGAAAAAACAAAAACGTCGTAAAATCCTCCTAAGGGGGTAACGTTATTAAAATCATTTGCAGTTCCTGAACCCTTAAATATTCTTTGTCTAAAAATGAGGGACTTAAACCCCGAAGGAGACAATAATGCCTATATATGAATACTATTGTAATAAGTGCAATACCCTTTTTAGTTTTCTTTCAAAGACTTTTTCAGTAGAAAAAGAACCCAAATGCCCCCGCTGTAAAGGCGGTCTTAAAAAAAATGTTTCCTCATTTGCTTTCGGGCAGAATCAGAGGGGGCCGGACAGTTTGCCCATGAGTACAAAAATGCTTGATGAGGGGATGAAGCGTTTGAAGGATCATGACAGTAAAAATCCTGAAGATGCCGCCCATCTGCGTAAAAAATTTACTAAAATGATGGGGGTAAATTTTGAAGAAGGAAAGAAAAAATCTGACATGGTTCTTGAGACTGAAAATGAAGAAAAGGGCCGGGGGGTTAAGGATAAGCCCCTTTCAGATGAACATGATGTGCCGCCTGAAATAGATGAGACCTTATATGAAATCTAATAAATATTGTAGCCATATCGTTTGAGAATAAAGGTTGGTGTGGTTTGATCTAAAACACAAGTGTCAAACAGCACTAATGATAAATGTCAAATAAAAAAGTCTAAAAGGCAGAAAATCTGTTGTTGCGTAAAGCTGTGCCGTATGGGGAATTTGGACATTTCTGTTTTGGCGTTTCAATTGACATTTTTAATTTAGACTTTGGCATTTTAAGAACGGCAATTATAACTTCAGCTTTGAAATTTAATATTAATCCTTTTTAACTGTCGGCCTGGACATCTTGAGGTTATAGTTAAAAAAATACTCTAGTTTTTGAAAGGAAGACTATGATCCTGGTTACCGGAGGGGCGGGAACGCTTGGAAAAGAAGTGTGCAGGCTGTTGGCTGAAAAAGGTCTTGCGTTTAAATGTCTGGTCAGAAAGACGTCAAAAACAGAAGAACTGGAAAAGATCGGGGCAAATCTTGTCTATGGTGATGTGAGGGACAGGGACTCACTCGAAGGTGCGATGCAGGATGTGACACAGCTTATTTCAGCACATTCGCTTGGCATTCAGAAAAAAGGTATAACCTACTGGGATGTTGATTATCAGGGCAATATCAATCTGATCGAACTTTTACAAAAGAACGGCGGGATTAAATTTGTTTATGTGAGCGCTCTGGGTGTGTCGCTTTTCTCCCGGTTTCAGCTCTATAAGGTAAAGCAGCTGGTTACCAATGCTCTTGAAGTCTCGGGCCTTGATTATACTGTTTTTAAGCCATCCGGGTTCTTTAGCGATTTTACCCAGGCGGCAGGCTTTATCAGAAAAAGAGGTCTTATGCCGGCCATGGGATCAGGTGAGAACAGGGTTCAGGGTATTCATATGGGAGACCTGGCTTACTGCATGATTGATTCACTGAATAATGAAAAAGCCTCTAAACGGGTATTTTTAATCGGAGGTCCGGAAGCGCTTTCCTACCGACAGATAGCAGATACCTATGAAAAACTTCTTCAAAGGAAGATTCGTCTTATACCCATACCGGCATGGTTTCAAAAGTGCATGGGCTGGACAGTTGATACCCTTACTGGTTACCGCTATGATATCCAGGGCTTTGTAGATGCCTTTACCTCCGGAGACAGTGTCTGCGATAATACGCCGCTTCTTGAGACCTTTGATGTTCAGTTAAGGACATTTGAGGCGTATTTAAGCGATTTCCTTGAAAGCGGGAAGTAGAATAAATTTTTAATTTAGGCGTTTTGCAATTACGGTATAATTGTTTGAAATTTTAAAAAGCCTGAATAACGGGAATAAAAGCAGATCCATTACAATACCCGCTGCAATCAGCGGGCTTCCCAGGGCCAGCACAGCTGCCCTTAATACGAAATATGGATAGGGTTTTTTCGGCAGCCAGGGATAGATGGGTGAGGGAACAATACTGCGAATAAAAAGGACAGCAGCACAGACAAAATCTATGGGTGCGTGAGCTGTGGTAAAATCTCATCCTACAGGTTCAAACCCGCACTTTTCAAGAAGCTTTTCCATGTTTTCGGTGCTGAAAAAATAGAGGTGCTGGGGCTGCAGCCACTGAAACCAATATTTGCCAAGGATTTTAAAAAGGGAAAAGTCAGGGTTAGGGACTTCGATAATTAAAATACCGTCTTTTTTTAAGGCATTATGTGCAGCCATTAATTCTTTTTCAGGTTCGATGGTGTGTTCAAGGTACTGGATCAGACTGACGGTATCATAAGATGCGGTTAATGCTTTTGAAACTTCAGGGAACTGCCCCTGATACATGTCTTTAACCCAGCCCTGTTTTTGAGCAGAGATCATACCGTTTGAGAGGTCAAGACCGTCAAATTTTCCAAGAATAAAATTTAATCGTTCTCTTTCTTTTGATGGTGATCGTTTTGATGATTTAAGTGACGGATCAATAGCGAGTCCGGCACGGGTTGCGGCGTATTTTTTAAGAATATGTGACAGCCTTGAAAATTCAGCAGGTTCAAGAGATATTTGCTGTTCAATGGCTGCCCGGCAAGCGATTTTTTTTGAGACAAGCATTGTGTGTCCCGCACTTACTGTCGGTGCGATTCTGTTTTTGTGATAGGCCTTTGGATTGTAAACTCTTGCAAACGCTATTATCTGCTGCACAGGCAGGTCAGAGGGAATGAGATCTACAAGATCAAAGCTTGATTCAGAGGCGTATTTTGAAGCGCGGTTTTTTTGCTCATTGTTGAGACGATATTCCCGGCTGTAAGGAAAATATAGTCTTCTGAATCAGTTTTATTCCCTGGCATAAAAAACGGACAGCTCAGGATTTTTTTGCGCCATCTGAGTGCTGATGTAAAAAACATTATTGATATAAATATAAAGAATAAGTTCAAGACATCCTCCCTCATGATGTTTTTTTAGTTTTTAAGCCTTATTGTTCCTGGAATAATATAATCAATTTTACTGATTTCCTCTTCGGGGTTCAGGATGAGGTTTATATGCCTCAGGTTTAGTTCTTTCACATGCATCTGTTTCTTTCTGACTGTTGCTCCTGACATCCTTGTTCCTTCCCGGGAATCTTTTTTGAGTGTCTCAAGAGCATTATTAATGCTGCTTTGGGAAATATCACAGTATTCAAACAGTTTTGAAATTATCTCTTTTGGGTTTGAAAATCACAAATACAGTATTTAATATGTTCGGTTCTTTACTAGCTACTCTCCGTTGGATTCATCGTAAATTTTTTGTGTTATTGATTAATTATATTTTTAGTTCCCCATATTTGTACAGTTCAGAACGCCATTTATTTAATTTTAATTTATTTGTTAATGCTCTGGGGAGATGGGTGCAAAGATTGATACCTTTGTTTTCGGGTGCGGGAAGTAAAAATAATATTCCGGGAGCAGGTATTAATGGGATTTCGGTGCGAAAAGGTTTGCTGCTGTTAAAGGAAATATTACATACCGGAAATTTTGAGAAGTTTGTTATGAACAGGTCTCCTAAAAAAAGGTCAATATCTGCAAGGACATGAAACAGGTTTTTTTGTTCCTCATGGTGTTTTAACCAGGACATCTGTTCTTCTATATATGTGGAATCGACCTTCTTAACTGTATTTCTCCATTCCAATGCCATCTCGGTAACGGAATTTTCTGTAAGTTTGTTTGCGCTTTGTTCCGCAATGATATGAGAAACCGCGTTTCCGAAATAGTTTTTAGCTAAAGGGTGTTCGATTTTGCTGCGTATGTTGGTCGGCATTAGAAGGCGGTATTTTTTTTCTCCGGTTAAACCGGTCAGGTCTGCATAACATTTCCAGAGATGTGAGCATAAGGCATCATTAAGTGATATGCGGCCGTTTTTTGACCCTTCATTTTTAATGGCGTTTAGCTGGCTTTGTGTAAAATGGATTGTGCCGGTTACCATTGAATGCTGTTTGAAAAGAATTGACATGATAGATTTAACCAGGCCTGCCGAACTCATATACTTAAATCCGCTGCACTGTCCGGAGAGGCCCCGGTCTGTTCTGAAAGATTTTCTTGATGCTGTTTTTTTAAAATCAAGGATGTTTCTTTTGAAAAATGGTTTTGTATGGGGTTCTTCATTATGAATCAGTGACCAGCAGTTTAAAAAATTGAAAAATCCGTTTCCGTCTGCAAGCGTATGTGCAATAGATATTCCGAGAGCACTTCCTCCTCCTGACATCCGGCTTAGTTTGAAAGTGGCAAGCGGGCAGTTTTTTTTTGTAAGGTTAAATGGATTTAAGCGTTCTATGAAAATACATGCATCATATTCGGATAAGTGGTCATTGGCCGGTTCGGGAAGTGCTGTGCTGCAGTCGCATACCGTAAAAGAGACTCCGTCCGTTGTTTCCATTATGCTTAATGAGCCGGTGGGTTCTCTGTGCAGCTGGCCGCAGATAAGGGGAAAAAGCTCAAGTGTTTTGCCAAGTGATGTTTTGAGTGCTTTTGCGTCAATTGTTTCGGAGAAGAAGTATACTATTTCAACAAAGAAAAAAATCTCAAAATGATCAAGCGGACTTAGGATTATTTTCTCATCTATTTCTGTTTTTCCTTTGATTCGTTCCTTTGATATGTTTTTAAACCTTGCTTTGTTTTTCAATTTAAAATTCCTGATCTTTGTTTTCTGTTTTGTGGTTTACGAAAAAGAATTTTCAATTTTAAAACCTTATCAGGTGATAAGTGTCAGAGTAAAGATAAAATTCAAAAAAATACACGATTGAAAAAAACTTTATTAATGAGAAAAAATTCATGCTATTATATATATCTGTCAGAACGAAGTCTTATTAATAAACCTGAAAATATTATGAAAATACTCATTATTACAATCGGCAGCCGTGGCGATGTTAATCCGTATCTTGTTGTGGGGCGGGAGCTGAAAAAACGGGGCCATGACGTGGTGTTTTGTGCTGCGGGATTTTTTCAGGAATTGGTTGAAGGATTCGGGTTCCGCTTTGTTCCCCATTTGAGCCGTGAAGAATATATGAAAGCAAGTAATAACCCGGATCTCTGGAATTACCATCGGGCTTTACCGACATTCAGTCGAGAGGCTCTTGTTCCAAACTTGAGAAAAATATATTCAATCATTAAGGACGAACAAACCGAAGATTTTATGGTTCTTTCCACGCCTTTTGCTTTTGCATCAAAGATTGCTGAAGAAAAACTGGGTATAAAACTTGCCCAGCTGCATCTTTCACCTTTACAGTTCAGGACTTTTCTGGACACCTCTCAACTCGGGAAGATTTCCATGAACAGTTTTTTGCCGGGATGGTGTAAAAGGTTTGTGTGGTGTTTAATAGATCGTTTTATAATAGATCCACACATTATAGGAGAGTTGAACAGGTTTCGGACGGAGTTAGGTCTTAAACCTGTCAAACGTGTACTTAACGGCTGGTGGTTTTCAAAGCATTTTAATGCGATCGTTTTTTCCAAATATTTTGCATCCAGGCAGCAGGGTTGGCCAGAACCTTCGGAAATTTTTGATTTCCTCTGTTTTGACGGTAATGAGGAGCTTCCGGATGAAGCAGCGGCTTTTTTAAAAAATGGAGACAGGCCTGTTGTTTTTACTCCGGGTACTGCATTTAATTTTGGAAAAAAGTTTTTCGAAGAATCTCTTAAAACATTAAAAGCACTTAATCTCAGGGGTGTTTTTCTAACCCATAACAAAAGTGATATTCCTGAAAATATCCCTGATTATGTTTATGCCTGCAAATTTTTGCCTTTGGGTCTGGTTCTGCCAAGATGTGCCGCAATTGTTCATCACGGCGGCGTGGGAACTTTAGCGCAGGCGGCAAAAGCTGGAATACCTCAGCTTGTCTTCCCAATGGCTTTTGATCAGTTTGACAATGCCTTTCGTATTCATAACAAAAAACTGGGCACATATATTCATGTGAAGAAATATAAGAGCGCTATTTTAAACAGAAAACTCAAATATGTACTTTATGATAAAAAGATAGCTGCCGGCTGTGCTGCTGTTTCAAAGATGATTGATTCAGAAAAAGCACTGGATAACCTTGTAACAAGGATTGAAGAAATTTGACCGGAGTGTTCTGCGGGATGCGAGGGTATCTCCTCTGGATTTAATATAAAAAATAAAAAAGTGCACAAATTCCGGATATCCGGATCTAATATGTTATATCCTAAAATATAAACGTATTAATCTTAATACATAATATTTTGGGGAGGATGTTATGGAAATAACCGGAAACATGGCAACACAGATAGCCAGAGAAACCATGGGTGCGCAGCTTATTAAACAGACCCTTGACCTTTCAAAAAAGACAGGTTCAAGCAGTCAGGCGTCCTATGATATGCAGACAAAAGTTCTGGGTGCGGCAATGGCTGGTGCAGCGGTTGAAATAGTTAAGGCAGATATTGGAATAGGGATTAATCTTGATATTGTCGTATAATGATTTTTTTGCAGTAGTCGTGCCCTTAAAAAGAGTAACATGTTTATAGAGCAGTGCCGCTTTAGGCAAACTGCTCTTTTTTGTTTGCTTGATAAAGTTTTCTGTTGAGCGTAAAATAGTTAACTGCTTCAGAATTTTTAGAACTTAATTTAATTATATTCGGAGGGAAAAGTGAGCTGGTTTGGAAAGATGACATTCGGGTCTCTGGGACTCTTTTTGGGAGGACCTCTCGGTGCAATTATTGGTGTAACCTTAGGGCACCATTTTGTTGATAAAAAAGCAGAACACAGTCAGGGAAATGCCGTGCCGCTTCAGTCAGAGCAGGCCCAGGCCGCCTATTTTGTCTGTATTTTTTCAATTCTGGGTAAAATTGCAAAGGCAGACGGAGTTGTAACCAGTGATGAACTGGCAGTTGTTGATGATTTTATTAACGGGATGAAGATTTCTGAAACAGAAAAGCAGTTTGCAAAACAGGTATTTAATGAGGCCAAAAATTCAAGTTATTCTGTGGAAGATTTTGCGTCACAGTTTTACCAGATAAACAGCGGCCAGCCCGCAGTCCTTCTTTCTTTTCTTGATGTTCTTTTCCGGGTGGCAGCCGCAGACAAGGTTTTTCATCCTTCTGAGGAAGACGCTTTAAACCGGGTTAAAAATATATTTCGTATCAGTGATAAGCAGTTCAATGATATAAAGTCTGTGTATTTTACGGATGTGGACAGATACTATAAACTGCTGAACTGTTCTTTAGACAGCAGTAATGAAGAGATAAAAAAGAGCTATAAGAAGCTTGTGCGTGATTTCCATCCTGATACCATCGTATCAAAGGGGCTTCCTGAAGAATTTTCTGAATTTGCTTCTTCACGTTTCAGGGAAATACAGGAAGCCTATGAAAAAGTAAGAAAAGAACGCGGTTTCTGATCGGAAGCGTGCCGCGCCGGCCGCACCTTGGTGCGGAATTCCCCCAAACCAGCGGCATGTATCCTGAAATAATGATGCTCTTCCGAATATCTTGCGGAGCATTCCGGTAGTTAAGATGGATTTTCCGTTGGTTTTCCTTACTCCCATCAAAACAGGGTTTTGCAAAACATTCCGGCCAGGTTTAATGGTCGAAATGCTACAATCAAAAAGTAAAATTTCAAAGTTCAAATGCCAAATGAATGACAAAAAGGATAAAAGGGCCTGGCTTTGGTGTTTTCAGCTTTATTTGATATTTTTAATTTGAACTTTGAAATTTCATTTTAATTCATTTAAATTTTTCAATCCGTTCTTGAGGCTACAATATTAAAAAAATTGATCTAGTGCTTTATTTGAAAAATAATTTAGTTATTTAATGATTTTTTTGCAGGGACTTTTGCAGAGGGAAGAAATAAAAAGAGTTGAATCTCAAATATCTTTCCCATGGATTTTATTTTTGTTACGCCTGTTTTAATGTCAAGGATCATGGTGCGGGATAATGATTCGCCTATGGATTCGCCGTCAACCATCATATTGTTTTTCCATAACAGTTTTTTTAAAACGGTATGGTTTCTCTGACCGATTTTGAACATGCCTTTTGGGTCCATGAGCTGTGCGCACCCTGCCGCCTTGATCTTTATCCGTTTTTTTTCAGCACCCAATTCATAAGCTGATTTGAAAAGCAGTGGAATGCCGATGTCAACAAAAACTGCAGGTTTTTCAGCGGCTTTTTTTGATCGATTTTTGATAGTGCAAGCATGCCGTGGATCATTCCGCCGACCTTTGCAACGGGATCATAAATAGTTACGCCCAGGCAGGAGCCGAGTGAATAGTTGATGATACTATCATTAATATCGTTGGATACGATCATCTCTGATATGCCAACGGTTCTACTGTTCTCAGGCATTTTTTCTCCGGATATAGAGTATGTAACAGAGGTATAGCTTGGCTCACAGTTTACTGTTTTTTATTAACATATAGATCGATTATTATCAATTGAAGAGATTAAATAATTTATAACGAAAGTTAATAGAATAGACTTGTTGGTACAATTATATAGAATTGTTTCAGTAAATCGTAAATGAATCCATCGGCCTGTAGACGGTGGTAGTTCAATTATTCTTTATTTTTACAGGAATTTTTTTTCTACCCCATTTTAGGGCTTTCTGATGTGATTTAAAGAACAGGTCTATTCTGTTCGGGCCTTTTATGGCGGAACCCCGGTCTTCTACTGTTCCTAAGCCGTATCCGGGGACATCCATTATTGTGCCGAAAGGATAATGTTTGGTATCAGCAGCAATAGTTCCCGGATGGGGAAGGATAAGCCAGGGTAAAACAATCCTTACCGGTATCATCCAGGGATGTTTTAGACTGTCAATTGATACAAGTCCTGGATTGTATTCTCTTGGTTTAAGGCCGCAGGCAGTAAAACCCTGATATTTTTTTCCGCCTTTAATATAGTAACGGTTCCAGAAATTGAGCTTAAGGTATTTCCATTTTCCACGTTCCCATCCGCAGCATTTGCTGCACCCGCAGTAAGCAGTTGTTTCAATGGTTTTTTGCTGAACATGGGCACAGCCGGAATAAAACAGCAGGGCTGAGAAAAGGAGGCTTAAATAAATCTGTTTTTTGATTAAGGATTTCATTATGAGAGCTTAACGATTTACTGTTTTTAAGTCAAAAAAAATATTATATTTTTTTGTTTTGATTGACACACAAAGAGCCTTTTTTTATACTCGTGCTGTTTATACAGGTTTTTGTCAGCTAAAAATAAAAATATCAGGATAGCAAATGGGAGAAATACGCATTACATCAGGCAGTTTAAGAGGACGGAAAATAAAGACCCCCTCTGAAGAGACGACCCGTCCTCTTTTAACCCGGTTGAGGAAGAGCCTTTCGGATATTTTGCGTCCGGAACTTGAGGGTTCACGTATCCTTGATCTTTTTGGCGGTTCCGGCGCAATTGTGTTTGAGCTGATCTCAAACGGTGCTGAGTCTGCTGCTATTGTTGAGATTGACAAAAAAGCAGCTGACCTTATCTCTCAGAACATTGCAACCCTTAATCTTGAAAAAGAAGTAAACGTTTTAAATGGTGATGCGCTTGGTTTTGTATCTTCTTTTGCATCTAAAAATGAGTTTTTTGATATTATCATGGTTGCTCCCCCTTATGGTCTTTCACTTCAGCAGAAAGCACTTGATGCGCTTGGATCCTATAATATTCTTTCTTCTGAAGGTGTGATTATTGTCCAAAGAGATGAAAAAGAGCCTCTCTGTAAGGCTGCTGAATGTTTTCAGCTCTTAAGAACCAGAGATTACGGCAGGACTGTGTTTGATTTTTATAAACAGGCTCAATAACCGGCCGTTTTAATTTACTTGAAAAAAGTGAGGGAATATATTAATCTTTTACACTTTATTTACGCTTAACTGCTTGAAATTTAATTTGAAAAAGATTACAGTGAGGAAAGAAGACCCTAATATTTAATCTGGAGAAAGATACGAAATAAAAACAGCGTATCGATTTAATTATAAGGGTTAGTTGCTGTAGATATGAAAACCCCGTATGAGGAGAAATTATAACATGCCGGCAAAAAAACAATTTTTAAAAAACATAAAAAAAATAGGTGTATTAGGCGCAGGCCAAATGGGTAAGGGTATTTCCCAGGTTTCTGCCCAGACAGGATATGAAACAGTCATGGTTGAGCCCTATGACGAAGTCAGAAAAAAAGCAAAACAGGGAATTATTCAAAGCCTTGACCGTTCAGTGGAGCTTGGAAAGATTAAAAAGAAAGAACATGACCAGATCCTGGATAGAATGACTTTTGCAAAGGATATCGAGAGCCTTTCTGATGTTGATTTTGTGATCGAATCAGCGGTGGAAAGCACGGTGGTTAAGGAAGATATCTTTACCAGTCTTGATAGGATATGTGCGCCCCATGTTATTTTGACTACAAATACCAGCTCTGTACGTCTTGGAAAACTTGCAAGTGTAACCAAGCGTCCGGATAAGGTTCTGGGGATGCATTTTATGTATCCGGCTCAGAAAATGAAGCTTCTTGAAATAATAAGAACGCCTGCGACTTCTGATGAAAGTTATCAGGTTGTTAAAGAAATGGCTGTGAAGATGGGAAAACAGCCTATAACGGTTACCGACAGCCCCTGTTTTGTAACAAGCCGTTTAATTCAGACCTTTATAAATGAGGCCATTTTTTGTCTTTACCAGGGAGTTTCATCTAAAGAAGAGATTGATGCTGCCATGAAGCTTGGAATGAATCACCCTATGGGTCCGCTCGAACTGGCTGATTTTATCGGCCTTGATGTGGTTCTTTCAATGCAGCAGGCGCTCTATAACGGGTTTCAGGAACCCAAGTACAGGCCCTGCCCGCTTCTCTTAAGCCTTGTTGAGGTGGGTCATCTGGGAAGAAAGACCGGAAAAGGTTTCTATGATTATAGTGCAGCCAGTTTAAAAAAAGACTGAACGTTTACTGCTAAGGCAAATTTTTATGTTTAATATTTTTAGAACATTTATTTATACCATTATTATCAGTTCCCTGCTTGCGGTGACATCTTTTGGTGAGGATGTTGATAATGATTTTAATAATGGAGAAAATGTAAGGTTTGAAAAGGGGCTTTTAAGTATTAATGTCCGGGACATCAGATCTGAAGATCTTATGAAAGAAGTCGGTGAAAAATGCAATATAGAAATAGTTGTTTTAGGTGAGGTTTTCTCGGAGATCCCGATAAGTTCCGGTTTTAAGGATGTTCCGGTTAATGCCGGGATAAAGCGGCTTCTAAGGTGTTCCGGCATTACAAATTATCTTATGCATTTTGACGATGTGGATAATGGTTCTAAAATAGTACGGCTTGATCTTATCGGTAAAAAGGGCGGTGAAAAGTATTTGACAGACAGGTCTGTTGAAAAGAAGAAGACTGTGGACCGGTCAGAAAAAAGGAAAGAAAGAGCGGAAAGAAAAAGCCGTAGAAAAAAGAAGGAAGAGCCACCCATATCCCGAGAAGAGATGGAAGGTCTGCAGGAGAGCTTTATGAACGTAATGGATGACGTTCTTAAAGAAAAGTTTATGAATGGTGAGCAGCCTGATCCTGCTGAAGTCTTAAGGATATTTAATGAAGCGGTTCCTCCCGATATTAGAGAGAAAATGCCGCCGGAAGTTTTGCAACAGTTGGAAGGGCTGCAGTAGGGAAAAAGTATTTAAAGTACTTTCCAGTGCCTAAATTACTTAAAGTGTCTCGAATAAAAGTCAGTTTACTTCAAGCGCGGGTTGCCGCCGTTTATCCACCAGTCGCTTTTATCTTCAAACCACCAGTGTGTTGAGTCGGTCTCAAGTATTTCTTCAGCCAGTTTTTTTGCGGTATCGGTCTTTAGCCGTTTTAACGCGAAGCTGATCCACTCATCTGCATATTTATTGCCCAGGTCTTTGTTTTCCTTGAGCATCAGGATAAGATCAAGCTGGTCAGCGTCATTTGCAAGAAGTGCTTCTTTTGATTGCCCGGAATTAAATTCATCCACAGAATTTTTAATGTCATCGCCGAAAGGAAGGGTGTCGGTCAGGTCCTCTATGGCTTTTTCTTCGTCAACTTTAACATATTTTTTGTTCATGTAATTCAAATCACCGGTTCTGGCTTCATGGAGGTCGTGAAGCAGGCACATCTTTATCAGTTCGCCCTCATTCACATCTTTTTCAAGGCGGGCCAGAACATATCCGATGAAGGTAACCCGGAATGCATGTTCTGCAACGGATTCGCTTCCGCTGCCGAGAAATTGAAGACCTGTTCGCGGTGTTCTTTTAAGCATGCCTGCTTCAAATAGAAGGTTTGCAATATTGTGCATGGTTATTCCTTTTTATTAATTTTGTTTGGAAAAATTAGGTTTTCATTAATCTATGATTAAGACTTTGGGGTTAATCAAAATTAAGGGGTCGAGGTTTCTAGGGGCCCAGGGTTTAAGTGGAAAACCTGAAATCAGTTAATCGCTAATAGTAAAGGGCTAATAACTGCGAACAAGAACAAAAGTTGAATTCGATATACACTGATTCCTTTGTTGCAAAGTCAGACCGTTATAGCTTTCTCTCCTCGACCCCGTTCGGTTGAACTTTACTCGACTCCTTGAATACTTTTTTTAGTCCTTATCTTTTTTATTAATCAAATATTCCCGAATAAAACCATCTAAATCTCCGTCAAGTACTGCATCAACATTTCCCACGTCCATGCTGGTTCTGTGGTCCTTGACCATTCTGTACGGCTGCATCACATAGGACCGGATCTGGCTTCCCCATGAGATCTGTTTTTTTTCGCTGTGAAGTTTTTTAACCTCTTTTTCCTGGTTCTGCATCTCGAGTTCATACAGGCGTGCCCTTAGAACCTTCATGGCGGTTTCCCGGTTCATGTGCTGTGATCTTTCGTTCTGGCACTGAGCTACGATATTGGTAGGAAGATGGGTGATACGTACGGCAGAGTCAGTTTTGTTTACGTGCTGTCCGCCGGCACCGCTTGCGCGGTAGGTGTCTATACGCAGGTCTTTTTCATCGATGCTGATATCTATATCATTTTCTATGTCAGGATATACAAATACGGCTGCAAAAGACGTATGTCTTCTTGCTCCGGCATCAAAAGGAGAGATGCGTACCAGACGGTGGATACCGACTTCTGCCGACATGTAGCCATGTGAATATTCGCCACTGATGGTAAAGGTAACGCTTTTAATGCCGGCTTCTTCTCCGGCCAGAATGTCAATAATACTTGTCTTGAATCCTTTTCGTTCTGCCCACCTTAAGTACATCCTTAAAAGCATGTCTGCCCAGTCCTGGGCTTCTGTTCCTCCAGCACCGGCATTGATGTTTACAATCGCATCATTGATATCGTTTTCATTTCCAAGCATCTTTTTAAATTCAAGATCAGACACCTGTTTCTCAAGATCCGTAAGCGTTGATTTAAGCTCTGATTCGATGTCAGGATCTTCTTCCTCTTCTTCAGCCGCTAGTTCTAAAAGTACACCGCAGTCCTCAAGATCTTTTTCAAGCATGTTCCATTGTTTAAGAACCGTTTCAAGAGTTTTTTGTTCTTTGGTTACTTTCTTAGCTTCAGCACTGTTTTTCCAGAAGTCAGGATCAGAAGTAAGTTTTTCAAGCTCTTTCAGCCGCCCATTTTTTTCAGGCAGTTCAAAGATAACCCCGGATTGTTTCCATTCTTTTTTCAAGCAGGCTTGTTTGTTCTTTCCACTGACTGAGCATATTATTTTCTCCTTCTGAGTTGTTATGAACCAAGGGGACTGTTGAACAGTCCCGGATTTAATATCTGTTCAATACTTTCTTCAGGGACTTCTCTGTTTTTTCCTTCTTCGAGCCATATAAATAAATAACAGGCTTACAGCGGTACAGATGAATGCGAAAAAATCACCGTAACGGCTGTAGAAGGTTTGTCCGATCCTTTTGTGTATCATAGCAGTTAGACTGTCATCCGTAAAGAGTTGGGTCTGTTTAAATATCTTTCCGTCCGGTGAGATGAATGCGCTGATCCCGGTATTTGCCGCCCGGGCAACATAGCGTCTGTTTTCAACTGCTCTTAAAGCGCAAATGGACAGGAGCTGGTAGGGTGCGCTGGTACGGCCGAACCATGCGTCATTTGTTATATTAACGATAAATCCTGCGCCTTCCTTTGCAAATCTTCGGACAAGGTCAGGAAAGATTATTTCGTAGCAGATAATGACGGCAAAAGGTGAAGAGGGGATGGAGAGGTTCTTTACCCTGTTTCCGGAAGAAAAATCGCCAATGCCTTCAGCCATCTTATCGATAAACGGAAAAAGCGGTTTTAAAGGGATATATTCTCCATAAGGCACAAGATGTATTTTATCATATTTTCCTTTAATCTTGTTTTTAGGAGAAATTAGAAAAGCACTGTTGAACAATCTGGTCCTGCCTGATGTTTTGTCCCGTGAGGGGCTTCCAAGGAGCAGGTAGGCATTCGTTTTTCTTACGATTTTTTCTACGATTTTATTATGTCTGCTGCCTGTCTGGAAAAAAAAGGGGGTTGCGGATTCCGGCCAGATAACAAGGTCAGGTTTATAGACTGCATTTTCCAAAGAAAGTCTTTCCAGCTTTTCAAGCGTCTTTTTTAAATATCCGGGGTTCCATTTTATGTCCTGGGGAATATTCGGCTGAACAAGCGCAATTTTTATCGGCACGCCATTGTCTTTGCTGGTCCGGTTTAATTTGATCTGTCCGTATAAAAGGGCTGCGGCCATGAGAAGGATCAGGGCGGAAAGCTCTCTGTATGGAATTTTTCTGCCGGTTAAACGGCTGTTTATTAGAGAGAAAATGACGCAGTTGGTAAATACGATCATAAAGGTTATGCCGTATACCCCGGTGATATCAGCGATCTGGATTACAGGGAGGATTTTAAACTGTGAATAACCCAGGTTTCCCCACGGAAACCCGGTTAAAAACCACGATTTCGCATGTTCTGCAGCTGTCCAGAAAAGAGGGAGGGTGAGCGTTAATGAAAAATTTAAATATTTTTTAGCATAACAGCTTAAGCAGACGGGCAGGCTGATAAAGATACTCAGTACAAAAGCGAAAAGAAGCAGGATCAGGATGGAAACAATGATCGGAAGCTTTCCGTAGGTTGTCATGGAAACGGTTACCCAGTAGATCAGGCCCGTGTGAAAGAGTGTGCCGGTGATGGTGCCCAGGATAAATCCTTTTGCCAGACTGTTTTTGAAAACTGCGGTAATCAGCGGAATAAGGCAGATCCAGGAAATAAAACTAAAATTTAAATTCGGGAAGGCCAGGGACATCAGCAGTCCGGAGATTGAAGCCAGCAGGATCTCTCTTTTGGTCATTAGGGTTTTTCCATATAAAAATTCTTGATTTATGTGATAAGCTGTATAAAACTATCAGCCATCACCTAAAAGCTCAAGAAAATTTATATCAGAAAGAAAAAATGGAGAATAAAGTGGATAACAGGCCCTGGCTAAACTCCTATGACCCGGAAGTTCCAAAAAGCATAGAATTTCCGGAAATACTTGTTCCTTCAATACTTGAAAGATCAGCTGAAAGATTTCCCAGACAGCAGGCCCTGATATTTTTCGGTTTTTCCATGACCTATCAAAAGCTCTGGAAAGCTGTGGAGACGTTTGCCGGTTCGCTTCAGGGCCTGGGTGTAAAAAAAGGAGACCGGGTTGCGTTACTGCTTCCCAACAGTCCGCACTTTATTATCGCCTACTATGCTGTTTTAAAAGCAGGTGCTGTTGTGGTCCCTACAAATCCGCTTTATAGCGATAAGGAGCTTTTGTTCCAGATCAATGATTCTGGTGCTGAGTTTCTGGTGACCCTTGATCTGCTTCTTCCAAATGTTGAAAAGATCCTGCCGGATACCGGGCTTAAAAAGGTGATTGTTGGAAGAATCCAGGACTTTTTGCCAATCTTAAAAAAGCTTCTTTATCCGTTTGTTGCAAAAAAAGATAAGAAGCAGGTCGTTGTTCAGGAAAATGGTACTGTCTTTTTATTTCACAAACTAATGAAAAAGAAATTTCCGGTCTTTAAAGAACCGGATATGTCATGTGATGACCTTGCTCAGCTGCAGTATACCGGCGGGACAACAGGAGTTGCAAAAGGAGCCATGCTTACCCATAAAAATATTGCGGCGAACAATCTGCAGATGAAAAAATGGTATGTGGGGATAAAAGAAAAAGAAGAAATATTTATTTCGGTGCTTCCCTTTTTTCATGTGTACGGAATGGCGGTAGCCATGGGGTTGCCGCTTTCAGCCGGTGCCACTCTCATTATGTATCCGCGTTTTGTTGCCGCAGATATTCTTAAAGGAATTGCAAAATACAGGGTGACTGCTTTTCCGGGGATTCCCAGTATTTACAGTGTGATCAATTCCCACAAGGAAATAGCAAAATATGATGTTACCAGCATCAAGTTCTGTCTTTCCGGTGCGGCGCCCCTTCCGGTTACCGTTCTTGAAGAGTTTGAGAGAAAAACAGGGGGGCTTTTGCTTGAAGGATATGGCCTTTCCGAGGCTTCACCGGTTACCCATTGTAATCCGGTTAAAGGGAAAAGGATTGTGGGAAGTATCGGCATGCCGGTATCAGATACAGACTGCAGGATTGTTGATTCGGAAACAGGAGAAGTCCTTCCTCTGGGAGAGGTGGGAGAGCTATGTGTCCGGGGACCGCAGATCATGAAGGGTTACTGGAACAGGCCGGATGAGACAGAAAAAACTCTGAAAGACGGCTGGCTTTTTACCGGAGATGTCGCCCGAATGGATGATGAGGGTTATTTTTATATTGTTGAACGCAAAAAAGACATGATCATTTCAGAAGGGTTTAATATCTATCCCCGTGAAATAGAAGAGTTCCTTTTGACCCATCCTAAAATACAGGATGCGGCAGTTATCGGAACGCCTGACAAGCTTCGGGGAGAAAGGGTTCTTGCCTACGTATCTTTAAAAGAGGGCCAAACCGCAGCTGCGGGCGAGATCATCAGCTACTGCCGGGATAATCTGGTTAAATACAAGGTGCCTAAAAAGGTTATTTTTAAAGATGATATTCCCACCAATATTGCGGGTAAAAAGCTCAGGCGGGTCCTGCGGGAGGATGCTGAAAAAAATGTCTGAGAACAAGCCGTCAGAATAAGCGCTCAATAAGATTGTCCTTCCATCCTTAAATACCTTTCTAATTGTTTTTCCTCAGCATTTAAAAAGATGAATTTTATTTAATTCAAAGTTCATCGGAATGTCATGTCCAATTGGTAAATTCGTTAAAATATCAACTGGTAGCATCTTCAGGGTTGTTCAACATAAAGACTGGAAAAACCCCATGCATTCCCAAACGGTTAAGATGTTTATACTCTATATGCTGCTGACTGTTCTCAGTGCATGCTCTTTGCTGAAAACCTCATCACAGGATTTGCAAAACATGAAATTGTTGGCGCACCTCGGCTCGGGTTCCAACCGTATTGCCATCATGCCTTTTAAAAACAGTTCAAGCACCGATTATATCGGAACCCAGGTGCGCAGCAGTTTTTACAATCATCTTAGTTCAAAAGCGTATACCGATATTGAGCTCTTTGATATTGACGCACAGATAACAGCTTTAGAGAACGCTTTTAAAAAACCCTGGCAGCAGATATCTCCCCGGGATATTGGCACCCTTATGAACGCTGATTTTATTATCTATGGTGAGGTTATCGCATTCAACAAACAGTTCCTGGGTATTTATTCCCAGCAGGCCATTTCACTTCATATCCGAATGATCGAAACAAAAAGCGGACAAACCTTTTTGTCGGAACGGATTGTGAAACGTTCTCATGAAGGTGGTTTACCGCTGAATCCCTTTTCTCTGATCGCTTCTTTTTTCCTTTGCGGTCTTGAAATGCGCTCTGAGAGAACCGTTGCATTAATTGACAAAACCTGCCGCAGCCTTGTCATGCGGATTCCGGATCCTGTTTTAGCGCCGCCCCCGGATAATCAGTTTGCGCTGCAGTTAGCCTCCTTTCAGCACAAGTCCGAAGCTGAAAGGCTGGTGAAACGTGTCCGTTTAAAAGGACTGATGCCTCACCTTGAGATAGCTGCTATGACAAAAAAAACCTGGTACCGTGTGATCCTGGGGCCCTATTCTGCTGATGAAGCGAAACATATTAAGCCTGTGGTTTCAGCAGAGTTTGAACTATTTCCGATTATGATCCCTTGTTCGGTTCAACCCGCCTAATAGATTTTAGCCCTGTCTGCTCAAGATTAAACAAGTTTAATCTTGATGTAATCTTTGCTTCATTTCATTCATCTATAATTTGACTTAAATCAATTCGGATGTTGCTTTGGTTGATTCGCTAAGCAGAAATACTTAAATTTTTAAAATGCGGTCTATTATGAAAAAAATTAAAAAAAGAAAACTCGGAATAATATTTTTTACTACAGCTTTAACCCTTGTACTTTATGTCTCTATTTTGTTTGCTTCAATTTTTGTGGTTTCCGGTGATTCTGCCGGGCCGCTTATACAGATGACCGAAACGGATGGTTTCAGGGTGGTCTGGTGGGATCCGCAGGCAGATGAAGGAATGATCCGTGTCACCGGTCCGGAAGGAAAAGAGAGAATGTTTAACGCAGACAGGGATGGATACAGGTTTGAAGCAGCTGCTGAAGGACTTGAAGCGGGGCTTAATTATAGCTATGAAATTTTTAGTATAAATGAACAGGGGAATAAGAGTCTTTGGGCTGAAGGTAACACAAAAACCGCAGTTTCAGAAGGAGAACCCTTTACCTTTACTGTTTTTGGAGATTCGGGCAGCGGAAGTAGTGAACAGTACGAGCTTGCGGACTTGATGTCCGCTTATCCTTCAGACTTTTTTATTCATGTGGGTGATCTGGTTTATCCGAGAGGCGAGGCAAAACAGTATAGCCGAAAATTTTTTAAACCTTACGAAAAAATTCTTCGTTCAACGCCGTTTTATCCTGTTCTGGGAAATCATGACATGAAAACAGAAGAGGGGAGGCCTTTTCTTGACACCTTCAGTTTACCGGATAATGGCCCCGCCGGGTTGGAGCAGGGGCGGTGTTACTGGTTTACTTATTCAAATGCATTTTTTGTGGGAATTGATTCAACTCTTGACAGGGACACCCTGCAGGACAGGGTCGTCCCATGGCTTTCTGAGATTCTTAAATCATCTGAGGCAATGTGGAAGTTTGTCTATTTTCACCATTCGCCTTATTCAAGCGGTTCAGGCAGCAGCAAGTTGATTAAAGATGTTCTTGTTCCCGTAATAGAGGAGGAAGAGGTCGATGTGGTTTTTTGCGGGCATGCCCATTAGTATGAGCGTATTGGCCCTGTTTTAAAAGGTGAGGTGAATAGATCCGGCGGCGTTTTATATATTATATCCGGTGCTGGGGGAAAGAGCCTTCGTTCAATTAAACAACTGCAGCCTTATACCGCAGCTTTTTACAGCTTGTCTTACAGTTTTACACATATTGAAATTGACGGCCAAACGCTAAAACTCAGGCAAATAAACCAGAAGGATGATGTCGTTGATGAATTTGTGCTTGAAAAAAGAAACAGGGTGTTCGGTGAATTATCAGGCGGTTAAACTTTTTTTCTTTATGAATTAGTCGGCAAAACATAAAATCTTATCGATTTATAAATATAATATGAAAGCAAAACCTTTTATTTCAATTGTGATTCCTGTTTATAACGAGGCGAAAAATATTACGCTTCTTACTGAAGAACTGGTCAGCATTCTGCCAAAACTAAAAAAAACATGGGAGATCATTTTTATTGATGACGGTTCAACCGATGAAAGCCTTCAGGCCCTTGAGGCGGTTTCAAACAAATGGGCCGGCATTCGTGTTTTTGGTTTTGAAAAAAACAGCGGGCAGACAGCGGCATTTGCTGCCGGATTCAGCCGGGCAAGGGGCGAAGTTATCATTACCATGGATGGAGATATGCAGAATGACCCTCGGGACATTCCCAAACTTCTTGAAAAAATCGGGGAGTATGACCTGGTTTGCGGCTGGCGAAAAAAGCGCAATGATAACCTGATACGAAGAGTCTCATCCCGTATTGCAAATAGTGTGCGAAATATCCTGTCCGGTGAAAATATCAGGGACGTGGGCTGTTCTTTAAAGGCTTTTCGAAGTGAATATGTTCAAAAAATAAAGCTATACAATGGTATGCACCGTTTTTTTCCGACCCTTGTTAAGATGGAAGGGGGGCGTGTTCTGGAAGTTGCTGTTAATCATCGGCCAAGAAAACACGGTAAAGCAAAATATACGATAGGCAACCGTGCTTTCCGGTCTTTTTTAGATTTGTTGGCTGTTTGCTGGATGAAAAATCGGAGTATCAAATATAACCTTAAGGAGTATGCAAAATGAACTGGAATTTATGGCTTATTGTTGGACTTATTGGCCAGACCGCATTTTTTTTGCGGTTTCTGGTGCAGTGGCTGGTTTCGGAAAAAAAGGGAGAAAGCACCATTCCAGTAGTATTCTGGTATTTCAGCCTTGCAGGCGGACTTATCCTTTTTTGCTATGCGATCCATAAAAAAGACCCGGTTTTTATTATCGGCCAAAGTTCCGGAATAGTGGTTTATATCAGGAACCTTATCCTGGTAAGACGCAGTTCCGTTGGAAATCAACAGCCGAAACTGCAGGCAGAGCGGGTATAAAGATGAGACGGACCGCAACACTTGTTTTTTTTGCAGTTGCCGCAGTTATATTTTTTTCAAATCTTGGCGGCTGGGACCTGTGGAATCCGGATGAACCCCGTTATGCCCAGGTGGCCCGGGAGATGATAGAAACCGGAAGTTATGCGCTTCCCCATATAAACGGGGTGATCTATCCTGACAAGCCGCCTCTCTTTTTCTGGATGATTGCTGGGGCGTCATTTCCGTTTGGTGATGTTAACGCGTTTTCAGCCCGTTTTCCCTCTGCTTTTTTCGGGTTTTGCCTGATCCTGCTCACCTATTTTTTCACGCGAAAGATTTTTGATCCTTTAACGGCCCTGCTTGCGGCGGTTATTCTTTTTACCATTGAGGGTTTTTTCAAAATAGCGCTCAGCGTACATTTTGATTCTATTCTGGCTTTTTTTACGACCGCATCGCTGTTTTGTTTTTATTGCGGCTATGAAGAGAAAAAAAACCGGGGCTATTTTTTACTGTCCTGGTTGTTTATGGGCCTGGCGGTTTCAACCAAAGGTCCGGTAGGGTTGGCAGTTCCATTGGTGAGTATTGTGACATTTTTGCTTTGTTGTAAGGATTTCGATACCTTAAAACGTTTTTCCGTGTTAACAGGTTTTTTTATTGTTATAGTCATTGTTTCCTGCTGGCTTTTGCCGGCCTGTATTTCGGGTGGAGAAGACTATACCAACAATATTCTTCTGAAACAGACATTCGGCAGGCTCGTAAAATCTTACAGTCATGAAAAGCCTTTCTATTACTATCTATATAAATTTCCGTTTCATATCCTGCCCTGGAGCCTTTTTATTCCCGGCGCGTGTTATTATTTCTGGAAACAAAGAAGAGAGATCCCTGAAATACGGTTTCCCCTGGTCTGGTTTCTCGCCCCATTTATTTTTTTAAGTATTGTGTCCGGTAAACGCGGTCTTTATTTGCTTCCCCTTTATCCTGCGGCGGCCATGCTTATGGCAAAGTTCTGGCGTGATCATATCTGTATGGAAGAGAAGGAATCTCACTTAATCCGCCAGGAACTGTTTATGCTGCCGGCGATCTTTGTTTTTGGTGTTTTTGTACTGGCAGGTATTGGGCTGAATGTTCTTCCCGTATTTAAAACAGTTTTTACGGACATGCCGCAATCTGAACAGATTCTGCTTTTAAGTGCGGGCGGGCTGATCAGTTTTTTCGGACTTTTGGGAATTGTGATGCTTTTTTCCCGTTTTCGCATCCGGTCAGCTTTTACGGTGCTTTCGGCTGCGATGATCGTTTTGGCTGTCTGCACAGTTTTTGTGGTTTATCCACAATTAAACAGGTCCAAATCAGCAAGATTTTTTGCTCAGCGGATAAACACAATCGTAGGGCCTGAAGATAAGCTTGTGGCCTCTTTTGACCCGGAACTTTTTAATTATTATCTGCACAGATATCCCATCCCGCACATTAAAGATGATGATGTGTTCTTAGACATGATTGAACCTTCTGAGAGAGTCTATTTGCTCACCAAAGAAAAAGCGTATCTCAGGGCTTCAGAGAATCTTAAAAAAAGCATGGTTATACTTGATAGAGATATAATTAAAAACAGAACCTATTATCTTCTTGTTAACAGGGAGGTTGCTGACGGCGTGTGACGTAACTATAGTACGATCACATTAACTTTTTTTAATCTTGATGTAATTTATGCTTAATTTCGTTTTTGTATAATTTTTATACAAAATAATTAGAGCCTTACTTTTTGCAGTAATGCTTTTTCCTGCTTAAATACTTCCCCCTCCTCTGTGCAGGAAAGGGTGTTGCTGCAGTTTAATTACTATGTTAATCGATAAATAAATATTAATGGAAAATAAAGATATGGCCGGTTCCTTAATTTTCAGGCTAAGAAAAATTGCCAAAAAAATTTCCAGTCAGGGCTTTGCTTTTCTGGGGCCGTTTTTCCCTGCCGCTCTATTTTTTGTTACCGGCTTATCCATCTTTTTTGTTTTCAGGATCTTTTTATATCTGAACAATTTTAGCATTGTGTCTGAGATTGAAAAGAGTTGGCTGATTTTTCCGATAGGTGTCCGTATGGATACCATTCTGTTAAGTTATCTTATGCTCCCGGTATTTTTGATAATGGTTGTTTTGCCGGCTAAAGTTGTCAGGATGTCCGGTTTTGTCTTCTCGTCTTATTTTGCCCTGTTTACGGCTCTTTTTGTTTTTATGGAAATTGCCACATTTCCGTTTATGGCGGAATTCAATACCCGGCCGGACAGGCTCTTTGTTGAGCATATTGCTCAGTTTAAGGAAGTCTCTGCGATGGTTCTGAAGGGATATTCAATTGAATTGCTGGTTGGGATTCCCTTAACTCTTTTTTGTACTGCTTTGGTTTACTTCTTTTATCAAAATATTTTCAGGCAGTATGTATCTTTTTCTTTTTTAAAAAGAACAGTCCTGTTCTTAGTGGTTGCTCCGCTGCTGTTTTTAGGGGCAAGATCCAGTATCGGTCATCGTCCTGCAAATATCAGTACTGCTGCTTTCTCACAAAGCCATCTGGTAAACCAGCTGGGGCTTAATTCAACCTATTCCATGGTATATGCGTATTACCGTGCAAAAAAATATGAAAAGGATCCCCGTAAGGCTTACGGCAGAATGGACAAAAATAAAATGTTTGAGGAGGTGCTTGCTTCAGCCGGTATCTCAAAGAATCCTGATGCGGATCCTGACAAAAGTTTATTTCATTACCAGAAATCAAATTTTCCCAGAAAACAGCCTTTAAACCTGGTTGTTATTCTGGAAGAGAGCCTGGGTGCAGAATATGTGGGTTGCTTGGGAGGACTTCCGCTTACACCGTGTATTGACAAGCTGAGTGAGGAGGGATTGTCATTTACACAGCTTTATTCTACCGGTACAAGGACCGTGCGCGGAATTGAGGCACTTATCTGCGGATTTTTGCCCACAACTGGAGCAAGTATTGTAAAACTGGAGCGTTCTCAACAGGATTTTTTTACTATTGCAGGGCTTCTTGCACAAAAAGGGTATTCGACAGAATTTATTTATGGCGGAGACAGTCAGTTTGACAATATGAGGTCATTTTTCCTGTCTAATGGTTTTCAAAAAATTCATGATCAGAAGGTTTTTAATGATCCTGTTTTTGCAGGGACCTGGGGTGTATCTGATGAAGATCTTTTTAAACAGGCAAATGAAGTTTTTAAAGCGCATAAGGGTAAGCCCTTTTTCTCACTGGTGCTGACAACTTCCAACCATGATCCCTTTGAGTTTCCTGACGGACGAATAGAGCTTTATGAGCAGCCCAAAATGTCAAGACATAATGCCATGAAATATGCGGATTATTCGACGGGCAAATTTTTTGAAATGGCTAAAAAAGAGAATTATTATGAAAATACGGTTTTTCTAATTATTGCAGATCACAGTACACGGCTTCGCGGGCAGGATCTGGTTCCGATTAACAAGTTTCACATACCGGGTATTATTATCGGTCCGGGTATTGAGCCCGGGAAGTACGAAAAGGTCTGCAGCCAGATCGATATGCCGTCGACTCTGCTTGATATAATCGGAATAAGCGCCACACACCCTTTTATTGGAAGGCCGCTTTTAAGTATTCCCGAAGAGGTTCAGGGCAGGGCTATTATGCAGTACGGTGAAGTCAATGCATTTATGCTCGGCAGCGATGTGGTGATAAACCGCCCCGAAATGGAGCCGTCTCAATATGTGTACCAGAACGAAAGACTGGTTCAGTCAGCTCTTGATCCTGAACTTAAAGATAATGCTCTTGCACATGCTCTTTTACCCGGATATCTGTATTACAACAGATTGTATGGTCAAGTTATAGAGAAAGGTCAGTACAATAGGAGAAGTGATGTGCCGGGTAAAAGAAAAGACAAGGGGGGTGTTTTTTGAAAAAAAGGTATTTAAAAAAGAACATGATGCTTACATCTGCAATTATAGTGCTGGTAATCATCGCACAGCCAAAACTCTGGTCATTAATTGCCGGAGGAATTATTGTTCTTGCGGGTGAACTGATCCGTGTTTGGGCGACCGGCCACTTAAAGAGGAACCCGGAAGTAACCACTTCCGGGCCGTATGCTGTTTACTGCAGAAGTTTGATACCCCGGCTGAATCCCTATGCCAAGTCTGACAATAGAAAATGGAGCGCATCTCTTTTCTGGTATGAAAATCGCGAACAATACTTCATCTTAATGGTTGTATCAATATTTGTTGCAATCATATTTAGGTTAAGGTAACTTATTTCAGGATTGTTACGGGAAAATTGATAATGGTTATACTATAGAAAATTATAATATTGAATACAGCAAAAAGAAATACAGA
>Ga0208902_1000083_pt1 | contig 56326 bp, 61 predicted proteins | sample AntAceMetag02UKH_FD_184767 | JGI IMG/M metagenome (GOLD analysis project Ga0208902, IMG submission 184767) | Saline lake microbial communities from Ace Lake, Antarctica - Antarctic Ace Lake Metagenome 02UKH (SPAdes) (version 2) | ecosystem: Environmental > Aquatic > Non-marine Saline and...
AATCGACAGGTTACTAACATTCGGTAACCATATGTTAGAGTGCAATTTCTACACGCCTTATAACTTATGAAGAATAAAGAGGTTACAAACAAAAAAGTATTCTTACGCACGTTCGGATGAAAGATGGAAACGTTGTCACAAACCGATTTTACAATTTTTGGGAGAGATGTATAATAATGATTAACTCATTGGTTTATGTTGAGTTATGAAAATTAAGTAGAAGGGAACCGAACGTAAGTGGAAAGAGGGGAATATGGCAAAGTGGATTACAATAGCACTTATTCTTGAGAACTATAACAATTTGGCCTTGAATAATTTAAAGTCTAACCCGGTCGTATTTAATGACGTATGTCTTAAGGGTATTTATGGCTGGATTAAAGACAAGGATATTTTAAAATACCTTAGTTATACTAATAAGAAAGAGGTTAAAGATTCTAGGTGTATGTTTGTTTCAGAATATGAGGCTAATTCACTTAATGATCCAGATTTAAGTTGGAAAGGTGATAAGCCTAGAGGAAAACAACAAGTTGCCTTGGAAAAGATTAAGATTTGTAATTTGGCATTATGGTTATCTCAACCATCCCCTCTAGGATTTCATTTGGTATTTCATATTGATGCAGACAAGAAGGCAACGAGACAATCCTTAACAACACCACTGATTAGACATCATGCGAGAGATGCTAAAAAATATCATTCGAAAGATGATTTTGTAGAAACAAAACAAATCTATAAGTCTATATTGAATTTAAAAAGAGATAATTCATTATGGTTAGCTAATAAAACATTATTTGAAGCCCTTACAAGCAATTCATGGGAAACAAGATTTCTTTTATTTTGGATTGTTTTAGAAACACTTTTTGGAGCTTCATCTGAGGTAACATATAGAATATCACATCGTATAGGATTCTTTCTTTCATCTGATAGGGGTGAAGCAAAGAAGATTTGTGCTAAAGTGAAAAATTGTTACAGCTGGCGATCAAAAATAGTCCATGGCATGCGGGGTAAATTAAAAGAAAGTGAATCAGAAGAGGTTTTATATAACACCGAGCGTTTTGCCAGAGACGCATTATTAAAAATACTCAGAAACAATTATTTAAGTAAAGTTTTTAGTGGCGGTGAAAATCAGCGTGGAAAATTCCTAGATAGTTTAATTTTTGTGTAGTACTTTGCAGCGTTTGGCGTATTGATTTTAAAGTTGTCCCTGTAGCTAAGAGTAAAGGTGTCTTTCTGAGTGAAAATTTCGTGTCAAGTTTGTGATTCTAATAAATAATCCCTATGTGCTTACAAATTATAAAATGGAGGAGATTCGATGATGCTTATAATAGGGGTGGAGGCATCGGTTGTCTTCTCTGGGATTCGGGATCACTTGGCGACCACTACACTCTCGCATGAAAATAATCGCGCTAGGGTACTCTAATTTCGGGCTGGCTTTTTTTCGGTTTGCCAAAGTTCAAGAGAAAGCGAAAGAGGAGAAGAGAGGGTGTGCTAAAAGATAAACGAGCTACGAATTAGGGAAAGCCGAATCCAAATTTCAAAAATAAAAATTTTCTAAACTATGAAAAAATACGAATTAGCAATAGCACACTTAAAGCAGTAGATATAGTTAAGAAGAAAATTCTCGGCAACTGCAGAAGTAAAATTACCTATGCTTTGTCCCCCCTTAATTTATAGCAAAAAAATCATTAAAAAATGAAAGTAAAACTTGACTTAGCTATGGAACTATGGTATGATTTTGTATAGTTAACATAAAAGGAGTCTAAATTATGAGTTATATATTTCATATACCGCGTAAAAAGGAACAATCATCAGAGCCAAGAATAAAAATATCAGTAAGAATTATATCAATAAATCCAGCATGTATAGAAAAGTATTTTAAGGATAAACAATATGCAAAGGTAGGTTATGATGTAGATAACAAAAAAATGATTTTTGTGCCAGTTGCAAAACAAAATGGCGGTTTGAAAATTGTAAAGAATGCTAAGTGGGATTCACATTATTTAAACGCTAGCAAATTGATAAACAAATTGTCCTTCAAGGATGAGGTTCAGGGCGAATATAAATGTTTATGGGACGACAGCAATAAGGGGATTGTAATTGATATCAAAAAAGATAAAGTAAAATAGAAATAGCGGGCTCGCGCTAACGAACCCGCTAAAGACACACAAAAAAAATTCCACTTGGTCAGTAGAAAGAGTGTGTTTATTTGTAACTATACACTTCTGATTTTAGCTTGTCAAGCAGGAAAATTTCTTTGAAGGAGGTGTGTGGCTATGAAAAGCGGATTTACATGAAGAATAATTTAGGTTTGATTGAAGCGTTGAGATGTAAAATAGATTATTAAAATTATCATAACAGGAGGAAACTGATGGCGTATCATTCCGAGCATTCAAAAGTATACCATAAGTATAAGAAATGCGTGTTGGGTAATAACATAGAAAAAGATAATGTTAAGCAGGGGCCTGCGAAGAAGCTTTGCGAGCACTGTAAAGAGATTGATAAGGGTAAAACAAAACGTTAAATCTACTAATCCGGGGAGAGAATTCTGCGTCTGTCCCCGGATTAATTAACTAAAGGAGACTACTCATGGCCACAAAGAAAAGGATTTTTATCAGTTTCGATGTTGATCACGACGATGGTACAAAAAAAATGTTGGCTGGGCAAGCAAAGCTTACTGATAGTCCATTCGATTTTATTGATGCCTCCGTGAAGGAACCGCTTACAGGCGACTGGAAGGAAAAAATACGAAGACGAATGGCCAACATTGATGTCGTGATTGTTCTATGTGGAGAAGATACGCACACGGCAACTGGCGTCGCAGCCGAGGTAACTATAGCTCAGGAAAAGAGGATCCCGTATTTCCTTTTAGCGGCTTATGCTGACAAGACTTGCACAAAGCCCACATCAGCCAAGGCATCAGACAAAATTTACAAATGGACGTGGCTTGGTCTGAAAACGCTGATTGGTGGAGGGAGATAACGAGCCATGAGAAAAGCCCTTGTAGTCGGAATAAACTATTATGAACATGTCTCTGCGCTATGTGGCTGCGTCGAAGATGCGCACGCTGTAAAGCGCATTTTAGAGCGAAACAGCGATGGTACCGTAAACTTCGCGGTCAAGCTTTTATTGGGCATTGGATCAACTGCCCCCGTCTTACGATCAGAATTGAGAGAGAACATTAGAGATCTTTTCTCAGGTGAGTGCGAGACTGCGCTTTTCTACTTTGCTGGGCATGGTCACATCGAAGAGACCGGAGGTTACCTTATCGCTAGTGATGCCGAGACAGGCGATGAGGGTATTCCGCTTGGAGATGTTATTACGTTTGCAGATAAGTCTGCCGTTAAAAATAGAATCATCGTGTTGGATAGCTGCCATTCTGGTATTGCGGGGGCAAGCTCTTCTACTCCAACAAGTGCCGAACTTAAAGAAGGTACCACGATTCTTACTGCATCTACGGCAGACCAATATGCGACCGAGGAGAATGGTGCTGGCGTATTCACAACGCTTTTTGTTGATGCTCTGAACGGGGCAGCAGGGAACTTGGTAGGAGACGTGACGCCAGGTAGCGTTTATGCACACATTGACCAGTCTCTTGGCCCGTGGGATCAGCGGCCTGTGTTCAAGACCAATGTGAAGAGCTTTGTATCCTTGCGGAAAGTCCAGTCACCGATTAGTTTACTGGAGCTTCAGCGAATTACAGAGTTTTTCCCATCTTCAGGGTTCGTGTTTCGGCTCGATCCCTCATTTGAACCGGAACGCGTAAACCAGGATCAATCTATCCCAAGTCCGAATCCGGTGAATACCTCGAAGTTTGCAATTTTGCAGAAGTACAATCGCGTGAACCTCGTTGTACCATTGGATGCGCCACACATGTGGCATGCTGCGATGGGGAGCAAGGCATGCAAATTGACAGTACTTGGTGAGCATTACCGCAGGCTTGTAGAACGGGGACGGATATAGAGCTCATCTTGGCTATGGTAGAATAAACTGAAAAAGGGGCAGGTACCAGTTTTTGTAAATTTGTTTTGCACAATTTTATTTTATGGTAAATAATAAACGTGAACACTCTGATGATCTGAAACGCGCTATTTCTATTTTGGAAACCAAACTGGGGCGCAATGCTTAATCGTATTCCAACAATTCGGCAGGGTTTATTTTCAAGGCTTTGGCAAGTCCTATAGCAGTAGTAGGCTCGTAGTTAGAATTTCAGTAATTCAGAAGGACTTAAGCCAAAGGCTTTGGCGAGTTTTTCAACGGTGTCTAATTTAGCGGCGGGTGCTTTTTTGCTTTCTAATAGTTGAATATGCTTGTAATCAATTCCAGACAATTCCGATAGCCGGTCTTGGGTTAATTCATTCTTTTTTCTTAACTCTCTAAGCCTCTTAGCTAACTTTAATCTAATAGCCGTATCCATACGGTGTATTATCTCAAAGTATTGTTAGTCTTGACACCGTAAGAATACGGTGCTATGATTTTGATATATGACAAAGGGTAAATTGAATTCGGTTTTGTCTGGAGTAGCTGGGGAATATTTAGTAGCGGGAGAGCTTTCGAGGCGTGGCTACATTGCTTCAATTACACTTCGTAATTCAAAGGGTGTAGATATTCTCGTAACAAACGAGAAGGCTTTCAAAACAGCAGCGATTCAAGTTAAAACACGATACAGCAAAGGAACCGCATGGGTAATGAACGAGAAAGCAGAAGAATACCATGCCCCAAATTTGTTTTATGCATTCGTTAGTTTAAATTATGGCAAACCTGCAGATTTTTACATTGTTCCCAGTAAAGTAGTTGCTGATTTTATTAAAAAGCACCACAGTGAATGGCTCGACACACCGGGCAGAAAAGGCCAAAAACACAATCAAACCACAATGCGCCAGTTTAGGGATGACGAAGAAAAATTCCTTAATCGATGGGATCTTTTAGGGCTATAACTATTTTTTATAAAATATTTTAGAAATTTATTAATTTTAATGTAATGAGAGTAATCAAGTTAGAAAATTCCCCAAGACATCCCTAAAATACCTTTTGCAATTTTTTGAAAAATCAGTCATATTAAGTGATAGGCATTAAGTCTGTCGGGGATAAATAGATTTAAAATTCATGCATGAATTAGGGTAGGTCATAATCCCCGACAGGATTGACCTGCCCGTTTTATTTTTGGAAAGGAGAAGTAAAATGATTAGGAAATGGATAGTTTGTTTATTAGGTTTAGTATTATTTAGTGGGTGTGTCATCGCTAATCCATATTTACTTAGGGATAATCCAAATCTTGTAGAACCTGCTAAAAGACTTGTGGAAGATTATCTTGAAGGTCAAAAAAAAGGTGAGTCTTATGCAGAAGCAGCCCCAAAGTATGGCAGTGGAGTTTCGGTATTCTATGGTCTTAAGGAATATCGTTATGAGGGAATGGAAGTTAAGACTGAAGTTTCTATATTGTTTTATCGCATTAAAGCAGGAAATAAGATGGGTGGTGTGACTTGGGGTTCTTTTGCATTTTGGTTTGATTATGATAAGACAATGCTCCAGGATAGATATGAAGGTTTGCGTATCGAACGGGTATTTGATTTAGATTAATTTTAATTAGGTAAGAATTATTATTTATAGGAGAGTGGGCACTGATGAAAAGGCAAAGGATTAAATATTTATGCGACGAAGAAAAGAAAAAACTTTTAACCGTTCTTAGGGATCGTAAATCTGCCGAGCGCGATTATTTCCTTTTTAGTTTTATATTAAATACCGGTCTTCGTATATCTGAGCTTGCTTCTCTCAATGTAGGCCAAGTCCGCGAAAGAAAGACGTTGGAAATCCTCGGCAAAGGAGGTAAAATACGGGAGATACCTTTGAATAAAGCTACGCAATCGCACATCGAGAATTATCTTAGATTAAAGAAGCGCCGGCGCAAGGGAGTATTTGATACTGATCCTCTGTTTGTAAGCCGCAACCATAACAGGTTATCGGTTAGGGCTATTCAAAGGTCATTAGATAAATGGATTAGAGAAGCCGGGATACAAATTAAATTTAGCCCCCATGCTTTAAGGCATACATTTGGGACAGAGCTTTTTAGTAGAAGTAAAAATATTCGGCTTGTTCAGGATTTAATGGGGCACAGCGACATTTCGACGACGATGATCTACACACATGTTACGAAAGCAGAGATGAAAGAGGCCGTTGAGTTATTAACGACGTAATTTAACCCTTTTACGGCGTTCAGAAAGGAAAGTGAGCTTGAAGAAACAGATTAAATCAGGTAAAAAACGGCGTTCAAAACCAAAGAAAGTAATGCTGAAAAACATTGTTATAGTTGGAATGAGTAAATTTTACGAACAGATCCCTATCATTCTACCTTTTATTTTTAGCAGCCTTGAAGAATTTGAAATAAAAAATCTTGAATTGAAGCAAGATATACAGGAAGCAATGGATGCCATTAGAAAGATTGAAGAGTTGGAGTCAGTGAAGAAATCCGTAAGTCCGGCCTATAGAAGCTATAAATACTATGTCCATATTGATAAACTAAACAAAATTGTTGCTAAAAAACCTATACCTATAAGAGCTGTTTTCTCTGAGTTTGCTAAGGTAGCGCGTAGAATTGGAACATCTAAGGCAATAAATAAGAAAACCAGTCTTCGTATCAGGCTAGAGAAAATGAATAGCGTTGTAGAAGATTTGCATAAAATAAAGAAATTCCCGTTAATTAAGTTTTATCCTGACCCGCATAACGATCTTTATTTTCCCGAAGGATGTATGCATGAGGAAGGCATTAGGCATTATCTAACCGTAGGGTTGTTAGATTATTTGCAGAGGTTGATACTGGGGGAATCTTGCAGGACACATCAATGTCTTTCTTGCGGCGAATGGTTTTTAGCATCAAGGGCTAATAATGTAACTTGCGGTAAACAATTGTGTAAAGAAAGGTATTGGAGAGACGCTAGAGGAGGGCGTAATTATCGAAAAGAATTTATGCGGAGCAAAAGGCGAAAGAAGAGATTAGCTGAAAAGTTTAAAAAATAGATACCACCGAAATGCTCCTAAATTATTTTTTTTGCTTTATTTGTTACCACTGGAGTTCTACATCTTGAATGGTAACAAAAATGTGCTAAACTTAAAGTATGTTTAAAACAAATACAAACTAAAAAGAAAAGCCCTCGAACAAAACTTGGCGGTCTTGCGAGGGCTTGAACGGGATACAGCCCATGAAGGGCGTGCCGTCTGTGTTTATAATACCTCTCGGCATTAATGTTTGTCAAATAAATTAATAAGGAGGTGCATTGTGGACTTAAAGTATAAAAAGGCTTATGAACACTTGTTGCAGCGAAAGCTAGAAACAAATAGTAAAGAGGTAGTTCGGATATTGTCTCCTTTTCGACATGAGAAGACCCCATCATTCGATATAGACTTTCGCACTGGTCGCTTCAAAGATTGGGGAAATAACGGATTTCAAGGGGATTTTATGCGATTTACTGAGTTTTGGTCCGTCGCTTTGCGAAAGCAAGGCGTGGAACCAACGCATTTGATTGATGAAGCGGTTAAAATGGCCGGATTGGAGGGAAAACATATGCGGTGCGTTCTGTCCCACTTCTCCTCGGAATTAAACCTACGATATAATGTATACAATATTACTAAAACAAAAGAGGGCGGCATAAAAGTTTCCGTTAAAATTCTGCATAATGCGCAGATTGTCCATGCTGATACTCCAACCATCACAAGTTCAAAAAAGCGTCAAGAAATAGCAAACAAGATTGAGCAAATATGTCAAGTTAGTTCGCAGATGGTTGATCAAGACCTTCTACACTTAGAAGGAATGTGCCAAGAAAAGTTATTTGAGCAACAAAACTTAAACGAAAAACCAACCGAGATAATATTTACTGAGGAAGAAAAAGCAGAAGCCGTAGCATTTCTCAAACAACCAAATCTCATGGGAGCTATCAAAGAAGCTATAAACTATTTGGGGGTTGTTGGAGAAGAGCTTCTTTCCCTTCTTCTTTACCTAATATTTACTTCTCGAAAACTCGACTCCCCAATTTCCGCTGCGTTAAAAGGAAATAGCTCTACCGGCAAATCTCATGTCGTATTGAAAATAGCGGGACTTATGCCAGACTCAGACGTAAAAATATTTTCTTACGTATCAGCAAAAGCACTTCAATATTTCGGAATAAACGATTTAAGCCATAAAATTTTGATAATTCTTGAATATGCTGGAGGAGAAAATAGCGAATACAATATTAGGATTATATTAAGCGAGAAAAAGCTTACTATTGCAGTACCGATTAAGGATGAACATACCGGAGAATATAAAACGCATACCAAAACAGTAAAAGGGCCTCTAACCTACGTATTTACTACTACTAGAGAGTCTACGCATCCGGAGAATGAAACTAGATTTTATTCTGTATATATGGACGAGTCTATTAAACAGAATGAAAACGTTATTGAGTATAAAAAAGCAAAATATGATCCTGAGCAGGTTGGGAAATATGGCCTTTCGGATAAAAAAATCAAAATGTTACAACTGTGCCAGCATTTGCTTCAAAAGAGTCGCGTTTTAATACCATTTGTAAAGTATATATATTTCCCTGCTACACGACCCCGCATGAGAAGAGATGTAGAGAGATTCCTTGCGTTAATCGAGATATCAGCGTTATTGCATCAGTATCAGAGAGATGTAGAGGTTGTTAATGATGAAGAATATTTGCTCGCGGACATAAAAGACTATAAAATAGCGTACGAACTTGCCAAAGATCTGATAATAGGCAGTGTTTATAACATTCCTCCTCGAAGTCGCGAGCTTCTTTCGGTATGCAAGGCCATGAAAGATAACTTTACGCGATCGGAGCTAGCAGCAAAAACAGGGTGGTCAAGAGATGACATTCGTAAACACATGAATCGCTTGACGCGAGAAGGATACATTCAGCCATTAAGCGGGCGCAAAGGACAGGAGTATGAATATAGTGTAACAGATTTGGACGAAAAAACATCCGCTTTATTGTCGCCAAAACAACTAGAGCAACAGATAGCCAAAGCTACGGTAGAAAAAAAGAAAATTAAAATTCTCATAAAAAAAGTAAGCCAAAATTTGGTTATAAAAACATGACTTGCGAACTTGCGGCAAGGTGCATAGCGTGTGTATTTGTGAGTATCCTATATATACATGCTTATAGGCCTTACTCAAGTTCGCAAGTTGTCAAAAATATCGTAACCCATAGTAGTTGTATGGAATACACACGCGCGAGATATAGAAAGCATGAGGGGGGGGTGGGTCTCTCGCAGCCGCGCGTGTGTGAGGAATCGCGCTGGGTACTGGGGGAATGCTGCCCCTTCTTCTGCTTAAGTGAATGCGAGTGTTCGAGCAAGGGAGGAGCGAGAGGGCGGCAAAAAAATCAGATGCCCTATGAATTACGAATTACAAATTACAAATTTGCAAAATAAAAATATTTCAAAAATTCCGAAAAGGCAAAAAGTGAAAACAGTTTTAGAGTGCGTAAAAAATGCTAAGCGGAAAGTTTTTGGAGACCCTGGCTCAGGGAATTTCAAGCACGGCGATTTGAAAGGTATGCAAGATGACAAAGGGGGTGGGAAGAAGTCTTTGCTTTTCTCATCCGGTCGCAACGTAGGGGCAACTGTGCTCGTTTTTGTCTCATTTATAAGAAGAATTCCAAAGGTATAAAATGCAGATATTCATTGATGTAAAACAAAATCTAAAAATAAACGATTCAGAATATAGACTTAACGAATTGGTGTATATTCTACATCAGGTAGACGTACGTTTTCTTAATTCTCTATTAAAGAAAGCGGGAAAGAAAATAATTAATCAGGTTCAAAATGAAAGTTGCTATTTATCTGCGAGTTAGTACAGAAGATCAGGTGAGAGAAGGTTATTCCCTTGAAGTGCAAGAGGAATATCTGCGCGGGTATGCTACGCGTGAAAGCCATCAGGTTTACAGCATGTACAAAGACGGGGGCATAAGCGGATACACAAAGGAACGCCCTGCACTCATACGCTTATTACGGGATGCCAAAGACAATAAGTTTGATTTGGTAATTGTATATAAACTCGATAGATTTAGCCGTAACCTTAAAGACCTGCTTAACATTGTCGATGAGTTGTTGTCTTATGGTGTGGGGTTTAAGTCGGCAACAGAACCGTTTGATACAACGAATTCGGCAGGAAAATTAATGTTTCAACAGTTAGGGAGCTTTGCAGAGTTCGAACGGAACAGAATCAAAGAAAGAGTTTTCCCAGGGATGGTTAAGGGGGCCAAGAATGGTAACTGGCAGGGCGCAAGGTTTGCTCCATACGGGTATAACTATGATAAGGAAAAGAAGCTATTGCAGATTGTGCCTGAGCAGGCAAAGATCGTTAAGGCCATTTATTCTATGTATCTGATGGGCAAGACGACTTCGGAGATTACGGCACATATGTATCATAAAGGTTATCGAACCAGAACAGGTATAAGATTCCATAGTAAATTAATTTGCGACATTCTTAAAAATAAAGTCTACACGGGTAAGATTGTCTGGAATCGTCGCCATTACAGTAAGAAGGAAAAGACTAAAGGCGGTTACGGCAAAGGGTATCGTTATCTTCCCGGTGATGCTAACGATACGGTTGAAGCTCAAGGCAGGCACACGCCAATAATAAGCGATGAAGATTTCAAGAGAGTGCAGTTACGCCTGGCAAACAACAGAAAAGCGATTCGCCGGATTTTTAATAAGTATGAACATCTATTAACGGGAATTCTGAAATGCGGCCTGTGCGGATATAGTTATCTAGGGATGACTAACGTATCGAATCACAAGACGAAAGAAAGGAAGAAATGGTACCGGTGCCGGCTTAAGGGGGAAACAAGAGGGATTGAATGTAACAACAAAAATATACCGGCAGCCTCATATGATGAATTTGCTTTTGCGGTATTAGAGAAAGTGGCAACCCATAAGGTTGTAAAGGAAAGACGTTATGCTGAGCTTCTTAAGGTTGCAGGAGATCCGTCGGATGAAATCATCAATAGCTTCCACAACGTCAAGCAAGCCCTCAATGAGAATTATGAAAAACAGAAAAAACTTACTTCAATTTATTTGGAAGGCGGTATTGGACAGGAAATCTTTAAAGAAACTCAGGAACCTTTAAAAGACAAGGAAGATAAGCTGAAGTGGAAGATTCGGTCTTTAGAGATGAAATTGATTGAAAAAGAGGCCTCTGAGGCATATAATAATCTTCTGACTTCTGTCTTGAGCAACCCCGCAGGAGCCCGAACCAATCTGACAATCTTTGAAAAGAAGGCGCTCTTAAGACTGGTGTTTAAGAAAATTGTTGTAAGAGAAGGGGTTATAATGGAGGTTGAGTTATATGAACCGTTTAAAACATTATTGCCGAAGGAAGATATTGAATGTCTGTTAAGTCAGGTAAAAACCAAAACGAGGGCAAAGGACGTAGTGTGTACATACGCACGTTCGGATGTCAAATGAACGTCCGCGACAGCGAACTTATCTGCGGCTTGCTTGAAAAAAACGGCTTTAAATTAGTTGATTCTAATAAAGCTGCTGATATTGTACTTCTTAATACCTGCTCTGTCAGGAAGCATGCAGAAGATAGAGTCTTTTCAGAAGTAGGAGCCAATAAAACTAAAATCGTGGGTATCTTAGGCTGTATGGCTACTAACTTTAAAGATGATATCTTTAAAATATCAAAGCATATTGATTTTACAGCTGGGCCTAATGATATTGCTAAGATCCCTAAGATATTAAAATCTTTAGGTTCGCATAAACAGAGTTTTGTTTCTAATAAAAAAAGACCGGAATCTATCTATAAAAATAGCTTTTATAGTTCAAAAGACCATAGCTATATTGTTATCTCAGAAGGTTGCTGTAATTACTGTTCTTACTGTATAGTTCCATATGTGCGGGGACCATTGCGTAATAGAAGTGTTGATCATATCTTAAAGGAAGTAAAGCTATGCTTAAAAAACAAGAGAACTAAAATCACCCTTTTAGGCCAAAACGTTAACCAGTATAAGTATGGTAAGGTTGATTTTATATCACTATTAGATAAAATAAGCAGGATTAGTGAGATTAAAGAGCTTAGTTTTCTTACCAGCCATTCTAAGGATATTGATATTGAGCTTTTTTCTCTAATGAAGCAAAGACCTAATATAAATGAAGACCTTCATTTGCCTATTCAATCCGGCTCTGATAAAATATTAAAGGCAATGAACAGAGGCTATAAAAGAGACTATTATATTGAATTGGCCAAGAAGTATAAAAAAATAGTTAATGGTGCACTTACAACCGATATTATCGTAGGTTTCCCGGGTGAGACTGAAAAAGACTTTCTTGATACGATTGATTTAATGAAAAAAGTTAAGTTTAATGCTTCTTTTATCTTTAAGTATTCACCCAGGCCGCATACAAAAGCAAGCTTATTAAAGGATAGTGTTTCTTTAGAAGTTAAAAAGGCAAGGCATGCACAGGTACTGGCCTTACAGAAAAAGATTTCAAAGAGCTTAAAATGAAAAAAGGTATTTTCTTAATTATATTTTTATCCGTATTTTCAAATACCTCTTTTGCCCAAGAGTTTGATAAGGCTGTGGTTAGTTTTTTAAAAAGCGACTATCAAAAAACCATCTCAACCTGTGAGTATATCTTCAGCCTTAATCCGGATAAAAGAGAAGATGCACAAATTTGTTATCTGTTGGCTGTGTCGTATTTAAAAAACGACAACTATCTGGCTGCCTTTGATATGTTTAGTCTTATTAATGATGAGTTTTATAATATAAAATTAAAGGAAAAATCCCTAATCGGTTTAATCGATGTTAGCTTCATGCAAAAAGACTATCAAGGATCAATCAATTTATGCGAAGAGTTTTTACATACCTATAAAAGATCTGATTATCTACCTTTAGTTTATTACCGGTTAGCAGAATGTATGTTCCGCATTAACGACGTAGCTTTATTTAATATCTACAAGCAGATTATCCTGATCAATTATAAAGACAGCGTTAGCGCATATAAACTAAGTAAGGTTGATTGAATTGAATAAAAAACTCCCTAAAAATAGACTAATATTTTTATGCGGTGCAACTGCATCAGGCAAAAGCGAGCTTGCTTTAAAAATCGCATCCAGGATAAACGCTGAAATAATCAACTGCGATTCCATGCAGGTATATAAACAGCCTAAAATTATTACTAATAGACTTCTGTCAAAGGATATAAAAAAAATTAAACATCATCTTTTAGGAGTGGTTTCAGTAAAAGATGAATTTGATGTGGCTAGGTTTTTAGCGCTTGTAAAGCCTGTGATTGAAAAGATCCATAAAAAAGGCAAGATACCTTTATTCGTGGTGGGAACAGGCCTTTATATGAAAGCTTTATTAGATGGGATATTCACTCTTAATAGTACGGAAAAAGATATCAGAGCCAATCTCTACGCCTTGGTAAAAAAATACGGGATAAACTATTTATATAAGCGCTTAGTAAGAGTTGATAAGATAAGTGCATTAAAGCTGCATAAACATGACCTGCGCCGCATTGTGCGTGCTCTAGAGGTTTATAAAACTACAGGTAGGAGGATTTCCGATCTGCAAAAAGATACCAAAGGTATAGCTGATGATTATAAACTGATATGTTTTGTTATTAATGTGGACAGAGTCAGTCTTTATGAGACAATAAATACCAGAACTGATGCGATGTTTAAAAAGGGCTTCTTAAAAGAAGCTAAAAGGCTTCTTAAATTACCTTTAAGCGAATCTGCATCTCAGATACTGGGATTAAAACAGGTAAAGTCTTTTTTGGACGGCAAGATTACCTTGCTTGAAGCCAAAGAGCTGATTAAGCGCGATACGCGCAGATACGCCAAAAGGCAATTATCCTGGTTCAGGCATGATAAAAGAATTAAATTTAAAACCAAAAAAGCAATACTTAACTATTTTAAAAAGGCAAAATGGAACTGATTATCTTAAGTAAAAAAGAAAAAGTACTGTTAGTTACGACAAAGCTGCTTTATGCCCATGACGGCTGGAAGATTAAGGATCTAGCCTTTGAGTTAAAACAGCTTGCACTTTCCTGCGGTTCTCAAATAGAGCAAGAGTTAAGTTGCACGCTGGATAAAATAACCGTTGATTTATATATCGGTAAGGGCAAGGCCCAGGAGCTAAGTAATTTAGCAGCTGAAGAAGGTTTTGATACGGTAATTTTTAATAATGACTTATCCGGCACTCAGCAGAGGAATCTAGAAGAGGTAATTAAGGTAAAGACAATCGATAGGACCCAGCTGATTTTAGATATTTTTGCATCTCATGCCAAGACGCCTGAAGGTAAAACTCAAGTTGAGCTGGCCCAGCTTGAATATATGCTGCCCAGGCTTTCCGGGAAGGGAGTGATGCTTTCACGTTTAGGCGGCGGTATTGGCACAAGAGGCCCGGGTGAGACAAAGCTTGAGGTGGATAAACGCCGGGTCAATGATCGGATCATAAAACTAAAAAAAGAATTGAAGCAGTTATCTAAGCACCGGGAGATGAGCCGTAAAAAAAGAGTAGAAGCCGGGCTTCCTTTGGTATCTTTAGTAGGCTATACTTCTGCGGGTAAATCAACTTTGTTAAATTGTCTTACCGATGCGCATCAGGTTGTAAAAAAAGATATGTTTACCACACTGGACCCTTTAGTGCGTAAACTCACGCTGAGCAATAGACAAAAAATTGTACTATCTGATACGGTAGGTTTTTTATACAACCTGCCGCATCATTTGATTGAAGCATTTAAGGCAACGCTGGAGGAACTACGGTTTGCGGATTTGCTTATCCATGTTTTAGATGTAAGCGATGAAAGATTAAATCAGCATGCCCAGGCTGTAGAGGATGTACTAAAAGAACTGGAGTTAGAGGATAAGCCTATAATTACCGTATTAAATAAAGTAGACCTATTAACGGATAAGACTTGGCTGGGGAGATTAGAGAGAAAGTTTAAGAATTCGGTTGTCATATCAGCTAAAGAGAAAATTAATATTACAAGTTTAACTGATAAGATTATTGAGGTGTTCGGTTCTCTTTTTAATCCGGTTGAATTCTCACTTCCTTTAAATAGGATGGATTTAGTGAGCCTTATTTATAAGGAAGGCAATGTCAAGCGTATCGAGTATACCAAAAATAGTATAGAGGTAGAGGCGTTTTTATCAAAAAGCATTACGGATAAGATAACCCAGTCTTTAACCTGAAAGCGTTTTAAAAAGAAGTAAATATTAAGTTGTTTTAATATTAAATATATATTATAATTTAAGTTACGAGGTATTATGTCTAAAAAAACAATAATTCTTTTATTATTGGGCTGTATTTTATTATCGGTTAAATTCTGTTTTGCCGATGAGAGAAGAATTGTAACTTATTATCCATCGCCTACGGGTAATTACGATAATTTAACAGCAACTACGATTATCGGAGAGAAAAAAAGTGAAACCGATACCCCTAGGGAATGGGCGACAGGTCGTGAACATACTAATGTTGGTCCATTTGACAGGGTAACCGGAGCTAATGCTGATTATTTAGATGGTAGTTCCATTGAGGAGTATTGTGTTGTGCCTGAAGATGGCAATGTTAGCTCTTTATGCTATCCTATGCCGATAATAGAATTTGAAGGTGTAGAACTTTTTGGAATTGATTTGGGTGTGGTTTATTTTTCAGTCTGTCCATTGCCTTTTTCGTATGTTAAGAATATTGCATATATGACTGAGAATCCGTTTACGATTTCCGGATTGAAGATTTGGGGTGTTTTTTGGTGTTGTAACTATAGGCCAACTGTTTTACAATGCGGAGCTAATTATATTGAAAAAACGCTTATTTGTCTTGCCTGTGTGCTTACAAGGGATTTGTCTTTTTTAGATTTAGGTTGTGATAGTTGTGACTATTCCGATACAAGCCTATATCCAGATGGTGTGGGTGGACTAGTAAGTTGTGTGTTTAATTTTCTTAATTAAAACAGAAATATGAAAAGGATTTTTAGAATAATTTTAATTATTGTATTTTTATTCGGTTATCTTTTGCCTGGTTATGTTGCTGGTTATGATATAGAGATAACTAGCTATTATCCTTCGCCTGATGGGGATTTTAAAATTCTTAAAGCGGAAGAGATTCATGGTGGAGATGACACCTATAAAGACGCATCTGACAAGCTTCAAAATGCCGATTCAGGTGCAGAGATAGAAGAAAAAGTTTTAGGACTCAATGCCGATTATGTCGATGGATATTCTTCTTCGGATTTTTTAATGAATCCTATTGAGAACCATTTTCTTGGACTTATTATTAGTTTTGGTGTTAGTAATTTATTGACCGATTTTGTTGTAACGTGTGGAACTCATTCGTGGCTTAAAGGAATGTTGGTGTTTAACACTCCTCTTCAGATCTCAGTGTGCGATCTCCTTCTTCTTCTTCCAGGAGTTGGAGTTGCTTTAGCCGGTGTTTGTAATTCTTTGGGTTTGAATGTTGTTTCAATTGGAATTGGAGGTTTGGCATGGTGTACTGGTTTGGAATCTTTAAATCCGAGTAATCCTTTCTGTGAGCATGACGGATTTTTGTCTGAAACTTATATTGCTTGCAAGGATAATTATGAGACAGGGTTACCTTTTTGTTGGTGTGATTTCAAAGTGCTTAAGGAGGCTTTTGAAATTTGTGGCTGGGAAGATCCTTGTAGCAATTCTTGCGCTTATTGCAATAGTTGTATTAATAATGGTCTCAGTGGTCTTTTTTGTTGCAATTCACTTTTTAAAACCGAATGCGAAAATAAATGTCCTTCTGCAAAATTAGATTTGGCCTGTCAGTGTAAATATAAGTGTAAAGTTAAAAGTGATTATTGTAATAATCATGATTGGTGTGATAGCCATAAAGGAGTTTGCTCAAGCGTTGCCCAAGGATTTGGTTGGGATTACTGTGATGATTGCTGCGACAGTGATTGCGAGACGCAGTGTGGTCATTGCTGTAATGACGACTGTGATGACGGAGATTGTGAGGATTGTTACAGCGGCGATTGCGATTGTAGTTGTGAAAGCTGTGATCCGGAAGATGAAGAGTGTGTTGAATGCTGCTAGGCGTTATTAAACAAAGGCATATTATGAAACGCAAAAACCAAAAGAAACTCATAGAAGCTTTTATGTGTATGATAGTTGGATTTGGTGTTGTTTTGTGTTCTTGCGTTTTAGCAGTTGATCGAGAGATTAAAATTACCACATATTATCCAACTCCTTATGGTGAGTATCTTCAGATGGATATCCAGACCATTAAAGGAAGAAGCGGCGTTACAAAAGAAGCATTCCAGCCAGAGTATTTGTGGACTGAAGCAGATTGGCGGGTAGAAGGCCTTAATGTGGATTTTTTGGATGGCTACTCAGCCGAAGAGATCTTTTTGGATCCAGTGAAATATTCATCGGGTTGGGAAGATTGTAGGTTTGTTAATAATTTGGTTGACTTGCCTTATAATTGGTTTGATGGCGATATGAATGATATAGATATTTCAGATATGGGTTGTTCTGAACCAGATGAATATGTTAACGGTATAAATATATTTAGCGTTGGAATTGATGGTGTGGATATTACTACAAGTACAGTTACCTGTTGTAGAATTAAAACAGGTGATTCCGACTAATCTTTCCCCAGGAAAAAATAATAAACAACCCTTGACAACATTATGAGTTTATGTTATATTTTTTATTAGGAAATCTAACAAAAAGTATGAGGTAAGCTTAAATGGTTTTCAAAGGCTTTGAAGATTTCGATATTGAAATAGACCCATGTGAGCCGATATACATTATGAGTGTGGTTTCGCGTTTGGTTCATATTCCGGAATGGACCATAAGGATATTGGATAAGGAGGGGGTGGTTAGTCCAAAACGGAAAAAAGGGAAAAAAAGATTATATTGCCAAAAAGACTTAAAAAGGTTAGAATATGTACATTATTTGATGAGTGAAAAAGGAGTAAACATTAAAGGAATAAAACTTATTTTGGAAATAGAAGAAAAATAATTTTTTTTTGCCTAGATGTTAGCACTCTTAAGATGTGAGTGCCAAGATGAAAGAAAAAAAGATGATTAACTTAATAAAAATAAACTTAAGACAAAATGAAGATTAATTTGAAAAAACTTCGTGAGTATGTTATAATTACGCCTTTGGAAAAAGGAATTAAAAAATGGTAAGATCGCTTGATCATACACAACGCAGGAACGCAGTTTTATCAGCAACGGTACATTCTTATATCAATAATGCCGAGCCGGTTAGCTCTGAAGGTTTAGCAAAGGAATTTAGCTGCAGTTCTGCAACGATAAGAAGTGTTTTCTCACAACTTGAGGATGAGGGCTATCTTACACATACTCATATTTCTTCAGGAAGGATTCCTACGGACAGAGGATATCGTTACTACGTTGATTTCTTTACCAAGCAGATTCAGATTTTAGAGGATCAGAAACGAATAGTTCAGGAAGAATATGTTAATTGTTTAAGTCGTTTGGATGATTTGCTTGATAAGACTACTCATATAGTATCAAGTCTGACTAAGAACGCAGGATTAGTTTCCTGTATTGAGTTTGGCGATAAGCTGTTTTTTGACGGTACAAGTTATGTTTTAGAGCAGCCTGAATTTAAGGATGTTACTAGGATAAAAAGGCTAGTAAAGTTATTGGAAGAAAAACATAAACTGATAGATATTATAAACCGTGATATTGAAAGCAAGATCAACATATATATAGGTAATGAGCTTTGCTGCCCTGAAATAGATGAATGTGCCCTTATTGTGGTAAGCTATAGTTCAAAGAATATGCCTAAAGGACGTATTGCTGTTTTAGGTCCAAAGAGAATGCATTATCCGCAACTTATATCAGCGGTTAGTTATATCTCAGATGTTTTAAGTAATTTATTAGATGAGGTGTAAATAAAATGAGTGATAAAGATAAACAAAAAAAAGAAGATAAAGAAAATAAACAAGAGCCAGTGATTCTTGCAAAGGATGAGTTTGATAATCTTCAGGCAATGGCTGCAGTCGGGAGAGAGTATAATGAAAAGCTTTTAAGACTGCATGCTGATTTTGAAAATACCAAGAAGCGTTTTGAACGCCAGTCTCAGGAGTTCGCACAGTTTGCCAATTGCGGGATAATTTTAGAGCTGCTTAATATATTAGATGATTTAGGGCGAGCAGTTACAGCCGCTGAGAAGAAACAGGAGGATTTTCCTGCATTCTTAAAAGGAGTGGAGATGATTCTTTCTCACTTGCATGATCTTTTGAAAAAAAACGGATTAAGTGTAGTTGAGGCAAAAGGAAAAAAATTCGATCCTAATACGCATGAGGCTTTGATGCAGGTAGATTCACCTGAAGAAGACGGTACTGTTTTAGAAGAATTGCAAAAAGGGTATTTATTGTACGATAAGGTTATAAGAACTTCTAAGGTAAAGGTGGCAAAACAAACTGAAAATAAAAAAGAAGTAATTAACAAAGAAGAAGATAAAGAATACAAGGAGGAATAAAATGGCTAAAGTAATAGGAATTGATTTAGGTACATCAAATTCGGCAGCAGCAGTAATGGAGGGTTCAAGGCCGGCGATAATCCCTTCAGCAGAAGGTGCGGGGGTTGCTTCCGGTAAGGCATTCCCATCATTTGTTGCCTTTACCAAAGACGGACAGCGCTTAGTAGGAGAACCGGCAAGACGCCAGGCTTCTATAAATCCGGATGGCACGATTTATGCTGCTAAAAGGAGGATGGGCGAAGATTATAAGTTTAAGGCACAGGGTAAGGAATTTACCCCGCAGCAGATATCGGCTTTTATTCTGCAAAAAATTAAGCAGGATTCAGAAAGCTACTTAGGAGATAAGATAGAAGAAGTTGTAATTACCTGTCCGGCTTATTTCGATGATAATCAGCGCCAGGCAACAAAAGATGCTGGTGAGATCGCAGGTCTTAAAATATTAAGGATTGTTAATGAGCCAACTGCAGCCTGTCTTGCCTATGGTTTAGATAAGGCCAAAGACGAGCAGCATATTATGGTGTTTGACTTCGGAGGCGGTACCTTGGATGTTACGGTTATGGAAATGGCCCAGGGTGTTTTCCAGGTAAAGTCAACCCATGGTGATACTCATTTAGGCGGAACCGATATGGATAATGTTTTAATTGATCATATTGCAACTGAGTTTAAAAAGCAATCCGGGATCGATTTAAAAAATGATAATATGGCAATGATGCGTTTAAGGGAAGCTGCAGAAAAAGCTAAGGTTGAGCTTTCATCCAGTCTTACGACGGATATAAATTTACCCTTTATAACTGCTGATGCTACAGGTCCTAAACATCTTACCATGTCTATAACCCGGGCAAAATTAGAGGATCTGGTGGGTTCGATTGTTAATCGTTGTAAGTCTCCGATGGAAGAGGCAATCAATGATGCAAAATTATCCAAGGATCAGATCAACAGAGTAATAATGGTTGGTGGTCCGACCAAGATGCCGGTTGTACAGAAGTTTGTGGAAGATTTTGTCGGCAAAAAGATTGAACGCGGAATTGATCCAATGGAATGCGTGGCTATGGGTGCGGCAGTTCAAGCGGCAATTATTAAAGGAGATGTTAAAGATGTGTTGCTTTTAGATGTTACGCCGCTATCTTTGGGTATTGAAACTCTAGGTGGAGTAAATACTAAATTAATCGAGAGAAATACTACTATCCCTACAAAAAAATCTCAGGTATTTTCTACTGCAGCAGATAATCAGACTGCGGTAACTATACGTGTATTACAAGGTGAGCGTTCTATGGCAAGCGATAACGTGGAATTGGGTAGGTTTGATCTTGTGGGTATCCCGGCAGCACCAAGAGGCGTTCCTCAGGTTGAAGTTACCTTTGATATCGATGCCAATGGAATTGTGCACGTACATGCCAAGGATCTTGGTACGGGGAAAGAACAGTCGATAAAAATCACTGCTCCCAAGAAGTTATCCCAGGAAGAGATCGATAAGATGGTGAAAGATGCCGAAAAGTATGCTGCAGATGATACCAAGAAAAAAGAAGAAGTAGAGGTAGAAAATCAGGCAGATACTTTAGTTTACTCTACGGAGAAATCCCTTAAGGATTTTGGTGATAAGGTTTCTCAGGAAGAGCGTGGTAATATCGAGGTAAAACTTAATGATTTAAAGGCAGCGATTAAGGATAAGCATATCGACCGGATGAAAAAAGGTATGGAAGAACTTACCAAAGCATCCCATAAGCTGGCTGAGGAAATCTATAAGCAGTCAGCTGCTAAGCAGCAGTCACAGGCTCAACAACAGCAGCAACAACAAACAGGTCAAGCTGATGCCGCTAAAGCTGAACCCAATCCAGGCGATTCTTCAGCTAAAGATGATATAATCGATGCTGAATACAAGGCAGAAGACGATCAGGAAAAGAAGTAAGGAATTAAATCGGTTGCCGGTATATTTAAAAATTAATAGGTATGCTGGCAACCTTAATTATTAATGAGCTCAAAAAGAGATTATTACGAAATACTCGGTGTTAGTAAAGGTGCAGAGATAAACGATATTAAGTCTGCCTATAGGAAGCTTGCTATGCAGTATCATCCGGATAGGGTCTCTGCAGATAAGAAGCATTCAGCTGAAGAAAAGTTTAAGGAGATATCCGAAGCCTATGCTGTTTTATCTGATAGTAACAAACGCTCGCTTTACGATCAATACGGACATTCTGGAATAGATCAAAGGTATAACTCTGAAGATATCTTCAGAGGTGCAGATTTTAGCAGTATTTTTAGTAATATGGGAGGTGGCTCTGGTTCCGGAGGCAGTATTTTTGAAGAACTTTTTGGTGATACGGGTTTTGATATTTTTGGTGGAGGTTCCACGAGGAAAAGATCCCGCCGTGGACGTAATATTCAGTTTGAGATAACGATAACTCTTCAGGATGCCTATAAGGGGGTAACAAAGATAATTAGTGTTCCTCGCTATGAGGTTTGTTCTGATTGTAATGGTTCAGGGGCAAAATCCGGTACAAAAAAAATGACCTGTCCTGCCTGTAAAGGTAAGGGTAAACAGATAATCTCACAGGGGTTTTTTCAGCTGGCACAGACCTGTCCGCGCTGTGGCGGCGAAGGAGTGATAATAAATACTCCTTGTCCTAAGTGTGCCGGAAGAGGAAAGGTTAAAGTTACACGTAAGATTGAAGTTAAGATTCCCGCAGGAGTGGATACTGGTTCTCATTTACGTATCAGGGATGAAGGAGAGATTGGAAGTTCCGGAAAAGGAGATCTATTTATTCTTGTAAATGTAAAACAAGATTCGATTCTTAAAAGAGATGGTGATTATATAGTTTGTACTGTTGATATTCCACTTACTAAGGCAATCCTAGGTGGTGAAGTTGAAGTTCCCACTCTTGATGGTGATGTAAAGATGAAAATCCCAGCAGGTACACAGAGTGAAAAGGTGTTTAGATTGCGTAATAAGGGTATGCCAGGGATTAATAGTTATTCTAAGGGAGATGAGTTGGTTCGGGTAAATGTGGTTATTCCCAATAACTTAACTACTCCACAGCGTAAACTTATAGAGGAATTAGCTCATCTTCGCGGAGAAGATACGGCTGGTCAAAAGAGTTTTAAGGAAAAGATAAAAAGAGCGTTTAAATAAGGAAAAAGATATGCCTAATTATGATTATGAGTGTTTAAGTTGTGAACATAAATTCGAAGTCTTTCAGGGTATGAATGATAAGCCTTTGACTAAGTGTCCCAAGTGCGGAAAAAGTGTAAGGCGTTTAATCGGAAGCGGCGTGGGTATAATTTTTAAAGGCAGCGGTTTTTACCAGACTGACTACAAGAATAAATCTAAAAGTAGTACTTCAAAAAAAGATGCATCTGGCGATAACTGTTCTTGTTGTAAGGATTCGAGTTGTTCTAAGAATAAAGAAACTGGTAAATGAGAAGGTTTTTTTCTCTCTGGGTTCCGGTAATTATTTATGCAGGAATAATATTTTATTTATCCAGTTTATCGGCAAAAGAATTGCCAAGAGTATGGATTTCTGATAAAATTGTTCATCTTATTGAATTCTCGATTCTTGGTTTTTTAATAATCAGGGCGATTGATCAAGTAAGAATGATTAGTTTAGGTAAAACCCTGTTGTTTTCAACAATAATCGTTTTGTTGTATGGATTTACCGATGAAATACATCAGATATTCGTTCCTACGAGAGAGTTTTCGTTGTTCGATCTCTTATTTGACGGTATCGGTGGATTATTGGGGAGTTTGACTTACCGATGGATAAAATAATTCCTTTTAAGGGAGTATTTTTTAATCAAAAAAAGATTAGGGATTTATCATCTGTGGTATGCCCGCCATATGATGTGATAAATGAAAAGATGCGCAATGTTTTTTCTAAACGCAATAGCCATAATATCGTTCGTATCATCTTAAGCGAATCAAAAAATAAAAAAAATAAATACGAAATTGCAAAAACACTTTTTAATGACTGGCTGAAAAACAAAATCTTGGTTAAAGATGAAGAACCATGTATTTATTTATACCGCGTAAGTTTTAAAATCGGTAACGTTAAAAAAGAACGTATTGGTTTTATCAGTCTTTTGAATTTAAACATAAACCGCAAAAACAAAGTTTACCCTCATGAGCATACACATGTTGTTCCCAAAAAAGACAGATTGAAGCTTTTAAGCAGTGTAAAGGCAAATCTGAGTCCGATATTTGTTCTTTATCAGGATAAAAAACATTTTATCCAGGCACTTTGCAAGCAATATTCCTTGCGCATAAAACCTTTTATGACTTTTAAATTTGACGGACTGATTAATGATATCTGGAGAATTACGGACAAACGTACTATAAAAGAAATCCAGAAGATTACTAATGCCAGCCAGCTTTTTATTGCAGATGGACATCATCGTTTTGAAGTAAATAAAATGTATCTGGAAAAGATGCGTAAGAAACAAAAGGCCGTAGACTTAAAAAGATTTTCATACTGTATGAGTTATTTTTTGGATGCTACATTAAGCGGGGTAGACATTTTACCAATTCACAGGGTGATAAAAAATTTAAAAAAGCAAAATTCACTTGATTTAATCAAACGCCTTAAGCAGTATTTTATTGTTAAGGAGATTAAAAACAAGAAATCATTTCTTGCTGGTTTAAAGAAGACTTCAAAGACAATAGGTTTTTATAACGGCAGGTATTATCTTTTGTTCTTGAATAATCGAACGCGTTTGGATAAAATGATTAAAGGGGCGTCAGTGCACTACAAAGATTTATCTGTAGTTGCTTTGAATAAACTTGTTATAGAGTCTTTGTTGGGTTTAAAGCTATTGGATAACGAGCATATAAAATATACGCATGATTTAAAAGAAGCTGTTTCTATGGTGGATAAAAAAGAGGCCGATGTAAGTTTTTTGATGAATCCTGTAAAAATAGAATCTCTTTTAGGCGTTGCATTTTCTAATGAAAAGATGCCGCCAAAATCAACATTTTTTTACCCTAAGGTTTTAACAGGGCTTTTGATTAACAAATTATAAAATGCCATTATTCTCAAGACATCCTAAATATACGCTTATAAATATCCAGAAAAAGGAAATCCCCGAGGGGCTATGGACTAAATGTAATAGCTGCGGCCAGCCGATTTATAAAAAAAAACTTGAGGAAAATCTTAAGATCTGTCCTAAATGTAATTATCATTTTACGCTTGATGCTTATGAGAGAATAAAACTGTTGATTGATAAAAAAACCTTCAAGGAGTTTGATAAGGCTATGAGTTCAAACGATCCGTTGTCTTTTAAAGGCCCAAAGACATACAAGGAAAAGCTAAGTCAGGATAAAAAGATAACTGGTATGAGTGAAGGTGTAATTACCGGAGCAGGGGAGATGGATCATCAGTCATTGGTTATCTGTGTGACTGATTCAAGATTTATCATGGGATCCATGGGTTCTGTTGTAGGAGAAAAAATCACGCGGGCAATCGAAACCGCAACTGAAAAAAAACTTCCTTTGATAATTGTTTCCGGTTCCGGAGGAGGGGCAAGGATGTATGAAGGGATGTTTAGTCTTATGCAGATGGCTAAAACTTCCGCTGCTCTAGCAAGGCATAATAAAGCAGGTTTATTGTATGTTTCTGTTTTGACAAACCCGACAATGGCAGGGGTATTTGCTTCTTTTGCCGGTTTGGGGGATATGATTATAGCAGAACCGAAGGCATTGATTGGTTTTACCGGTCCGCGCGTAATCGAGCAGACGATAAAACAAAAACTTCCCCAGGGTTTCCAGCGTTCGGAGTTTCTCTTAGACCACGGCTTGATTGATAAGGTTATAGATAGAAAAGAGTTAAAAACTAAACTTTCCAGCATCTTGAGTTATTTAGTTTGACATTTTTCACCAAATAGATATAATATTGTTTCAAATTAATTAATGAGGAAAAATACATGGCACAGGTTAGTTTAAGAAACGTAAGCAAAATATATCCGCCTGATGTAAAGGCAGTGGATAATATTAAGTTTGGTGTAGAGAATAAAGAATTTATGGTGCTTTTAGGTCCGTCTGGATGTGGCAAATCCACTACTTTAAGGATGATTGCTGGGTTAGAAGATATTACCAAGGGAGATATCTTTATTGCAGATAAGTGCGTTAATAACATTCCTGCTAAGGATCGTAATATCGCTATGGTGTTTCAAAATTATGCGCTTTACCCGCATATGACCGTTTTTGAAAATATGGCATTTGGTCTGAAGTTGCGTAAGTATCCGAAGTCAGAGATAAAATCCAGAGTCAATGATGCAGCGGATATTTTGGGGTTAAAAAAACTTTTAGACAGAAAACCCAAGAAGCTTTCCGGTGGAGAGCGTCAGCGTGTTGCTGTAGGAAGAGCGATCGTAAGAAAGCCCACTGTGTTTTTGTTCGATGAACCTTTAAGTAACTTGGATGCTAAACTGCGTGTACAGATGAGAACCGAGATTAACAAACTTCATTTACGGCTTCAGACAACGATGATTTACGTTACGCATGACCAGACCGAGGCCATGACTATGGGTGATAGAATTACAGTGATGAAAGGCGGCACGCTTCAGCAGCTGGGTGATCCTTTAACCATATATGATAGGCCTACAAATAAATTCGTTGCTGGTTTTTTAGGTACTCCCCCGATGAATTTTATGAATGGTAAAATCATCAAAAAAGAAAACAGGCTTTATTTTGACGAAGGAAAATTCCAGATTAAGTTAAATGAAAAGATGTATGAAAAACTTGATGGATATGTGGGTAAGGATATTATTTTTGGTGTAAGGCCGGAAGATGTATATGATAAGCTTTTTACTTCTCAGCCAGCGGCAGAGAATATTATAAAGGTTAATTGTGAAGTGGTTGAGCCTATGGGTTCCGAGGTGTATTTACATCTTAATACAGGGTTGCATCATTTTATCGCCCGTGTTGGTTCGCACAATAAGCCGCCAATAAACCAGGAGATGGATCTTGTAATCGACATGAGCAAGGTGCATTTCTTCGACAAGGACACAGAATCGTCAATTGTCTAGACTAAAGGATAAAACCTTTTTTATCCTTATTCTTCTTTCTTGCCTTTTGACTGTAGTTATCTTAGCTCAAAAGGCCAATCAAGAAATTTACTTTGTATTAGGCCTGGATCTGCTGCTAGTTATTTTTATCCTCTTAAGAAAAAATCTTATCTTAAAAAAAGAAATTCCTCTATCTTTAAAAATCGAAAAGGTTTCAGAAAAAATAAATCTATTAAAAATCAGTAATGTTGATTTGTATAATTTTAATGAATCTATAAAGGAAAGAATCAGTAATTATGAGTCCCTCGGTAAGGTTCAGGAAGATTTATCTTCCGTTAATACGGTAGAAGAGATTGTTTCTATTATCACAGATGCTGGTTATAGTTTATTGGCAAAGTCAAAGGCAAGATGTTTACTGTATTTAGTATCACAAAAAGACCAGAGGTTGTTGCTTGCAAAATCAAAACCAGGAGAAAATAATTCCCGAAATTGTTATACTGCAGATTTATTCAATGAATGGGTGATGGTTAAGATGGCGCCTTTATTGGTGACTAACATAGAAGACGATTTTCGTTTTGATAAAGACAAAATAAGTAATGCGGGCAGTTTTTCATCTTTGATTAGCGCTCCCTTGATGCGGGAAAACCGCTTTTTAGGCATAATCAGATTAGACAGCAGAGAAAATAATTTTTATAGCCAGGAAGATTTACGTCTGTTAGATGCTTTAGCAGATTTATCTACAATCTCTTTGGAAAACGCTATTTTATTTACGGAGATGGAAAGGCTTTCTTTACAGGATGGGCTTACCGGACTTTATTTAAGAAGATACACGGATATTATTTTAGAGGGTTGTTTTGCAAAAGGAAAAGCCAATAAAGAAAACTTTTCTGTGGTAATGATTGATATAGATAATTTTAAGCGTTGTAATGATCATTTTGGCCATATTGCTGGAGATATGGTTTTGAAAAATATCAGCATGTGGTTAAAAGAGACATTTTCCGAGAAAGGGTTTGTTTTAGGGCGTTTTGGAGGCGATGAGTTTATTATTGTCGGTTGCGGGTATAATAAGAAAACAATTGATAATTTATTGTTTGAGGCAAGGGAAAAAATTAATATGCAGAGCTTGATGCTGCGTAATCAGGAAATAAAAATGGATATCTCTTTCGGCGTTTCCGAATACAATAAACAATTCGAATCTGTGCAAGAACTTATTGCTTTAGCTGATAAAAGGCTTTATACAATGAAGAAAATGAAGAAATGATTATTTATCTAGTTATAATTTTTCAGATATTAGCTATTGTAATCTTTTTCGAGCGGATGATGAATGGTAACATCATGATCTTGAAAGATAAATATAATTTGCTTACTGTTGAGCTCAATGAATTAATGAAGAAATCATCTTTTTTAGAAGATGAAAAAAAGCAATTCAAGCAGAGAAAGCAGCATATCTCTACTATTTATGAAATTGGAAAGTCTCTTGTACGTTATATGAGTAAAGAAGATATAGTGAGTTTGCTTAAGGATCAATTGAGACATAATGGAATAGTTTTTGACCGGGTGAATCTCCAGGAGGGGTTATCCGGCAGCGCTTATTCTAAAGACAGGGAAGTTTTTCCGCTCATCGCACAGGATAAAAAAATCGGTTATCTTGTTTTTGAAGGGTTGGACAAAGATTATGTTAACGATGTAACTATGTTAGCAAAACGATTGGCCTTAAGTATAAGACGTTTTAAGTTGTATCGAAACGTTCAGCATCTTGCCATAACCGATTCTTTAACCAGAACTTTAAGCCGTAGTTATTGCCTGGAGCGATTAGATAAAGAATTAGGTAGGGCTAAGAGGTTGGGTTTTAGTCTTTCTGTTGCTATGGTAGATTTAGATAATTTTAAAACCTATAATGATAAATATGGTCATATTTCCGGGGATAAGATTTTAAAAGAGCTTTCTTTTATTATGAAGCAGGCTTTAAGGAACGTTGATTTTATTGGTAGATACGGAGGAGAGGAATTTCTTATTGTCATGCCAGAGGCAGACTATAAAGGCGCTAGGTTTGCCTTGGAACGTATCAGAAGCCAGATAGCTTCTCATGTAATTGATTTTTTTGAAGATAGAGTTAACCTTACGATAAGCGTTGGGGTTGCGACATTTCCCGTCGATAGTCAAGATTTCAGCGAATTGATTGAGCAGGCCGATAAGGCCTTGTACCGTTCGAAGAAAAGCGGAAAGAATAAAGTCACTTTTTTCGGTTTGTAAAAATAAATTTTTATTCTTGAAATTACACCATTTTTAAGATAAAATCTTTGCATATGTCTGACGAATTATACCTAGGAATAGATATCGGTGGTACGAACATAAAGATAGGTCTTGTAACAAAGACAGGAAGACTGCTGAAGAAGTTTATTATTTCCACACCTAAAAAAAGAATTAAGATAATAGAAAAAATCTGTTTAGAAATAAAGGCTTTAAAGTCAAGATTTAACATAAAGGCATTAGGTGTTGGTATGCCTGGGCCAGTAGATTCAGAAAAAGGAATTGTCCGTTATCTGCCTAATCTTATTGGATGGAAAGATGTAAGATTAAAAACCATGCTTCAGAAAAAGCTTTTGTTTCCTGTTGTTATTGATAATGATGTTAATTTTATGGGTCTGGCCGAATATAATTTTGGCGCAGCGAAGCAATCCCGTAATTGTGTCTGTTTAACATTAGGTACTGGAGTGGGAGGTTGTCTTATTTTTGAAGGTAAGATTTTTCATGGTTCAAATATGAGTGCAGGTGAGATTGGTCATATGCCCGTAAGTTTTAAAGGTCCGCTTTGCGGCTGTGGTGCTCGCGGTTGCCTTGAGGCCTATGTCGGTAATAATAGGATAGTTAGCTTGGCAAAAAAAGTTTTTCTGAGAAAGGTTTCTTTAGAAGAGCTTTCGGAACTGGCCAATAAGAATAACAAAAAGGCAATTATGGTTTGGGAGCAAATCGCCGATTATTTATCAATTGCACTTACCTCAGTGGTAAATTTGGTTAATCCTGATACGATTGTAATTGGTGGAGGGGTTGCAAAAGCAGGTAATGTTTTATTAAAAAGACTAAGGCAGCAAATAAGAAAAAGGGCAATGCCTGTTACGTCAAAAGGGTTAAAAATAGTTTTTGCCGCATTGGGAAATGATTCAGGTATGGTTGGTTCTGCCTACAGCGCGTATTTATCAACTATTAATAAATAGACAAATGAAAATTTTTATTGATACTGCGAATATTGATGAAATAAAACAGGCCAGCGAGCTTGGTTTAATTGATGGAGTGACTACTAATCCTACGCTTGTAGCTAGAGAAACTAAAAGTTTCGATAGCTTATTAAGCGAGATCTGTTCTGTAGTTAAAGGACCGGTGAGCGCAGAGGTGATTTCATTAGACTGTAAGGGTATGCTTGAAGAAGCGCGTAAGTTAAAGAAAATCGCAGAAAATATCGTAATAAAGATTCCTTTGGTCAAAGAGGGCCTAAAGGCCGTACGGATACTTGAAAAGGAGAAAATAAGGACAAATGTTACGCTTTGTTTTTCCGCTATGCAGGCGCTTTTAGTTGCAAAAGCAGGTGCGAGTTTTATCAGTCCCTTTGTAGGCAGGCTTGATGATATCAGTCATGACGGTATGGATTTGGTAGAGAAAATAAAGACGATCTATCATAATTATAATTTTAAAACCGAGATTATCGTTGCCAGCGTACGCAATCCTTTACATATACAGCGTGCCGCTGTTATGGGTGCAGATATTGTAACTGTGCCATTCAGCGTAATTGAGAAATTGATTAAACACCCCTTAACGGATATTGGTATAAAAAGGTTTTTAGATGACTATAAGAAAATCCCTAAAAAATAATATTTATTTCTTTAAACAAGTAATAAAACTTAGTTGTTTCATTATGCTGTTGTTCGGTGTATTTTTTAACTGTTTCTTGTTTGCCCAGGAAACCAAGGAGCCGTATATTGTCAAGGGCGATAAGATGGAATATACCCAAGCAGAAAATATCGTTATTATTGACGGCGACGCAGTAATAATTCATAAAGGTTCTAAGCTTACTGCAGATAAGATCACATATAATAATCTTACCCATGATGCCCGAGCGCAAGGTGATGTAAGGCTTGTTTTTGAAAGCGGAGTTTTAACCGGTGAAAACGTAGTTTATAATTTTGACAGTAAGATTGGTTATGTATTAAACGCCAATCTTTATGCCGATCCGTTTTATTTGCAGGCCCCGATAATCGACAAGATAGACGAAAACGAATTTGGTATGAAGCGGGGTTATTTTACAACCTGCAATCACGATAAGGTGCATTGGCGGATAAAATCCAAAAAGATAGATGTCTATCCTGATGATAGAATCACTGCCAAAAGCTCGATATTCTTTATCGGTAATATACCGCTTTTTTATTTTCCGCGTTTTACCCAGAATTTGAAAGAAAATGTCTTACGCGTTCAGGTTGAACCAGGTTATAGTAAAGACTGGGGTATGTATCTATTGACTGCCTGGCGTTATTATGTCAGTGAGAATTTAATGGGTAGGATCCATGTGGATTTTAGGGAAAAAAAAGATATGGCTGTAGGAATTGATGCTAAATACGATACGGTTAAATACGGCAAAGGTATTTTAAGAACCTACTATATGAATGAAAGGGATGCAAAAAGGGATCATTTTTGGGAGAAGTGGACAGACGAAGAATCTCTAGGGGCAGACGAAACAGAACGTTTCCGCGTGCAATTACGTCATATCTGGGATATAGATGAGACTTCTCAGTTGATCGGTGAATATAATAAGCTTCATGATAGCCAGGTGATTAAGGATTATTTTTTTGACCAAGAATATGAGCAGGAAGAGACAGAAGATACATACCTGCAGCTTACTAAAAATTACCGTTATTCTACCTTGAGTGCTTATTTGAATAAAAGAGTAAACAGATTTGAAAGTATTACTGAAAAACTTCCGGAGTTAAAACTGGATACGTCTTCTTTTAAGATTTTAGACTCTCCATTTTATGTAAAAAACAATAGTACAGCTTCATACCTGCATTCTACTAATGCAAATAGCGCAGAAGATGATGTTATGAAAAAAGTTGATACTTATACGGAAATTGCAATGCCGTTTAAGGTTTTATTCTTTGAGCTGCGTCCTTATTTTGGCAGCAGACAGACGTATTTTAGTAAAGATGTTGATGGCGCAAGCATCAGCCCCAGAGTAGTTAATTATAATGGGATTTCTTTAAATACTAAATTCTACCGCTTATTTGATTTGGTAAGTGATTTTGCCGGGTTTGATATTAATAGGCTTCGTCATATAATCAGCCCGACTATAGAATATGATTATACGCATAATCCGACTATTGGCCCGGATAGACTGGCAGAATTGGGAAATGATAATATTGAGAAATCCAAATCGATAACTTTATCTTTAGAGAATAAACTGCAGACTAAACGCAATAATAAATCAGTGGATTTGATTAGGTTTATTCTTGATAGCACATATGATTTAACACCGAAAACAAAAAGAAGATTATCGGATGTGGGAGCCGATTTAGAGATTATTCCTTATGATTGGCTAGAGATTAATGCAGATGCAGGATATGATACTACAGAACATTGGTTTAAGACAGTTAATTTTGATTTAACAGCAAAGCCGTTTGATAGATGGTCGGCCAGCATAGGACATCGTTATGAAAGAAAAGGTACGAAAGAGCTGACAACCGATTTTAAATACAGGTTAAATCCATTATGGAAATTTAGGTTTTATCATCGGTATCAGTTTGCGACAGGTGATTTGTTGGAGCAGGAGTATGGTATTACTAGAGACCTACATTGTTGGTTTATGGATATAAATTATAATGTCAATCGTTCTAAAGGGGAAACGATCTGGGTGGTGTTTCGTCTTAAGGCATTTCCGGAAACAGAATTTGGTTTTGAGCAGGATCATCATGCACCAAAGTCAGGAAGTCAAAGTACGCTTGGTGAGTATCAATAGAGACAGGAAAATAAAAGATGAAAGTGGGAGTTATCGGAACAGGTTATGTGGGTTTGGTTACTGGGACCTGTTTTGCTAATTTAGGTAATTATGTAATTTGCGCGGATAATGATAAGAAAAAAATCGATTCGTTGGTAAAGGGTAAAATCCCTATCTATGAGCCTGGGCTTGATGAGATGGTTGTTCATAATGCCAAGTTAAAGCGTTTATCTTTTACCACGAGTATAAAAAAGGTAGTTGATAACTGTGAAATCATTTTTATCGCTGTAGGTACACCCGCGAAGAAAAACGGCGAGGCAGATCTTTCTTTTGTTAAAGCAGTTGCCAAGCAGATTGCTAAATATCTTTTCAGCTACAAGGTTATAGTAGAAAAATCTACTGTTCCTGTTGAGACTGGAGAATTGGTTAAGCGTATGATTGCTCGCTACACTCGTAAAAATATAGAGTTTGATGTCGCCTCTAATCCAGAGTTTTTAAGAGAAGGAACAGCAATTAAAGATTTTCTCAATCCGGATAGAATTGTTATCGGAGTAAGTAGTAAACGTGCAGAAAATCTGCTTAAAAAGCTCTACGCTTCTTTAAAGGCGCCTATTCTTGTAACAGATGTAAAATCTGCGGAAATAATAAAACATGCATCTAATTCATTTCTAGCAACAAAGATTTCATTTATCAATGCAGTAAGTAATATTTGTGAGAAAGTAAATGCAGATATTTTAAAGGTTGCCGAAGGTATGGGTATGGATAAAAGAATCGGTAAGCAGTTTTTAAGCGCAGGGATTGGTTTTGGTGGAAGCTGTTTTCCTAAAGACGTGGATGCATTTATAAATATTTCCAAAAAACTGGGTTATGATTTTGGTCTTTTGGAGGAAGTGCGCAGGGTAAATAAGCGTCAGATAGAAGTTTTTGTTTCTAAAATAAGGAGTAATTTAAAGGTGTTGAAAAACAAGACCATCGGTTTATTAGGTCTTGCTTTTAAGCCTGAGACTGATGATATGCGTGAAGCTGCTTCTTTAAAAGTAATCGATTGGTTAAAAACTCGCAATGTAAAAGTTAAGGTTTTTGATCCTAAGGCAATGCCGAGAACAAAAACAATTTTAAAAGGGGTAAAATTTTGTAAAGATGCATATGAGTTGGCTAAAGGATGTGATTGCATTCTTATAATAACTGAGTGGGATGAGTTTAAGCAGTTGGATCTTTCGCGAATAAAAAAAGTAATGAAACAGAGTTTGATTATCGACGGACGTAATATCTTTGACCAAAAAATGCTAAAAAAAGCAGGTTTTAAATATATTTCAACCGGAAGGGGAAGACAGTGAGTGTTTTTTTAGTAACCGGAGGAGCTGGTTTTATTGGTTCTCATATCGTAGAGCGTTTGGTAAAGCAAAATCATACTGTTAAGGTATTGGACAATTTTGTTTCCGGCAAAGAAGAAAACCTAAGTCCTTTTTTAGATAAGATAGAATTAATTAAAGGGGATATAAGAGACGAAGTTGTTTTGAGTAAAGCTGTTAAAGGTTGTGATTATATTTTGCATCAGGCTGCGTTAAGAAGTGTACCTAAATCCATGTCTAACCCTCAGGAATATCATGATGTTAATGTTACCGGAACGCTGAAAGTGTTATTGGCTGCGCGTGACGCAAAAGTAAAACGGGTTGTATTTGCTTCGTCAAGTTCGGTTTACGGCGAGACAAATAAATTCCCGCAGAAAGAGGATTTTACTACTGAACCCATTTCACCCTATGCAACTACCAAATTATTGGGAGAGTATTATTGCAATCTGTTTGCTAAGTCATTTGGTTTAGATACGTTTTGTTTAAGGTATTTTAATGTGTTTGGACCAAGGCAGTCTTTGGAGTCTTTGTATGCTGTGGTTGTGCCTAAATTTATAACCAGTATTCTTGATGGTAAGAGCTGTCCTGTACATGGCGATGGCTCACAAAGCAGAGATTTTACTTTTGTCGGTAATGTTGTTGATGCTAATATTAAAGCAGCGCTTTGTGAATCTCCTTTAAAAGGTGAATCAGTAAATATCGCTTCGGGAAGAGATTATACGGTCTTAGAGCTTATTAAAATTATAAACCAGATTCTAAATACGGATATAAAGCCGGATTTTATCGACAAGCGTCCTGGTGATGTGCAAAAAACCAATGCTGATATTTCTAAGGCAGCCCAGCTTATTAAGTATATTCCTTTGACAGATTTTAAAAAAGGCCTTGAAATTACTGCAAGTTACTTTAAAGAAAATCTTAAAAAATGAAGAAAAAGCAAACTTATCTTGTAACTGGAGGAGCTGGCTTTATCGGTTCTTATCTTTGTGAGCGTTTGATCAGAGAGAACAATAAGGTAATCTGTCTGGATAATCTGATAACCGGACATATGGAGAATGTTAATCGTTTGAAGAGTTTTAAAGATTTTAAGTTCGTAAAGCATGATATTAGTAAACATATTGTGTTTAAGGAAAATATTGATTTTGTTTTGCATTTTGCTTCACCCGCAAGCCCCATAGATTACCTGAATTTTCCCATTCAGACTTTAAAGGTCGGTTCCTTAGGAACGCATAATGCCTTGGGAATCGCCAAGGCAAAAAAAGCAAAATTCTTACTTGCTTCTACGTCTGAGATTTACGGAGATCCCAAAGAACATCCACAGAAAGAAACTTACTGGGGGCATGTTAATACTATTGGCCCACGCGGTGTATATGATGAAGCAAAACGCTTTGCTGAAGCTATAACCATGGCCTATCACAGGTATCATAAGCTGGATACGCGTATTATCAGGATATTCAATACCTATGGTCCGCGTATGAGAATGCAGGACGGCCGGGCAATCCCTAATTTTATTACCCAGGCTTTGAAAAACAAATCGATTACGGTTTATGGCAAAGGTACGCAAACTCGGAGTTTTTGTTTTGTGGAGGATTTAGTTGAAGCAATATTTAGACTTATGCAGGTAGATTTTCATGAGCCGGTAAATCTGGGCAACCCAAACGAGCGAACGATTCTTAATCTTGCCAAGACAATAATTAGTTTATCTAAAAGTAAGTCTAAACTAATCTATAATGACCTTCCCGTAGATGATCCCAAACAGCGTCAGCCTGATATCACTAGAGCCAAAAGGCTTTTTAAGTGGCAGCCTCAGGTAAATCTGAAAAGCGGTCTATTGACTACGATTTCCTGGTTTAAAGAACACATTTAGCCCATCTTGAAAATCTAGATAATATATGCTATACTTTTTATAGATTAGAGGTAAAGAAAAATTCGCGTAAAGCGAAGCCGCAATAAAAGCGGCGGCAAACCCATTCGTAAGGTGGGGACGCAAAACTAAAGGGCCTTATATATAAATTATCCATAAGGCAGCCAGTTACCAAAAGTAATGTGACCTATTCCTGCGAGGGGGATAGGTTTTTTAAATTTTTAGAGGTTTTTCTTGACAAGAAAGGAGGGATTGGTAAAATAAATAGTAATGAGGTAGGATTTATGCAAGAAGTACAATTGCTTTAATTTAGCAGAAAAAAAAGGAATAATCATAAATCTTGCTAAAGAAGCAATTAAAAAAAGCGTAAGATCTAATCAGCCTCAGAAAGGGGGCGTAATTGAAATGAGAAACAGAAAAGGTTTTACCTTAGTCGAAATCATGATCGTTGTGGCAATTATAGCTTTGTTAGTCGCTATTGCCGTACCTAATATTGCTGCCCAGCGTAGAATCGCCAATAACTCAGCAGCAGCAGGTAATTTAAGAAGTCTGCTTTCTGTATTAGAAACTTATAATACAGCTGAAGGAGTGTATCCAGCAGTATTGACTTCTTTAGTTGGTGGTTCCAATCCGTATATCAGTACGGTTCCAACAGGTACGACAGGAGGCTATGTGTGGTCTCCAACAACTTCGACTACCAGTTATTCTTTGCAGGCATGTCCAAGTACAACTTCAACAGGTATTCACTGTTGGAGGATTCGTACAGGTGGTATTATGGAAAGATGTGCCGTAGCAGGTACAAGTTGTAGTGATTACACAACACAGTATTAATCTAGCGCCGAGAGAAGTTAGTTTTAAAGGCGGTACCCGTAAAAGGTATCGCCTTTTTTCTTGTTTATTGGTATAATTACTTTAGATGAATAAAAAAATATTATTTTCGATTCTTCTTATTTCAGTAATCGGTCTTACGGTTTATGCAAATTCATTTAACAATCCTTTTATCTGGGATGATTTAGGTTTAATAGTCGATAATAACTACATAAAAAGTTTTAAGTATCTTCCTGATATCTTCAGTAAGCATTTATACGCCAGCATAGATTACCCGAGTAATTTCTATAGACCTTTTCAAAGCGTAAGTTATTTATTGGATTACAGTATTTTTAAGCTTAATCCGGCTGGATTTCACTTTACGAATACGCTGTTACATATACTAAATGCTTTATTGGTTTTTGGTTTGGTTTTCTTCGTAGGCAAGAATTTATTTATTGCTGTTACAACTGCGCTTATTTTTGTTGTTCATCCTGTACATACCGAGGCCGTAACCTATATTGCCGGCAGGGCAGATCTTCTGCTTGCTTTTTTTGCGCTTAGCTGTATATTTGTTTTTCTGCTGTATTTAAATAAAAAAAGAAAAGAGTTATATTTTTTATCAGTTGGTTTATTTATCTGCGCGTTTCTTTCAAAAGAATTAGCTGTTATCCTGCCTTTCATTCTATTATTATGTCAGTTTATTTTTACTAAAGATAATTTTAAACAAAAATTAAAAGCGATTAGCCCTTTTTTTGCTGTTGCAGGGCTTTATATTGTGTTGAGGTTAACTGTTTTAAATTTTGCTACACATTCTTTATTTTATTTCCCCTTTTCTTTAAAGGTTAGGGTTTTTAGTTTTTTTAAGGCGTTTGTTATGTATTTGCGTCTTTTGGTTTTTCCTGCAGGACTGCATATGCAGTATAAAATAAGGCCCAGTTTTTTCATTAATTCACCGATTGTGATAACGAGTATTGTTTTGTTTTTTGGTTTTTTAATAACTTCTATTAGGTTTTTTAAAAAGAATAAGTTATTTTCTTTTGGTCTGTTATGGTTTTTTATTTGGCTTATTCCTCAAAGCAACATTTTGCCTATAAATGCTTCTATTGCAGAACACTTTTTGTATCTGCCGTCAATCGGTATATTTTTAGCGTTTTCCGTTGTGTTGAGTAAGATAAAAGATAATAAAAATATGTATTTTACATATTTGATTATAGCTTCTTTGGTTTTATCTTTTTCAGTTGTTACTATTAGACAAAACAAACTATGGAAAGATCCGGAGGGGTTTTTTAAATACACATTAAAGCATTCACCGGATAATTCCTTAATTATGCGTACGCTTGCAGCCATTTATACAAAACAAGGTGAATTTGATAAGGCGGAAAAGTTATACCTGCAGGCTCTTTTGGAAAATAAAAAATATAATTCCGATTATTTTAACACCTCTATAGCGCTAACCCATGCTAATTTAGCCAGCAATTATGAGGTCAACGGTAAGACAGATTTAGCAATCAAGCATTATACGCAAGCAGTTGACTATCTTTCTTCTTCGCATGCGATGTACTTGCACCTTGCAAACGTATACGTGGAAAATAAGAATACGGATAAGGCAATAGAGTTATTAAAGCAAGCGATTAAAAAAGTAAAAGATCAAACTGTTATTTATTTTGAGATAGCGAAGATATACGAACTGATTAAAAAAGTAGAATTAGCGATAGATTATTACAAAAAAACACTTGAGACTGATATTAATTTTGCTCCAGCTTATATTAGGCTTGGGTTCTTGTATGATGCAAAAGGTGATGATGGTTTGGCAATAGACAATTATAAAAAAGCCTTAAAGTTGAATCAAAATGATCCGTTTTTACACAATAATCTAGGGATATTCTTTGCAAAAAGAGGTAATTTTGACCAGGCGCAGGAGTTTTTTAATAGGGCAATAGAGCTTGATAGTAATAGCGCTGATTTTTGTTATAATTTAGGCGCAATGTATGTTGAAAACAAGGATTTTTCCAAAGCGCAAAGGCTTTTAATAAAGGCTTTAAAAATAGAGCCAGGTTTTATTAAAGCACAAAATCTGCTTAATCAAATCAGCAACAAATAAGCTCTAAAACTTATTGATTACAATAGGGTTAAGTGCATTTAAGGCTTGACTTTTTTAAGAGATGTTATAGAATTAGAGAAAGGTTATGAAAGAAAAAATAGATAAAAGGAGTGCATTTACTTTAGTGGAATTTTTGATTGCTATGGTTATAATGACCGCGGCAATTTTTTCCCTTTTAGCAGCGCATTTTAGTATTATTGTGTTGAATGAAACCTCCCGAAATGTTACTTTGGCCACCCAGGAATCCCAGGCAAAATTAGAAGAGCTAAAAAATATTGCTTTTGATGCCCTAAGTGTTTATGACGATACGAGTTTTGATGTTTTTAATTTCGCTAGTAATGATGCCAAGGGCCATATTGATGTGGATAGTACTGTCTACAATGATTTAATGCGAGTTCATATTAGTGTAAGCTGGAAACAAAGAACTGATAGGGTTGTCGGAGAGGATATGAATCTTAACGGTATGCTCGACACAGGCGAAGATAAAAACGGTAATGGGGAGCTTAATTCACCGGCTGATTTGATAACTTTTATTTCTGAATGGTAATTATGTATAGAGAAAAGAAGGCTTTTACTTTTGTAGAGCTTGTGATAAGTTTAACCATATTTATGTTGCTTTTTGGGGTATTGGTTACGATATTTTTAAGCATTAATAAGACCTATAGTATTGAATCGGTTAAGCTCGAACAACAGCAGCAGGCCAGAATCGCTATGGATAATATAATTAGTAGCTTAAGGAAGAGTTCTGCCAATTGGGATATTGAGGGAGTTGAATATCCTGCTTTGATAAACGGAGATGGAAGTCAGATTGATTATTATCTGCCTGTTTTTGATGCCAACAATGAAATAACACAACTTCGGGGAGCAAGGATTTATTTATCTACGACTAATCCTGGTCAATTGTTGTTAAAGGTTGGGTCTGATCCGTCAGAAGTAATTGGTAGTTTTATTGATACGGCTTCAAGTAGCAGACCTTATTTTGAGTTTTCTGTTGATAGTAATAATTTGGTAGAAATCACTATTCCTGTAAAAAAAGATAATGAAAAGAAATTAGTTTTTAAAGCAAAGGTGCTTATGCGTAATTCTGACAGAACCTTAAGTAGCGTGGTGATAGAAGAACTCTTGGAAGAAGAGGATGAGACATGATTGCAGAAAAAAGAGGGTCTATTTTTATCATAAGTAGTATTATAATCGTAGTTGCTTTAATTTTAGCAGGAACATTTTTTTATGCCAGTGTTAATGAAAAAACCTCTGCAGATAAAGAAAAATTTACCTTTCTGGCTATGGATTTTGCTGAGGCTGGAGTCTCTCAAGGCATATCAGAGCTGCGCGAGCGAATTAAGACAGATTTAAAGAATAATATTGAAGCTGGAGTTAGCCCAAGCGTATTTAATACCTATATTGCTTCAGAAGATAGTCTTTCAATTTTAAGAGATTATGCTTATGCCTCAGGCGATACGCAGTTTACTATTGATGGTGATACGGCAACTTTGGTTATAACTCCGTTGGATTTATTAAGTATAGTTGCAGGAAATTTTACTGCTACTATTGAGGTTACGAAAAACGGTGCACCTACACATACTAGTGGGTTTACCTATGTATTTCCTTATAGTTTTGAGATTTATTCTGAAGGTACTGTTACAGAGCACGATCCTAATATCACTAAACGGGTTAGGCTTACGGGTGGTGAATTTGCTTTGTCGGTATCACGTGATAATTTTGCAAAGTACGCATTATTTACCGTTAGTCACAAGACCCCAGGAGGACAAACTGTTTGGTTTACTAACGATACGCAGTTTACTGGACCGGTTTCCACAAACGACAGGTTTAGTTTTGCTAACAATCCAGGGGCGGTTTTTACAGAAGAGGTTACCCAGCATCTAAAAAAGGCACGTTATTACAATAACGGCAGGCCGAAGCTTATAGCTGATGATCATAACGGTATCATAGATGTTCCTGATTTTCAAAAAGGTTTTGTAAGAGGTTATGATACAATTAATTTAGAGCCAAGTATTGGCCAGTCAGAATTAAAATATGAGGCAAGCGCGAGCGTATCGGAGATGCCAACAGACGGTATTTATATTCCTAATGATGGAAGCAATTTAACTGGAGGTATTTATATAAAAGGAGATTCAGATATCGAAATAGGTAAAGATGTAAGTGATAATCCTCAATATACAATAATTCAAGGTGCAACTACCAAGGTAATTACTATTGATTATGATAGTGATACTACTGATGTTGACGGTGATGTATATAATGGAATTCCGGATGGGGTTACCGATGAGGGTATATTAATTTATGCCAATGGAGAGATAGATTCTTTTGAGGGTTTGGTGCAAAAAGATACACAACTCACTGTAGCTAGTGAGCGAGATATTAATATAACCGATCATGTTCTCTATGAAGAGTATGATACTACACCTGTTTTAAATGCCGATAGCTATACGAATCTATTGGGTATTTTATCCTGGGGTGGAGATGTCGTAATTGATACAAGCGCACCTGATGATTTGAATGTCCATGGTGTTGTTATGGCACATCTTGGTTCTTTTGAAGTGGATGATTATAATAAAGGTTCTGCACGTGGCGATGTATCTCTTTTAGGGGGTATGATTGCTAAATTCTACGGTCCGTTTGGAACGTTTTCTGGAGAGAGCATGCTTACTGGTTACGGCAGGGATTTTGTGTATGACGGCCGTATGCTTTTAGGTAGTTCACCGCCTTTTTTTCCTATAATGACCAGCTTTACTGTATTTGAAGATGGAGGCCTATCCGAACAATTGATTTGGAAGGAGGAGTAATTTTGTCAAAGGCAAAACTTAATATAAAGATACTATTTATTATACTGATTGGTTTTATTTTTTTAACATTAGTTATTACAAGTAGTTTATTAAATAGAGATAAGGTATCTCATAATATAATAATTGAAGCTACCAAAGCTAAAGCAATGAAGGTTCAGTCGATTGCAACAGGTGAAGAGGATATTGAAGAAGTTGAGTTTGAAAGGCAATTTAAAGGACCACTTATTCATTAATGGCAAAGCAGACTAAAAAAATCATCGGGTTAGATATCGGCAATACCTGTATAAAGGTATGCAAGGCCAGTTTTACTGAAGGTTTTGTTTTGCAATCTTGCAAGATGCTTACTCTTTCTAAGGGTAATAAGCTTAATCTTGATATGATAAAAAATCTTACTGGAGAAAAAGACCTGACCAATTTTAAGATTATTACATCTTTACAGGGGCAGGGGATTGTTATCAGGTATTTGATTTTGCCTAAAATCAGCAAGCAAGAGCTTAAGAGCGCGTTAAGATTTGAACTTGAGAAGAATATTCCTTTTTCCATTGACGATGTTATTACTGACGGCCAGGTAATAAAAGAGTTTGAAGACAAAATGTTGGTTTTAGCAGTTGCGGCAAAGAAGAATTTTCTTTTTGATCATATTGATTATCTTTCCAAAATCGGCATAAACCCAATTGTTGTAGATATAACTTCCCTTGCTTTGGCTAATTCTTTTAATTTCGCCGGTCTAAAAGACAAAAGTAATGTATGTGCATTGCTTAACATGGGAAGCAATTTTACTAATTTAACAATTTTAAGGGATGAAGTTCCTTATTTTAACAGGGATATTCAAATTGGCGCTAGTCAGTTAGATAAGAAAGTTGCTGATAATTTTAGTGTGGGTATTGAGCAAGCAGAAAAGATGAGGATAAACCCTGTTGAAAAAGGAGATGATATCCATAAGAGTTATGAGTCCATAATCGAAGATCTTATTTCAGAGGTAAAATTCTCTTTTGATTATTTTGAAAATAAAGAAGATGCTGGGATTCAGGAAATTTATTTAAGTGGAGGGCTTTCTCAGTCAGATTTCGTAAGAGAGATGTTAAAAAAAGCTTTGAATCTTGATTGTAAGTTGTGGGACCCGATAGCATCATTCAATAAGGCCAGTGATTTTGAGATTGATTCTAGGTTCGGTAACAGTATTTATTCTACTAGTATTGGGCTTGTTTTAAGAGGTCAAGATGATTAAATTGAATATTTTACCAGATGAACTGAAGGTCAAAACGCAAGTATATGTTTTGCCTAAAGATATTATGATCAAGGTTTGTTTTTTTGCCGGAGTTTTTTTAACGGGCGTACACCTGGTGCTTCTTCTTGTTTGTGTGTTTAAGTTTTTTCTAGTTTCAGGATATGAAAAGAGGCTTCCTGAATTAGAGCCAAAAATAATTCATATTCAGGGGATAAAAAAAGAACTCAGTGCCTTGGAGTCAAAAACAAAAATAATTGATGAATTGGTTAGAAAAAATACTCCTTGGTCAATTTGTCTGTATAAATTGAGTAAGCACCTGCCTTCAGGAATATGGTTTGAGGAGCTTTCTTTAAAAAAGGATTTATTTACGATTAAAGGTAAGGTAGTGTCTCGCGAGGATAATGACCTGTCTATATTGAATTTATACCTGAATCGCATAAATCAAGACGGACGTTTTAGATCTGTGAATTTATCAGATATAAAAAAGATAGATTTTAGGAATCAGGAAGTCACCTCTTTTTCTATTAACGGAATATTGCAATGATTAAGAAAGAAGAATTAATTAAAAAAGCTAGACTTTACTTAAAAAAGATTTTGGATTTTTATGCAAAAATCGATTTTAAATATAAAGATTTGACTGTAATAATAGTTGTTGCTTTGTTGGTTATTGTGTTTGATTACAGTCTTGTTTTAAGTAGGCAGATGCGTCTTCTAGGCAGTCTTAATAAAAAAGCTACTGAATACAGACAGAAGCTTTCTCTTGCAGATGACTCTACTTCAAGGGTGGAGAGTTTTCAAACAAGAAGGCGAAGCCTGAAAGAAAAGGCAGAACAGTTCACCAAGGAAATTATTACTGAAACGCAGATTTCAGGTCTGATTGAAGATATCGAGCAGTGTGCCAAGGATGAGTTTGTTAAAGTTTCTTATATAAAACCTATGAATCTTGTGCGTTCGCTTAAGTCTACCAGTAGCGAGTATACATTTTCAACTTTAGGTATGCATATAGAAGCTGTAGCAGGCTACCATCAATTCGGTAAATTTATCAACAGGTTAGAAAGACTTAATTCTTTTATAACTGTTAAAGAGTTGAATATTAAAGCGAGCGCCACTAGCAATTTAAGGCACAATATTAAGTTTTTATTGAATATTTTTGTAAAAATTCCTAAATGATGAAGAGAATATTTTTAATAGTTTTATTCATGGTTTTAATTGGTAAGGCTTCTTTTTCAATTGCAGAAGATAATGACTTCATTTATAATTATGAAGGCCTAAGAGATCCGTTTTTTGTTTTAGTTGATGGTAGCGGTAGGATTATAGACTTCGGACCCAAGGGAGGTCTTTCAGAGATCTATTTGGAAGGAATTATTTATGATAAAAACGGGATCTCTGTTGCTGTAGTAAACGGAGAAATAATTAAAGAGCATGATGTAGTTGCTTCATATATCGTAAAAAAAATCAATCCAAGTTCCTTAATTCTGATTAAAGATGGACAAGAGATTGAAGTGAAATTAGAAAGGGAGGCAGAATGATTTTTAAAAAGAATTTCAGAATTATTTTTGTTATAGTTTTGTTAATGGGGTTGGGTTTTTATATAAAAATGGGTTTTACCCAGGATGGAAACAATAAATCTTCTGGTAAGTTAGTGTCTATTGCCCCTGATACCGGAAAGAGTGTGGAGCCTGGCAATATAACGCTTGATTTTAAAGATGCGGATATCCACAGTGTTTTTAAAGTTATTGCCTATAAAGCTGGGGTTAATATTGTTTCTGGCCCGGAAGTTGCTGGAACAGTAACGATAAAGCTTGCTGATGTGCCTTGGCGTAAGGCACTGGAGGTGATTTTAAAAACACAAGGCCTGGCTTATGAAGAACAGGCTAACATTATAATGATTGCTCCTTTAGAGAAGATGACTGAACAAAAACTTAAAGAGGCGGAGCTTTCTCAGATTCAACCTGTTCAGACTGAGGTGTTTGACCTTAAATTTTTGGATGCCCAGGATGCAAAGAAGGCCTTAGAGGGTCAACTTTCTCCACGAGGTAGAATTACGGTTATGCAGATGACTGGTCAGGCTGGATGGGAGTTCGGCGGAGTGGATACTACGAAAAGAAGCAGAACCGGTGATGAGGTTATGGGTCGGTCTAAGATTTTGATAGTAAGCGATATTCAGCCTAAACTTCAAAAGATCAAAGAGATTTTACAAGTTGTTGATGTTTTACCTGTACAGATTTTGATCGAAACTAGAATCGTTGAGGTAAATCATGACAAGCTGAAAGATATCGGTTTTGATTTTGGTACAGGTTCTACCGGGGCAGAGTCATCTATTATAACTACGGTTCCTGTGAATAAATCCAATGGAGAGTCGCAGTCTGTGGTTGGTGGTAATATGTTAAGCTCACAGGTCAGCCCGTCTGTTTTTGGTCCAAAGACAAGTACGATTTCTGGCGTAAATCCATTTAATGCAGGACTAGAGGTGGTATTTCAGAAATTAACTGGTACCCAATTTCAGGCAATCCTGCATGCTATAGAAGAAGATGTTCAGGCAAATGTGTTATCGGCCCCGCATATTCTGGCGTTAAATAACCAGGAAGCTTCAATTATTATTGGAACTAAATATCCGATTTTGAAATCTGAAATCAGTACAGAATCAGCAGGCCAAACCGTTACTTCAACTTTAGATTATTATCAGGATATTGGAATACAGCTTAATGTTGTTCCGCAGGTAAATAAAGAAGGCTATATTAATATGATCGTTCATCCTGCCGTAACCAGTAAAAGCGGAGAAGTAGGAGATAATAAATATCCGATAATCGATACTAGAGAGGCTGAGACAAGAGTTATAATAAAAGATAACGAGACTATTGTTATTGGAGGTTTAATAAAGAATGTAAAAAGCGAAGGAGTGGTGGGTATTCCTTTCTTGCGGCATATTCCTATTTTTGGTTTTATTTTTGAACGTAAAACCAATGATTTCGAAAAGATAGATTTGCTGATTTTCATAACGGCGAAGATTATGAAAGAAAAAGACTTCGGTAGAGAAAGCATCAAACAGTTAGAATCTCGCGTTGGCGTAAGTTCTGCTACAAAAGATAAAGCAATAAAAGAAGAATAAAATTCTTTCGCAAATTTTTTCTTGGGAAAAATATGGCAGTGGAGGTAACCTTGTTTTATGAATAAGGTTAAATATAAAATTTTATTTTCTAAGACAGAGGAAATGGTTTATATTTCGCATTTAGATCTTATGCGTCTTTTTACCAGGGCACTAAGAAGGGCGGGAGTACCTTTATTCATTACTTGTGGGTTTAGTCCACATCCAAAGATGATTTTTGAAAGGGCTTTGAAGCTGGGGAAGGTAAGTGATAATGAAACAGCATATATTTTTTTAAAAAAAGAATTGAATGAGGTTAAATTTAAAAATGATTTTCAATTACAATTGCCAAATGGAATTGGTATTAAGGAGATAACAAAAGTATGAGTAAGGAAATTTTAATTAACGTTGAAGCTTTTCAGGAAAAAAGGCTGGCCATCATTGAAAATGGTTTTCTTAATGAGTATTTTATCGAACGGCCTAGCGAGAAAACCATAGTAGGCAATATCTATAAAGGCAGAATTGATTCTGTTGTGCCATCTGTTTCAGCTGCTTTTGTCGATATAGGGCAGGAGAAAAACGGTTTTTTGTATACTCAGGATATTTTGGATCTTTCTGATTTCTTGCAGGTTTCTAAAGGTTTAGATCCTATTGAGTTAAAGTCGGGTGAAGAGATTCTTGTACAGGTTGTTAAGGAACCTTTTGCTACTAAGGGAGCCCGTCTTACTACACATATAAGTCTAGCGGGGAGATATCTTGTTTTGATGCCACAGGATGCCTCGTTGGGGATTTCTAAAAGAATTGAAGGTGAAGCAGAAAGAAAACGCCTAAACGCAATGTTGCAGGAGCTCAAACTTCCCAAAGATATGGGGTTAGTAATGAGAACAGCCTGCGTGAAGCATGCTAAGAAAGAAATCGCTAGAGAGTTAAGCATATTGCTTAAGTTTTGGCACAGGATTCAGAAAATCAGTAGTAGAATGAAGGCTCCATCATTGGTATATGAAGATTATGATATGGTTTTAAAGGTATTAAGAGATTCCTTCCGTGATGATGTTTCATGTCTGTGGGTGGATTCTAAACAGGAGTTTGCAAGAATCAATAAATTCGCTAAGAATTTTATGCAAGATATGCAGAAAAAAATAAAGTTTTATACTAAAGATCTACCTCTGTTTGAACATAATAAAATTGAGTCGCAGATTGAAAAACTTTTTCACAGTAAGGTTTACTTAAAGTCAGGCGCCTATATAATTATTGAACCCACCGAAGGATTAGTGGTGGTTGATGTAAATAGCGGTCATTTTAAAAAGAAAAACCTAAAACAGGAAGAGGCGGTATTTATAATCAATAAAGAGGCTGCTATTGAAATTGCCAGACAGCTTCGTTTAAGGGATTTAGGCGGTATAATTGTCATTGATTTTATCGATATGGAACGCGAAAAACATAGAAGAGGAGTCTTGAAAATCTTTAATGACGTCTTAAGGCAGGACCGTGCTAAAACTGATATCTTAGGGATTTCTAAGATTGGTTTGGTGGAAATGACTAGGGAAAGAGTATTGAAGACCGTAGAAAGCATCTCTTATCAGACCTGTCCCTATTGTAATGGAAGAGGAAAGGTTAAGTCTGCGGTGACTATGTCAATTAAGGTAGTGAAGGAAATCAAGGTGATTCTCTCAAAGAATAAATTTCTTGAGCTTAATGTAATGTTACATCCAAATGTCGCGGAGTTTATTAGTAAAAATAGTCTTAATTCGCTTAAAAGTTTAGAACGGCGCTTTCGAACGCGCATTGTAATTGGGTCAAATCCCAATTTGCACTTTGAGGATATTAAGGTACTTTAAGGGTTAAAAGAATTTGACCACTAATGGCTATTATGATAGAATATGGCAATAAAATGATAAGGAGAGTGAGTATAAATGTATGCAATAATAGAAGTTGGCGGAAAGCAATATAAGGTTGAGTCTGGTATGAGTTTGGATGTTGAGAAAATAAATAAAAAGGCGGGCGATAATATTATAATAAGTAAGGTAATGTTAGTCGCAGATAATGGGAAAAAAGCTCCAATAATAGGCAGCCCTTTTATAAAAGAGGCAAAAGTTAGCGCAAAGGTTATAGGCCAGATAAAGACAAAAAAAGCCATATCCTTTAAGTTTAGACGCCGCAAGTCTTCCCACACCACAAAGGGACATCGTCAATCTCTTTCAAAGATTTTGATTGATAAGATTTCTTTAGACAATTAAGGTTGGGTCTTTTTTAAAAATGATAGACGAAGTAAGGGTTTCCATGAAGGGTGGCACTGGAGGAAAAGGCTGTAGGAGCTTTTATCGAGATAAATATACCCGAATAAGAGGTAAATCAAAGGGTGTTCCTGATGGTGGAGATGGCGGTAGAGGTGCGGACATAATTATCCAGGCTGATAAAAATGTTACAAGTCTATTAGATTATAGATATAAAAGAGTATACATTGCCGATAACGGAGCGCATGGCTCCGGAAACAGACGTAACGGTAAAGGTGCAAAAGATTTAAAGCTTTTAGTTCCAGTAGGAACTTTAATAAAAGACGAAGATACTTCTTGTCTTTTAAAGGATCTTGATAAAGATAAAGGTTTTGTTATTGTTGTCAAAGGCGGCAGGGGTGGACTTGGTAATTCTCACAGGACAGAAGCAAAGCTGTCGCCTAAAGAAGGCGAAAGCAGGAATTTACTTTTAGAGCTAAAGATTATTGCTGATGTGGGGATTGTTGGTTTTCCTAATGCAGGTAAATCTACTTTAGTTTCCAGCATAACCAAGGCAAATTCACGCATAGGAAAGTATCATTTTACTACATTAAGTCCTGTTCTCGGAGTTGTAAAAAGTGATGATTTTTCGTTTACCTTAGCAGATATTCCAGGGCTTATCGAAGGTTCTCATAGTGGCAAAGGTTTAGGTTACAGGTTTTTAAAGCATATTGAACGCAATAAAATCATTCTTCATCTAGTTGATATGTCAGCCAGTGAAGGAAGAAGTCCGATAGAGGATTATAAGAGACTAAATAGGGAACTGATTTTTTATTCAAAAGAACTGGCTAATAAACCTCAATTTATCGTAGCGAATAAGATGGACCTTGAAAGCGCTCAGAAGAATTTAAAAATTTTTAAGTCACAGATTCACAAGAAAGTTATAGCGATTTCAGCCCTTGAAAAAAAAGGATTGGAGTATCTGATAGATGAACTCGCAAAAAAGATTCAAAAGATTAGTTATTAAAATCGGTTCCAGTGTTTTTGCTGATGCTCACGCAAAGATAAATACAAAGAATATAAATAAGCTTTGCGGGCAGTTTGCCAGGTTGAAAAAGATGGGGATCGAAGTGGTTGTTGTTTCTTCCGGAGCAGTAGCTAGCGGCATGTCGTTATTAAAATTAAAAAACCGACCGAATAAAATTAGTGATTTGCAGGCTTTGGCAAGCTTAGGTCAGGTGCATCTTGTTGATCTCTATCAGCAGTATCTTACTAAATACAGTTTAAAATGTGCACAGATTCTTCTTACTTGGGATGATTTTAATATTAGAACTAGGTATCTAAATGCCAAAAATACGCTTTTAAAGGTTTTGGAATTTGGCTACATACCGATTGTCAATGAAAATGATGTTGTATCTACCGACGAGATAAAGTTTGGTGATAATGATAAGCTTTCCAGTCTTGTTGCGGTTTTACTTGAAGCAGATCTTCTGGTTGTTTTAACTGACGTGGAAGGTCTTTATGATAAACAAAGCCGGGTAGTTAATTTCGTAGAAAGAATAACTAAAGAGATAGAGTCTTTTGTAAAAACCAAAAGAAAGAAGTCTACGGTTGGCGGAATGTTTTCTAAATTGCAGGCTGCTAAAATCAGTGTTGATGCTGGTATTTCCTGTCTTGTCGCTGACGGTAGGAAAAAAGATATTTTGCTGGATATCGTCAAAGGTAAAATTCTGGGGACTTTATTTTCCGCAAGCACAAAGTCTTTAGGTGCAAAAAAGCGTTGGCTGGCTTTTAGTTCAAAAATTTCCGGAAGGATTAATGTTGATAAAGGCGCTGAAGAAGCTCTTAAACGGCATAAAAGTCTTTTATCTGTAGGAATTGTTGATTGTAAGGGCAGTTTCTCAAAAGGCGATTCTGTAGATATTGTAGATACCGAAGGTAATATTTTTGCTAAAGGAATAGTTGAGTGCAGTGTGCAACAGCTAAACAGCTCTATGGGTACGAGAACTTCTCGTGAGATCGTGCATTGCGATAATTTGGTAATTCTAGGTTAAGAAGATGAATAAGAGAAAAATAATTGATATGGCAAAAAGCGCTAGGAAAGCAAGCTATCGATTGAGTGAGTTTTCAATTGCAAGAAAAAGAAAAGCTTTGGTTACTATGGCTAAAGCTTTAATCAATAAAAAAAAATACATTCTTTCGCAGAATAAAATAGATTTAGCTAATGCCAAAAGAAATGGTTTATCAAAAGCCATGGTTGAGCGTTTGATGCTCGATGATAAGAGAATAAGGCAAATGACAGACTCTTTAAAGCAGGTTTCAAGACTTAAATCTTACGTAGGTGAAATTATTTCTTCACATAAAAGACCCAATGGTCTTGTAATTGATAAGGTAAGAGTTGCAATTGGGGTAATATTTATTATTTTTGAATCACGTCCGAACGTAACCAGTGATTGCATGGGGCTATCTTTGATGTCGTCTAATGTAGTTATTCTAAAAGGTGGCTCTGAAGCGATAAATTCTAATTTGGCAATATTTAACGTGTTGGCTAAAGCTGCTTATACCTGTGGTGTGCCGAAAAATAGTTTTAATATTTTAGCTACGACAGACAGAAAAATAGTAGATACATTACTTAATCAATATGAAGATATTGATCTTGTTATTCCGCGCGGAGGAGAGTCTCTGATTAGCGCGGTTGTTGCTAAGTCTAAGATTCCGGTTATAAAGCATTATAAGGGAGTGTGCCATTTGTATGTAGATAAAACTGCTGATTTAAATATGGCAGAGAAAATAACCTTAAATGCAAAATTACAAAGACCGGGAGTATGTAATGCCATAGAGACTTTACTGATTCATAAAGATATTGCCAAGAAGTTTTTAGCCACAACTGGGAAGAAACTGCTTTATAGTAATGTTAAGCTACGCGGTTGCCAATGGTCAAGGAAATATTTGAAATCGATAAAAAAAGCTACACTAAATGATTGGTCAACAGAGTATCTTGATTTGATATTGTCAATTAAGGTGGTAGGAAGTCTGAATGAAGCAATTGAACACATAAATACTTTCGGTTCGCATCATTCGGATGCAATTGTGACTAAAAATAAAACGAATGCAGAGTTGTTTTTAAAAAGAGTAGATTCCGCCTGTGTTTATGTAAATGCTTCTACCCGTTTTACCGACGGATATGAGTTTGGTATGGGGGCTGAAATCGGTATTTCAACCGATAGGCTGCATGCACGCGGCCCTATGGCATTAGAGGAACTTACAACTTATAAATATGTTATTCGCGGCAGTGGACAGATAAGGAAATAACAAATTTATGAAGAAAATCGGCATACTTGGTGGAACATTTAATCCTATTCATCTTGGGCATTTGATTTTAGCTGAAGAGGTCAGGGAAGAGTTAAAGCTTGATAAGGTTATTTTTGTTCCTACGAATCTTCCTCCACATAAGCATAATAATATCTTGGAAAGTAAGTACCGCTTTAATATGATTAAGCTGGCAATTGGCGACAATAGTCATTTTGATGTTTCTGATATTGAAATCAAAAGGGGCGGAGTTTCTTTTACGATTGAAACCCTAAAGGCTATGCGTTCACACTACAAGAGGGCGCAGTTATTTTTCATTTCTGGTTCGGATGTTTTAAAGTATCTTCCAAAATGGAAGGATCTGGACAGGATTTTAAAAATAGCAAAATTCGTTGTTGCCAACAGACCAGGGTATTCTTTAAATAAAATTCCCAGAAAAATCACTACATTAGAGATTCGCCCTTTGGCGATTTCTGCATATGAAATAAGAAAATTGATCAGAAAAAAAAGAAGTATACGCTATTTTGTCCCTAAGGAGGTTTTTAAATATATTGAAAAAAACAGACTCTATTCAAAAAATTAAAGTCGCTCCGTCTTTATTGGCAGCAGATTATTCTTATCTTGCAAAAGAGATAAAAATGGTTGAAACCGCAGGTTGTGATTTGTTTCATATTGATGTAATGGACGGTCATTTCGTGCCGAATATTACCATTGGTCCAGCTGTTATAAAGGCAATAAGAAAACTGACTAAACTACCATTGCATACTCACTTGATGATTGAAAATCCTTTTCGCTATATTAATGATTTTATCGACGTAGGAAGCGATATTATTACTGTTCATATTGAAACAGTTACTAAAAATGAGGTTTTAAAATATAAAAGTATTGTTAATGCAAGAGGTGTAAAATTAGGGCTATCTTTAAATCCGGCAACGCCCGTTTCAAGAATTCTGCCTTTAATTGATTCAATTGACTGGATTCTGGTTATGAGTGTAAATCCTGGTTTTGGCGGACAAGAATTTATTCCATCGGTTTTACCCAAGATAAAAATGTTAAGAAAACAATACAATGGGGATATAGAAGTAGATGGTGGTGTAAATGATAAGAATGCACCTTTATTAATAGAGGCGGGTGCAAATGTATTAGCAGCAGGAACATATATTTTCAAGGCGAAAAACATTAAACAAGCAATGGAGAAGCTAAGAAGATGAAATATAAGGAAATCAAATTCGGCACAGATGGTTGGCGGGCAGTGATAGGCAAGGAATTTACTTTTAAGAATGTAATGATTGTTGCCCAGGCAATTGCAGATTACTACAAGCGTCATTCCAGCAGAGTGCGTATTGCTGTAGGTTATGATACGCGATTTTTATCCGCTAGTTTTGCAAAAGCAGTCAGTGAGGTTTTAGCGACAAACAATATTAAGGTAATTCTATCAGATAGGGCAATTCCAACTCCAACTTTAAGTTTTACCGTGGAGAAGTTTTCTTTAACTGCGGGAGTTATGATTACGGCAAGTCATAATCCGGCTGAGTTTAACGGTATAAAGATTAAAGAATCTACTGGCGGGGCTGCAAGTGAAAAGGTAACTGGTTCGGTTGAAAGATTGCTGAAAAAAAATCCGCCAAAAATTAATCCAAAAAAATTGAATTTGGTTGAAGAATGTGATTTTGTTTCTGATTATATTGGTTTTATCAGGAAATATCTACGTTTGGATTTATTAAAGAAGTCGAAGGTAAAGATTTTGGTTGATACAATGCATGGAAGCGGTAATGGGCTGATTAAGGATATTTTAAAAGGAACAGGTATAAAGGTGGAATTAGCAAGAAGCGATATTAATCCTTCTTTTGAGGGTAAGCGTCCTGAACCAGTTGTGGAGAATTTAGAAGACACACTAAGGATAATGAAAAAAAAGGATTTTGATATTGCTTTAGTTTTAGACGGCGATGCCGATAGAATAGCAGCGATTGAAAGAGGGGGTAGGTTTTTGCATCCTCAGAAAATCCTAGGTCTTTTAGCCTTACATTTAAAACAGGATAGATTTCTAAACGGTGGGATTGTTAAAACTATTGCTGGGAGTACGATGATTGATCATATCGCAAAGGAACTTAAGGTAAGGCTTTTCGAGACCCCTGTTGGGTTTAAGTATATATCTGATTTGATGATAAAACGTGAAATATTAGCAGGCGGTGAAGAGGCAGGCGGTATGGGTGTAAAAGATTTTGTTCCAGAGCGCGATGGTTCTTTAGCCGGGCTTTTGCTTGTTGAGATGATGGTCATGAGAAAAAAGACAATGAAGCAAATTGTTGATGAAATGGAGTCCAGCTTTGGTCGTTATTATTATCAAAGGCGGGATTTGGATATTGCCAGAACCGGTTTGGTTGTAAAGCCGAAACATTTCCCCAAAAAGCTATTGGGTAAGAAAATTGTAGAATTTAAAACCTATGACGGCATTAAGGCAATTGCAAGCGATGAAAGTTGGCTGATGATACGTGCATCCGGGACTGAACCTATGGTAAGGGTTTATTCAGAGTCTAAATCTCTTAAAAAAGCAAAAGACCTACTTGATGTAGGAGAGAAGATAATCAATAAACTAATTAGAAAATAAAATGTTTTATAGTTTTTTCAGAAATATTTTTAAATTATTACTTATGATGTTTTTCAGTCTTGAGATTAAGGGAGCTGAAAATATTCCTAAGACAGGTGGTTTTGTCCTTGTAGCCAATCATATCAGTTATTTTGATCCTATGGTTTTAGGGGCAGGATGTTCAAGGCGAGTTGATTATATGGCGAAAAAAGAACTTTTTAAAAATCCGATTTTACGCTTCTGGCTTTTACATTCTCGGGTATTTCCTGTAAATAGGCAGGGTACGGATTTATCCAGTATAAAAGAGGCAGTAAAAAGGCTTAAACAAGGTCGTGTAATCGGGCTTTTTCCCCAAGGAACAAGAAAATCAACGCAAGAAACTGATATAAAAAAAGGCCTGGCATTTTTAGCTACAAAAGCAGGCGTACCGATAGTGCCGGCTTTAATAAAAGGAACAGATACTGCATTGCCGCATAATACAAAAAAAATCAATTTAACTAAAATTAGCGTCTATTTTGGAGAGAAAATAGACATAGAAAGGGGGCAGGCCTACGTTGATATAGCTGAATTGGCTTTAAGACGTATTAGGCAACTTGAATGAATGCTGTTGTAACCTCTTTTAAAACCTACCAATTTTTATCTCAAATTTACTCCAAAATAGTCATAATTTTAACCCCGTATTTGCTTATTGACAATATTTGTCTTTTTAGTTATAATCAGAGCTTCGGTTGCCTTGATTTTTATCGTAACCGTATATTTTACAATAAATTAAAATCCAAAAGAAAAGGAGAGATGTAGCCATGTTAAATGAAGCAAAAGATGTAGATATGAAAGCTATCTACGAACAAACCTTCAAGGATATAAAAGAAGGTGAAATTACAAAAGGAAAGATTATTGCAATTAATAATAAGGATGTCCTGGTGGATGTTGGTTTTAAGTCTGAAGGGGTTATTTCTTTAGAGGAATTTAGACAAGATGAACGTGAAGTAGGTAAAGAAATAGATGTTTATGTTGAGTCCACTGAAGACGAAAATGGGGTTATTACATTATCTCGCGATAAGGCTATGAAGCTAAAAGGCTGGGACACGATAATGAAAAACACCAAAGAAGGCGATTATCTTACTGCTAAGGTGATTAAGAAGGTAAAAGGCGGTTATATTATTGATTGTATGGGGATTGAGGGATTTTTGCCAGCATCGCTTTCGATGTTTAAAAATGTTCCTGACAGGGAAGTTTTATCTCATGAATTTCAGTTTAAGCTGCTAAAGGTTAATTATGCCAGAAAAAGCCTTATAGTCTCGCGTAAAGAAGCCGTAATGAAACAAAAAGAGGAGATAAAAGAAAAACTTTGGCAGCTCGTAAAGCTAGGTGAAGTTAAAAGCGGTTTGGTAAAGGCGATAACCGATTTCGGTGCCTTTATTGATTTAGGAGGAATTGACGGGCTTTTACATATTACAGATATGAGCTGGTCAAAGATTAATCATCCATCTGAAATCGTAGCTATTGGCGATAAAATAGAGGTGATGGTTTTAAATGTTGATCCTAAGGGGCAAAAAATATCGCTAGGCCTTAAGCAGCAGCAGCCAGATCCTTGGAAAGACATTGAAAACAAGTATAAGATCGGCAGCAATATTAAAGGCAAGGTTGTTAATATTGTTAATTATGGGGTGTTTGTGGAGTTGGAAAAAGGAATCGAAGGTTTGGTTCATGTGTCTGAGATTTCTTGGTTGCGTAAGGTTAATCATCCTCAGGAGATGTTTGCGGTTGGGGATGCAGTTGAGGCGCAGATTTTAAATATCGAGAAGGATAATAGGCGTATTGCTTTAAGCATAAAGCGACTTGAGTCTAATCCTTGGACAGATATTGAGAATAAGTATCCTGTTAATTCTAAAGTTAACGGTAAGATAAGAGGTTTTACCGATTACGGCGCCTTTGTAGAATTGGATTCAAATCTTGAAGGTATGATTCATGTTTCTGATATTTCATGGACAAAAAGAGTCGCAAAGCCAGAAGATGTATTAAAGAAAGGACAAAAGATCGAATCTGTGGTGTTGTCGGTTGATGCAGCCAATCAAAAGATTTCACTGGGACTAAAGCAGCTTGAAGAAAATCCTTGGTCAAAGATTGCGGAGAAATATCCTGTTGATACCAGCCTTGAGGTTGAGGTGGTTAGCATTACGGAATTCGGCGTATTTGTCAAGATTGAAGACGGTATTGAAGGGTTGATTTATAGTTCAGAGATTGAAAAAGAACAAATGTCCGCTTTTAAGCCTGGCGATAAGATCAATGCAAAAATAATTAAGGTTGATATAGAACAGGCAAAGATTGGATTAAGCGCAAAATAAAAAAACAATGGAAATAAAAAAACAACTCTCTATTTTAAAAAGAGGTATAGTTGAGATTATTTCTGAAGAGTCGCTTATTAAAAAGCTTGAAAAAAGCAAAAGAAACAAAAAACCTCTTCGTGTAAAGGCAGGGTTTGATCCCACAGCTCCTGATATCCATTTGGGCCATACTGT
>Ga0208902_1000095_pt1 | contig 53938 bp, 60 predicted proteins | sample AntAceMetag02UKH_FD_184767 | JGI IMG/M metagenome (GOLD analysis project Ga0208902, IMG submission 184767) | Saline lake microbial communities from Ace Lake, Antarctica - Antarctic Ace Lake Metagenome 02UKH (SPAdes) (version 2) | ecosystem: Environmental > Aquatic > Non-marine Saline and...
TTTGAGTTTCTGGGTCAAAAAGCAAACAGGCTGCTCAGTTTTGATGCAGATGGTCTGATAGACATGGCTAAGTGATTGCCTGTCTGTCCATTAAAACTTGAAATAAGCAAAATTGGGACAGGCTCTATATTAATGCGGGTAAAAAAAAAGAATCCTTTAATTTCCATAAAGAATTCTTTTTGACTTTTTTATACCGATAACTAAATCAGTTAAACTGATTTTATTTTTTTTCTTTTGACGCAGCCTTTTCCTTCTTTGCAGTCTTGCCTTCTGTCTTATTTTCAGGAATACTGAATTCAATTATAGACATCAACGCATTATCACCAGGACGTCTGCCGAATTTTATTATTCTTGTATATCCGCCGTTCACATCTGCAAACCTTGGTGCTATCTCATCAAAGAGCTTTTTTGCTATACTTTTACCGCGAAGAGTTCTCATTGCTCTTCTTATTGCGTGAAGATCTCCACGCTTGCCAAAAGTAACCATCCTATCAGCGACTTTCCGCAATTCTTTTGCTTTTGAATCCGTTGTCTTTATTCTGCCATGTTCAATAAGAGAAGAAACCATATTTCGCATGGTTGCCAAACGATGGCTGCTGGTTCTTCCTAGTTTTCTACCGGTTTTTTGATGTCTCATCTGTAATTCCCTAATCTATTCGGTCTCATCCTCAATTAATTCTTCATCTTCCGGAATATCAGCCAGATCATCCTTTTCATCTGATTCTGTTATTTCCGGTGGAGTAAAACCCTCCATACTAATACCAAGAGTAAGGCCCATATCCGTCAGTATTTCCTTAATCTCATTTAAGGACTTCCTGCCGAAGTTCTTTGTCTTAAGCATCTCACCCTCTGTATTGCCAACAAGCTGCCAGATATATCTTATATCAGCATTTCTCAGACAGTTTGAGGACCTTACTGAAAGTTCCAGCTCATCTATACTTCTATACAGATTATCATTAATTTTAGGCTTTTCCTCTACTTCAACAGGCGGTTCTTCTATCTCTTCCTCAAAATTTATAAAAAGCTTAAGCTGATTCTGCATTATTTTTGCTGCATATGCTATTGCATCTTCGGGTGCAACCGTACCATTAGTCCATAACTCAAGAGTTAAACGCTCATAATCAGTGACTCCGCCAACTCTCGCATGGTTAACATTATAGTTTACACGCTTAATCGGACTGAAAATTGCGTCTACAGGTATGGTACCGATCGGAAGATTATCGTCCTTATTTTTTTCAGCAGTGGCATAGCCAAAACCGGTCGTTACATTCATCTCCATATTTATTTTTGAATCCGGCGAAAGTGTTGCGATAAGCTGATCAGGATTCATTATTTCGATATTGCTGTTCGGCTCAATATCTGAAGCCTTGATCTCTCCAGGACCCTTTGCATTTATATATAATGTCTCAGGACCTTCTGATAACAGCTTTACATTTATTTCTTTTATATTCAGAACCACCTCAGAAACATCTTCCTTAACACCGGGTATAGTAGAAAACTCATGGAGTATACCGTCGATCTTAACTGATGTGATAGCAGCACCCTGTATTGAGGAAATGATAGACCGTCTAAGCGCATTTCCTATTGTTGTTCCGAAACCCCTCTCAAATGGTTCCGCTGAGAATTTGCCGTAGCACTCAGTCAGCGATGCTTTATCAACTTCCAGATGTTTTGGTCTTGTTATAGAACGCCATTTTTGCTGCATATACTTCACCCTTATGATGTTAATATTATTATCTGCTGTACAGCTCAACAATCAGCTGTTCGTTCATCGGCATGGTTATCTCATCACGCTTTGGCAGCGCAATTACTTTACCTTCAAACTTTTCAACATCAATTTCAAGCCAGGCCGGAACCCCGCGCTGTTTTGCTGTTTCAACAGCTTCTTTTATCTTCTCGATCTTTCTGCTCTTCTCACGAGGCTGAACCACATCACCGGCTTTTAAAATATATGAGGGTATATTTACTTTCGTTCCATTAACAGTAAAATGTCCATGCATTATCAGCTGACGGGCATCATTTCTTGAAGCTGCAAAACCCATCCTGTAGATCATGTTATCAAGTCTGCTCTCAAGAATTGAAATAAGATTATCACCTGTAATACCCCTTTTACGTGCTGCCCTGTGAAATGTCAGTCGAAACTGTTTTTCGAGGAGACCGTAAGTCCTTTTTACCTTCTGTTTTTCACGCAGCTGCTCGCCGTATGATGTGAATTTTGTGCGCCCCTGGCCGTGCTGTCCCGGAGGATACTGACGTCTTTCAAATGCGCATTTATCTGTATAACAGCGTTCTCCTTTAAGGAAAAGCTTCATGTTTTCCCTTCTGCAAAGCCTGCATGATGGGCCTGTATATCGTGCCAAAAGGACTCTCCTTTCCTGATTGTTATCTCTAAACTAAATTTAAATTAAACTCTTCTTCTTTTAGGCTGTCTACATCCATTATGGGGAATCGGAGTCCTGTCGCGGATTAAAGTTATATTAAACCCCACGCCCTGAAGAGATCTAATAGCTGCTTCACGACCGGACCCGGGTCCTTTTACAAGAACTTCCAGATTCTTAACTCCGTGTTCCCTTGCTTTTTTGGCTACATCTTCAGCAGCCTGACCCGCTGCATAAGGAGTGCTTTTTCTGGAACCCTTAAAACCCACAGCACCTGAACTTGACCAGGCTATTGTGTTGCCGATAACATCAGTAATTGTTATTACTGTATTGTTAAATGTTGCCTGGATATGAGCGATTCCATTTGGAATATTCTTTTTTTCTTTTTTCTTCTTTACGTTTTTCTTTTTTCCTGCCATTAGAATCCCCTATAATTACTCTTAGAAGGTTGGAGCTTAATAATTTTTTTTACTTTTTCTTACCTGTTATTGCACGTCTCGGACCTTTTCGTGTTCGTGCGTTGGTTGAAGTACGCTGCCCTCTAACCGGCAGTCCCCTTCTATGACGCATGCCTCTGTACGATCCGATTTCCATGAGCCTTTTTATGTCAAGAGAGACTTCTTTCCTGCGATCCCCCTCTACTTTGTACTTTTCAAAGATAATGTTCTGAATTTTAGCTGCTTCCTGATCTGAAATCGAACCGGCTCTCACAGTAAAATCTATCTCTGCCTCTACAAGTATCTTCTCTGCTGTATGTTTACCGATTCCGAAGATATATGTCAGTGCTATTGACATTGGTTTTGCTTTGGGTATATCCACACCTGCTATTCTTGGCACGTTTAACTCCTTTTATATTTTTTACGGAAAATGAGCCGCTATCCCTGTCTCTGCTTATGTTTTGGATTTTTGCAGATTACGCGAACAACACCTTTTCGTTTAATCACCTTGCAGTTATCACACATTTTTTTTACTGATGATCTTACTTTCATATCTACCTTAGCACCTGTCAAATGTTTTATTTTGTACGGTAAACTATTCTTCCCCTGTTTAAATCATACGGTGAAAACTGCACTGTTACTTTATCACCGGGCAATATCTTAATATAATGCATCCTCATTTTACCTGATATGTGCGCTAGAACTTCATGGTCATTTTCAAGTTTAACTTTAAACATCGCATTAGGTAACGTCTTAAGAACCACACCTTCAAGTTCTATTATATCGTCTCTTGCCATAATCTACTCTTTTTGGGTTAACCTACCTTCGTCCACGGATACGGCCTTTATCGAGAAAGCCATCATAATGTCTTGCTAGAAGATGTGATTCCATCTGTCCCACTGTATCAAGCGCCACACCGACTACAATTAAAAGCGCTGTACCTCCAAAATAAAACGGCACGTCAAACTGCTGCATCAAAACCGTAGGCAGCAGACACACTACTGAAAGATATATTGCGCCGATACATGTTATTCTTGTGAGTACCCAGTCAATATACTCTGAAGTCTTCTTACCCGGTCTTATCCCCGGAACATAACCACCCTGTTTTTTCATATTATCGGCAACATCTACAGGGTTAAAGGTTACTGCTGTATAAAAATAACAAAAGAAGACGATTCCACAGATATAAATGGCATAATAAGGCCAAGCACCCGGACTGAACTGGTTAATTAATGTCTCCAAAAACGGATATGCTTCTATCATATCAGGCGGCAGAAAATTTGCAATCGTTACCGGAAACATCAGTATTGATGAAGCAAAGATTGCCGGAATTACACCAGCCGTATTCACTTTCAGCGGTAGATGCGTTGTTTGCCCGCCATACATTTTTCGTCCCACAACTCTTTTTGGATACTGAACCGGTATCCGTCTCTGAGCCCGTTCCATAAATACAATACCCGCTATTACAGCGATTACTATTACAAGTATGAAAATCAATTGTACGGGTCCCATTTCACCGGCAGAAACAAGCCTAATGGTATTCACACATGCTGATGGAAGCCTGGCAACTATTCCGGCGAAAATAAGCAGGGATATTCCATTACCTATCCCTCTTTCAGTAATCTGCTCTCCCAGCCACATCAAAAATGCTGTACCTGCTGTCAGAGTTATGATGGTTAGGATCCTGAATCCCCATCCCGGTGCGATGACAACCGGAGATCCGGATGGTCCGGCCATCTTCTCAAGACCAATACTTATTCCGAACCCCTGAACAATACTTAAGACTACCGTTCCGTATCTTGTATACTGTGTTATCTTTTTCCTGCCGGCCTCTCCCTCTTTTTTCAGTTTTTCCAGAGATGGCAGTACTACTGTCAGCAACTGCAGTATAATTGAAGCACTGATATATGGCATAATACCCAGTGCAAATACCGACATGTTTTCAAGCGCACCGCCGGTAAACATGTCCATCATACCCAGCATGCCTTCTTTATGCTGAGAGAAAAAAGCAGACAGTGCTGCCGCATCTATACCTGGTGTCGGTACGTGTACACCTACCCTGTAAACTGCAAGAAACATTAACGTAAACAGTATTCTTGTACGCAGTTCAGGTATCTTTGGAATGTTTGTAAAACCGCCTGCCACCTATACCCCCTCGATTGTTCCGCCGGCAGCTGCTATCTTTTCTTGGGCGGACTTACTCCATTTATGTACTTTAAGGGTAATAGGTTTATCTATTTCTCCATTCCCCAGTATTTTTATTCCGTCATAAACTTTTCCAACAAGACCCTTTTCAACCAGAACTGCTTCATCCACAGTACTGTCTTTATCAAAAAGTGACAGATCAGAAATTTTTATAAGTGCATATCGTTTTTTGAAAATATTTGTAAAACCCCTTTTAGGAAGTCTTCTTGCAAGCGGCATCTGACCGCCTTCAAATCCGATCCGCGTTCCACCGCCGGAACGTGAGTTCTGACCTTTATGTCCCCGGCACGAAGTTTTTCCATGTCCGGATCCAGGTCCTCTCCCCACTCTTTTACGGGCCTTTTGAGATCTTTTTGCTGGTTTTAAGTTACTCAAATTCATTTAGTTTTCCTCATCTTATCTACTGCTCTGACTGTATGATTACTTGCAACAGGATTTATTATATCAGATGTTAACCTTATTAATCTCTGTTTAGCTTTTTCTTTATATCCTCAAGACTCCTTAGCTGTATCAGACCGTCAAAAGTTGCCTTTAAAACGTTATGCGGGTTATTTGACCTGATACATTTAGTCAAGATATTTTTAATTCCAGACACTTCCATAACAGAACGGACAGGGCCTCCGGCAATGATTCCGGTACCGGTTGAAGCCGGTTTTAAAAAGACCTTACCACCGCAATAATCACCTGTTATCTCATGGGGAATCGTTCCATCCAAAAGTGGGAATTTTATCAGATTCTTTTTAGCATGCTCAACACCTTTTCTGATTGCCTCCGGTACTTCCCTTGCCTTGCCAAGTCCATATCCGACCGTTCCATTATCATCGCCAACAACTACCAGCGCACTGAAGCTGAAACGCCTACCGCCCTTTACTACTTTTGCAACGCGATTTATATGTATAACCTTATCAGTAAGGTTCTGTTCATCATGACTATTTTCTAACAAAATAAAACCTCCTTTAGAATTCTAATCCCTTTGCTCTGGCACCATCTGCCAGCGCCTTCACCCTGCCATGGTAAAGAAAACCGTTACGGTCAAAGACAACCTTCTTAATATTTGCTTCAAGTGCTTTTTCAGCAAGAAGTTCTCCAACAGCCGTTGCGGCATCTTTATTCCCCGTCTTTTTAAGTTTACCCTTAAGCTCCTTACTTAAAGTAGACGCGCTGAGTAAGGTCTTGAATGATTCATCATCAATCAACTGTACATAAAAATGATTCAGGCTTCTATAAACGCTCATTCTAGGACATTCACTGCTGCCGGATATATTACCGCGAATTTTTTTCTTCCTCTGAGCACGGTTTTTTAATTTTTTTATTGCCTTATCCACGGGTTCTCCTGTTTTCTTATACTTAAGTTTTCGATTATAAATCGAACTCATCTCATATCGAGTTTATTTTGCGCCGACCTTACCGGCCTTTCTTATCAGGACCTCTCCGACATACTTGATCCCTTTGCCTTTATATACGTCGGGTTTTCTAAAACTGCGGATCTTTGCAGCGATCTGACCAACCAGACATTTATCTATGCCTTCAACACTGACGATCTGTTTATCCACATTTATAGTTATACCCTCAGGCGATTCAAATTCGATCGTATGAGAAAGACCTACTGCCAGTTTTAAAGTCTTACCATCCTTTTCAGCTCTGTAGCCGACGCCTACCACCTCGAGCTCTTTTTTAAATCCTTTGGTAACCCCCTCAACCATATTCGCTACCAGCGTCCGGGTAAGGCCATGAAAAGATCTTGATTGCCGCTCATCATTATCACGGGTTACCAGTATCTCTTTGTCTGTTATATCAAGTTTTATTTCCTCAGGGATCTGATGAGACAACTTGCCTTTCGGCCCCTCAATCAGTATTTCAGGCTTATTATACTTGATCTTAACGTCACTGATCAGTGCTATGGGTTGTTTTCCGATTCTACTCATCTCTCATTCCTCTATTACCAGAAAGATCCAATTACTTCGCCACCTACATTTTGCTCTCTGGCATCTTTGTCAGTAAGAATTCCCTTTGAAGTGGAAATTATCGCAATTCCCAGTCCATTTTTAATCTGAGGGATTTTATTTTTATTTACGTAAACCCTTCTGCTGGGTTTTGATATTCTTGTAATTTCAGTAAATACAGATCTTTCTTCATCATCATACTTTAAGACGATCTGCAGTATTCCCTGTTTATCATCCTCCGCCACACTATAGTCTTTCACATAGCCGCTGTCTTTTAATATCCTGGCTATATTGACCTTTGAGTTAGAGGACGGCATGTTTACCTTTTCAAATTTGGCTTTACTGCCATTTCTGATTCTTGTAAACATATCCGCGATGGGATCTGTCATCATATCCGGGTTCTCCCTTTATTTAACGTTACTACCAGCTTGATTTAGTCACTCCGGGAAGATCTCCCTGAAGCGCCAGTTTCCTTAAACATATTCTGCACATATCAAACTTTCTGTAATATGCGCGTGGACGCCCGCATAATGGGCACCTGTTATATTCTCTTACTTTAAACTTCTTTTTTCTGATTGCCTTGGCAATTAGCGATTTCTTGGCCACAGGGCCTTCTCCTTATACATTAATTTTTTCGAAAGGCATTCCCATCATTCCCAGAAGTGCTCTGCCTTCCTCATCAGTTTTTGCTGTTGTATTTATAACAATATTTAAGCCCCTGATTTTATCTATTTTATCATAGTCTATCTCTGGAAAAATAATCTGTTCTTTAATTCCAAGTGCATAATTCCCTCTACCGTCAAAAGCCTTTCTTGAAACACCCTTAAAATCCCGAATTCTGGAAAGTGACAAACAGACCAGACGATCAAAAAATTCCGTCATTATCTTCTGCCTGAGTGTTACCTTACAACCGATCGGCTGTCCCTCTCTGAGCTTAAAATTTGCAATTGATTTTCTTGCGCGAGTGACCTGAGGTTTTTGGCCGCTTATTGCTGCAAGCTCTTTTTGTGCAGCTTCAATTACCTTTACATTCTGTATTGCTTCACCCAGTCCCATATTTAAAACTATTTTCTCAAGTTTAGGTACCTGCATTACATTTTTGTACTTAAACTTTTCCATCATTGCCGGAATAATTTTTTCTTTATACATTTGTTTTAAGCGATCCATTTATCTAATCTCCTAACGATCCAGTATCTCGCCGCATTTTACGCACACTCTGACTTTTTTTCCATCATCAAGAAAAGTCATTTTTATACGTACCGGGATATTGCATTTTGCACACACAACATTTAGATTTGACATCCTTATAGGATTCTCTTTTTCAATTATCCCACCCTGAGGAGCTGCCTTGTTCGGCCGGCTGTGTTTTTTTACGAAGTTGAGTTTTTCAACTACAACTGTGCCTTTTTTTGTGTTGACCATCATCACCTTGCCGGTTTTTCCTTTTTCCTTACCGGTAAGAACTGCAACGGTATCACCCTTTTTTATATATGTCTTTTCTGTGTTCTCAGCCACTTCCATTCTCCTGCCTGTTAAATCACCTCAGGTGCAAGTGATATAATTCTCATATAATTTTTCGCTCTAAGCTCACGTGCTACCGGTCCGAAGATCCGGGTACCCAGCGGTTCATTCTGCGGATTGATAAGAACAGCTGAATTATCGTCAAACCTTACATATGATCCGTCAGCTCTTCTTGTTTCCTTTTTTGTCCTTACAATCACGGCTCTTAGAACAGTACCCTTTTTAACTTTTGAATTCGGTATTGCTTCTTTTACGGATACGACTATTTCGTCTCCGAGATATGCATATTTTCTTTTTGATCCGCCCAGGACCTTAATGCACTGAAGTTTTTTTGCTCCGGAGTTATCTGCCGCCAGTAGTTTTGTCTGCATCTGAATCATTGCTGAACCCTTAATAATTATTTAATAAACACTTACGGGTGTCTATCCGCAGGTTAAACTGCTTTCTCAACTATTTCAACAACCCGCCAGCGCTTATCTTTGCTCAGCGGTCTAGTTTCCTGCAGCAGTACGGTATCGCCGACCTGACAGACATTTGCCTCATCATGGGCCTTGAAACGTACTCTTTTTTTGATATATTTTTTATATAATGGATGTTTAGTTGTTCTGTAAGCCACAACTGCTATAGTCTTATCCATTTTGTCACTGACTACGACGCCAGTCCGTCTTTTTTGTTGTCCCTTCATACAGAACCCTTCACTATTCCATTATTACCCGTTTAACTCTTTTCGTTAATTAATGTACAAACGCGAGCGATATCTTTTCTTGTATGCGTGATCTTTGCAGTATTGCTAAGCTGACTTGTCGCTGCCTGAAATTTCAGGTTGAACTGCTCTTCTCTCAGTTCTTTCACGCGCTGTTTCAGTTCGTCTATTGTTAAATCGCGCAGTTCCTTAGCTTTCACTATTTTCCCTCTTAACAAATGTTGTTTTTATAGGCAGTTTATGTGCTGCCAGCCGAAAGGCCTCTTTGGCAGTTATTTCATCAACGCCTTCAATTTCATAAAGTATCCTGCCGGGTTTTATCACAGCCACCCAAAGTTCCGGGGCGCCTTTACCCTTACCCATTCTGACTTCTGCAGGTTTTTTTGTTATCGGCTTGTCAGGGAATATTCTGATCCAGAGTTTTCCACCCCTTTTAATATGCCTGTTCAGCGCGATTCGTGCTGCTTCGATCTGACGGGAGGTTAACCACCCGCACTCCAGCGCTTTTAGTCCGAAGTTACCCTCGTTTAGAGTACCACCACGATAAGCGAAACCGCGCATTTTACCTTTTTGAACTTTTCTATGTTTAACCTTTTTGGGTGCTAGCATTTAACGTACTTCTCCTAGTTAATGTTTCACCTTTGAATACCCACACTTTGACGCCGATGATTCCATAGGTCGTTTTAGCTTCTGCGAATCCATAATCTATATCAGCCCTGAGTGTCTGCAGTGGTACTCTGCCTTCACGATACCATTCCCTGCGCGCCATCTCAGCACCGCCAAGTCGGCCGGAACAGGAAATCTTAATACCTTCTGCGCCGAACTTAAGGGCAGTACTTACGCTTCGTTTCATTGCTCTTCTGAATGCGACTCTTTTTAGCAGCTGCATACATACATTTTCAGCTACCAGCTGTGCATTTGTTTCAGGTCTTTTTACTTCCGAGATATTTATAAATATCTCTTTATCTGTCATCTTCTGGATCTGATTTTTGAGTTTTGTTATTTCAGTCCCTTTTTTTCCGATGATAATACCGGGTCTCGCTGCATCTATATTAACCCTTACCTTGCTGGCTGCTCTTTCAATCCCTACTTCTGCCACGCCTGCGTGGTTCAGTATTTTTTTAACATATTTTTTTATTTTCACATCTTCGTGAAGCAGCTTAGCAAAACTTTTATCTGCGTACCAGCGTGATCCCCATGTCTTTATTATGCCTAAACGGAATCCTTTAGGATGAACTTTCTGACCCAAACCTTACCTCCTTAGTCTTAAAACAGTTCGATTATGCCTCGTCCAGAACCACTGTTATATGGCATGATCTTTTAAGTATTCTTGTTCCTCTACCCATTGCACGAGCCCTGAATCTCTTTAGTGTAGGCCCCTGATCAACACATATACTTTTCACGAACAGGGTATCCACGTCCATATCATCTCTGCTGCTTGCATTTGCCACAGCAGAACCTATCAATTTGTAGATAAACGGGCTGGCAGCTTTAGGAGTGTATTCCAGTATGCTCAGCGCATCACTTACCGTCTTTCCCCTAACAGTATCAGCCACTAATCTGGCTTTCTGCGGAGAAACTCGAACATATTTAACAGCAGCCTTAACTTCCATAATTGAATCTCTATTTCTCTATAGTCAATTTACTATTAATTTTCCTATTTCTTCTTACCTGCATGTCCGCGATAAGTTCTTGTCGGCGAAAATTCTCCAAGCTTATGCCCGATCATATCCTCAGTAACATATACAGGTATGAATTTTTTACCGTTATGGACCGCGAATGTCAGGCTGATCATATCCGGTGTTACTGTCGACCTTCTTGACCATGTCTTTATTGCCTGTTTACTATTTGTTTCCTCTGCCCTTCTTATTTTCTTCAGCAAACTCTCGTCTATGAAGGGTCCCTTTTTTATTGATCTTGGCATATTATCTTTTCCTCTTATTTACGCCTTCTTCTTACGATAAACTTATCTGTACTCTTGTTTTTGCGTGTTCTGTATCCTTTAGTCGGTTTTCCCCATGGCGTACATGGATGACGACCACCTGAAGAACGGCCTTCACCACCGCCCATTGGATGATCAACAGGATTCATTACCACACCTCTAACCTTTGGTCTTTTACCCAGCCATCTTTTTCTTCCGGCCTTTCCAATCGAAATATGTTTGTGATCACCATTTCCGACCTGTCCGATCGTCGCGTAGCACTCAACATGTATTAATCTGAGTTCGCCAGACGGCATTTTAACATGTGCATACTTATTCTCTTTTGCTGCTATCTGACCGGAAGTTCCGGCAGTCCTTATGAGCTGCCCGCCCTTGCCGATTTTCAGTTCAACGTTATGAACAAGCGTTCCAACAGGAATGTTTTTAATCGGCAGTGCATTTCCAATACTGATATCCGCCTTTTCGCCGGACAGTATCTCTGTACCGACCTTGAGATTGAGGGGTGCGATAATGTATCTTTTTTCACCATCAACATAGTTTAACAGTGCGATCCTTGCTGATCTATTCGGATCATATTCGATACTTGCGACTTTCGCTGGGATGTCTCTCTTATCTCTCTTAAAATCAATTATCCTGTATCTTCGCTTGTGACCACCACCGATATGACGGGCCGTTATTCTTCCATAACAGTTTCTGCCACCTGTTTTTTTAAGTGGTGCAAGCAGACTTTTTTCAGGAGTACTTTTTGTGATCTCCGCAAAATCTGATACCGTTTGAAAACGACGTCCTGGTGATGTTGGTTTAAATGCCTTTACAGCCATGTTATACTCCGTATCCTATAAATAACAGCCTGAATGTCTACAGGTTATACTCCGTCAAAAAATTCTATTTTCTCACCTGGAGTCAAGGTCACAACAGCCTTTTTCCAGTCAGGCTTCTGACCCATGTTTTTACCGACTCTTTTTTTCTTGCCCTTAAAGTTCATCGTGCGGACATCCAGCACTTTCACATTAAAAAGTTTCTGAACCGCATTTTTGATCTCTATTTTATTTGTATTCCTGGCTACTTCAAAAGACACATGATTGACTTCATCTTTTTGAAGATTGCTTTTTTCAGTTATTATTGGTCTACGGACCACCTCATAAAGGTTTTTCATGCGAGGAGTCTCCTCTGAATTTTTTCAAGGCATGGTTGTGTAATTACGAGATTTTTATAGTAGAGGATATCGTAAAGGTTAAGACCCTCCGGGGACAGTATCTTTACACCCGGAATGTTTCTGGCACTTAAAACCAGATTTCTATTGCCTTCATCTATTATAAGAACACTCTTAAGATCCAACTTATTTAATATCTCAACAAACTTTGAGGTCTTAATGTCCTGCAGTTCAATTTTATCCAGAATGGTAAGGTTACCCTCAGTTTTCTTCTGGCTGATGGCTCCGCACAAAGCCTGTTTTTTTATTTTCTTGGGAACATTCATGCTGTAATCACGAGGTTTTGGACCGAAAACGATTCCGCCGCCCTTCCAGATCGGTGAACTTGATGTTCCTGCACGTGCGCGGCCGGTTCCCTTTTGTCTCCAGGGTTTTTTACCACCGCCCCTGACATCACTTCTTCCCTTGGTACAGGCTGTTCCGCTACGGGCATTTGCCATTTGCATTTTAACAACTTCATAGTAGATGCTTTCGTCTATCTTTTTTTCGAAGACTTTCTCATCGACATCTACCTGAGTTACATTTGCTTGATTAACATCGTATACTTCTATTGTCGGCATGAATACATCCTGTTTTATTCCGGACATTTAGTGTCCGTTCGTTTTAATATTGAACCTGCTTTATGATTTACTTATCGTTACAATACCGTTTTTAGCACCTGGGATATTTCCTTTAATCAGCAGCAGATTTTCCTGTGGTCTTTTCTCGATAATTTCAACATTTTTAAGTGTTACCCTGTCTGTTCCCATATGGCCGGGCATCTTTTTACCCTTATGCACCTTGCCGGGATAAGCACTCATACCTGTTGAGCCTGGCGCTCTATGGTGTTTTGAACCATGAGTTTTAGGACCTCTATGAAAACCCCATCTTTTAATCACACCGGCAAAGCCTTTACCTTTACTAACCCCGGAAATAATTACTTTTTCACCGAGTTCAAAGAGTTCAGTCGTCAGCTGTTCACCAACAGTATGTTCATCTGACTCTTTAACCCTGAACTCTTTCAAGACAGTAAAAGACTTGCCGTCTAAATTCTTGAACTGACCCAGGTCCGGCTTATTCAGCAGTTCAGCTTTTATACTGTTATACCCGAGCTTCAGTGCAGAGTATCCGTCCTTTTCATTTGTCTTTTTCTGCACAATTGAACAGGGGCCTACTTCTACAACTGTTACTGAGATCACTGCGCCGTCTTTTGCGAAGACCTGCGTCATTCCTATTTTTTTACCTATAATTCCTATTGACACGTTACAAACTCCAAGGTATGAATTAATCGCCGTTTCGTTAAGCAGATAATTCTCAATATTAAAGTTTTATCTCTACATCTACACCGGCAGACAAGTCAAGTTTCATTAGTGCATCAACTGTCTGTTCGGTTGATTCCAGTATATCAATCAAGCGCTTATGAGTTCTTATCTCAAATTGTTCACGTGATTTCTTGTCTACATGCGGAGAACGAAGTACACAGTACTTGTTTATTATGGTTGGCAAGGGTATCGGACCGACCACTCTTGCTCCGGTTCTTTTAGCCGTATCAACGATCTCTTCAACGGACTGATCTAAGAGCCTGTGATCAAAGGCCTTCAGGCGTATTCTAATTCTTTGGTTTTCCATCATACTGCCAACCGTATTCATATCTTTTTTTTCCTCTTAATTACTCGATAATATCACTGACAACGCCGGCGCCAACTGTTCTGCCGCCTTCTCTTATTGCAAACCGAAGCTCTTTTTCCATTGCGATCGGAGCGATAAGCTCACCTTCCATACTTATATTGTCACCAGGCATCACCATCTCTACGCCTTCGGGAAGACTTACGATTCCGGTCACATCTGTTGTTCTAAAATAAAACTGCGGTCTGTATCCATTAAAAAACGGGGTGTGTCTTCCGCCTTCTTCTTTGGTAAGGATATATACTTCCGCCTTAAACTTTGTATGCGGGGTGATCGAGCCCGGTTTTGCCAGGACCTGGCCTCTTTCAACTTCATCTCGTTTGATACCTCTAAGAAGCAGGCCCACATTATCTCCGGCCTCTCCCTGATCCAGAAGCTTCCTGAACATCTCAACACCAGTACAGGTTGTTTTTACTGTCTCTTTGATACCCACAATCTCTACTTCTTCACCGACCTTTACGATCCCTCTTTGGATTCTTCCGGTAACAACCGTTCCTCTTCCGGAAATACTGAAAACATCCTCAACCGGCATCAGGAAAGGCTTGTCCACATCTCTTTTCGGTTCGGGAATAAAATCATCTACTGCAGCCAAAAGGTCCTGGATACATTTGTAACATTCTTCAGTGGTATCGTCTCCGCCTTCCATTGCCTTTAAAGCACTTCCGGCGATGATCGGGATATTATCTCCGTCAAAATCATACTGGCTTAACAGTTCACGGATCTCAAGTTCAACAAGCTCGATGAGTTCGGGATCATCTACCATATCTGCTTTATTTAAAAATACCACGATCTGAGGCACACGTACCTGACGGGCAAGCAGGATATGCTCACGGGTCTGAGGCATGGGTCCGTCTGCTGCACTTACCACCAGGATCGCGCCGTCCATCTGGGCTGCTCCGGTGATCATGTTCTTGATATAGTCAGCATGACCCGGACAGTCAATATGTGCATAATGTCTCTTGTCTGTCTCATACTCAACATGGGATATCGCAATTGTCAGTCCGCGTTCTTTTTCTTCAGGAGCCTTGTCAATCTGATCAAAATCCATCTTTTCCGCTTTTCCCTGCAAAGCCTGATGCCTGGTGATCGCTGAGGTAAGGGTTGTCTTACCGTGATCAACGTGACCTACTGTTCCTATATTTACATGTGGTTTTGTTCTCTCAAACTTTTTCTTCGCCATCTCTTCCTCCTGAAAAACTCAATATGTGATCTAAATATTATATCCGTTAATAAATTCTTATATATGTATAATATCTACCACTTGTAATGGGCAAATGCCTTATTCGCAGCTGCCATTTTATGGGTATCTTCCTTCTTCTTAATTGAACTGCCGCGATTATTGGATGCGTCAATAAATTCTGCTGCAAGCCTCTCGCTCATGGTCTTTTCTGAGCGACCCCGTGCGAAACCGATCAGCCATCTCATTGAAAGCGCCATCTGTCTGCCCGACCTTACCTCAATCGGAACCTGATAGTTGGCACCGCCGATCCTTCTTGATTTGGTCTCGACCGTTGGTTTCACATTATCAAGAGCAGACTTGAACACTTCAAGCGGTTCCTGACCTGTCTTTTCCTTTATTGTCTCCAGACTTCCATAAACAATTGATTCTGCAGTACTTTTTTTACCCTGCATCATTATTTTGTTTATAAACCTACTCAAGGTTATATCTTTGTACTTTGAATCAGGAAGTATCTTTCTTTTTGTTGCTTCACGGCGTCTGGCCATTAAAAACTCCGTTATTAATTAAAATTATTTAGGTCTTTTAGCTCCGTATTTAGAACGGCTCTGTTTCCGGTCAGCAACTCCACTGGAATCAAGCGTTCCTCTTACGATATGATAACGAACACCCGGAAGATCTTTCACTCTTCCGCCTCTAACAAGTACAACCGCATGTTCCTGCAGGTTATGTCCAACACCCGGGATATATGCAGTTATTTCTATTCCGTTTGTAAGTCTGACCCTTGCTACTTTACGCAGCGCTGAGTTCGGTTTTTTGGGTGTTGTAGTATATACACGGACACAAACTCCCCTTCTCTGGGGACATTTGCCTAAAGCACGGGACTTTGATGTTTTCTTTGTTTTTGACCGTCCGTACTGGCATAACTGATTTATTGTTGGCATAAAAAAACCTCTATTTCGCGTGGGTAAGTAAAGAGAATATATTTATCACGATTATTAACAATTGTCAATTATAAAAATGCATTAGGAGTAACTTTTCTCAATTAATTACGGAAATGATCAGACCTCTCCTGAGGATTCGACAGTCTCTGTTTCTTCTGCCTCGCAAATCTCATCAGATTCAGTCTTAATTCCGATTTTTTTATACTCAGGATAACCGGTACCCGCAGGGATAAGCCTTCCCATTGAAGCATTTTCCTTCAAGCCCCTGAGATAATCAACCTTACCTTCAATCGCAGCCTGCGTCAGAACTTTGGTTGTCTCCTGGAAGGATGCCGCAGAAATAAAACCTTCTGAACTTAAGGAAGCTTTAGTTATACCCAAGAGAAGGGGTTCTGCGATTGCGACCTGTCCGCCTTTTTGTCTTACTTTTTCGTTCTCTTCTTCAAACAGTGTCTTTTCGACCTGCTCACCCAGCAGGAAGGTTGTATCACCAACCTCCTTTATACTGACCCTTTGCAGCATCTGACGGACAATACATTCAATATGCTTATCATTTATCTTAACGCCCTGAAGTCTGTAAACTTCCTGAACCTCATCCACCAAAAATTTAGCAAGCTCTTTTTCACCCAGGATATTAAGAATATCATGGGGATTTGAAAGGCCGTCCATAATCGGCTCGCCGGATCTGATATGATCATTTTCATGCACACTGATATGTTTCCCCTTGGGAATAAGGTATTCTTTGGGCTCAAGTTTTATACCGCCGGCATCTGTAATATCAGGTGTTACAATAACCTTCCGTTTACCCTTAACATCCTTACCATAAGTAACCACGCCATCAATTTCACTGATGACTGTGACTTCTTTTGGTTTTCTGGCTTCGAAAAGTTCTGCAACTCTCGGCAGCCCGCCTGTAATATCTTTTGTCTTGGTTGTCTCTCGGGTAATTTTAGCAATTACATCTCCGGCAACAACTTCATCTCCCGGATTAACCAGAATATTAGCACCAACAGGCATAAAATAACGGGCAAATCTATTAGCGTCAGATACCAGACGCAGTGTCTTTCCCTTTGGATCTTTAATTGATATCCTGGGTCTGCTCTCAGGATCTTTTGATTCTATTACAACCTTAGATGAAAGACCGGTAACCTCATCGACCTGTTCACGCATGGAAAGACCTTCACTCAGATCCCCAAATCTTACCAGTCCGCCGGACTCAACCATAATAGGGGTTGCAAAAGGATCCCATTCGGCAAGGACGGCTCCCTGTTTGACCTTGTCACCCTCTTTCACCTTCAGTTTGGCACCGTAAATCACGGAATTCTTTTCACGCTCTCTGCCGTTATCATCAACGATGACCATATGACCATTCCGGTTCATAACCAGGGTATCGCCTTCTCTGTTATTTATAACCGCAACATTAACATACTTAACGGTTCCGCTGTGCTGAGCTTCCAGAGTTGTCTGTTCAACACGCCTGCTTGCCGTACCACCGATATGAAAAGTACGCATGGTAAGCTGTGTTCCGGGCTCTCCGATCGACTGAGCTGCGATTATTCCTATTGCCTCACCAATATTAACAAGCCTGCCTCTGGCAAGGTCCCTGCCATAGCACCTGGCGCATACTCCTTTTTTGGACTGGCAGGTCAGAACCGATCTGATCCTTACATTTTCAATACCAGCCTCTTTAACCTTATCAACCGCAGCCTCATCCACCTCATGATTCTTATGTACAATAATGTCACCGTTAATAGGATCGATGATATCCTCAAGACTTACTCTACCCAGAATCCTGTCACCCAGCTGCTCGATTATCTCACCGCCTTCAATCAGAGAAGTCATGTAGATACCGTCAATTGTCTTACAGTCATACTCGCTGATCACACAGTCCTGAGCAACATCCACCAGCCTTCTGGTGAGGTATCCTGAATTTGCAGTTTTAAGAGCTGTATCTGCCAGCCCCTTACGTGCGCCATGCGTTGAGATAAAGTACTGGGCAACGGTTAAGCCCTCACGAAAATTTGCTGTGATCGGGGTTTCAATGATCTCGCCTGACGGCTTGGCCATAAGTCCTCTCATCCCGGCAAGCTGGCGTATCTGCTGTGCACTGCCCCTTGCACCGGAATCAGCCATCATATAAATGGAATTATAACTGACGCTTTTTTGTTTCTTCCCCTTGGCATCAATATATTCTTCAGAACCCAGTTCCTGAAGCATCTCATTTGAGACATCCTCAGTCACCCTGGCCCAGATATCAATAACCTTATTGTATCTCTCACCGTCTGTGATAAGACCTTCCCTGTACTGAACGTCGATCAGCCTGACTTCCTGAATTGTCGCCTCTATCATTGATTCTTTTTTACTCGGTATACGCATATCCCTGATGGCTATGGAGATACCCGACTTAGTCGCATATTCATAACCCATATTTTTCACTCTGTCAGATAAAAGCACCGTCTCTTTGTCTCCGCAGAACCTGTAGCAATAGTCGATCAGATTTGCGAGCTCTTTTTTATTCATCACTTTATTTATAATTTCAAACGGTATTTTATCAGGCACGATCTCTTTAAAAAGAATTCTTCCCACTACCGTTTCAACCATCTGACCATCCATCCTCACACTTATTCGTGCATGGATATCTATTTCTCCATTGTCAAAAGCGATCCTTACTTCATCAACGTTTGAAAACCTCTTGCCTTCGCCCTTAACCATCTCTTTTTCACGGGTCATATAATATATCCCGAGAACAATATCCTGAGTCGGAACAATTACCGGTTTTCCATTTGCCGGAGAAAGAATATTGTTGGTTGACATAAGGAGTACTCTTGTCTCGATCTGAGCTGCAAGGGTGATCGGCACATGCACAGCCATCTGATCACCGTCAAAATCAGCATTAAATGCGGAACAGACCAACGGATGAAGCTGAAGAGCCTTACCATCTACCAGCACCGGCTCAAAAGCCTGTAGTCCCAGACGATGAAGCGTCGGTGCTCTGTTTAGCATAATGGGAAACTCTTTAACCACATCATCAAGACAATCCCAAATCTCGGGAGTCTCTCTTTCTGCCATCTTTTTGGCACTCTTAATAGTTGTAGCAAACCCCTTCTTGATCAGGCGGTTATATATGAACGGTCTGAAAAGTTCGAGAGCCATTTTCTTTGGAAGACCGCACTGGTGGAGCTTTAAATCAGGGCCGATAACAATTACTGTTCGGCCGGAGTAATCAACACGCTTACCCAGCAGATTCTGACGAAAACGTCCCTGTTTACCTTTAAGCATGTCACTTAAGGACTTAAGCGGCCGTTTATTTCTTCCGGTAAGGACTTTGCCGCGTCTGCCGTTATCAAAAAGAACATCAACGGCTTCCTGAAGCATTCTTTTTTCATTTCTGATAATAATATCAGGCGCATCAAGTTCCAAAAGTTTTTTAAGACGGTTATTTCTGTTAATTACCCTGCGGTAAAGATCATTAAGGTCCGAAGTCGCGAACCTCCCGCCGTCAAGCGGTACAAGCGGTCGAAGATCAGGCGGAATAACAGGAATAACTTCCAGTATCATCCAGTCCGGTTGGTTATCAGAATTCCTGAAAGCCTCAACAACCCTGAGTCTTTTTGCCAGTTTCTTCTTTTTAGCTTCAGAGCTTGTGAGATGCAGTTCTTCTCTGATCTGGTCTGAAATTGCGTCAAGATCAAGTGTTCTGAGAATATCCCGGATCGCTTCTGCGCCAATACCGGCCACAAAGGGTTCGGGGCTTTCAAGAACCGCCTTTCGGTAAGCATCCTCGTCAAGCAGCTCACCCAGCTGAAAAGAAGATTTTTTAGGATCTGTAACAACATAGGATTCAAAGTAGAGGACCTTCTCAAGCCCCCTTAAGGTCATATCAAGAAGGGTACCGATGCGGCTGGGAAGACTTCGTAAAAACCAGATATGAGCTACCGGACAGGCAAGCTCTATGTGTCCAAGTCTTTCACGCCTGACATAAGACGCAATAACCTCAACACCGCATTTTTCACAGACAATACCTCTATGCTTCAGCCTTTTATATTTTCCACAGTTGCACTCATAGTCTTTTACCGGCCCGAAAATCTTTGCGCAGAAGAGTCCGTCCCTTTCAGGCTTAAAAGTCCGGTAGTTAATTGTCTCAGGTTTTTTCACCTCACCGCTTGACCAGCTTCTTATGGTTTCAGGAGAAGCGATCGAAACCTTTAAAGCATCAAAATCATCAACGTTTCTTGATCGGGTCTGGTGTATTGAAAAAAATCCATTCATACTTTTCACCCTTCAAAAGGATACAATTAGTATTAAAAATTAATTATCATTCTCTGTTTCGAGAAATTCGACATCAAGGCACAGGCTCTGAAGCTCTTTAACAAGCACATTAAACGACTCAGGAATTGACGGGGCAATATCTATTTCGCCTTTCACAATATTTTCATAGAGTTTTGTCCTGCCGTAAACATCATCTGATTTAAGCGTTAAAAGCTCCTGCAGAGTATGAGCAGCACCGTATGCCTCAAGCGCCCAAACCTCCATCTCACCAAGCCGCTGGCCGCCAAACTGGGCCTTTCCGCCGAGAGGCTGTTGAGTCACGAGTGAATAGGTACCGATTGAGCGGGCATGGATTTTGTCATCAACAAGATGGTGCAGCTTAAGCATGTATATAATACCTACAGTGACCTGCTTATCAAAAGCCTCACCGGTTCTTCCGTCAAAGAGTGTTGTTTGACCGGTCTCGGGCAGATCTCCGTCTTTAAGGCACTCTACAATCTCTTCCTCTTTTGCACCATCAAATACCGGGGTTGCCATATGGACTCCCTTGCTGAGCTTTTTAGCAAGTGCAAAAGTTGTCTTATCATCAAGATCATTAATAATTCGGTCTGCTTCCGGATCAGAATAAGTCTTCATAAAACAGTCCCTCAGTTTTTGAGCAGACTGATTAGACTCAAGCATTCTATTGATCTTCTGTCCTATTCCCCTTGCCGCCCATCCAAGATGTGTCTCAAGAATCTGACCCACATTCATTCGGGAGGGAACACCCAGCGGGTTTAATACGATATCAACAGGTGTACCGTCTTCAAGATACGGCAAATCTTCTTCTGGAAGAATACGGGAAAGAACACCCTTATTACCATGCCTACCCGCCATTTTATCCCCCACTGAAAGCCTCCGCTTAACAGCAAGATAAACCTTAACCATCTTTATAACACCGGGAGGAAGTTCATCACCCCGTTTTAGTTTTTCCACTTTTTCTTCAAAAGCTTCTTTTGACTGGCCGATCAGTTCTGACAGGCTGTCTCTAAGCTTAACTATTTTTTCCGGGACATCTTTTCCACCGGCGACACTGACATTTACCCATTTGAAAAGCGGCAGGCTATCAATGTCCTGTTCTGTGAACACATGGTTTTTTTCAAAAAGCAATTTGTCTTTTTTCTCATCGACAAACTTCTTACCGCAGGTTTTACCCACCAGAATTTTTTTGAGCCGCAGATTAACACTTTCCTGCAGAATCCTTATCTCATCTTCCTGATCTTTAAGTATCCTGGCACGCTCCTCATCTTCAATAAATCTGGAGCGGTTATCCTTATCCGCACCTTTGCGGGCAAAGATATTCACACCGATTACAGTTCCTTCATTTCCCGGAGAAACGCGCAAGGAGGTATCCTGAACATCCCTTGCTTTTTCACCGAAAATTGCTCTTAAAAGTTTTTCCTCCGGTGATAACTGGGTCTCACCTTTCGGGGTGATTTTGCCGACCAGGATATCACCGGCTTTAACCTCAGCACCTATCCTGATAATACCGCTATCATCAATATCCCTTAACATTTCCTCGCCCACATTGGGAATATCTCTGGTAATTTCTTCTTTACCCAGTTTGGTATCACGGGCAAGAACTTCAAATTCTTCTATATGTACTGACGTAAACACGTCATCTTTAATCACACGCTCACTTATAAGGATTGAATCCTCAAAGTTATAGCCGCCCCAAGGCATGAAAGCAACAATGACATTTCTTCCCAGCGCAAGCTCACCCATCTCAGTTGCCGGTCCATCAGCAATCAAATCACCGGCTTCAACAGTGTCACCCACATTCACAATGGGTTTCTGATTGATACAGGTATTCTGATTAGAGCGTCTGTATTTTGTAAGTTTGTAGATATCGATTTCCGAGCCAACTTCGGTCTGCACATCATCATGTTTGACGACGATTCTGTTTGCATCAACGCTTTCAACCGTTCCGTTGCGTTTTGCAACAACAGCAACTCCAGAGTCTCTTGCAACCGCATCTTCAACACCGGTTCCAACAAACGGCGCCTCCGTTCTCAAAAGAGGAACAGCCTGGCGCTGCATATTTGAACCCATCAGCGCTCGATTGGCATCATCATTTTCGAGAAAAGGGATCATTGATGCAGCTACACTGACCAGCTGCTTTGGAGAAACATCCATACGCTCGATTTCAGAAGGAGCAACCATCTCAAATTCGCCCTTCCTTCGGGCAGCGATAATGTCTTTCTGGAAAAAACCATTTTTATCAACCGGTGCATTCGCCTGAGCAATCGTAAATTTCTCTTCTTCAAGTGCGGTTAAGTAATCAATTTTATTGGAAACCTTCCCGTTTGCAACCCTGCGGTACGGCGTCTCGATAAAACCGTATTCATTAACTTTGGAATAGGTGGAAAGTGATGCGATAAGACCGATATTCGGTCCTTCAGGTGTCTCGATGGGACAGATCCGGCCGTAATGCGTCGGATGTACGTCACGCACTTCAAAACCTGCGCGCTCCCGGGTAAGACCGCCGGGTCCCAACGCACTGAGTCTTCTCTTATGTGTAATCTCTGAAAGCGGATTTGTCTGATCCATAAACTGCGAAAGCTGACTGGATCCGAAGAATTCTTTTACAACAGCAGAAACCATTTTGGAATTAATAAGATCATTCGGCATTAAAGTCTCAATCTCCTGCAGACTCATGCGCTCCTTGATCGCTCTTTCCATTCTTACAAGACCTATCCTGTAATGGTTCTCCACAAGTTCGCCTACAGTTCTGACTCTTCTATTGCCAAGATGATCAATGTCATCCACAGTACCACGTCCATTCTTGATCTCCATCAGCTGTCTTACCGTACCGACAATATCATCTTTCTGGAGCACATGATTCTCAAGCTCTGTTTCAAGATTAAGAGAAAGATTTATTTTAAGACGCCCGACCGTAGAAAGATTATAGTACTCTTCATCAAAAAACAGTTTCTTAAAGAACAGATTTGCACTTTCCTGGTTCGGAGGATCGTTTGGACGCAGACGTCTGTATATTTCTACAACCGCCTCATCAGCGGACTGCACCTTATCAACAGCAAAAGTATCTCTCATTGACGAATCAACATTAAGACCGTCAATATAGAGTATCTTTATTTTTGAGATTTTTTTTTCAACAAGACCCGCTATGGTTTCCGCTGTTAACAGATCATTACACTTTAGAAAGACCTCACCGGTTACAGGATCGAGAACATCTTCAGCCACGGCCTTGCCTTCGAGCATTTCGTCGACCATGGGAATTGTCTTGATATTTGCAGCACGGATCTTTTTAGAAAGACCTTTGCTTATTCTCTTGCCTTTTTTAACAATCACATTTTTCTTTTTGTCGACAATGTCCTTACAGGCTATAACGTCAGAAAAATAAGGCGAGTTAATGGTACATTCGATTTTGCCGTCTTTTAAAGTTACTTCTTCTAAAGTATAAAAATATTGTAAAAGCTCGGGACCGGAATATCCCAATGCTTTTAAAAGTACGGTAACAGGAAATTTACGTCTGCGGTCTATCCTGACATAGATTATATCTTTAGTATCAATTTCAAGATCGATCCAGGACCCCCTGTTTGGAATGATCCGGGCAGAATAAAGGTATTTCCCACTTGAAAGTGTCTTTCCCTTGTCATGGTCAAAAAACACACCCGGCGAACGATGAAGCTGACTTACAACAACTCTCTCTGTACCGTTAATGATAAACGTTCCCACATCTGTCATCAGAGGGATCTCACCAAAATATACTTCCTGTTCTTTGATGTCCCTTATGTTTTTAACACCTGTTTCAGCATTAACATCCCAGACTACAAGACGAACCAGTACCTTAAGAGGTGAGGCATAGGTCAGTTCCTTCTGCCTGCACTCCTCCAGACTGTATTTTGGCTCGCCCAGATTATAACTTACAAACTCAATCGAGGATGTATTGTTATAATTGTGAATCGGAAAGACACTCTTGAAAACTCCCTGCAAACCGCACTCGTTTCTGTCGTCCGGCAATATCTTCTGCTGCAGGAAATTTTCATAAGACTTCTGCTGGATCTCAATCAGGTTGGGCACCTTCATTATGTCATCAATTTTCTTGAAGTTTTTGCGAAAACGCAGTTTATGCGCACATTGCATACCCATTTATCACCCCATTATTGGTTTTTGTTAGCCAATAAAAGCTAAATATGGTTTCCAGCTTTTATTATCAGTATTGTCGCAATCAGCTTATTTGATCTCGCCGGTAGCGCCTGCTTCTTCAAGCTGTTTAAGGACATCTTCCGCTTCATTTTTGGGAAGACCCTCTTTTACAGGCTTAGGCAATGAATCAACAAAATCCTTTGCTTCTTTAAGACCCAGTCCTGTAATCGTACGTACAATCTTGATAACATTGATTCTTTTTTCACCCGCAGATTGAAGAACCACATCAAACTCAGTCTTCTCTTCTGCAGCTGCAGCATCACCGCCACCAGCAGCCGCGGCAACAGGAGCAGCCATAGCAGCAGCTGAAACTCCAAATTTTTCTTCCAGGTCCTTAATCAGGTTTGAAAGATCCAGAACAGACATATTTTCTATAAACTGAACTACATCCTCTTTTGTTATCTCTGCCATTTTAAGCCTCCTAATACTCTTTATAAGTTAAGATTAAACCTTTATTTTTATCTATTGCTATTCTTTTTGATCAGCAACTGCAGTTAAAACTCTTAAAAATTTTCTCGGAATATCTGACAGCACGGATACAAGACCTGTCATTGGAGATGCAAGGACTCCAAGCATCTGTGACAGCATCACCTCTCTGCTGGGAAGATCACCAAGCTGATTTATTTCATCCACACCCAGAACAGAATTTTCAAGCACACCTGCTTTTAATTTGAAGGTCGTTTCTGGATTTGCTTTTTTCTCTTCCTTGTTGAACTTTGTCAGGACTTTAGCCAGAAGAGCCGGATCGCCTTCAATAAAAGCGACTGCTGTCTGTCCCACAAAAGAATCATGGAGCGCTTCATATTCTGTATCTTTAGTAGCAATCTTAAGCAGGGTATTTTTAGCCACTTTTATTTCTGATCCTGCTTCCATGACCTGCCGCCTGAGTCCAGTGATTTTCTCAACATTTAAGCCCTTGTAGTCAATCACAATGGCCCCGGTTGATTCAGAAAATCTCTTTGTCAGGGTCGCTACTGCCTGCTCTCTTTCTAATCTGCTCACCTCGTCACCCTTATTAAATAATTATTATTTATCCGATGCTTTTACCACACATGCTTCTTTATGATTATGACTCCGGTAAAGAAGCACACTGTAAAATATTTTTAGCTGCTTTTTACTGAAGCAACATCGATCTTAATACCAGGCCCCATGGTTGAGGAAAGCACAATATTCTTGAAATACTGTCCCTTACTGGAAACCGGTTTCAACTTGTTTACGGTTTCTAAAAGAGCAAGGATATTTTCACAGAGTTTGTCCTTATCAAAAGAGACTTTACCGACCGGCACATGAAGGATACCGCCTTTTTCTGTCCTGAATTCGACTTTTCCCTTTTTTAAATCGCCGATGGTCTCTTTCAGATCAAAGGTTACGGTTCCTACTTTCGGATTCGGCATCAGGCCCCTGGGACCCAAGACTCTTGCAATTTTACCCACAACTCCCATCATATCAGGAGTCGCAACGGCTTTATCAAAGTCCAGCCAGCCGTCTTTGATCTTGTCAACCATATCATCCGCACCCACATAGTCGGCGCCGGCATCTCTGGCTTCCTGTTCCTTTTCACCCTTTGCAAAGACGATTACTTTTACTTCTTTTCCCGTTCCATGAGGAAGCAGCACAGTTCCTCTGACCATCTGATCAGCTTTTCTGGGATCAACGCCCAGCCTGATGGCAACATCAGCTGTCTCGTCAAACTTTGCTGTGCCTGTCTCTTTTAAAAGCGCTGCGGCTTCTGCCAGAGAATAATTTTTTTCTCTTTCAATCTTTTTTGCGGCTTCTGTATATTTTTTGCCTCGTTTTGCCATTTTTTCACCCTGTGGTTTTTATTCTGTAAGTCTTTTATTATTATATTACTTCAATACCCATGCTGCGTGCCGTACCTTCGATTATCCTGGCAGCCATTTCCATATCATTTGCATTCAGGTCAGGCATCTTTGTCTGAACGATCTCCTGGATCTGATCTGCGGTAACTTTTCCAACCTTGGTTTTATTCGGTTCACCTGAACCTTTAACAATACCTGCAGCCTTCTTTAAAAGAACAGCAGCAGGAGGAGTCTTGGTTATAAATGAAAAAGACCTGTCAGCATAAACGGTTATAACCACCGGAATGATCAGACCGTCTTTGTCCTGAGTCTTAGCGTTAAAAACTTTGCAAAACTCCATTATATTTACACCATGCTGTCCAAGTGCCGGTCCCACAGGCGGCGAAGGATTCGCCTTACCAGCCGGGATCTGCAGTTTGATCTGGGTCATTATCTTTTTTGCCATTTGACTTCCTCTTCTTTTTCTGCGTTAAATTAAATCAGTTAGCTTTTTTCACCTGTGAATATTCGATCTCAATAGGTGTCTGTCTTCCAAAAATACTCACCAGCACCTTAAGCCGGGTCTTTTCAGGTTTAACTTCTTCCACAACACCGTTAAAATTGGAAAACGGGCCGTCCATGATGATGACCTCATCACCCTTTTCATAGTTGGTTTTAAAGGCCGGCCGGAGTGTTCCCTCTTCTATCTTGGAACGCAGCTCAATAATACCATCATCCGGTATTGCGATCGCCTGAGTCTTACTGCCGATAAAACCGGTGACTTTAGGGGTTTCCTTAACAAAATGCCAGGTTTCATTGGTCATCTTCATCTGTATAAGAATATAACCCGGAAAAAACTTGCGTGATGTCTTTTTGGTCTGTTTCTTCCCCTTGGCCCCTCTTATAATCTCTTCCACATCTTCGGTCGGAATAAGCACTTCACCAAAGTAATCCTCCATACTGTAAGCACTTATTCTCTCCTCAAGGAGCTCTTTTACTTTATTTTCATATCCTGAATAAGTATGTACGACATACCATTTCATTTCCATAAGAGACCTCAACTCAATATAAGTTTAACTGCTCGAGAGAGTATGGCATCAACAACACCGAGATAAAAAGAAACAATCAAAACGAGGACAACCACAACTGCGGTTGAAGCAACTGTTTCTTTTCTTAAAGGCCATGCGATCTTTTTAGCCTCTGCCTTAACCTCACCATAAAAGCGGACTGTACTGTCTATAATATTTTTAAGGTTCACTGGCATTATCCCTTTATTGTTTTAAAAAACTTATAGTTTTTGGCAGGCCAGGAGGGACTCGAACCCCCAACACCCGGATTTGGAATCCGGTGCTCTAGCCATTAGAGCTACTGGCCTATTTTTGTTTTTCCAAGAAACAACTTACTGAAGTCCTTAGGGAAGGAGCAACAAACCCCGCATAAAAAGACTATTTTGTTTCCTTATGCAGGGTATGGGTAAAACAGAACCTACAATATTTATTAAACTCAAGCTTACCAGTAGTTGTTTTTTTATTTTTTGTCGTTGTATAGTTCCTGCGTTTACATTTTGTGCACGCTAAAGTTACGATGTTTCTCATATGTAAAATCCGAAAAAAAGATTATAAAGATAATGTCTTAATTACTCGATAATATCACTGACAACGCCAGCGCCAACTGTTCTGCCGCCTTCTCTTATTGCAAACCGAAGCTCTTTTTCCATTGCGATCGGAGCGATAAGCTCACCTTCCATACTTATATTGTCACCAGGCATCACCATCTCTACGCCTTCGGGAAGACTTACGATTCCGGTCACATCTGTTGTTCTAAAATAAAACTGCGGTCTGTATCCATTAAAAAACGGGGTGTGTCTTCCGCCTTCTTCTTTGGTAAGGATATATACTTCCGCCTTAAACTTTGTATGCGGGGTGATCGAGCCCGGTTTTGCCAGGACCTGGCCTCTTTCAACTTCATCTCGTTTGATACCTCTAAGAAGCAGGCCCACATTATCTCCGGCCTCTCCCTGATCCAGAAGCTTCCTGAACATCTCAACACCAGTACAGGTTGTTTTTACTGTCTCTTTGATACCCACAATCTCTACTTCTTCACCGACCTTTACGATCCCTCTTTGGATTCTTCCGGTAACAACCGTTCCTCTTCCGGAAATACTGAAAACATCCTCAACCGGCATCAGGAAAGGCTTGTCCACATCTCTTTTCGGTTCGGGAATAAAATCATCTACTGCAGCCAAAAGGTCCTGGATACATTTGTAACATTCTTCAGTGGTATCGTCTCCGCCTTCCATTGCCTTTAAAGCACTTCCGGCGATGATCGGGATATTATCTCCGTCAAAATCATACTGGCTTAACAGTTCACGGATCTCAAGTTCAACAAGCTCGATGAGTTCGGGATCATCTACCATATCTGCTTTATTTAAAAATACCACGATCTGAGGCACACGTACCTGACGGGCAAGCAGGATATGCTCACGGGTCTGAGGCATGGGTCCGTCTGCTGCACTTACCACCAGGATCGCGCCGTCCATCTGGGCTGCTCCGGTGATCATGTTCTTGATATAGTCAGCATGACCCGGACAGTCAATATGTGCATAATGTCTCTTGTCTGTCTCATACTCAACATGGGATATCGCAATTGTCAGTCCGCGTTCTTTTTCTTCAGGAGCTTTATCAATCTGATCAAAATCCATCTTTTCCGCTTTTCCCTGCAAAGCCTGATGTCTGGTGATCGCTGAGGTAAGGGTTGTCTTACCGTGATCAACGTGACCTACTGTTCCTATATTTACATGTGGTTTTGTTCTCTCAAACTTTTTTTTCGCCATCTCTTCCTCCTGATCTTCAAAGATAAAAAGATTAAGTATTATTGATGTTGTAATATTAAAAACTATTTATTTTTACGGTCGTTAAATAAATCCCTTAAGCCCACGACCGGGATCGAACCGGTGAACCTCATCCTTACCAAGGATGCGCTCTACCAACTGAGCTACGTGGGCAACAACTAATACCGGCCCGTGTCTATCTCTAAGCGGGAGACGGGATTCGAACCCGCGACCCTCAGCTTGGAAGGCTGACGCTCTAGCCAGCTGAGCTACTCCCGCAAGGATATTCTACTAAACCTGTTTATCTATGGTGAGGGGAGGATTCGAACCTCCGAAGGCGATGCCAGCAGATTTACAGTCTGCCCCCTTTGGCCACTCGGGTACCTCACCGTATTAATATATTATATGGAGCTGGCGATGGGATTTGAACCCGCAACCTGCTGATTACAAATCAGCTGCTCTGCCGTTGAGCTACGCCAGCTTAATATATTAGTATAGTAATTTTATATTTCTATATCAACACCAGTTATCTTGATTTAAACGCGATAACTGGTTTTTTTCTTCGATTATCTCTCAATATCTTCATTTTAAGCAGTATTTACTTTTGTTACACTTAGCCTAAGGCCTGTGCAATCAACAGCTATTCACAATCCGGCTTAAAATAAACATTAATTTAAAGAATTAGTTTTACATAAAATTATAGAATTTTCTATTTATTCTATAATTTTTGATGTGTTTTATTTGAAGTATTTGACCCGTAATCAGCGTTTTAAACAAGCAAGATACAGGAAAACTAAAATAGAAAATTATATAACCTTATGTTTTTCTTGTCAATCTTTTTTATAATGATTTATTTGTTTGTTGCAAAAAATATCTAAAAAAAGAGCCGTAATTTTAATTTACGGCCCCTTTTTTTTTGATAAAAATAAAATATTTAAAAAAAATGGGTAAAAAAATCAGAACTACCGTCAGTAAATGTTGCAAGATAAAGAGGTGCGGGCATATCCGGGCAGTCACAAGGGTCGATAATATGCGGAATATCTGTATACAAGAAGACCATGGAATAGGTTCCGGCAGTTGCAGAAACAGGTATATTTAAAAATACTGCCAAAAACAGGTATATTTTATATCTTTTCACTACTTCAACTCCCTCATCCATTGATTTTTCATGAGGTTCTTTCTCCAAATAATTAGCAATAATTATTCTAAGCTTTTAAAAATACGGGTATGTTTTTTATAATATCTATGGAAACAGAAGATAAGGTTATTTAAAAACTTTTTCATGCATGATTTTTCATGGAGATAACAACTCTATGGTATGAACCAGAGCTTCGGCCTCAGGTAGGATGTTTTTATCAAGCAGTGCCATCTGGGCACCTTTTTTCGAGCTGTTTCCGACAAAACTTACCTTATTTTCAAAGGAAAGCGGCAATAATCCAATTCCTTTAAAAGTAACCGTGTCAATATTATGACCAAAAGCGCCGCCGATAAGTATTTCCGGTATTTCCTCAATATGAATCCCGGTGTACTTTTCAAAGGAAAAGATCGTATCCAATACTTTTAAAGCAGCCGAAAAAAGAGTTTTAAGATCCTTTTCAGTAATAAAGATATCGGTTTTAAAAGAACCCTCATCACTGTACAAAAGAAAGGCTTTGCTGCCGTTTTTATCAACCACTCTTTTTAAAAGCTCCGGTTTTTTACCTGACCCGCCGTAAAAATTACCGCGGCCATCTATAATACCTTCCTTTTTTAAAAAAACTGCAAGCTCCATAAAACCGCTTCCACAGATACCCCGGGGAAGGCTTTCCCCAATCACAGACAATATTAGATCCCCTTCTGTTTTAACCCGGTCAATCGCACCTGTTTCAGGTCTCATCCCGAAATCCATAGAAACACATTCAAATATATCGGTGTCATAAACCGCTGTAGCCATAATTTTACCCTGATGACACAGGATAAGCTTTGTATCCGAACCCATATCAATAAAAAGAACGGTCTGTTCAGATCTATGAATTTTTGTTGCCAGAATACCGGATACGATATCAGCACCGGCATAGGATGAGATCACAGGAAAGGGATAGACCCTTGCTCTGCTTGAAGACCTTATTTCCAGCTGTTCTGCCTCAAAAAATAGAGTACCCTCATTTTTTTCCATAAGGCCCGGAACTCCGGAAACCAGAATATGGAGCATGCCGGTTGATCCGGCAACTACGATCTCATAAACATTATGAGGATCTATATCACAGGCCCTGCACAGTTCCGTGATCAGGATATCAATGCGAAGCAGGATCTCTTCATTCAGTATTTCAAGATTCATCTGATCTTCTAAAATCATATCTATCCGGGTTTTAAGATCAGCGCCCAAAATTATCTGGGGATTGGTATCGGTAACAACGGCCATCTTCTTTCCCGACCCGAGATTTATAAGAGATGCCGCGATTGTATTTGTTCCAAGATCAACGGCGACAGCATACAGTTTATCTCTTGTATCCCCTTCCTCCAGGTACAAAAGCTCATCTCCAATAAAAACGGCGGTACAGGATAAAACATCGCTTTCCAAAAAAGGTGTGAATCTCCGGCGAATATCATCGGCGAACACCTGTTTACCGGCGCCGTCTCCACCTGACTTTATAAGATCAGCTATGATCCTGTCCGGAAGGTCTTCACTTTTAACCTCCGGATAAAAGACCTTGTATACCCGGGGATTTAAAGGCATATCCTCTGTTAGGATTTCATCTACAAGGTCGATTGAAAAAGGCATCTTGTAGATTATCTCTGCGCTTGTATCCTGAATAATCCTTGCCTGACAGGCAAGCCTTACCCCCCGTTCGAACTCTTCATCAGACAAGCAGCCCTTTTCCGTGGGCGTAATGGGCCCCATTTGCTGAAAAGCCCTAATCTTACATTTTTGACATATCCCCTCTGCACCGCAGGAAAATTTAAGTTCTATATTTTCCGGGTTGTCTTCAAGGATCGTCTCAAATATTGATTTGCGGTCTTCAACCTGTATTGTCTTGTTTTCGGGAAGAAACGTCACCTTATGATATTTTTTGTCTGCCAAATCACACCACCTGAAAAAATAATTATCACGCCTAAAAAGCATTTAGGCAGGTCTCGCCAAAGAGGACCGTGGAAAAATGAGCCCCATTTTGACCTTACCCGTCAAAAGATCACCTTATTTAAGATATTTATGTTCTTCACTCGACCCCTTGAATCCAGGAACCCTTGAACCCTTTTTAACAGAAATCTCAAGGGCTGAAAGCCGTGATTTAAGCTATATAATATCATTACTGTCCAAAATAATTTAAAATAGCCGTTTTGGACAAGCTAAGTGTCTGATTTTACTTTACAGACTATCATTATTGAAAACAGGTTGTCATTATGTTTCATATGCTGTCCAAGATAAAATGACAGTTGCAAAGACCCAAATACATCCAGAAAATGGATCAAAAGCCCTAAAAATGGGCCATTGAGATGCGTTTGTTTGTGCTTATGCTTTAAAATCAGAACCTAATGAGAAATATGCTGTCCAAATTAAAACCTGTTTTGGACAAGAGTGATATAATATACAAACTTAATTATTCCTTATTTAGAAGCCATACCGCCTGAAATAATTAATTTGAAGGCCTCTTCCGGAGTAAGGTCAAGCTCTATCACTTCGTCTTCCGGAACCATCAGGAGAAAACCTGAGGTGGGGTTCGGGGTCGTCGGAACAAAAACATTAAGCAGCTTTTTACCGGTTTTTTCCTGAATGTTTTCATGAGAAACGCCGGTAACAAAAACCATGGTATAGATCCCTTTACGGGGATACTCTATAAGTACAACTCTTCTGAAATTTTTTTCTTTCTGAGAAAAAAGAGCCTCTGCGATCTGCTTAATGGAAAGATATATTTCCTTTACCAGAGGAACACGGGATATAATCCTCTCCCCAAAAGAAAGTAGTCTTTTCCCTAAAAAATTGGTCGTTATCACACCGACCAGAAAGATTACAAAAAAAGTAACGATAATTCCGAAACCCGGAACATAAAAAGGCAGAAAAGATGACGGATAAAGCCGGTCCGTAAATCTTATGATCGCCCAGAGAATATATACGGTAAAAGATACCGGCACAACGACAATCAGACCGCTGATAAAATATTTCTTGATCTTCTTTTTCACAACAGCCCTGCCCTTTATCCGGTAGAAAGAACGATATTATCAATGAGTCTTGCATTGTTAAAACATACTGCCAGCGCCATAACAGAATCATTTTCTATAACAGAGCAATCTTCAATATTCACCACATCACATATTTTAATGTAATCTATCTTTCCGCTTCTGCCCGAAGATATTTTTTCCCGGACAAAATCGATCAATACGGCTGCATTTCTTTCGCCCGCCTCGAACATCTTTTTCACTTCAAAAAGAGACTGTGAAAGACCAAGCGCTTCCTTCCTTTCATCGGGAGTAAGATACTTATTTCTCGAACTCATCGCAAGACCGTCTTTTTCCCTAACAATAGGCATACCGATCACCTCAAGATCCATATTAAGGTCAAACACCATCCGGTTTATTACAACCAGCTGCTGAAAATCTTTCTCCCCGAAAATAGCCAGATGAGGTTTAACCGCGTTAAAAAGTTTGGCCACAACCGTTGTCACACCGTTAAAATGGGTGGGTCTTGTGATACCGCACAGATTTTTTGTGACCTTTTCCACCAAAACAGAGGTCTGATAACCTTCAGGATACATTTCACTAACCACGGGGGCATAGATACAATCACCTCCTGAAGATGCGACTCTCTCCTGATCCCGCTCAAAATTACGCGGATAATCCTCATAATCCTCCCCCGGACCAAACTGAATAGGATTAACAAATATGCTGACCACAAGGATATCCGCTCTTTCTTTTCCAGCGCGCATCAGACTCAGGTGCCCCTCATGGAGAAACCCCATTGTGGGAACAAAGGATATTTTCTTACCCCCGTTTCTTAACGACTCGGAATATGCCTGCATCTCTTTTACGGTACGTATAATTTTCATCCGGACTCTCAACTGAAACTAAATTCATCTTTTGGGAATTTTTTCTTCTTCACCTCATTCACATATTCTGAAACCGCGCCCTTAATGATCGGCTCAAGCTGCACATACTGTTTTACAAATTTTGGCCGGAATTTACCGGACAGCCCCAGAAGATCATTAATGACCAGTACCTGACCATCACAGTCAATTCCAGCGCCGATTCCAATTGTTGGGATTTTAAGCTTTTCAGTAATTTTTTGGGCCAGTTTCGATGGAATGGCTTCCAGTACAACAGCAAAAGCCCCCCCGCGTTCAACAGCCAGGGCATCCGCCATCAGTTTTTCCTGCGCCTGGTTTTCTTTTCCCTGCACTTTATAGCCGCCCATCCGGTGAACAGACTGGGGAGTAAGGCCGATATGTCCCATTACAGGAATATCAATATCAGAAATCGCTCTAATCGCCGCCTCAATATTTTCCCCGCCTTCCACCTTTACCGCTTCTGCACCGCCCTCTTTGATGAGTCTACCGGCATTTTCTCTGGCTTCGGGAATAGACACCTGGTAGGACATAAAGGGCATATCCGCAACCACAAGGGCATGTTTTCTACCTTTGACCACAGCCTGGGTATGATACACCATATGATCCATTGTAACCGGCAGGGTATTTTCAAGTCCCATCATAACATTACCCACAGAATCACCCACCAGTAAAATATCCACACCGCAGGAATCCAGTATATTTGAAGTACGAAAATCATAAGCCGTTAACATACTTATTTTATTGTCATCATCCTTCATCTTTTTCAAATCAAGTATTGTGACTTTCTTCATTTTTTATCCCCTTGAAATTGTTTCTAAAATAAAAAAGACTCCTCTGTGATTTATAACAGAAGAGTATTATTTTACAACTAACTTAGCAACAAAACCAGCTATTTTATTAAACAACCTGTTTTAAAAACCGCTTAATGAACCGTATCTTCAGGCTCCAGCCGATCAAATATCTCATCCAGTTCATCTAACATTTTTGAAGCCAGTTTCCTGCTGACAAAAATAGGTGCGTTGCATCTTATGGCAATAGCAATGGCATCACTGGGTCTTGAATCAACTAATATTTCTCTTTCATCTGTAATAAGCCCGATCGCAGCATAAAAGGTATTATCTTTAAGGTCTGTTATGATAATACGCCCGATAACAGCATCAAGGTCATTTAGTATGTTTTTGATGAGATCATGGGTCATGGGGCGGGGTGCCCAGGTATCTTCCAGGGCAAGTGCTATTGCGTTTCCCTCAAAATAGCCTACCCAGATAGATAGCACAAGATCAGAGTTTTTGTCCTTAAGAACAATCTTGTACTGACCGGTGGTAAAATCAGGTTTTGATTCCCTGACTTTAACCTCAATTAAATCATCCACATTTCAAGTCCTAATAGATCCTAACCGAATGCCCGTTATCATTAACATTAGTTACGAGATACTTAACAACGTCTGGATCAAACTGTGTTCCTGAACCGGTTTTTATTTCCTGCATGGTATCTTCAAAGCTAAAAGCTTTTCTGAAAGAAAGATCAGAGCGTAAAAAGTCATAGGCCTCAACAACTGATATTATTCTGGAGTAAAGCTCAATCTCAAATCCTCCGATTCTATCAGGATAACCTTTCCCGTCAAACCGCTCATGATGATGCCGGATAGTTGACGCAACCGGTCTGAGCTGTTCAATTCCGCCAACAATCTTTTCACCTATCTCAGGATGCTGTTTTATCAGAAAAAACTCCTGGTCTGTCAGCTGCCCCGGTTTTCCAAGAATTGATTCACTTATACCGATTTTTCCCACATCATGAAGAAGTGATGCCAGCTTAAGTTCTTTCAGCTCATTTTCTGAAAGTCCCATGCTTTCACCGATAGAGGAGGATATAGAATCAACTCTCGCAGAATGACCGGCAGATATAACGTCTCTCATATCAAGGGCTTTAATAAAAGCCTCTATGGTAGGAATAAAAGCCCTGACTATTGTCTCATAAGAATTAAGCATGTCTGTCCGCGTAATTGTAGACTGCTGTTTTTCTTCCTCTGCAACGAAACCCAGCCCCTCAAGATCGACGCGTCTGATACGGTGATGTCCGCCCGGAGTTTTAATGGCTTTAAGCTTGCCTGCATATATATAATTTTTAATTGTCTGGGTAGTCACCTTAAGTAGCGAGGCAGCCTCTCTTGTATTGAGAATCTCCCTTGACATTAAATCTGCTTTTTTGTGGGTCATACTACCTCCAGGGTAAAATACTATTAGATTTCTAAAAATCTAAAAAAAATTAAAATTTATAGTTCATAGACTGCTTGTAGAAAATTTAAAAGCTTTTGTCAACTTATTTTAGTTCATCACTTTTTGCATTTTTAAACAGCAATTTTTATGTATTTTTTAAGAAAAACGGACTTTTTTTAACCATTTATTATATACAGAAATACAGAATTATCAGGCCGAAAAAACATAACATATATTGCTATATGTTAAATTATGGATTATCATAATTAAAATAAACTTACTCTTAAATAATATATAGTACAAAAGCGAAAAAATCACAAACTTAAATACATGCTAATCACGTAAAAAATCAAAAAAAACCAACTTTATGAAAAGTTTCGCAACATGTCCATCAGATATGCTGCAGACAAACAGACCTTATGAAATGGAACCGGTTGATACGCTTTCTAACCATCCCGATATTTTTACAAAACCAACAGACCCCGTAACTAAAGCAAAAGGACGAAAATGAACATCTACCTGGTTATTATCCTGATAATTTTAATAGGAGAATATTTTTTCAATCTGACAGTTGAGATATTAAACCTGAAGCACCTGAAAACCACCCTGCCAAATGAATTTAACGGTCTTTATGACTCGGACAAATATAAAAAATCGCAGGAATATCTCAAAGAGACCACCAGATTTGGACTTTTCACTGACACTTTAATGACTTTTTTAACCATTACATTCATCCTCGCAGGCGGATTCAACATTATTGACAGGATCTCCCGTGATTTCGGGTTCGGAGAAATCATTACCGGTCTGATATTTGTAGCAATGATCATGCTTTTTATGCAGATAATCAATCTGCCCCTTTCAGCATACAGCACCTTCACCATCGAAGAAAAATACGACTTTAATAAAACTACGGTAAAAACCTTTATTCTGGACATCCTGAAAGGCTGGCTTCTTGCTGCTGTTTTAGGCGGAATACTTTTTTCTGTCATCCTGTGGTTTTTCGGTAAAACAGGAGAATTTGCCTGGCTTTACTGCTGGACCGCAGTCACTGTTTTTCAAATATTTGTTATGTTTATCGCACCGGTTGTAATCATGCCGCTATTCAACAAATTTACCCCCATAGAAGAATGCGAATTAAAAACAACGCTTGATGATTATGCTGATAAAGAAAACTTTAAGATGAAAGGTGTTTTCACCATGGACGGATCCAAACGATCCACAAAATCAAATGCCTTTTTTACCGGTTTTGGAAAATTCAGGAGAATTGTTCTTTTCGACACTTTAATTGAAAAACATTCAACAGATGAACTGGTATCGATCCTGGCCCATGAAATAGGTCATTATAAGAAAAAACATATCCTGACACATCTGCTGACCTCAATCACAACCAATGGTATTATGTTTTATATTTTGTCTTTTTTCCTGGACAACCCGGGACTTTTCGAAGCCTTTAAAATGGACAATATATCAATATATGCCGGCCTGTTATTCTTTGGCTTTTTATATACCCCCATTGAAATGATTATCTCAATTTTCAGCAGCATCATATCCCGAAAAAACGAATATCAGGCAGATGAATATTCAGTCAGGACCTATAATAAACCCGAAGCCATGATCCTGGCCCTTAAAAAGCTTAGTGTTGACAACCTTTCTAATCTGACGCCTCACCCCCTAAAGGTTTTTTTAAGCTATAGCCACCCCCCCGTGCTGGAAAGAATAAAAGCAATAAGAGAACTTGCAAAATAAGGAAATTCCTTGAAATAAGTTTACAACAGGTGATACTATAATAAATCAAACAAGTTAAGATCGCAAACAGGTCATCAGGCAGAATATAAAGCTGGAAACAGAGCGTACTGATTATCAGCGCAAAGACCCGGTACTTCGCAGATTGACAAAAGAAGAACCACCGCAGAGAAGTTTCATGTTTGATAAGTCATATAACATAAGGAAAAAAAATGGAGCGTACCTCTCAGGTAAAAAGAAAAACCACAGAAACAGAAATCAGCTTAAAACTTAATATCGACGGTTCAGGGAAATACAGCATTAATACACCGGTCCCCTTCCTGACCCATATGCTTGAACTTTTTACCAAACACGGCCTTTTTGACCTTGAGATAAACGCTTCCGGCGATACCGATATAGATTTTCACCACACAGTTGAGGATATCGGCATCTGTTTAGGTGAAGCCTTTAATAAAGCACTGGGTACAAAAGAAAAAATAAAAAGATATGGCGAAGCAAAAGTGCCGATGGATGAAGCCCTTGCCCAGATCACTCTTGATATCAGCGGACGTCCGCATCTTACCTGCAATATACCGCAGATCGAAGATAAGGTCGGCCAATTTGACACAGAGCTTGTTGCAGAATTTTTTCAGGCCTTTGTGAACAACAGCAGCATTACGCTTCACATAAACATGCTGTCAGGCAAAAATTCCCACCATATCATCGAAGCTGCCTTTAAAGCCTTTGCACGGGCCCTTGACTCAGCGACACAGCTTGACCCCAGGGTTTCAGGCGTGCCGTCAACCAAAGGGGCTCTGTAAAAGATCATGACTATCAGTATTATTGACTATGGAATGGGCAATCTGCGCAGCGTTCAAAAAGGATTCGAAAAAATAGGTGCCCGGGCAGCGGTGATCAACACACCGCAGCAGGTCGCTGATGCAGAAGCGATCGTACTTCCCGGTGTAGGCGCATTTAAAAACTGTCTGGAGAACCTTGATTCCCTCAAACTTATCAATCCGATCTTAAGAGCTATTGAATCCGGAAAACCGTTCCTCGGCATATGCCTTGGTCTGCAGATCCTTTTTACCGAAAGCGAAGAATTCGGCAGCACCCCCGGTCTTGACATAATTAAAGGAAAGGTTGTACGGTTCAAGACAGAGAACAGGGCTGCGGATACTCCCCATTTAAAAATACCGCACATGGGCTGGAACAGTATCTCCATAAAAAAAAACACCCCCTGTTTAGCCGGCATACAGAACCGGGCCTATCTGTATTTTGTCCATTCATACTATGTTAAGCCGGAAAACAATGATGTCATTGCAACCACCACAGACTATGGTATTGAATTTGTCTCAAGCATATTCAAAGATAACATCTTCGCCTGCCAGTTCCACCCTGAAAAAAGTCAGAAAGCAGGCCTTAAGATACTGAAAAATTTCACGGCAGCCGCAGGACAATAACCTGCGCCGCAGTAACATGGAGGGAAAAGAGCATCATGGTGATCATCCCTGCAATTGATCTAAAAGAAGGAAAATGCGTACGTCTATCCCAGGGAAAGATGGATGAAAGCACCACCTACTCTGATAATCCCGTAGAAATTGCGGTCAAATGGGAAGCCATGGGGGCTAAACGGCTTCATATCGTTGACCTTGACGGTGCTGTTTCCGGCATCCCGAAGAACATGGAAATAATAAAAGAGATCCGGTCCGCTGTAAAAATGAAGATCGAGCTCGGCGGGGGTATAAGAGATATTAAAACAATAGAAGCATATTTTTCCGCAGGAATAGATTTTATCATACTGGGCACTGCTGCAATAAAAGACCCTGAACTTTTAGAGGAAAGCTGCCGCAGGTTCCCGGGTAAAGTAATTATAGGAATCGATGCCAGAGACGGAATGGTTTCCGTACAGGGCTGGACTGAAGATACCCTGACAAGCGCAATTGATTTTGCAAAAAGACTCGACAGTACAAAAGTAGCCGCCATCGTCTTCACTGACATCAGCCGGGACGGAATGCTCACCGGACCGAACATTGAAAGCACCGCAGAACTTGCGGTCGCAGTTGATATCCCCATAATCGCCTCCGGCGGCATCTCAGGCATAAACGACATACACGCGCTGCTAAAAGTAGAGCACTGCGGTATCTTTGCAACCATCGTGGGCCGGGCGCTTTATACCGGAAACATAGACCTTAAAGACTGTCTTAAAACAGCCGAAAAAATATAACCATGCTCTCAAAAAGAATCATTCCGTGTCTTGATGTAAAAGACGGCAGAGTCGTTAAAGGAGTTAACTTTGTCAATTTAAAGGACGCCGGCGACCCGGTAGATAATGCCATATTTTATGATGCCGAAGGAGCAGACGAACTGGTCTTTCTTGACATAACCGCATCCCATGAAAAAAGAAAAATAATAATCGATGTTGTTGAAAAAACCGCAAGCGAAGTATTCATGCCCCTGACCGTTGGAGGAGGAATAAGAAACCTTGACGACATCAGAAACCTATTAAATGCGGGGGCAGACAAGATCTCAATAAATACTGCCGCGGTTAATGAACCGATGTTTGTAAAAAATGCTGCCGAAAAATTCGGGAGTCAGTGCATTGTGGTTGCAATTGATGCAAAAAGAAAAAAACAACCCGAAGCAGGATGGGAAGTATTCATCCACGGCGGCAGAACACCCACCGGAATCGATGCGGTCAGCTGGGCGCAAAAAATGGGGTCCCTGGGTTCAGGCGAGATCCTTCTTACAAGCATGGACAGGGACGGAACAAAAGACGGGTACGACATTGAACTGACCCGAAGCATTTCAAGGGCTGTGAACATACCGGTTATTGCATCCGGCGGAGTAGGAACAATAGAACATATCTATGAAGGCCTTGTTGACGGTGAGGCGGATGCTGCCCTGGCTGCTTCAATATTTCACTACCGTGAAAACTCAGTAAAAGAAGTAAAAGAATATCTTAGGGATCGGCAGATCCCGGTACGTTTAACAGACTAAAAGCATACTTGTTGTTGATGATAAAAGCCAGATCAGGAGTGTAATCCGCTTCAGTCTCAGGGACATAGGTTACCCTACGATGCTTGCGGCCAACGGTAAAGACGCTTTAACGCTCATCGAAAATGAAGGCCGGTCAGAAATAACAGCTGACGTTCCCATAATATTATTAACATCCGACACAAACAAAGAGGATATACTAAAAGGGGTCGACATCGGGGCGAATGACTTTGTTCTAAAACCCTTTAAATTTGCAGACCTCAATAAAAAAATAGAGAAACATCTTTGATCTTTAGACCCGACCCCTTTCCCGATAAAACAAATAAACGTTAAGTAAGCGAAGCCTTACGGACAAACTCATACAGGAGGAAAAAGCAAAAATGGACATCCTAAATAATATAAAATATGACAGCAACGGACTGGTACCTGCAGTTATGCAGGACTATGAGAACGGCGACGTCCTTATGGTTGCATACATGAACAGTGAATCTCTCAAGACCACACTTGAAACCGGAAAAGCACATTTCTGGAGTCGGTCCCGACAGAAATTCTGGATGAAGGGTGAATCATCAGGACACACCCAGGAAATAAAGGAAATCTTTATCGACTGTGACGGAGACTGCATCCTGTTTAAAGTAAAACAGAATGTTGCGGCCTGTCATACCGGTTACCGCTCCTGTTTTTACAGAAAATGGGACGGCGATAAACTCATCGAAACAGGCGAAAAGCTGTTTGATGAAAAAGATGTCTATAAAAAATAGAATTTACCGGCAACAGACAAAAATGGGTAAAGAATCAATATATCTTCCGCTGATCGGTATAACAATGGGCGATCCTGCGGGAATCGGCCCAGAGATCATCATCAAAGCCTTTTCCGATAGCCGCATCTTTGACCTCTGCCGCCCAATTGTTTTCGGAGACGAGAAAATCCTTAACCGCGAACTAAAACATGCGAAAACCCCATTTACGCTTTTGCCCCTTGACTCAATAAAAGAAGCCTCTTTTAGACCCGGAACAATAGCCATAAACCCGGTATCCTCCCTTGATCCGGACCGGACCGTTTACGGAAAGCCGGATAAAAAAACCGGGGCCGCCATGGCAGACTATATCAAAGCAGCTGTCAGCTCTGCCCTTGCAGGTGAAATAAATGCCGTTGTCACCGCACCCATTAACAAGAAGTCCCTTCAGGACGCGGGATGTGTTTTTCCCGGACACACTGAGATGCTGGCACACCTGACCCAGACAAAAGAGGTCGTGATGATGCTTGCGGGCAGCACCTTAAGGGTTGTTCTGGTGACGATCCATTGTGCCCTGAAAGATGTCGCACCGGGCCTGGATCCGGACAGGATACTGCATACAATAGCCGTAACAAACAGCAATCTTAAAAAATATTTCTCAATTGAAAAACCCCGTATTGCAGTTGCATCACTGAACCCTCATGCCGGAGAAAACGGACTTTTCGGAAAAGAAGAAACAGAAATTATTGTCCCGGCGATCAACAAAGCAAAAGAAAAGGGTATTAACGCCACCGGACCCTTTCCGTCCGACACACTCTTTTACCGTGCATCAAAAGGCGCTTTTGACGCGGTCGTCTGCATGTATCATGACCAGGGACTGATTCCCTTAAAACTTTTACATTTTGAAGACGGCGTAAACATCACTCTGGGACTTCCCATCATCAGAACATCCGTTGATCATGGAACCGCTTACGATATTGCCGGAAAGGGTATAGCCGACCCGACAAGTCTTATAAGCGCCGTTAAAACCGCATCAGAAATGGTATTAAGCCGTAACCGGCCGGACAAATAGATTTAATTTCTTATTATGAGTGAACCTGACAAAATCCGTATAAAAGGCGCGCGTGTCCACAACCTGAAAAACATCAGTGTTGAGATACCAAAGAACAAACTGGTCGTCATCACCGGCAAAAGCGGTTCTGGAAAATCATCCCTTGCTTTTGACACCGTGTACGCAGAAGGACAGAGACGCTATGTTGAATCCCTTTCCGCCTATGCCCGTCAATTTCTGGAACAGATGCAAAAACCGGATGTGGACTCAATTGAAGGACTCTCCCCGGCAATCGCGATAGAGCAGAAAACCGTCAGCAAAAATCCGCGCTCCACTGTTGCAACCATCACAGAGATATATGATTATCTCCGGGTCCTGTTTGCCCGTATCGGCACCCCGTTCTGCTATAAATGCGGTAAGGAGATTTCCTCACAGACCGTACAGGAAATGGTAGACAGGACCACTGCACTGCCTGAAGGAGAAAAAATTCTGGTATTATCACCGGTAATAAGGGGAAAAAAGGGAGAATTCAAAAAAGAGCTTAAGCAGTTTCAAAAAGAGGGTTTTGTTCGGGCGCGTTTAGACAATAAATTGATCGAACTTGCCGATGACATCGAATTAGATAAAAATAAAAAACATACCATTGAAATAGTGGTTGACCGCCTGGTTATAAAAAAAGGCCTTGAGAAAAGACTTGCGGACTCGCTTCAGACAGCACTTAACGCTAGTAATGGTATTGCCGTTATCGCTCCCTTTGAAAAGAGTGAGATCTTTTTCAATGAAAAGCTGTCCTGTACAGACTGCAGTGTAAGCTATCCGGAGATCAGCCCCCGGACCTTTTCATTTAACAGCCCTTACGGCGCCTGCCCGGAGTGCTCAGGGCTCGGCACCATTATCGAGTTTGACCCTGATCTTATCATCTCCGATGAAAATCTCACCATTAACGAAGGTGCCATTGCGCCCTGGTCAAATACCGAGTCTATGTACATCAGCCACCTCCTTAAAGCACTTTCAGATCATTATGATTTTTCACTTGATGTTCCCTTCAAAAAAATACCAAAGCAGGTAAAAGATGTTATTTTTTACGGTTCGGGAAAAGAAAAGATAAAGTTTGAATTTGAAGATGAAGATCGCCTTTATAAAAGGTACCGTCCTTTCAGCGGAATCATAAACTATCTGAACAAACGTTACCATGAGTCAAGGTCTGAAAGGTCCAGGTTTTATCTTTCGCGTTACATGAACCAGCTCCCCTGCCCGGACTGCTCAGGAAAAAGACTGCGCAAAGAAAGTCTTTTTGTAAAAATTGATAATCAGTCGATTCATGACACCACCTGCATGACCGTTAAAAAAGCACTGGATTTCTTTAAGGGGCTTAATTTTTCCAAACAGAAAGAGACCATTGCAAAACCGCTTTTAAAAGAAATAATCGAACGCCTGGGCTTTCTGTCATACCTTGGCCTTGATTATCTGACTCTTGACAGACCGGGCGGAACATTATCCGGCGGAGAAGCACACCGGATTCGCCTTGCGACCCAGCTGGGGACCCGGCTCACAGGCGTTCTCTATGTCCTTGACGAACCCAGTGTCGGTCTTCACTCAAGAGACACGGACCGGCTGCTCCACACCTTAAAAGATCTCCGTGACATTGGAAATACCATTATCGTTGTTGAACATGACGAAGAGACCATACGCGCTTCCGACTATGTGATAGACCTGGGACCGGCTGCCGGGACCGAAGGCGGAAAAGTAATTGCCACCGGAACCCCCGCACAAATATCAAAGAATAAAAACTCGATAACCGGTAAATATCTGTCCGGTAAAAACGTGATTCCGCTTCCCGCAAAAAGGAGACGCCCCCTTAAAAAAAACATCGCCCTGAAAGGGGCCTCAGAGCACAACCTTAAGGATGTAGACGTCACCTTCCCCCTGGGTCTTTTTATATGTGTAACCGGCGTTTCAGGCTCAGGTAAAAGCACCTTAATATTCGACACCCTTTATAATGCACTTTCAAACCGTCTGAACAAAACATCACATTACCACGGCAGGCTCAGTAAAATTACCGGAACGGAACATATTGATAAAATAATAAATGTCGACCAGTCACCCATTGGAAGAACACCGCGCTCCAACCCCGCCACTTTTACCGGACTCTTCACCCATATTCGGGAAATTTTTGCCAAAGTACCTGAATCGCGAATGAGAGGATACAAACCCGGCAGGTTCAGTTTCAATGTCAAGGGCGGCCGCTGTGAAGCCTGTGAAGGGGATGGTTTGTTAAAAATAGAGATGCATTTTCTTCCTGACATCTATGTGACCTGCGATGTGTGCCAGGGCAAACGCTACAACCGGGAAACCCTTGAGGTCCAGTACAAGGGAAAAAATATTGCCGACATACTGGGCATGACCGTAAAAGAGGCTCTTCATTTCTTTGAGAACATCCCTCCGATCAAAAACAAGCTGCAGGTACTAAATGATGTGGGCCTTGATTATATCACCCTGGGACAGCAGGCAACAACGCTTTCAGGCGGTGAGGCACAGAGAATAAAGCTATCAAGAGAATTAAGTAAAAAGGGTAAAGGCCATACCCTTTACATACTGGATGAACCGACAACCGGACTTCACTTTGCAGATGTTGAGAAACTTCTTGATGTATTGAATACCCTGGTGGACAGGGAAAATACGGTAATCGTCATTGAGCACAGCATGGAAGTCATCAAATCATCTGATCACATCATTGATCTGGGTCCTGAAGGCGGGGACAAAGGCGGCTATATCGTTGCAGAAGGACCGCCAGAAGAAATAATTAAGCAAAAAAAATCATACACTGGTAAATATTTAAAAAAATATCTTGAAATATAAGGCTAACTTAAAAGCTAACCTCTCCATTTTATATTTTCCGCATCCCAAAGAACGTTACTATCAAAAAACATAGAACAGAGTGATTGCCTGATCATGCGCGAACTTTTTGGTCTGCTTTGCGATCCTTTGAACGATCGCGGGCGATGAGCATGTAGATGGAGGGAATAACAAAGAGGGTGAATAGGGATCCAATTGCCATGCCGCCGACCAGCACGAGGCCAATTGAGTTACGCGCCGATGCTCCGGGTCCGGAGACCATAGTGAGCGGAAAATGCCCGGCAATGGTTGATACGCTGATCATCAGAATCGGGCGAAGGCGGGTCTGGGCTGCCTGACGTACGGCTTCAAGCTTTGAAAGACCTTCAGCCTGAAGCTTGTTTGCGAATTCGACGATCAGAATCCCGTTTTTTGAAACAAGACCTATCAGGGTTACCATCCCGACCTGAGAGTAAATATTAAACGTTGTTGTCCAGCCGTTTGTGAAAAACGGAACCTGGGGACCGGGCATTTTAAGAAACACAAATACAAGCGCGCCAAACATTGCGAGCGGCACCGATCCGGCCAGGATAACCAAGGGGTCACGAAAACTGTTGAACTGCGCCGCAAGCACCAGAAAAATAAGTATCATGGCGAGTGCAAACGACTGAAGGAACTTGCTGCCCTCTGTTCTGAGCTGGCGAGATTCGCCGGTATAATCCACGGTGCAGCCCGGCGGCAGAATCTTAGCGGCTTCATCTTCCAGAAACGTCAGGGCCTCATCAAGGGGCCGCATAGCAACGCCGCTGATTTTGACCGCGTTAAGCTGCTGAAAGCGGTTAAGCGAACGGGCAACCGTGGTGTTTTTCACCTCTGCTACTGTTCCAAGGGGTATGAGCTGGCCGGCCGGGCCGGATATGTAGATGTCCTGAAGCTGATCAGGGTTCAGGCGTTTTGTGCGCTTAATCTGGGGGATGACCTTGTAACTGCGGCCAGCGATATTAAAGCGATTGACATAATCGCCGCCAAGCATGGAAGAGACATCGTAGCCGACCTGCTGGAGGTTAAGCCCAAGATAGGCCACTTTATCACGGTCAATCACAAGTTCCGACTGAGGCTGATCCATCTTCACATCGATCAACGGCGGGAAGGCGAACATTTGACTTTCAATCGCTTTAAGCTTCAACTGCTGTGCATAGACGAGCAGTTCCTCGGTCTCGGCCGTTGATGTTATGACGATCTCAACCGGAAAATCACCGCCTCCGGGAAGCGGCGGTGGTGTAACCGGCATAACCCGAATCCCGGGAATAGAGCGCATTCCCTGCTGAACCTCGGCAAGTATTTCGGATGTGGTCCTTGTGCGTTCACCCCAAGGTTTTGTAATCAGCCCGCCGAAACCATTTGTTGGGAAAATAACCTCAAAAGTAAAGTCAGTCTCAGGTAATTTTTGCATAATGTCATTGGCTGCAGACATATAATGGCTGGTAAGATCCAGGGCTGAGTTTGCGGGTGCGTCTATAATGGTGAAAATTGCGCCTTCATCTTCAAGCGGTGCCAGCTCGGCCGGAGACATAGAAAACATGGGGATACAAAGAAGCGTGAGCCCGATCCATACGATGTATACAGCGGGGCGGCAGCTCAGCGTCACGTCAAGCAGACGGGTATATGTAGCCTTGATCCAGATAAAGTTTGATTCAATTTTTTTTGAAAACCATGAAGCTTCCTTCTCAGGTTTAAGCATCTTGGATGCCATCATGGGAGAAAGAGTCAGAGCAACAACGCCTGATATTAAAACAGCGCCTGAGAGCGTAAATGCGAACTCCTTGAACAATGAACCGGTGAGGCCCCCCTGCAACCCGATGGGTGCGTACACCGCCGCAAGTGTAATCGTCATGGCGATAATGGGCGTAACAAGCTCGCGCGCGCCGAGCTTAGCTGCCTCCATGGGCGATTTGCCCAGGCGGAGGTGACGCTCGATATTTTCAACCACCACGATCGCATCGTCTACGACCATTCCGACAGACAGCACGATCGCCAGCAAGGTCAGCAAATTTATAGTAAAGCCGAATACCTGCATCATAAACACCGAGCCGATAAGCGACAACGGTATTGCGACAATTGGAATCAGAATCGAGCGGAATGAGCCCAAAAACAGAAAGATAACGATAATAACGATGATCAGGGTTTCTGTCAGCGTGATGAGAACCTCGCTGATAGCGTGTTCAATATACTCGGTGGCGTCATAGGCTATGCGGCCTGACAAACCGCTGGGAAGGTCTTTCTGAATTTCCTTCATTTCTTCGCGCACGATCGCGATGACGTCCAGTGTGTTGGCATTAGGCAGCGGATACATGGCCATGAACACGGCGGTCTGGCCCGAGAGCCTGACTGCTGATTCATAATCCTGGGCCCCAAGAGAAACTTCGGCTATATCCTCGAGGCGCACAATTGAGCCGTCCTGCTCAAATATGACTAGTTTTTTAAACTCTTCTGCTGTATGCAGGTCGGTGTTTGCCGTCAGGTTGACCTTGATGAGCGAGCCCTTTGTCTGACCAACGGCAGCCAGGTAATTATTGGATGCCAGAACTAGGCGCACCTGTACGGGACTGATATTAAATGCAGCCATGCGGTCAGGCTGAAGCCAGACACGCATGGCAAAGGTACGATCACCGAGTATCTCGGCATTCTGCATGCCCTCAATGGTTGACAGCCGCGGTTGAACAATACGGATGAGATAATCGGTTATCTGATTTTGATCAAGGATGTCGGATTGAAAACTAAGATAGCAGGCAGCGAACTGGCTGTCAGCTGATAAAACGTTAATGACAGGCACCTCAGATTCAGGCGGCAGATCCTGGCGCACCTGATCAACCTTGGTGCTTATTTCAGCGAGCGCTTTCAGGGGATCATAGTTAAGCTTAAGCCTGACCGTGATCATCGAAATGCCCTGTTTGCTCTGGGATTTCATGTATTCAATGCCGTCGGCAGAGGCAATCGCGCGTTCCAGCGGTGTAGTGATAAAGCCGCGAACCAGTTCCGCGTTCGCGCCGACATACGCCGTCATGATGGTAACAGAAGCATTTTGAGTACGGGGAAATTGACGCACGTTGACCGAGCGAACGGCTTGCAGCCCGGCTATGAGGATTAGCAGGCTGAGCACCAGAGAGAGTACCGGTCGTCGGATAAATATATCAGTAATGTTCATTAATTCGTTGAGCCTGTCATTGTTTAGCGATCTTTAGGCGTTGGTGCGATATCAAATGTGGGAACAAGGCTGTTGTCAATAATTACAGCCTGGCCGTTGTGAAGTTTGAAAGCACCTGTGCTCACAACCATATCTCCTTGTTTGAGCCCGGCCACTACTGCCGCAAAGTCTCCAAGGCGTTGTCCCAGACGCACAAACTGTTGTCGAGCGACCAGGCCGCTGACTGCTGTGCTGTTATCCGGTGCTTTGTCGACGACAAAGACAGAATCGCTGTACGGGGCATTAAGTACCGAAGTTGCGGGCACGGCAAGCACATCCTGCTGATCAGGCAACATGACGGTAGTGTTCACGTACATACCGGGGCGTAGCAGCAAACCGGTATTATGCACGGTTGCCTGAACCACAATATTGCGTGTTGCCGCCTCAATCTGCGGGTTGACAGCCGTTATGGTTCCTGTCAACACCCTGTCGGGAAGAGCATCGGTCTCAATACGGACCAGCAAGCCTTTATGTATTTTTGAATAATGCTGCTGAGGGAGTGAAAAATTGGCGAAAACCGGGTCAAGCGCTTGCAGCGATACAATATCGTCACCAACACTGAGCATTTCCCCGAGGTTTACCAAGCGAATGCCGAGCGCGCCGCTAAACGGTGCCCGAATGGTTTTCTTGGATATAGCAGCCTTAACATTATCGACCTGGGCGGAAGCCTGCTTCAGTTGAGCATCAGCATTGTCATATTCTGATTTTGAATAGGTTCGCTCCTTGAGCAGCCGTTTCGCACGGTCAAAATCAACCTGTGCAAGTGCAAGCGAGGCCACGGCTGAGCGCAGCTGTGCGGTCTCAGCAACGATATCCTGCTGCACAAGCAGGTCACCCTTTTGCACCATGGTACCAGGCTCAAATTCAATTTTTACAACTTTACCGGCCACTTCAGCCGACACCACGACACCCTGTACCGCTGTCAGCGACCCGACAGATGTCAAAACCGACTCCCAGCGTTGAGGCTCTACAACTGCAGCAGTGACGGTTGCAGTCATATCCGGTGGCTCCATGCTCATCAATGCGCCAATCTGCAGGGCCTTGATTCCAGCTATAATCCCGACAACCACAAGCAAAATGATAATTGCGATAATAATATTTTTTTTCATAGAGGCCTTCGGTTGTTCTTCACGCCTCGAAAGGCTATAATTACAGATTTTAGACTGCATCTACCGTTTAATCGAGTAAACATAAAATATACTATTTTAAATATATATAATCAATACAATGAATGTTGCACACAGAAAAAATTTTTACGCTAAGTAACTTGTTTACCCTTTAAGTCGGAAAATACCTGAAAAAATATCTTCCGAGATAAGTTTTGATTATCATCTCAAAAGCTGTTTTATTCTCTCACAAAACCTTAAGCAAAAGCATCATCCCCAGAAAAAAGATGATCAGCGCAGGCACAATAATACAGACCGCGGTCAGCCACAAGGGCATTTTCAGATCTTTTATTTTTTTTGGCGGATCAGGAACAAACTTCGTCGGCAGATCCTGCTCCGGTAATTCAACAGACCGCTCCTTTAGTATCTGCCTGATGGCTTCAAAAGCATTATCCGACCACCGGGTCCTTTTGTTCTCTTTCCAGATAACAAGCAGCTCATCAGTTGATTTTTTCTGCACTCCTTTTTTGATATCTGTAAACAGTTTTGGATCAGTCATTGTCCTCTCCGCTAATCTTTCCAGACACGAATATGTTTTTACAAGTCATCATATCACAAATACCCGCTGCCACAAACAGGGATAAAAAGGGTCCAACATCGGGAGCACCCCAATATAGAGAAATCATACAAAGAATTTTAATGCATGTCGAATGATAGTGTAAATATTTGTATCTTTTTTATAGCCATTGACATACACAATCAGACTTGCTTTATTTATACAGAAAGTATAGGCTTGGTGACAGACTATGTCAATTAAACAGGCTTTAGTTCAGTGTCGCTGCACGATTTGAAGCACCCCTTCACCGCACAAACACAAACCGCTCGACAGCGTATCTGGAATTTGCACTAATTATTGCTTCAATGTTTTGCCGGAGCATACCCGCCCGTGAGGAATGCAAAAGACAACGGTAGAATAAAAACATTATGTGGAGATGAGAAATGCAGAAAACAAAACGAATGAGAGCGGCCCTTTTTACCCTCCTGCTGCTGCCGGGAATTTTCAGCGCAGGCTTTGCTGCGGCATCGCCCCGGTCGGACATACTGGCCCAGCAGAGCCGTGCAGAAGCCATGGCAATTATTTTAGAGGCCTCTGCCCGTAACCCGGGAGCATTCGACAATGCCACCCTGGCATCGTATCAGAACACCCTGGGCCTGTTTAATGATGCTCTCCTGGTGCGGCTTGCCCCCGGGGTCCAGCTGGCGTACTTCAATGCTTGTGCCTCTCTGTTTGCTAATGTGGCCCGGCAGCCTGAGATGGCTAACAAGCTTTCGGCCCTGCTGAGCAGTGCCTGCGGAACTGCTGCGGACTACCCCCTCCTTATCCGACATGGACAGGCCGGCCGCATGTACGCGGTTACATCCCTGCTTGAGGCAGTAGCCCGACAGCCTGAGGCCTCCGACACCCTGTCGGAGCTGGCGCACCTGTACCTTGCCCCTCTCGACAGCCTGGGCCTCCTGACAAGCGAAGCAAAAGAGGCCCGGATGGTGGCTCTCATCGCGCTTTTTGAGAATATGGCCCGTCAGCCTGAAGCTGCAGATAAACTGCTGGATATAACCCGCACCTATCTGGGAGTTGCCGATACGGCCAATTCCGGCAGCCCCGCAGTGCGGGCCATCCGGATTGACACAATCTCAGACCTGTGCTATTCCATTGCGCGTGCACCTGACACCGCTACAGACCTCATTGCGGCAGCACTGGAGTTCTGCGGCCCGGCCCGGCCCGTTGATCAATATTTGTGGACTGTAAATCCAGTCTATAGACAGGCAGTGGGCCGATTACTGTCTTGTGTGGCAAGGAATCCAGATGCCGCTGCTGACATAACCGGTGCTTTTGATGAACTGACGGGCGGGCCTTTTGCCTACGCTTTCAAAAGTGCTGCCGGCCAGGCCGACGCTTATAAAATTTTCGGCATGATGGTCTACGCTATTGCCTTAAATCCCGATGCAAAGACGCAATTGGAAATGCTATTCACCACCTACACGGGCCTTGATATCCTGCCTGCGGCGGGAGCCTGATCAGTCAAAAAAAGGGCGGTTGTTCTAAACCGCCCCTTGTCGTGCTGAAAATCAGCGGATAGGAATTATGGCCACCACTTTCCTCGCGATTTTGTCTTTTAAACCCGCCGGGCAAACATCTCTTCTGACCGGACTCAGCCGTTGTGCATGAACCAGATCTCGTGTCAGCATATTTACCCTCCGGTTTGGTTTTGCTTCTTTGAGTCTAAAATACCCATCATTCTCCTGTAAGGACAACAACTTTTCATAACCTTCTTGTCCCCTCTAATAAAAATATCAGCCTCAAAATCATCTTTAAGCCTGATCCCATAAATGGTGTGCTTTTTTTAAATAACCGGACCTGACTGAAACATTAAAAAAGGATACCCAGGCTTCAGCGCTTTATTATAAATAAGCTTAAAACACCGGATATTATGTTACAAATTGACATTCATTTTTCTTTATCTTATATTTATTTAAATCACCAGGGCCGGCTTATCTTGAATTGAGCAAATTTATTTTAATTCGTAAGTTCGCTCAACTATTCATTAGACTGCCCGAATACTAATACATTATAAACAAAACCTGACCGGATAATGGAAAATATGGTTCTTCAACAGAATCTGTGGGTAAAAAAACAATTTACACCACTGATCCTTTTTAAGGCACAAACGGACGGGTTGAAAATAGACGAACATCGAACGTTCAACATCGAATGATGAATGGGAAAAATGAAGAAGCAAACGTCTGATCTTGAAAAACGGTTGCTCAGCTTTTCGGTACGCATTATAAAATTAGTGAAGCACCTGCCAAGGACGGACCGACAATCATGTGGCGGGTCAATTATTACGATCGGGGCACATCCCCTTATCCAAACCACGGTGAAGCCCCGGCAGTAGAATCACCAAAGGATTTTATTCATAAGTTGCGGATTTCTCTCAAGGAACTCAGAGAAGCCCAGCGGTGGGTCCGGTTAATTGAAAAGGTTTCTTTGCTTAAAAATGCGGAACAGCTTAATAAACTTTTGCTGGAAACCTAAGAATTAATTAAGATTTTCGTGACAAGCATTAAAACAGCTGAAAAGAAGAAAAAACAACCATTTGATCTCTATGGGGTTGGTTTTTATTCGACGTTGGATGTTGGATGTTTATCTTTTAAATAAGGTTCTTCAATAAAAATTAACGCTAAGAAAAGTCGGCGTATTTATATTGATAACCAACTGTTTTAACTTTGCATTCTATAATAAATACTAAAAAGTTACCCACAGATTCTGTTGAAGAAGCGAAAATATAAAAGAATATACGTTTGAAGAAAAAATGGGTGAGGGGGGAATGGCCGCCGTTTACAAGGGTATCCAGCTGTCTCTTAACCACCCTGTCGCCATAAAAATTTTGATCTGATACTTGAGGTGATCAACGCATTAATTGAGGAAAATGAAAAAACAATTCTTGAAGAGCAGAATGCAAAAAAGATTGAACTGAAGCATAGGGAAAACAAAAAGCCGATTTACGGGCAAAGCAGCAGCTCAAAAAAAGGATTCGGCTCTTCCTGCTTCTTTTTATACTCTCGTTAATTAGAGCCTGTCCAAAAATATAAAGTGCTTAAGTGACAGTGGGGAAAAGATCTTAAGATTAAAATATAAAGGCAGAATTTGAGATAAAAATAAAATAAGGCATGCTATAATATTTTTTTACCACAAAA
>Ga0208902_1000097_pt1 | contig 53530 bp, 35 predicted proteins | sample AntAceMetag02UKH_FD_184767 | JGI IMG/M metagenome (GOLD analysis project Ga0208902, IMG submission 184767) | Saline lake microbial communities from Ace Lake, Antarctica - Antarctic Ace Lake Metagenome 02UKH (SPAdes) (version 2) | ecosystem: Environmental > Aquatic > Non-marine Saline and...
TCCTTTGCTACTTTGTTAATGTACAAAAGTGTCTCTTATTTTCTTACCTCAAACTGTCCACTTTACTCTGACGTCAAACAAAACATCAACATAAAGATAAGTATTTTTTTCATTTCTTTCCCTTATTGTTAATTTCGGATAATAACTCCTCTACTCCTTAATATCGGTATGTATTGATTTACTGATATGCTATCAAGCGGATTACCGTAAATCACTAATAGATCACCTTCTCCCAAGCCATTATTATTTACAAGGGGCTCAATATTTTCTATTAAATTTTTGGGGATGTAACATTCTTCAATTTCTGACATATTTTGTAATGCCGAAATATCCTGAATTTGATTCCAGCCAAAATGAATGCTTTTAAGATTTGTTCTATCCGAAATGGGACTTAGATTTGAAATATTACTTGCAGGTGCCCATAGTAAATAAAGACTATCCATTTGATTTACAAAACTTAGATCAATTATTGGCGTTTGGCCAAGAAACAGTTCTTCTAGATGAATTAAATGGCTTAGGTGAGAACAATCCTCTACGGGATTTTCTAAAATATTCAAGTATTTCAATTTGGTCAGACCGGCCAAAGGAGAAAGATCTCGAACTTCATTACATTGTATATCTAAGTATTCCAAATTGGTTAAATTAGTTAAGGCAGATATGTCGTCAATTTCCCAGGTTTGTACTAGTTGCAACATCTTAAGTTCATATAAAGTTGACAAAGGTGTAATATCCGTTATATTTTGATGGTTCATCCATAGATATTCAATATTGGGACATTGTTCTATTCCATCCAAAGAAGAAATATCTTCCCCAGTAAAAATTAATCTTCTCAAAGAGTCAATTGTTAACAAAGATGAATCCGGTAATATTCCGGTAGGTATATTTAGAATATATCTTATCTGAACTTCAAGAGTAGGGTCTTCAAATCGTGCAATTTCTCGAGGAAGAACTGTGATCTCAATTTCCTCTGCTTCGCTATCCTGAATTCCATTATTGACAGTTAATCTAAATTTATAGGTTCCTTCTACACAAAATCCAATTGAGCTCTTTTTATCATGCATCAATTCAAAAATATTAATCGGTATAGGATTGCTATCGTCCTGTTCCCAATTATAAATAAGCGTATCGCCGCTACCAACACAGCTATTTGAGGCATCAAAGACACAATAATTACCAACTTGAAATGTTGAATCATTACAATTTATTGCAGCTACAGGCGTATTTTTAACTGAAATTCGATCACAATTACATAATATTATTGCAAATAATATAATTAATATAATATTATTTTTAGACACATTTTTCTCCACTTATTATTTATAATTCTATTGTAATAATTATTGTCTTAATTGTAAATAGTTTTTGTTATTATTTTTTAATGTTTGACCTCCCCCATTATTCAGACAGTTGGATGTAAACTCTCCCTCTCCCGCTTGTATCATTTAACTTTTTATGCGCTCTTTTGTACTTCGCGTTGCCCAAAAACTGACCAAAAAACGACCATACTGTGCCCCAAATCTTAGATCATATCGAAAAACACGCTTAATCAAATGATTATTATTAAATATAAAAAACGGAACAGGCGTGCCTGTTCCCTACACTTAATTCAATTGTCCTTTGTCAACTGTCCTTTGTCCTTTGCCTGTCCTCCGCCGTGCCGTGTCGCCGCGCCATGCCATAGTTCGTCGGTAAACGAACGAAGGCTGGAATCCGCCAGCTGGCGGTTACGCTCAGGATGACAGTTCTCTCTTGTTACTTCCTGCCCTCCACTACATTTCACGTCTTACGTCTCACGGCTTTACATCCCCCCATTCCGCTTCCTTAAAATCCAATCGGCACAAAGCATAAGGAACATCAATGCATATAGCAGGTATGATCTTCGTGCAATAAACACCCGTGATACCTGTTCCCATCTTTTATCGGTAGAAATGATCTGTTGAAGACTATCAAGATCACTGATATGCACATAAGTTCCGCCATGGCGTTCAGCCAGCTGTTTTAATATCCCGACATCACAGCCTGTCAGAAGATTTTCCATATCGTTTTCTTTTATCAGTATTTTTGCCGTATCACTTTCCAAAAGCATGCCATGTGTAAATATTTCGGCTTTGGCAATATATTCACCGGCTTCTTTGAGAGTAAATGATGTAATATTATCTATCAGGATATCCAATTCTTTGCGATGAATCTCCTCATAACTGCTATCCATTAAGCTTACATACAAACTTATCTCATTTCGATCGAGTAACTCAAGATTATATTGTTCTACTCTTAGATTAATGGGCTTATAGGCAATTCCGGAGTAGATCTTTTCATCAAGAGCGATATAGTTTTTCCCACCTCGTCGTATTAGATCATCCACCATTCCTTTGATCAGATGTGTGTAAATGCCATCCCAGTTCTTTTCAAAACCGGCAAGATTCCAACGCCAAAGTCCTGATGCCGCAATGATCCAGCTTTGGTCCTTTGCATTTTCAAGAATGACCGGTCTTCCCCCGCCCGTTTCCAGAACGACAGAACCCTCACCTTTATAATTTGCCACCTGAATTGGCGGCAAGGTTTTCCAGTATCGGGCATTTGTAATAGGATCGGGATCAAAATAGATATAAGGTTGTAATCCACTGGATGATAGTTCACCACTTGTAATATAGTTATTTTTAATATTCCGATAGAAAAGTATAGAAGGAATATCCTGATATATTTTCGACTGTGTATCGGGATTCCACGACTGGATCAATAGATCGGGCTTTTTATCGGGAAAAGCCATTTTCCAGTCTTTATCCTTAAAGATATCAAGACCTTCAATATTTGATAATACTGTTGAGATCATTGCAATATCCTGATCCGGTGGGTCGGCATGGATCACAATACGGATAGCTGATGGATGCACATATAAATTTTCAGAGCCTATTTCAATTTGTTCATTGTCTTCTTCAAGAGACCAGGTCCATGTGGACGATCCTTCGGGCAAGGGAGCAAAGGTGTGTTCATAGACCATCATTCCCTGGGCCGAAATATCAACGTCCTGCTTAAAAACAGCACCATCGTCATTTTTTATGATCAATTTTGTTTGTATCCTTTTCTCAGAAGGGTTTTCCAAAGACCAAGTAAGAGCTATAGAATCACCCTGCAAAACATGATCTGAAAAACGGGGCGATCTTAGCTGCAATAATTCTTCCTCAGGATCATTTCCGACTCCAATTGTATGCACGACGAGTTTATCGGAAAGCTGTATCGTGCCTAAAGATTCCCCGATATATGATCGGCCATCTGAGATAAGTACCAATTCACGAAATCGCGTTTGCTTTTCGGCATATCTGAATAATTTGCCATTATCTGAGATGGCTTCTTCTACAGGAAGCGCTCGCAATTGTGCTTCTGTCACGATCATGGGATCTTGCATGTTGGTAATATGGGAAATATTTGTTTGGCGATCAAGTGCACGATAAGTTGGAGAACGCAGAATATCCGTAACCTGAAAAGCTTCGTTTCCTGCTTTGTTCATACTTTGAGAAAGATCCCATAAAAATGCGACCTCCGGCTCAACCTGTCGATCACGAATATGTGTGATCTTAATGTCGAGAAAAATAATAATGAATATTACAAGTGCCGCAGTGCGCAGGATTACAAGAATAATTTTTATTGGTGAGGGATAGTAGGTATCTTTTAGATTTCGAATAAGCCAATAGATTGCATAGAAAGCAAGCAGAGCGGCAAGCACCCAAACGATCTTCGAAGCTGTAAGGTCAAAATTGAACATAGCTCAGGTCAACGCATTCCGCGCTCACCATGCAAACGGGAGATACGTATAATCTGTTCGTATAATTCTTTAATTTCGTCGTCCCGAATGGTTTGTTTTGGTAAAGCTTGAAGTTTATTAAAAACTTCTTCTTCGCGATTAGCATCAAAAACACCACGACCTTCGGATTTCTTCAATTTTCCCAATTCGAAAGCCAAGTTCATACGCTCATCCAACAATTTGACCAATTGCTCATCGATCCTGTCAATTTTCTTTCTAAATCTGTCCATTAATACTCGCTTAAGGGTTCCGATAATTGGTAATCTCCAAAACCGGTGTAATCAATAAAAATAAAACTCCGGTTAACAGAATAATAATACCAAATCATATAGGGTTTTGTGTCAATCTCCATGTTGTGTTCTTCTACGGCATCGGGGTCACCATAGATAACGTAGATCATTCCCCGATCCGAACGCCAACCCTCACGGTGTCCCGAAAAACGTTGATTTGCCACATGAATACGATAATAATATTCATTCATCAATTCATTGTTTTCGGTATGCGGTGTGGGATCAATGTTTTTCCAGGTTTCGGTAAAAAAATCTTTTTGCTCATCACCTTCCGCGTTCACAATCTTTTTGTAAGTTCGCGCGGGGAAATATCCGGTATGCGAAAGATAACGCATTTGTTCAATAGCTTCTTCAAGATTAGGGATAAGTGAACTCGTTCCGCTCCATTGGACTCTTAGTGGAATACTGCGTTTATACTCTGTGCTGTCGATCACAGTTATTAATGTCAAAAAATATTGATTATAGTTCAGGTCCGCCGTTCGGACGGGGAATATATACTCATGTCTTTCTTTTACGAGCTCTATCTCGAATTTTCCTTTCTTAAGTGTCTTATCGCGCGATTGAAGGACATAAGTGAAGGGATAATTTCCTTTAACACCCGAAGCAGTAAAGCCCACATAAATAGCTTCCGGCATGTCGGTGCCATCTTTTAGAGCAGAAGAATCATTCATAAAATAAAGATCACCCATCATCCAGGAACCCTTGCTCAATTCGCTCATATCGATCTCTTTTACCTGCTTACGGCGGTTCTGAGTTTTCAGATCTGTGATAAGTACTTCAAGTCGATATTTATCCGGAGCAAGAATATATCTTTTATGCATTTCTATTGTCTTTTTACGGGAATTGGTCAATTTAAATTCATTAACCGACAGTTTTTCGATCCAGCTTTCGCTTACACGTTTTTCTTTTCCTTGAAATATCATGATAGAAATATCAAAACGTCCTTTGAACTGTGAATTTTGCTTAACGAAATGAATCTCATCATAAGGTACACTCAGCATAATACTGAGTTCGCCTTTTCCTAGCTCTGTAGAAGGTTTGACAACATATTCGATCTTATATTCCGGACCAATTTTCCATTTTTTATCCATCCATTGTGCAAAAAGCCCGCTAGATAAAACTATCAGAATGATTGAAAAGATTATATATGTTTTCTTGATTCTTTGCATCGTTCAAAAACTATGTGTTATTCAAATAAAATACAATGGAAAAGGTTCCGTAATGATTGAGAAGGTTTAAGGTTCAGTAGCCCTGACTCAAATTCAAGGCTACTGAATATTCTGTTTACCCGATCACGGATTATTCTCTTTTCACCCTACTGTTTACTTTTCTTCGGTTGCAGCAATCTTAGCCTATACATTCCGGAACCGGTAAATATTGCAAGCAATAAAGTAACAATAGCCGTTATAATGACATGATAAAGTGTTAAAACAGTAGGATCGATCAATAGATATTGTATAAGCTCGGCCAATATGATCGTAGCAGCCATAACCGGGATATAGATCATGTTATAGCGCAATACCCAAAGGTATAATGCGATCATAAGAAGTCCGCTTACGGTACCTCCAAGTAGCCACCATCCAATTGAGAGTTTGCCCACAAAAGAAAATCCTACAAGAAACAGTAATACAAGAGAGATGATCTTCTTTTTCTGCCACATCGCACTTAAACGATCAATTATAATGAAGGGAACCATTAAACGAACAAAAGTAATAAAATAATTTTCAATAGCGGACAGTAATGATGATAATATTGGGGAGGTGGATTCCAGATCAATGAGGGGGATCACAACAGGTGTTTCTTTGAATATATTTCCCTGTGCAAATGCTATCACACCTGCAAGCAGCAACCCTAAACCAACACCTTTAACTCCGATCACATTTTCATTTCGTTGAACATGTAAAGGAATTCGAGCCATGTAGCCAATAGGAATGGCATATAAAAATGCTGAAAATACACTACCCAGTAAAAGTGAGATCACTAACATCAGCATCAAATTCGAGTAGGGTTCAGATGTAGGATATTGTCCAATGATCGTATTGGCCATCAATACACCTTGCAACAAGGTTATGAAAGCAAAACCGGCAAGGAAATACAGGAATATTTTGACATTGAACTGTTTTTTTGTCCAGGCAATAATCCCAAGTATTAACACTGTAATGAGCATGCCAAACATAATAACCTTTGAAATAGCAAACAGAATACCTCGCAATAAACCGGCTTTCTTTTGCTCGCGATCCCAGGTTTCGGTCGTATGGATCGTAGTTTTTAGACCACTCAATTCATCACCACTGATCGTGGCAACATAGCGGATGTCACCTTCTTTAAGTCCGGTATTTACATCCCGGTAAATAATGGACCAGTCTGTACGAGCCTTGCGTTTTTCCGGGGTTACTTTTGCAACTTCCAATTCATCAATATCTTTACCGAAATAAGTTTCAATAGCATTTTCGGCTATCATCTTTGCCTCAGATTCTTCAAGCGCTGCACCCGGTCTTGGCTCCGGAACATTATGCAGCCAGCCAAGAATTGCCCCATCCCGACCGACCTTGATATCAATTGTCTCCGATCGAGTAACAACATCTCCTTTAAAAGTCTTATAGGTCACGATATAATAATTTGACGCTAATACAGATGAATATAATTCGCGATACAATTTTCTATCACTGTTTTCCCAGGCAAAGCGACTGCCCCGACTTATGCCACCTTCTATCCGGACATGGGGTTTCAGATCAAGAGAATCAGTTCCCGAATAATGCTCAGCAATAAACGCATCGCTGATTTCAATTGCTTGTTCACGATCAATTTCCAGTCTTGGGACATCTTGTTGAAAAGGGGTCAGGATGATCCAAAGAGTAGCTCCGACAACGATCAAAAGAATAGCAATATATATGGGAAGCTCACGACTTACGGAACTTACTTCCGTTTTTTCTTTTAGCTCTTTTTTTACTTCCGGGACGATAAAGCCTGAATTCAAGTCAGATTCCTTGATCGTATACCAGGAACCGGCCCTCATGCGACGATAGGTCACAACAAAAACAGGTATCAGCATTGCAAGAATAGCCAGAATTCGATGTATCCATATACCGGGTGCGGCAAGAAGGAATATCGGCATAGCCATAAGCACAATATCGTAGACAAAATGAGAGATAATGACCGGTAACAGGCCCCATCTCATATAGATCAATCCATAAATAAGAAAAGGTATGAGCATTTCAATTATACGGGCATACGCAGGTTGCTGAGCATAATTGGCGTGCATTGAACCAAATATCGCGGCTTGAAGTACAAGAGCAATAGCGATCCAAACACCTTTTCGTTTGAAATTCTTTCCGATCAGGACAGCTCCGGCAAGGGGTATGGCACGGAATAAAGTTTCCTCCCAAAAACCCGCCTGCAAAGATTGTGCTGCCGGTAAAAGCCAAGGCAATGGCAAAGCAAGAACATTGGGGTCCACCATATTTTCAGCCGGACTCCACCAATGAAAAACATGATTGGTGATCCAATAGAAAAAAGTAATAAATCCAATCATAAAGAATGCCCAAAGATAGCCGAATATGGTTTCACGCATAATCTCTTTAGATGCCCCGACCGTGGGAGACCATGAGCGCCAAAATTGAATATGTCCGGGAAATGCCTGGCGATCCAATCCTTCTGCGGCACTTGCAGATACAAAAAAGATCACGGCGATCAAAAGTCCGTTCAATAAGGCAAAGAATACCTGTTGGAAAAGAAATTGTCCTGACGATAAAGATGTATCATAACTAAACCATGAAAGAGAGATCATTGTGAGATAAGCAAGAAATATGGCAAGCCCGATCGCAATTGCCCACTTTAATGGTGGTTTCCATAGCAATGTCCGTTTGCGTATCATAAAAAATATAGCTAAGCCAACCCCAAAAATCCCGTAAAGCAACAACATGATAGCCTGACCGACAAAAGATATGGTTTTATTGGCTGAACGCATTTCTTCATAACGCTGATCAAATGCATCGGGGATCTTGACTGCAGGTACTGCCATGGTCAATTCATCTCCGCTAATTCCTATTTTGAAACGATATAAAGCCTCACCGACACCGGCATCATTCAGCTCATAGGTAAAAACATGATCACGTCGTCCACCTTCTTTTAGTTCTGAACTCTCCTCGATCAGTGTGTAAAGCGTAAGATCCGGTATTAAATCTTTCATGCCACTTTTGGCATTTATAATTCCTTCAATATCAGGTTCAGTAATATTTGCTCCGGGTAAACTATCGGGTAAAATAACTTTGAAACCCAGAAATTGCCCATGAGGTGAAAAAACATACTTACATTCCTTGATTTCGTTGATATTATATTGACGTACAGCCCAGGTATAAGGATGATAAACACCTGTGTTCACTACATATTGAAAGGTGTCTACTCCTCCACCCTCGAGCTCAACATAATTCTTGAAACGTGAATCGGTGTCAAATCCAACAACAGATTGATAGTTGGAATCCATTAATGCATAGTATGTTGTCAATGAATCTGATCTTTGTAAAATATCATTTTTATCTGCTGTGATCTTGACATTTACGATGGGAAATGCTTTATCAAAGGCAAATATACTGTAAACTATCCCTATTACAGCTAATATGGCCGCCACATAAAGTAATGTATTCTTTTTCATTAACTAACCTCCCGAAAATTATTAAATAAATATAATCATTATTTTATTGAAGGGCTAATATATATTTTAAACTTAGTAAATAAGCATTATTGTTTAATATGCTTGACATCAGTATATAAAATATATACATTAGCAAATAACATTATAACGAAAGGGTGCATATGCCTAGCAAAGACTACGAAAAGTTTGAACAGAAAGCTGAGATATTAAAAGCGATCGCTCATCCTGTTCGCCTATGTATCTTGCGCGGACTTGCTAAAGAAGGTTCATCTAATGTGGGTAATATGACAACCTGCTTAGATATTCCTCAAGCCACTGTTTCTCAGCATTTGGCTAAAATGAAAGCCGTTGGTATTATCAAAGGGAAAAGAAACGGCACGCAAGTAATCTATACTCTGACGAATGTTGGGAATATCGGCAAATTAGTTGAAAACTTCCTATTCTGATCCACAAATACTTATTCATTTAAAAAAAAAGGGCTGTTCTCAGCCCTTTTTTATTCATTTTATTATAATAATCCGCTTGTTTTATCATGTGGAATTTAAATTCCAATCAATTAAAAAAATTCTTCTTTTAATAAATTCAAGCGCCGAATTCTACTCTTGCTGAAAGTCACCCGACATAATACTCTCACCACTCAACCCATCGTCTTATCGTCTTATCGACTCATCAACCATCAATTATTTCCGTAATTTGAGATCTCTCCACTTCGGTCGAGATGACAAAATATTATCAACCATCAACTATCGACTTATCAACTTCTTCAACACCACCATCATAGATTCACTTCCCGGCAGAACCAGAGAATTCCTTTTTAGGTCGATCTTCATCTCGCCTTTTATCGGTATTTTAATTCTTACATATTCACTGAATTGACCCGTAACAATATCCTCGAAATTTGCTTCTTGTGTTTTTCTTCCGGAATTATAAGCCAAAAGAAGCGTATTCCCACTTTTCGGATCTCTTCGGCTGACCATGTAAATATCATTTACAAGATCATGAACCATAGGAGCATCAAAGATTTCAGGAAAATCTCTTCTAACTTTAGTAAAGGCTTTCATCTGTTTAAAGATTTGATTTTCTTCATCAGTTCGTCCTGCTTCAATAAAAGCATTATGCAATGATGATCCGAAACCACCCGGGAATTTATTCCGATTATCGGGATCATGACCACCTAACATACCGATCTCATTTCCATAGTATAATTGAGGTATGCCACGCATTCCAAAGAGCAAGGTATAAGCATTAAAATATTTTTGCATATTACCACGCACAGCCGAATAAAAGCGACCCATATCATGATTATCCAGAAATGTCAGCATCATATTGGGATCTTTGTAAATAAAATCATTCGCCATTTCTCGATAGAATTCGGATATAGGCTTATTCTCTACGATCAATTGATATATTTCACTCGAAAATCCAAAATCTGCGATCGATGACAAATAATTCTTTTGACCATGATTAAAATAGTAGGATAAGCGGGTGCGATCAAAGTCCATGATCTCTCCGACAAGGAAAAGATCAGGATATTCATGTTTCAAAGCTTTTGCCCATCGACTTAATCCTTCGAAGTCGGAATAAGCATAGGTATCTTCACGAAGCCCATCCAATTTCATGGTCTCTATCCACCAAATGGCATGATAACTATAATAATCCACAACATCGGGATTTGCCATATTCATATCGGCAAGATATCCTGCAAACCAACCCTTTATGGGAAATTCTCTTCGATAAGGTAAACCATAGGTATCTGTTATATCAAGAATGCGATAATTGCATCTTTCATGATCATTTAAACTACCATTGAGCCACTCCGCCGAAGGAGGATTTACGGCTAATGGATGTGTGGGCGCTATATGATTTACAATATGATCCTGAATCACTTTGATGCCGCGTTCGTGACAAGCTTCCACAAGTTCATGATAAGTATCGGAATCTCCCATGAACGGGTCGATGGCATAGGAATTGGTTGGCGAATAACCATGATAACAGTTGATATAATTATTTTCGTATATCGGGGTCATCCATAAGGCCGTGATACCCAATTCTTCAAGATAATCCAAATGATCAATAACACCACGGATATCACCGCCACGCCTCCCCCACTGATGTTCGGGTCGGATAGGGTCTTTGTGTCCCGGGATATCATTATTGTCTTTATCACCATCCGCAAATCGATCGGGCATTAAAAGATAAACGACATCAGATCCGTCAATGCTTTTGATCGTATAGGGTTTTCGTTCTTCTATGGAGTAAAGTAATTTTACCGTCACATCCTCGTTGGGATGCTTAAAATCGATCGTGAAGTCTCCCGCTCTCTTTACTTTTAGTGTTAAACCGTAATAGTGAGAATCCGGGTAAGGTGTTTTATGGAGCAACTTGACATTATTGGACTTAACACTCGCCTGCCACCCCGTAAAGTCATCTCCAAAAACAAGGATCTTCAGAGTATCATGCTCCATATCGTTCCACCAGTTCGGCGGTTCCGCATGAGATAACTCAAGCGCAGATAAAGTGCCAAAACAAAATAATATGAGTATAAAAATGAGTGGTCGTTTCATAAGTATCCTTTATTCGTTTGCGAATAAATATAAAAAATAATTATAATTCTGTCAGCTATTATCTTGTCGGCCGGCAACGATGTCTTTTCTAAAAAGCAAGGTCCATACAAGAAGCCAAACAGCTATCGCAGTCAATGCGATAAAAAATACTGTCCAAGATCCGCTCATGATACATAAGGGTAATGCAATAGATGTCCAAATACCGCCTCCCATAAAGGGTTCATGCAACAACTGCTTATAACCGAATGCCGAATACGCCGGGGTTTCCTGCTCCGGGTCTACGACACGCAATAATAAAAGTCCGGTAGCCGTAACACCCATGGATTGTCCCATTTCAGCGATCGCTCTCTCAAACCACGCATCCGGGAGCAAGCGTTTTGCCAAGAACATGACGCAAAATACATTCCACAGAATTCCGATCAGGACAACAATGAGCAGAGGAACAATCTGTGCTGAAATAATAGATAAATTAATCATTGCGATCGCGGAAACCACAAGAAAATCAAGTGCGGTTCCAGATACACGCTGTAAAATATCACGATCGAGAATACTGTCTTTTTTCAATACTTTTGATATAAATAATTGGACGAGCAATCCACCGACCATAGACAAAGGAAATAGTGGAAAGGCGGAGAGAATTCCGTTTTCTTGCATGACCGGGAATAATGACTCAATACCGCTCAAACCAAGTTTCAGCAGATATCCGATAAAAATGGCAATACCGACCACCGCGATATGTAAAGCAAGTGTATCTATCGAAGCCGGCGACACGGTTTGTTTACCTGCAGATGGCTGGTCTTTCGGTTCATAGATACCGATTACATTGCTTTCGGGTATATCTTCTATTTTTTTAAGTTTTTTTGTATATCCGCGGCGAACAGCCCAGTTGACCAACCAGGTTCCCACGACGATAGCGGAGATAATTCCAAGAGTTGCTGAAGTCAGTGCATAATCGCGTCCTTCCGCCCAATTGTAAGTTTTGAACAATTCGGCCAAGCCGGCAGCGGTTCCGTGTCCACCTTCAAAACCAATAGGTATGATCACACCAAAATATTGCGGTAATTTGAACAAAGGGGCAATTACAAGCAATGATATACCAATACCTACAACGTATTGACCCCAAGCAACGATCTGTCCGTAAGCAAGCTGAGGACCACTTTGTTTCCAGATACTTGAAAGCTTGGGGATCTTCATTCCAAGAAAAAGACAAGCAAAGATAATATTGATCAGGAAACCGGGAAGTTTGTTCCAACCAGCAGTGACACCTGCAGGCATAACATCACCTGTTAACTGAATAATGATCAGACCGATCAGTCCGCCAATTACCGCCGCAGGTAAATACAAGCGCTGCAGTACTTTGATCTTTACCCGTAAAACTTTGCCGATCACCAGTAAAATACACAAAGAGGCAAATGATAGAACAATAGCCATCAATATCTCCTATTTCAGTAAAAGCATTTTCCGGGTCTCACTATGCCGTCCGGAACGAAGTTTGATCATATATACACCGCTGGCAAGTCCAGATGCATCGATCTGCATCGAATAATCACCTGCCTGTTGATAGCTATTCACAAAATCCATGACTTTTCGTCCATTGATGTCATAAAGAGATAGTTCTACATCACTGTCCGCTGTAAGGATATATTCAATCGTTGTTATTGGATTAAAAGGATTCGGATAGTTTTGTTTTAAAGCAAATGAACGTGGCATAACCTTATCAAGAGACACGGGTGATTCCAAAAGTTTCTGGTCGGTATATATTCTATATTCACCGGGTGCCAGCACAATACCTTCGTTTGTATTCGTTACGGAAAGCGTATCATCTCTGAAATATTCATACCATACTCCGGCATGTTGAAAAGCCGGTGTAGCAGTTTGTGTGACGACATCAAAGTTACCTAAAACCACGGCATTTATATTCGCAGTTAATTTAATGCGTTTCGTGGCAACATTATTGCCTACATCCAGATTTACACTTGATGCCGCACCAAAAACATTATAATTCGCTCTTAAAAAGTTCATCACAGAAAACAAATTATAAACATCGCGTCGATCCGGATCATCATAATAATCCCACTTGATCGGTTTTTTCCCTGTTCGCCCGTTGTATTCAATGGAATAACCATAACCCAGTTCACCGAATTGCCAGATCATCTTGGGACCCGGAATACTCAGGAAAAAGACAGCAGCCAATTCTACGCGGTCCAAAGCGATATCTTCGAGCTTGATTATATAGGTACCGCTGCTGTTACCATATTCTTTATTTCGATACATCATGCGTTCTTCATCATGGCTTTCCATGTATCCAACAAGATGACGCCAGCTCCAACCGCGTGAGGCAGAATTAACCCCCGAAAGATCTGATGATCCCAAATACCCCATTGAAGCTTCACAATAATTATGATTTCCATTACCCCAAAGCATCATGCCATAGTCGGACAAAACAATTTCCTCGCTGTTATCTGAAAAATGTTCAAGGATGATGTAAGCTGTAGGATCAACACCCCATACAAGATCTGCCATTCGTTTAAGAATAGCAACACGACTGGCATCATAATTACCCCAATAGCCAACATTAGAACCAGAATTGGTTTGTGTAAAACCCTTTGAAAGGTCATATCTAAAACCATCTACATGGTATTCTTCAAGCCAAAATATATTTGCGCGATCGAGCATATATTGAGTGTGGACGCTCTCATGATTTGCATCATTGAAAACATTATAAGGGTGTTTGGCGACTGTATTGAACCATGGATTGGCTGATGTCGGGGCACCGTAAGTGCCTTCGTTGTATAAACGGACCATGGGATTTTGGCCTGTTGCATGGTTATAGACCACATCCAGGATCACGGCAATGCCATTCTCATGGCAGAGATTGACAAATTCTTTGAATTTTGTCGCTGTACCGTAGTATTTATCAAGGGCAAAATAGAATGAAGGATTGTAACCCCAGCTTTCATTGCCTTCAAATTCGCAGACCGGCATGAGTTCGATCGCCGTAATACCCAATCGCTTAAAATAATTAATTGAGTCGATAAGAGATTGATATGAATGTGCGTAGCTCCAATCGCGGAGTAACAATTCATAGATTACCAAATCATCTTTGCCCGGTTTCACAAAACTCTCATCCGTCCAGCTAAAGGTTGGCAATTGTCTCAAATCAACCACGCCAACGGGAAAATCGGTTTTACCGACTGGATAATGTTTCAAATTGGGATATACCGTTTCTGATATCCAATCGTCATTCCAAGGATCCAGAATCAATTGGCTGTAGGCATCCGCGATACGGATCTCACCATCAACATAATATTGAAATCCTATCAGGCTATCGGGCATATCGGTTAGGGTGAGCCAGAATACGGTAGAATCAACCGAACGAACATCCTTTTTCATTTGGTAAGCGGGGTCAACTTTCCAATCGTTGAAATCACCAAGGAGATATACAAAATTCTTATAGGGTGCAAAAAGTGAAAAAGAAACAGTTGAACCATCAACCGTTAATCCATCATTAATATTGGTGGGACGCGTTTCTTCATTTTCAGTGTAAACGGCAAGACAAACCGCTTTCGTGGTATCCACAAATGCACCACCTTGAGCGATCATCGCATACAAGTAGTTCAGTCCCAGGTTCAATGAAGCGGGAGAGATAGGTCTATCCAAACTATCTGTGTTACTTACCGAGAAAAGATATGTATCGTTCAAATACAACATGATGGAATTTACTTGTTCACTCACTCCAACAACCACACGAATACTTTCTGTAGATAAAGAAGAAATAAAAACGGGTGAACGTTCCTGTTCGCCGTAGTCGAGGCTTGATGCAGGTTCAAAAATAGCTGAGGTTATACCGGGTTCATATAGGGGTAGAAAAATATCCGCATCCCCAGTACCTTTTCCTACAATTGTTCCGGTTGAATTACGGAAAACAAAAGCCAGTTGTTCGATCACGGTATCTTGAGGACAAGCATAATATTCATGAATATCACCGATCACGAGTTTATAAAGATTTGCAGAAATTCGTGTTAATTTATTTTTATCAGTATTGGCAGTTCCCCCACCGGGCCAAGCCATCCAGACATATTTCCAATCTCCATCATCTTCACTTCCTTTTGTGAGCAGACCCGTATGAGCATATACATCACCCGTAAAATCTTTAAGAGCCTGATTTCCCAGAGTGGCATCATAATAAATGGTTATTGAATCATTGATCGTAGCAAATGCCGGTTCGGAATATACCGGATTTTGTGCGTATGCGAATACTGCTAAAAGGCATAGAAAATATGCAATCTTTTTCATCGTTTTCCCTTGATTTTTTCTCATATAATTCAGTTTATATATTATGGTTTTTCATGTACTTATTCAAGTGGAAAATACTTAAGCAGAATAAGGATCGGTTTTTTAATTTTTGTGATGTCAGTCACAGTAAGTTTCCCCTGCTTGAAATACATTTTACTTTGAAGTATATTGTTCAAAAAGCGAGGGGTTATTATGGAATTATCTTTAGGTATTGCCTATCATCTCATGATCCAGCCACAAGATAAAAACAGAGAGATGGTTCTGAGCAAGAACAAGAAACTGTTAAATTATCTTTCGGAGATACTCGAAAACAAGAAATGCCAAATTTATAGCCTTGGCATACATGGAGCTACTCTCCAGATCTTATTTTCCCTTAATCCTGACATTGCTCTTTCGAAGTTGGTCAAAGACATAAAAACATCAACCGAGACTTACATCAAAGAAAATAAGTTTGCACAAGATTTTTCGGGTTGGGAAAAGGGATACTGGGCTTACACTCATTCCATTCATTCTATGGATTTTCTCAGAGATTTTATTGAGAAAACGGATGAATATTCCGAACAAACACGTATGGCCAGAGAGGAACATGAACGTTATCTCATGAGAAAAGGGATTTTCCCGGATGATGATCTGTGGTATATATGAAATCTATAAATTGATGGTTGATGCTTATTTCGTACAACTTATTCATCTCCTAACGGGGATGTTGAACCACGCTGTGGTTCGGTTATGAACGGTAGATAATTTGCTATGATTGTTTATCCCCTAGCGGGGATAATATTTGGTTGTTTATTGTTAACATTGTTATGGTTATTCATCCCCTAACGGGGATGTTGTTGAACCACGCTGTGGTTCGGTTATTGATGATATAGCTTGGCGCTATGACTGTATATCCCCTAACGGGGATTGTGACGTTTGATTATTTGGTTGTTTATCGTTAACATTGTTATGGTTATTCATCCCCTAGCGGGGATGTTGTTGAACCGCGCTGCGGTTCTATATTATTTGGAGGATCTATGATCTATTTCTGTAAATCCCCTAACGGGGATTGGGAATATATAATTTGAGATAGCTAAACAATTCTCAAAGACCCCAGAGGGGTCTGATAATAATAGCTAATAAGCCAATTAGCATATGAACCACAGAGTGGTTCTACTGGGATATAATACGAATACCTATCGGTGGTTTGTGTAATTTTTTGATATAGAAAGAACCCCAGCGGGGTTCGACAATAATAGTTTAGGATAAATTATATTCCGAACCACAACGTGGTTCTACAGGAGGACAAAATGCATACATACCTAAAAATCATCTACCATGTTGTATTTCACACAAGAAATAATCGAAAAACCATTCAGAAAGAAGGAAAAGAGAAATTGTATAAATATATCTATGGCATCTTAAATAATAAAGATTGCCATTGCTATCAAATTGGCGGAACAGAAGACCATATACATTTAGCATTTTCCTTGTTTCCGTCTGTAGCGCTTTCAGATTTAATTCATGATATTAAGCTTATGTCAACGAGATATATTAAGAAGGAAATACTATTTGTAAATTTTAATGGATGGCAATCCGGATATGCCGCAATTACTCATAATGAAGATTCTTTAAATACGTTAATCGAATATATAAAAAACCAAGAATCACATCATTTAAAAGAAAATTCCAAAATGGAATATATTAGACATTTACAAGAAGCTAAAATTAGTTTCGATAAAAAATATTTATTTTGACTGTAGAACCGCTCTGCGGTTCGGTGTTTACTGGAATATCTATGGTCTATTTCTGTATATCCCCTAACGGGGATTGAATATGTTAAATTATTTGTTGTTAATACGTTTTACGGTTGTTTATCCCCTAGCGGGGATTGGTAACCACTCTGTGGTTCGGTTATGAACGGTAGATAATTTGCTATGATTGTTTATCCCCTAGCGGGGATGTTGTAGAACCACGCTGTGGTTCGGTTATGGGTGGTTGATAATTTGCTATGATTGTTTATCCCCTAGCGGGGATAATATTTGGTTGTTTATTGTTAACATTGTTATGGTTATTCATCCCCTAACGGGGATGTTGTAGAACCACGCTGTGGTTCGGTTATGGATGGTAGATAATATGTTTTTTTTGTGAATCCCCTAACGGGGATGAATAGTATGTAAATTGAGATGGATAAACAATTTTCAAAGACCCCAGAGGGGTCTGACAATAATAGCTATAGGATAATTAGCAAATGAACCACAGCGTGGTTCTACAGGGATATTACACGAATACCATCTGCGATATGTGTAATTTTTGATACAGAAAGAACCCCAGCGGGGTCTGACAATAATAGCTAATAGGATAATTAGCAAATGAACCACAGCGTGGTTCTACAGGGATATTACACGAATACCATCTGCGATATGTGTAATTTTTGATACAGAAAGAACCCCAGCGGGGTTCGACAATAGTAGCTTATTGACCAATCAGCAAACGAACCACAGCGTGGTTCTACAGGAGGACAAAATGCATACATACCTAAAGATCATTTATCATGTGATTCATCCCCTAGCGGGGATTGGGATCGTTTTATATAAACCTTTTTGCCTTTTAATATTTTGTTTTTATATTTTCATCGCAAGCGGAGGGCTTGCATAAATATATACACAGGATAGGGAGAGCACACATGACAACATTACAGATTACTTTAGGTATTCTTGGCATTTCTATTGTTGTTTCATTCGTTTATGGTTTATTAACCCGTAATTACTCTACGGTCGATCGACTTTGGTCCATATTACCGGCCGTATATGTTCTTGTCTGGATGCAGGACTATATGCATAATCCGCGCTTTGTGATCGCCGGCATCATTGTAATCGCCTGGGCATTGCGCTTATCCTTGAATTTTGCCCGCCGCGGTGGATATGGATTCAACTGGAAAGAAGGTTTCACCGGTGAAGATTATCGTTGGGAGATCATGCGTGAAAAGATCCCGAATCGCTTTGTTTTTGAGCTGTTCAATTTGTTTTTTATATCCGCTATTCAATTGATCCTGGTCTTTGTGATCACCCTGCCCTTGTATTTTGTCGGACAATACGATGCGCCTTTGGGCAGTATGGATTATTTGCTTTTCGCCCTTCATGCTATGTTCCTGATCCTGGAAACGATCGCCGATAACCAACAATACAAATATTATGCAGAACGCGATTCCGAGGAATTTAAAGATAGCCCGCGCCACCAACTGGGGTTCAATACATTTGGACTTTGGAAACACTCACGACATCCCAATTATGTCTGTGAGCTCTCACAATGGGTCGTTGTCGCTCTATATCTCTTCAACATGAATGGTACATTGCATTTCAGCATGCTGGGATTTGCTGTACTTATCCTTCTGTTCGTCGGAAGTACAAATCTTGCGGAAAATATCACACTCACAAAATATTCACGTTACGCTGAATGGCGAAAGGCCTCGGCGCCATGGATCACTCTGCCGGGAGTGAATGCGAAGAGGAAGAGAGAATTTCTTAAATCAATTGACAATTGACAGAGGACAATTGACAATTACGTAAATTGTAAAACAATATTTATATATTCTATCTCATATACTGTGTAATTTCCACTGGTTATATTTATTGCTTTGGCGCGAATTTGAGTGTAGTTTGGGTAGTTAATCAAATTATTTGGAGAAAAAGTATGAAAACTACAAAAGTGATTATAACAATTATTACGTCTGTTTTTATTTTAATAGGAACTATTTATTCGCAAAAAACACAAAATGAAGATTTATCTAAAAAATCAACAACAAATATTTTATCTGAATCAAATACTGAATATAGAACTACTGACTGGAATAGTCGTTTGCTTACAAGTCCGAATAGTAATACTGTTCTTACTCGTATACCTGAAAATACAAAATTAATTATCTTAGAAAAAAAAGGTGTTCAGCAAGGTAAAATGCTAAATGGATGGTATAAGGTTCAATATAATGGATACACTGGTTGGACTAGCGGCTGGAACATGAAAGAAGAAGAAAAGCTAATTATATGCTCTACCGAAGAGATGGAACTGAATTATATTAAACAAATTGGAAGTAAGCCTGAAAATAATCCATTAACAGGAAAAATACAAATTATTGACGATTGGTTAAAAAACAACATGCAAGATTATAAAAGTTTAAATTATATCCAATGGTATAAACCTTATATTTTAAATAATAGTTGGAATTGTCGTGTTGAATTTACTGTTAATAATCTTTTAGGCATCCCTGAAAAAATTAATAAAGTATTTCAAATTAGAGATATGAAAATAATTGATATATTTGACTTAAATTAATATAATGAATAACTTAATAAATAAATTTAAGGACCACTTCCGTTCTCTCATATACTTGTAATCATCAATGCAATTAGCAAAGAACCTCTAAATCCGGAGTTCTTTTATTTTATCTCTTATAATTCATCGTTTATATCTCTTCTGCATCATGAATAGATGCTTCGACTACGCTCAGCATGACAGTTCCTTTTCTTGCCCTCTTTCGCCCTCTCGTACCCTCTTACTCTCGTTCCCTCCTAATAATTAATGCACAAAAGCAAAGGGCCCCGAAATATCGGAGCCCCTTTTTTATGTAATCCCGCTACGCGTTACGAGTCACGCTTCACGAGTCACGAAATACTATTTCATCAAGACCATCTTCTTAACAATATTCGTATTGTCAGCTGATAGTTGATAGAAGTAAACACCTGATGCGAGGTTTGATGCATCGAAGGTAACATCGTAGCTACCTGCGTTGACATAACCGTTAACCAGTGTTTTGACCATGCGACCTGCCATGTCGTAAACGGTAAGGCTTACATCAGAGCTTGTCGGAAGGGCAAAGGTAATATTCGTCACAGGGTTGAACGGGTTCGGATAGTTCTGAGCCAGTACAAATGTCTCAACAACATCTTCTACGCCAACACCGGGTGTCGGTGTCCAGTCACTGTAGAAAGTAGGATTGATACCATAGCCAAAATCTATGTAGAGATAGCTTTCAGCTTGTGAGTCATCAATATTGACGATATGGTTATTACCATAACCGCCTTCACCACCTTCATTGTCGCCACCATTGATACCGAATTTACATTCCTGACCGACAGTATGGTTACTGTCCGGTGACATGAAGTAAGTAATGGTATAAATAGTATCGCCTGCTGTTGCATCACCGTGTGTTCCATCATCCCACATCTTGCGTGTTGTATCGCTCATCAAAGATGAACCCCAGCCTGCCCATGTACCTTCACCAGTATTTGACAAAGGACCATTCATGGCAACGCCTGTGATCTGTGTGATAGAAGATATATCTTGTGAACCCTGAATATCTTCAAGTGTTTTACCACCTAAAACAGTCGCAAATGCCGGACGAAGGTCACATTCAACATGAACGATTACATCTCTAGCAAGTTCATTATTATTACGGAAGAAAGGCATACGACGTTCGTCGCCACCATCAGCTGAGATATCAGCAACTTCTTCTTCACCATCAACAATAATAATGCGACGACGTTCAGCGGCTGAAGGCGTATCACCATCATAATCAAAGTTATAATATACTTCGCGTTGTTCAACGCCATCTTTGATCAGATAGTATTGGTAATACAGATAGTCACCAAATACTAAATGAAGATCTGTCAAAGTAGCTGTGTACATTTGAGTTCCTAGAACCTGAAGCATTTCTACTTCAACAACTTCTGTTGAGCTAAGTTCATAACCAACACGGAGTTCAAGAGTATCACCAATTTCGAAACCATTGTTTGAAACGGCATCAGTCATATTAACACCAAAAACGATGTCAGCTGAATCGCCACCTTCAAAGTTTCCGCCAATGACATCATTCCACCATACCCATGTGATGGTAGTATCGGCAGCAGAAAGACTGATCTTGCGGTTTTCACTCGCTCCGTAAGCACCATTTAGGTTTTCACTATCATCCCAAGTTGGACCATTTACATACCGGTACGTTTGATCTGTCAAAGGAAGAAATGAAGGATCTAATTTCAAGTGATAGTTCCAAAAAGTAGACGTTCCTTCCTGTGTTAAAGTATATGTATCAGGTACCCACATATTTGTACCTGAGCCATTTATGGGAAATGAACCAACAAAACTCATGCCATTGTCAGCATTGTAGTTTTCATTAGCACTCATATTGATCCGGAAGAAAATATCAACAGAATCTGAGGGAGTGTAAGGAGGATCAAAATTATTGTTTACATATGCTACAATCGTTGTATCACTTGCAGGAAGAACCCACATACGATTATCGTTACTTTCCCAATCAAATGCTTCTGCAGTTTCAGGCTTTACGCGAAGTTTCAAAGCCATGCGCCAACCAATCATTGAATCCGGATACGCAATGGTATGTTCCCAGTAATCACCACCAACATTGACCGCTTGAGGTGAATCATCGCCCCATGTCGTAAAAATGTTGTACCAATTATCAGTACCTTCGGGACCAACCTCTGATCCACAAATTAGAATTTCATAGGTAGAGTCTGTTGCACCCATACCACCGACTGTGGAGGTGTTAACCACGTAAGTGACATTGACATCTGCCAATGCAAACGTAGCTAACATGACCATTAAAATTACAAGAACTTTTTTCATTTTTTCTCCTTTTCTTGTTTTATGTTCATTTTTCTTGTTTCTTGTTTCTTTTGCGGAACCCTATTTTGATTCCATATTGGCGTATCGCGATACGCCTCTATTATTTTACTTTAAACTTTACTTTTATCTTTTGCCTTTATTCTTTTGTCTTATCAGAATGTTAATGCCAGAGAGGTTGTATTCAACATCCCTAATTTACCAAAATATTGAAAACTGTAGTCAAACACGATCGCCATACCGGAAATTTCCAAATCAAGACCCACACCCAGCGTAAGACCGTTCTCGCTTTCAGCTTTGAACAATGATTGATAGCCCGCCCGTATGCTGACCATATCAGCAATACGCCAATCAGCACCCATATTCAGTGTCTGGGCGTCATTGGTCGGACGCAAAACGTCAGCGGCCAGGACAAGTCGGTTCCAGCCACGATCGATCACAGGCATGGAAACACCGATCACGTAGGTCAAAGGAATAGCCCATTGATCCGTTTTAAGGTAAGATACAATATTTTCATTGTTGCCCTGGCTCTCCGGATCAAGATCAACCTGAGTTATAAGATCACGACCGCGCATTTCCAGCGAGCCGCCAAAGTTCCTTATACTTGCTCCAATTTGCAATCCATTGAATTGTGTAATAAACAATAATCCAAGGTCGACTGCAACTGTTGAGGCCGTTTCATTATATATCTGCTGGTGAATGTATTTTATACTACCGCCGATCGAAAAACGGTCGGTCATATTTCGCGCATAACTCACTGCCAGTGCCATATCGCTTGCTTGCCAGTATTCACCGGTTCCACCGGGTGCTTCCACTGTTGTTACGGGTTCCCAATCACCATAGCTTAAGCTGTTCAGGCTCACACCGATAGCATCGCTGGGAGTCAGCATATATTGTGCACCGAACCAGGTATGCTGGGCATCGACAAAATAGTTTGTAATTGAGGTATAAACATCAGAACGGCCGACCCGTGACATAGCACCGGGATTCCAAAACAATGCAGTGGGATCATCAGCGATAGCCGTATACGCGCCACCCATAGAGATTGCTTTACCGCCAATGGGAATGTTAAGAAAGTTCGCCGCGGTGGTCCCGACCTTATCTTGTGCGAACAGACCGCTTCCAATGGCAAGTATCAGTAATGAAGTAAAGATGTATTTCTTCATAGTATTATTCCTGTTCCTTGTCATTTGATCACCCCAACCTTTCCGGATTTTTTACCCGCGCTGGACTCGATCACATAGAAGTAAACACCAAAAGCAACATCGAGATTTTCACTGGATTTTAGATCCCAGGCCAAGGTGCCATTGTGAATATCGCCATCATGATTCAAGGTTTTGACTAAAGAACCCGTTGATGTAAAGATATAAACCTTTGCATCAGTAGGTAGTTTTCTAAATTCGATACGACGCTCCCCTCGCCCGGACGTCACGGCAGGTGGAAGCGGCGCTTCCATATTATTCGCGACAATATAGGGATTAGGAACAACCTGAACATTCTCTAAAGAATTCGTTGCCAGATCAGAATTAACTTCGGGTGCTTCAGTTGTAAACTCAAAAACATCTCCGTTACGGAAGGATTTTTCAGTTATCATGCTTAAAATATCACCATCTCTAAATCTATCAACTGTACCTTGATTCCTAAAAGTGATGACCCAAGAGTAGTATGACTTGGTGGAATCCGTATCAGCAGGTAAGTAAAAGAATGTTGACAGCATAGCGCCGTTTGTTAATTCATAAATATCAGAGCTGTTCTTATTGCCGCCTGAAAAGACAAAGGGTACAATCATTGAATCAATCACATTGTACAAGTAGAAATTTGTACTGATGGGAGTGGGTCGCAGGAATGATGGCAAACCGGAATAGAGTTCATCAATTAGAATTTGTGGTGTTGTATATCCAGCAACGGTGGAATCCGTAAATCGCATTTCATAGTCTGCAGGATAAGGAACGCCGACTAAGGTATCGCCATTTAGAACAGAGGTAAAAGAGTTCATTGAGAAATCCATTGAGCGGCCATCAACTGTATTCCAACTGGTTGCAGTTTCATCTTTCTGAGGTGACCAATGATTTATGAATTCCAATTCAATTCCGTCAAAAATATCGGAATCCTTAGTTTCATCAGCGTAGGGCGACCCATAGATATTTGCACTCTGATAGACCGGATAATATTGATAGTTCAGAACATAGTCAGCTTTTTCATATGCACTGCCATCGACCAATTTAATTCGACCACGAAGTGTATCTATGACGAATTCTTCTATATCAATATAATCATCAGGATAATCCGCTTCAGCGATCAATAAACTGTTATAGATCAAATGTTCATTTACAAGATAAGTATATGAGGTATCCACTTCCACGGTTTCGGTAAAACCTGTAATATCCATAACGGTATATGTAGTTGTATACGGTGTGTATTCCCATTGATCTTCAAGATCAAAAATACCGTTGTCATTATTATCAATACTATCTGTTTTAGTATCCGTAAAGCTTACTCGATAAGTATGATCTGTTAATTTTGTTTCATCAAGAACATTATAAGCTATCTCACCGGTACCTGGACCGTTTTCATGATAAAGCATGGTGCTCTCATTTAGGGCATCATAGCCCGCAACCTCAGGTTGAGGACGTACGACAGCCGTATTAATATCCGTGATCACAGAACCGTCTGCCTGAACGGAGATAAACTTTGTGTTTTCAGAAGGATAAATATCCGCATCTGAATCACCACGGTCATATGCAACAACCGCATAATAGTATTGTTTACCATTGACCACATCATCATCAATATAAGAATGTTGCAAACCGGTGTTATCTCCAAGATTTACGGTATAACCGTCTGCTTCCTGAAAAAGCTCGGATTTTGCTTCGAACAAGCCGGAGATATCGTTATCAAGATCGTATTGTTCCAAAGCTTTATAACCCGTCACAACACCATTTGCGTTGGTTACGGTATAGAGTTCGTTGAAATCCGAATCGGTTGCTTTGTAGATCTTGTAACCTTCGAAATCATTTTCTTTGGTTACCGGATCAATGGATGCTTCCGCTCCACGATCCCAATACAAGGTTACCTGTCCGTCACCCGGCACAACCGTTAGAATTGGTTTTTCGGGAGGTGATGGGAAACGATAATCACTGTCATATATTTTTTGCACGGTTTGTCTGTTCTTATAAAGGTCATCCATATCATGACCGTAGACCAAAGCTAGAGAGAAACGCTGGGTTTCGCCTGCTCGTAGCGGAAAATAACCTGAACCGTAAATAAAATCGCCATCTTCACCGGCAACAGGTTCGCCATTCTGAATATTGGTAGGCAAATCAAAATATCCCGGTTTCATCCACTCCCAAAGCAGATCATCATCGTCCATGGGATATTCATTAGAAGGTGTAAAATAATTAAAGGAAGAAAGACCTATCTGATCAGATTCATCGACATCTGTAGCGTCAAAATTCGGTTCACCGGCTGTTGGTAGACCATCACCTTCTCCGAAATCATTGGTATTATCTTTTCCATCGGCACCCACATCATCAAAAGCCATGTTCCAGTCACCATCATTATCGATGCCATCGGAACGTTTTTCATCGATCATGGGATCGCCCTCGCCTAATCCGGTAAAATAATCAATATAAGATACGGGATTCAATTGATCATAAAGAACAACATTGATGATCTCATCCTTATCACCGTCATTATCTATATCATATTTATCAGCTTCCTGTTTCATACGGATCTGGCGATAATGGTAGATGTAATTTTCATCGATCAAACCGTCAAGATCGTTATCAATACCATCATAAACGTTTTGATTAACATTATAGAATTCATCGATCGTATTTCCTTCGATGAGTTGTGTTACACCCGGTTCGATGGTTATGGTCATACCCCGTGTTGTAATTACCTGAGGATCTGTTGTTATGGTAACAAGAGAACGATTATAATCATTATCGATGACCACAACCTGATCACCCATATTGTAAACAACCGTATCAAAATCACTTGCTGTGAATTTTGGAGCCGAAAAAGCCAAGGCCGGATATGTTTCAACGCTATTGTCGCCATCGTTATCGATACCGTCATATTGATTGCCGGGGCTTTCAAGAAAAGCATAACCGACTAATCCAACAGGACCTTGCCATTTTGGATTTCGTTTACAGCTTTCATCAAAGTCACCGGTATAAGTAATATCATTTTCAACATCAAAGAATGACCAATCATCGTCATATTCACCATAGTCTTCAGTGCTGGTTACACCAAGATAAGTTCCACAGACCATCCCAAATGTGACTTTATTATAATCTGTTGTTGATGTGTTTGTTACTTCATATAGCCAAAAAATTACATCAGAAGCAAGAAATTGTTGCCACTGCATTCCACGGACTTTTACTTCCAGACCCAGACCATTTCGAGTCATGTCTGTACTATCCGGTTTAAATTCATAACCGGGAAATCCACTGACGCGACCGGCAGTATTTGAGCGATAATTATATTCTTCGTCATTATTATCGTCCATGACATAATAACTTTCCTGATCGGCAGAAAAAACACTCTTACCAAAATATCCATTCCAAGAATCTTTCCAGCCGGGATCATCCGAATCTGCCATCTTATCCGGCCAAGTAGTAGGCCATGAATTCGGATTAGTGCTAATCGCAATGCTTGTCTGATTGGCATTAAAAAATCCACCGACCGGTTCAAATGTCCAGAGCTTTCCATCATTGGATTCTTCAGCTTGAGTACGAGGGCGGTCAACAGGACATACCACAACACTGTTAAATGTATAGGTACTGTCCTGATCGGCATCATAATATGTTACTTCTGCACCGACCATTGGAGAAATATCTCCAATATAGCCATTGGTATCAAACAACCATGCACCGCGTGGACCTTTTCCTGTCGGTTGGCCAACCACACCCCAGTTACCGAAAACAGTACGAACCAGGTTGGCATTATGCACGGCTGATCGCCGGTATTCCGCCCCGCTTTGTGCGAAGGCAAGAGAAACGATAAATAGACTTATAATCAGTTTTTTTAGTGTTTTCATATACTTATCCTCATACCGATCTCTATGCGCCGTGGCTCAGAGTAATTATAAGGTGAATTGAATAATTCCGCGATCGTGTTGACCGGAGTCGCAACATTCAATGCTTCGATCCGTGCCTGATCGCTGGTAAATCCCGCACGACCCGTATCACTATAGACACCTGTTTCATTCAGTGTATCAAAGAGATTCGTAACGCGAATATAGAATTCCGGTTTTAGCGAACCGATCTGTACGCGATAGAAAGCTTGAAGATTTACATTGAATGTTGCAGGTTTGTTTTCTGAATTTTCAAGCAGTGAGGTGATATCTTCACTTGCACGAGGCGTATAAGGAAGTCCGCTACCGTAACTGGCAACCGCATTAAAACCCCAAAAGGGAGTATTATAACCACCGACGACATTGACGGTGTGGCGTTGATCCCATGAAAGTGATAATAATTGTACTTCCGGATCCGAACCGCCTGAAACGGCACTCATGTATGCATAGGGATCAGAAGCTGTACCTTCAGCGATCTGGAAGGTATAATCGGCACCGGCATAAAAGCCACTGGGATCTCGTTGATTCAATGAAAAGGTTACACCCTTGATCACTGCAAAATCACTGTTGACGATTTTAGAATAGTATTTTGAGCCGCCAAAGACCTCGATCACATCTGCGCGTGTACCTGTCAAATCACGCACATCTTTTAGATAGACGGTCAGGTCAGCCGATAAATTGCTATTGAGCTGCTGTTGCAAACCAATTTCACCAACAATCGTTTTTTCAGGTTCAAGATTGGCGTTGCCGATCGTTCCCTGATGTCCTGTACCGCTTCCCAATTGAAAACTGGGGTTGTTATATAAATAAGTGTAATTAGGTGTTTGAAAGAAATGTCCGTAAGAGAAGTGAAATACTCCCTGGTCGGAAATGGGGAAAGAAAATCCTAAGCGAGGTGACACGGCGATTTTAGGAGATGCATCCACATACCAGTATGCTTGTCTGTCTTCAATACTCTTGCTCGATTCACCTGCATCTTGAACACCGTTCCCATTGATATCATTAAAACGATTTCCGGGTTTGATCGGATTGTAAATATCCGGATCACTTGGATCGGCAAGAACAACATAATTGGGATTAAAGTAATCTATACGCACACCAACATTTACAATAAAATCTTTTAACTCGATCTTATCCTGGACAAATGCCGAAAATTCAACCGGATTGACTTCAAAGGAACTTGAGTAAATCGTTGTATCTGCAAGGCGAGTTGGGGTGATATAGGGTTCAGTCGGATTAAATGATTCTTCATTGGCAGCCGGACGATATTCCCATGATTCCCAAGCCAGATGGTTTTGTTTGTATTCGGCTCCAAGTTTTAACTGATGGGTTTGGTTCAATTGAGACGTCATCGTGAATTTTCCAAGATTGTATCCACTGTTTCTCTCATTCCAGCCATTTTGAGTACCACCAATATGAAACTGATAAGGGAAAGTATTTTGCATTTCGGGATGAACCAGCAGATTTGTATCCGCATCGGTCAACTCGAAATGATCATAATAGCCTCTGTATAATTTATTACCATAGGTATACGCAAGATCAAAAAATGTTGTTTGTGAAAGCTGATTTGAATATTTCACAATATGGGTCTGACCGATATTATCACTTGTTCCCAATCCATCGGGATTGTACATCCAACCGCGATCATAACTCTTAGAACGTCTATTATCATAGATCATATTATAAGAAATGCGAGTTTTATTACTCATGCGGTAGATCAACTGACCTTGTAAATAATTCTTTCGGTTCCATCCCATGTCAACCCAATCTCCGGAACCCAGCATCGTGGTTGAATCTAAAAGGGATACTTCATTGAAACCTGTTTCTTCAGCATAAGCATAAGGCGTATAGAGTTGCTGACCCTTATTGGAACCGTCATAATAAATATGACGGGCATTCAAGTAGTAGAAAAGCTTGCCGGGAATAATAGGACCGTGAATACCAAGTTCAATATTGTTGATACCAAATGGTTCAACACGATTGACGCGTGGAAATATTTCTTCATGGCCGCTGATATGATCGCCAAAATATACTTCCATATGGCCACCGAAATCATCCGAACCTTGTTTTGTAGTAATATTAACAATACCTGACATGGCCTGACCGTATTCGGCATTAAAAGCACCGGATATAACCTGCAACTCTTGAACCATTGAAGTATTCACATCAACGGTAGATGATCGATCGTATGAATCGGTCATCGGAACGCCATCGATCATGTACATAACCTCACCGCGTCGTCCGCCTCGTAGCGATCCGTCAACATAACCGGCCTGCATAGCAAGAACATCACCCACTTCGGTAACAGGCAATGATTCCATTTCTTTTGCACCAACAACTGAGGTTGTCGAAGTAAGATCTTTCTGGATCATGGCGCGTTCAGCAACAACGGTCACTTCCTGACCTTTCATTACCTCAACACTTAAGGATGCATCAATGCTTGTGGTAAAATCCACCTGAACATTAACATCTGTCATCCTTAGTTGAGCATATCCGATCATCATAAATCGTAAGGTGTAGTTTCCTGGAGGAATATTCAGAATATAGTAATTCCCGTCAAGATCTGATGCAGCTCCCAGAACCGTTCCGTCTACCAGAATATTACATCCCGGTAAAGGATCTCCTGTTGCCTGATCAAGAACCTGACCGGAAATTTTTCCTGTCGTACCGGCAAAAAGCATTGAAATGCCAAAAGTCATAATCAATGTTATTAGAACCAATCGCCCAATAGTAGTTTTATTCATACTATTTCCTATAATATTTTCTCTTTTCTTGCTTAGTTTGAGCGAAATTAAAATAGTTTCTTCTAAATGCAAAGTTTTTTTTATACATTTTCTATTATTTAACGGGGATAAATATGAAAAACAACATACCACTATCGACCATACGGAGCTTCAAAGCAAACCAGGAAGTCCGTGCCTATCTGCTTTTAAAGGAAAAACACCTGAGATTAACACGGGATGGCAAGCCCTATCTTGATGTGATGCTCGCAGATAAATCAGGAACAATTATTGGGAAAATATGGGAACATGCCGGAGAAATCGAGCCCATGATAGAGACCGGCTCTCCTGTAGGCGTTCGCGCCATTGTTGAAGAGTATCGCGGGAAACGGCAACTGAACATCAAACGTATCGTGCCGGTTAATGAGGAAGATTTTGCCTCAAAAGGGTTTTCCTGGGAGCTGATCTTACCCCAATCCGAGAAAAATACCGAGAAATTATGGCGTTTTGTCGAAAAAACAATTGAAAAATTGAACAATCCTCACTTATTGGCCCTTCTTCAATTGCTAATCATTGATAATCGGGACAAAATACTAAAACATCCTGCCTCTTTACGTCTTCATCATGCCACCATGGGTGGTTTTTTGGAGCACATAGTTTATATGCTCAATCTTGGTATGCATGCCGCCAAGCAATACAAACTGGATCAGGAACTTGTCATTACAGGGATATTACTGCACGACATTGGCAAATTGGATGAGCTCAGCGGCTACCCAAATAATATTTATACTGATGAAGGCAATTTCCTGGGCCATGTTGTGATGGGATATAATATGGTAGATAAGGCTATCGCAACTATTCCTGAATTTCCCGCGGATCTCGCATTAAAGCTTAAGCATATCTTACTTTCACATCAGGGGAAATATGAGAACCAGTCTCCTAAAAAACCCGTCTTTCCCGAAGCCTTGCTGATCCACTATCTTGATGAGTTGGATGCGCGCATGGATATGATGAAGACAGCGATCAGTCAGGAGCTTGATGATGGTGAGTGGACCTCTGTGAAAAACTATTTCCGCGTACCGCTTTATAAGTCAAACAAGGATATTGATGAACACTCAGAAACAAACGACAAAACAGATACTCAAAAAAAATCGTAAGATCGCGGAAACGGGCATATTCCTTGCTCTTTTTCTCGGGCTTGCTTATGCTTTTGCTTATATACCCAATTTGGAGTACATAACGGCTATCGCTTTTTTATCCGGATTACTTCTCGGATGGAAAAGAGGCCTTTTTGTCGCACTCATCGGGGAAGCGATCTTTAGTATCGCCAATCCTTTTGGCTCCAGTCTGGTTTTTCCCATGCTCTTGATCGCTCAACTGGTGTCATTTGCCTTAATTGCGCTCACAGGCGCTTCCTATAGAGGCTTCATCCCACGAATGATAGAGAATAAACCCAGCCTTGCGGCGTTCTTTTTTGGACTTGCCGGGCTTCTGCTGACCCTTAGTTATAATGTGATTACAACGATCTTTTATGCAATTCCTTCCGGATTTACATTTGAACAAACCATTGCCTCTATTATCAGCGGCATTCCTTTTTACCTAATTAATATGATAGCCAATACGATCAGTTTCTCAGTTCTCATCACCCTCATATTGCGCTATGTAAATAAAAATTATCCACATTATCTTAAGGAAAATGCATGAAACGCTTAATGACCTTGACTTTGTTGACCCTGAGCTTTTTGGGCGCTTACGAATTAAGTACAGATAGCTGGGGACGCTATACAACATTTGATCCGGACACACGTGTTGCTTTTTACAATTACCCGTCTTCATGGATGAAACCCGGGGCTATCCTCTTTGATCACGATTATCAAGACTCCTCTTCGAGCTATGGATCCTGGGATCAGATCTTTACCAATAATGAGAGTATCTCTTATTCTTACGGACTTTCGGGTGATGTTGTAGCAAAATATACTCCCTATTCCTTTCCTCATCGCTGGAGCGCGGGATTGGAATTTGTAAATTATAAAGGTCCCAACTCTACCTATCGAACGGATGCGGTGCTCCATTATCAACATAAGAAGGGAGCCATTGAGTATTATCATACCACAAACAATCAAAAAATTACTCTTAATACCGATATTACCGATCACAATATCAGCAGTAATGGTTTAAACCTTGATTATCAGATTTCAACTAAATTCAAAGTTCTTGGAAGCATCGATTATAATCTTATCGGACAAACAGATACCAGTTCAAGAACCTATGATTTTCATCATGAATTTGTTGAAGTCCAATATTCATTCGCCAAAGCATTTACCGCTTACACAAAATTTCATTATTGGTATTATACCTATGATGATCGCGAAGGTCCGGCTAAGCTTTTATTTCCGGGCATCCGTTACAACTCGAAATTATTTATGGGCAACATTTCATTTCGCCTCTCACCAACGACGGTTCACCCGATCGCAGAGTTAGCTGTTTATCCGGGTCCCTTGTACGTCCATGTCTACACAAAAGCGCGTTCATCCCGCCTCGCCTTTAGTCGGGGTGCAAATCAATATGCCGGTATCAAAGCAGGTTTAAAACATGATTCCGAACACCATTATCTTTATGCAGACATGCAAGCCAATTATGACTTTGTCCGAACCGGACAACCGGATTCGATAATTAATAGTGATTTCTATGGTGTAAATGCCAAAGCTGAGTACCGCTTTAAAACACCCTCTATTGAGCTTTATAGTCGTGCCACCTATAATCAAATAATAAATCCCCGCGAAGGATACTATCACCCCGAACGATCTATTATTACCGGTGGGTTGAATTTTCATGCCAAGCTTGCAAAAGGCAATCTACTGCTTGATGGGGATATCAATGCTCAATACATCATCCATGATGATCCGGATAATGTTTCATTTAATCCATCTACTCTTTCCTATAGTCTTTTACAAGCTGGCGCACCTGTGGGTGACTGGAAGATCAATTTTGAGTTGAAAGCCAAAATCCAGACATTTGTAATCTCGGCCAAGGTTTCAACTCCACTCAAAATGGGTGAAGATCTGAATTATTATTTTTACGAAGGAATATACACTTCTTCGGATTTTGTTTTTGGAAATACCTTTTATGCCGGATTAAATATTCAATGGCTGTGGTGGAAATAGGCTCCCAATATCATACACCTCAACAAACATAACTCATTACAAAAAGGATTAATCGTGAAGCGTTTATTGATCTTATTTATTATTCTAACTGTTTCTTTAGCTGCTTATGAACTTGGTTCCGAGTCATGGGGAAACTATACGACTTTTGACCCGGCAGAAAGAGCTATGGGTCTTACCTATCCTAAATCTTGGTTAACACCAGCAAAATTTTTACTTGAGCCGGTTTATGAAGACAGCTCAAAATTTTATGGAAGCTGGAAGCAGATAATAACTTTAAATAAAGACTATGGCACATGCAATACTTCTAGTAATATTATTGCGCAATATATTCCTTATTCCGCCCCTCAAAGATGGAGTCTCGGTTTGGAATTTGTTGATTATAAAGGTGCAAATGCGACTAATCGCACAGATATGGTCCTTAATTACAAGTATAAGAAGGGCTCTATAGATTACTTTCATACCGGCAATGAACAAACGATTGCACTGGATTCATTAGTCCTTGATCACCGTATCAACAGCAATGTATTAACATTTGATCATCAACTGGGGAAACGTTTTAAATTAATGGGCGGTATTGATCTATATTTGATTGAGCAGAAAGATAACCTTATACGCAATTACAATACTTCTCATGAATTTGTGGAATTACATTACATCGCATCAAAAGCCTTTCAGATCTATGGAAAATTTGAACATCGCTTCTTTCGTAGTGATATTCAGAAAAAAAACATGCTCGTATTTCGACCCGGATTAAAATACCATAAAGGTATCTTTTTCTCCCACTTGGCCGTTCGCATTTCTCCGGATCAAGCTTTTCCGATTGCACAAATTATTTTAAAACCTAAACCTTTTTACTTCGAAGCCTATTTGAAGGTACGTAATCCAATATTCATTTTAAAACGAAAGGGGTATCAGCATACAGGTTTCCGTACCGGAGTTCACCACAACAGTAAACATCATAAAATTAACGCTGATCTGGAAGTAAGCTATAATCTTACCGCCAACATAACAACTGGTGTACCAACACCGAATTTCTTTACAATAAAAGCTGATGGTGAATACCGTTATAAACTTCCTGTGGTGGACACTTATCTTGCAGCAAGTTATGCGCGAACCGGGAATACAAATTATTTTTATCATCCGGAAATATCTACAATACAAGCCGGAATACAATTCCACACAAAACTTAACAAGAATAATTTATTGCTTGATGTAGATCTAAATGCGAACTATATACTGCATGACGATCCGAACAACGTTAGTTTCAATCCAAGTACACTGACTTATAACTTGATCACTAACGCTGATCCTGTCGGTGACTGGAAGATCAATCTGAATGTTAATACACGAATAAGATCTTTTGCTTTAGGCTTGGATATATCAACTCCAATTAATCCAAGTGAAGGTCTGTACTGGCATCTTTATGAAGGTATTTACACATCTTCCGACTTCATTATTGGAAATACCTTTTATGCCGGACTGACTATACAATGGTATGGATGGAAATAGATAATGAAAAACCATAAAGGTTTTACACTTCTCCTTATATTTTTTCAAGCTATCCTTATTGCATTCACGAATATTGCAGCTCGGCAAGCTGCAATGGAGATCGATCCTTTTGTCATTTCATTTTTACGCTATTTGATCGGAATATTGGCTTTGGGCTCCATAATCTTAGTGAAAAGAACAAAATTACGCTTTGAATGGGCAGATTTTAAAATCCTCTTTTTTCTTATGTTCATGGGGATGTTCTGTAATCAGATCCTTTTTGCCCAGGCACTAAAATTTACTGTTCCCAGCCACCCTCCGATGATCTACGCTTTAACACCTATTGTTATCATTTTAATCGACATTATCCGTAAAACCAAGATCGCTTCAAAGCAAATCGTCATTGCTTCCATATTGAGTTTTATTGGAGTCGGCATTGTACTGGGGAAAAATATCCTGATCTTTAATTCAGAGATATTGCTCGGTGATGGTCTTATCTTTCTTGCCATGATATGCTGGGCTGTTTACACCGCCTTTTCAAAACCTTTCATTCATAAATATGGCGCCCTGCAATTATCATTCATGCTGATCATCGGAGCAGCACTTTTATACGCACCCTGGGGTATCTATCGCTTTGCTCAGGCCGATCTCAGCGTGATCACTTGGAAAGGATGGATAAGTCTGTTATATCTTGGAATATTCAGTAGTGGTATGGCTTATCTGAATTACTTTGCCATATTAAAACGAATTGAGCCTACTCAGACGGGACTGATTATCTCTACCCATCCCCCGGCGACCATCATTCTTTCTATCCTGTTTGGGTATGAGGTATTCCAATGGAATGTTATTGCCGGTACCGCTCTTATTATAATAGCACTATTGATCGCACAAAAGAAAATGAAGGAACCGTTAAATCTGCCGGAAATATGAAGACGTAAAACGTGAGACGTAAAACGTAAAACGTGAAGACCTTCCGGCTGGTGTCCGAACGTAGAGAGGATCTGCCGGATGGTCGAGAAAGAATAGAGAAAATCGTAAGACGTAAAACGTAAGAATATTATAATTTATTGCATACACAAAAAAAGGGGCTCAACATATTGAGCCTCTACTTTATTCTTTTTACTTTATTCTTTTATCTTGGTCTCTAGAGCCTGATTGGTCGTGGTCTTCCGGGGCTTTTCAATCTAATGATAATAGGATGGGAGATTTTTCTATCTGACATATCATCTTGATTATCCTGATTGGCAAAAAAGGATGAATCAAGATTTACATCATCTTTTTTAAGACTGTCACCGGCAAGATATGCAAGATAGTCATTGATATTTGTCTCAATAGCAGAAATGCGCAATGCACTTTTACTTGCAAGGGGTGTTCCGGGATGTTGAGATGCAACCATATGATAATAGCGCAAAGTGCTATCTTGAGTGTTCTCGGTTAAACTTAGTTCATAATCATATAACCAGGCTATTTTATACGCTATAAATGCTTGATTTTTATTATCGGGATTGCCGAAATTTAACAATTCTTTCAAAGCGATTATGGCTTCTTCATATTTTCCCGGATCAATATATTGTGTTTCGATCTCGAAAATTCTTTTCTGATTTTCATAATACAATATTGAATCTTGCGGTACGCGATCTAAAATATAATTCGTTATCTCTGATTCTGGAAATTTTTCAGTTAATTCTTTTTTAATGCTCTCAGCTTTAACTTTATTTATTAAATCATATTCCCATACATAAGATTGTGAGTACAGTGCTTGTGGAACCGACGTTGTAAAATAGTACTCGTTTTCGATCCTCTTATAAATATTAAGAGCGGTATCCGGCATACCAAGATCAAAAAGGAAAAGACCGGCAAGACTAAATAGCTGCCCGACATAATCGTTACCGTTCTCAATATAGCTACTCAGAAAATTCTCGAACTTATGATAATCTGTCTCAGCAAGATTTATCAGAGAATCAATACCCATACTATCTGATTTCACAGTATCCGCAAGGAGCATATCGCGGGATATGACTTCTAAAGCAGTGGAATCGATAAGATCCTCATAATAAACCCATGCACTGTCTGCCAATTTAGGTGACTTAATAATGATATTTTTGAGATCACTATTAATTTTTTTCAACTTTTTTATTGTTTTCAAATATTCGTCAGCCAGCTCACCTTCTTCACATTGTCTGCGTTTTGTCTGTGCCTTTTTAAAGAAAAATTCAGAAGAATCAATATCGTCCACTTCATGAATATAATATATTCCCAAGCGATAAGCAGCACGAGCCCATGCTTTAGAATCAAGATTATTGCGATAGATCTTTTCGGGGTCATCTACAATATATCTCAAATGTGAGATAGCATCAGAAATATTATTATCAGAAAAATAGATGCTTGCCTGCTCGTAAGTGATATCACCCCAATACTTAGCAATACGGGCATCCTTTAAAGCTTCCGCAATATATTCGTTTGCCTTAGCTTCGTTACCCATCAGCCGGTTAATACGGATATAGTCAATTTGTACGCGGGCGCGCTGTTCGTCAAATTTTATGTTTCTGTTGGCACGATCGGTATATTTTAAAGCCTCTTCATACCGTTCCTGTTCAATTAAAAGCTCAACTGCTTCAAGATACATATTACAACGGGGTTCTTTATCTGAAGCTTTATCTGCCGCCTGCAAAAATGCGTTCAGTGCTTTTTCTTTATCGTTTTCCTGTAAGGCAAGGTAGGCCATAAGACTGTAAGCTTCTGAAAAATAGGAGCGGTTGTTTGAATTCTCTAAAAATTGTTCGATCAGGTCATAAGCTATTGTTTTTTTATCCATTTGAAAGTAGCATTTGGATATCCAAAGTTTAGCTTCAAAGTAATAGGGACTATCGGGATATTGAAGCGTTAGCTCTTCCAATTGTTTTAAAGCACGTTCGTAACGGGAAAGCTGAAATTGACAGACACTGTTGTAGAACATCGCATCATCTACATAAGACGAATTGGGGAATTTATTTATGACCAATTCGGCCTGTACTGCCGCCTTGTTCAATGCTGAACGGGCTTCTATGCCAATTTGGTCTTTATCTTCTTCGTTATCGTACCTGTCCTGAGCACTATTAAAATATACTTTTGCGTTATAGAAAGTATTAAAATAAGCCGCTATATTGGCACCGAATTTAGCAAAGAAATTCTCCTGTGCGGACATAAGCATCAAAGGGAGCAAAGCCAGTATTAAGACATAAGAGATTTTTTTCATGCTATTTGATCGCTGCATTTAATTAAAAGTTCCAAATTTGAGGATAAATTACATATATAGCAGTAATATGCATATATTTTTTTTTGTTTTTTATTCATTTTATATAAAAATGATTTTAGTCATATTGACTTTATTTGAGATAATTTACTCAGAAACTTCTTTCAAAATGTTATTTATTTTTTCCTTTATTAAAAGAAGTATATTCTTTGAAAGAAGATATATTTCCGTACTTCCGATAGATGGCTTATCATTTATTATTCTAAAATTATTTTTAGCATTCTTTATTGCTTTCTCAATATATACTGGGTGTTTACGACTATCAAAACCTCCTGAAATATGATCATTTAAATATATTTTCCAGCTTTTGCATTTAATAATTTCTTTTAAATCGGGTATTTCTGAGAAAAAATGATAAAATAGCCATACCTCAAAACAAGGATTACTCTGAGCAACAAACCAATTGGTCTTTGAACTACATATACTTCTAACATATTTTATCTGCTCATCTCTTGAATTAAAAATATCAGTATCAGTATCAAATACAATCCATACTTCATCTTTATCTTTATCAAATTCAAACTCTGAACTACAATCTTCAATTCTAGAAAGTGCAATTTCCAGCAATCCTCTTGGTGAATTATTTTCAAACGAATCAAGCTCATAAACAATTACATTAATTCTTGAATCTAACTCTTTAAAATATTTAAAATAATGATTTTCTCTTCTTGCTCCTTCGCAAAATACGTATATTATCTTTGCCTCTTTTGTTGGCAATTCTCGATCGTAATTTCTTCTAGTCATTAACATTTTTATGCCAATTTAACTCTTTTAAATTTCCCAGAAATGGAATTGCACCATAACGCCCAGTTAAGTAACCTTTTCTAATATCAATAGTTTTATGCTCTTTATATTCACTTAAAGAATATATATCTGAATTACCTATTTTATCTTTTTCTACAAACCATATTTCATCTTGTCTAAATATGTTTTGGTCTAATAAATTTGATTCATGTGTTGTGAAAATTAATTGTCCATTAGTTTCTTGATCATTTGAATATTTTTCAATTAACTTCTTGATAAGAAGTGGATGAATGCTTCTCTCAATTTCATCAATAATATATACTTTCTTTTTATTAATTATTTCATAAAATGCTGGTAGAAAGTCTAATAGTCTAATTGTACCGTCAGACTCTTCATTTAAATTAAATAATATTGTATTATTATTTATATCTTTATGACCTATTTTTAGCATTTCGACCCAAAACTGATTATTTTCTTTTTTAACCAAAACTTCATTATTTTTCCATTTTCCCCAAATCATTTTCTTGGGTGATTGTTCCACTCTTTGAAGAATTTCCTCAACTTTATCCTCGTCATCTTCTATGAAAAATTCGCTGGCAAGTTTTTTTTCTGTTTTTAATGAGCAAATCCCAACGTCAAATGAACACATAATATTTTCAATATATTCTTTAAAATCCGCCTGTTTATCAAGAATATCTGCCAAAGATAGAGGCCTCGTTTTTGGAGATATTATAGTGAGATATTCTGAAAACCATGAAAAAGCAATTTTAACATTATCAAAATATTCATTCTCTCTATTTGATAATAATTTAAAAATAGGTTTATCTGGGAAAACAAATTCTTCTAATAAAACATCCTTTATTAATTGACTTTTCTCCTGCTTTTCAAATTTTTCATTAAACTTAATTATAGTTTTTAGATTGCTGTCAGTTTTTCTTTCATAGATTAACTCATCATCATTTTTTCCAAGTCCAGATATATATAATTCCTCAATACTCACAATATTATTGTCAAGTTTTATTGCATATATAAATGGTACTTCATTGCAAAAAAACTCAATTGCACAAGTTTGATTCTTACTATTTTTTTTAATGTCAAATTTAAATTTTACATTATTTATAGTTCTAATACTTGAAGTCTCAGTAATAAATTCTTTAAGCATTATTAATGATTTAACTAGATTAGATTTTCCTGAAGCGTTAGCACCATAAATAGCCGAAATTTTTAGAATTTCCTGTCCTTTTATTTTATATTTATGATGATTTAAAGTTTGGAGCCTTTTATTAGGAATCATATTGAACTCTTTGCGTTCACCAAATGAGAACATATTCTCAATAACAAATCTAATTAACATATTATACCTTTCTCGTGATATTATCACGACATAATAAATATTATTTTTATTATATGCAAGATATTTCTAATATTATTGACCTTGTCGTGATTAATTCACGTATACTTCAATAATAACCACTTTAAAGTTTCCTTTATCAGCAATAATAATTATTGATTTTTCTCAAACTTCTTAACCTTCTAAGGTCTATACTATTTGATTGTGATGATAATATATTCGCCTAGTCTTGAAATTTATTTAGTTAAATATAAGTTTTTCTACGATCAAAATGGCAACCTGAGCCATGCCGGTACCAAAAATAATGCCGCCTAAAATATCCGAAGGATAATGAACACCCAGATAGATGCGGGCCATTCCGACAAGAAAAGCAAATACAAACATTGGAATTGCAAGAAAGGGAGTAAAATGTGTCATGATCATAGCAACTAAAAAAGCTGTTGATGTATGGCCTGATGGGAATGAGAACTCATCCAGAGGATAGACCATATTCTCAACCTCATGATGAGCATTGAACGGTCTTATACGTCTGATAGTATTCTTCAGGATCCGATAGACCGGCAATTCAATGGCAAAACCGATCATAAAGACAAAGAGAGCAGGTTTAAATATATCATGTTTTGAAAAATAGAGGTATACAAGATATAATCCGTAGAAATAGCCATCACCGATAAAAGAAATAATACGAAAGATCAATGGAAGTACGGTATTTCGACGAAAATTAAATATTGCCTGAAATAGTTTTAGATCAAATCGTGTTACTGCAGCTCTCATTTTTTCCTCAGAGGAACGAAGTGAACATCTGTAATGACTTTCCCTTTCCACTCTCCGTCTTTCTGCTCGTATAATACTAATAATTGATCGAATTTCCCAACAGGTAAAATGAGTTTCCCGCTAGGTTTTAGTTGCGATAGCAAACCCTCAGGAAGAGCCTCGGGTGCTGCAGATAATATAATAATATCATAAGGAGCACGTGCCGGATGACCGCCGTAACCATCCTTGCAAAATATATCCACATTATCAATATTGAGTTTCTGTAAAACTTTTTTGCTACGATTCGCGAGATCTTCTTCCAATTCTATACCGGCGACTTTCTTGACTAACAAAGAAAGCAGGGCCGTTACATATCCCGACCCGGAGCCGATCTCCAAAACCTTATCTTGCGGTTTCAGCTTAAGGTGCTCAAGCATCAATGCAACCACATAGGGTTGAGAAATGGTTTGACCGCACCCGATGGGAACCGCTTGATCCCGGTAGGATCTTTCACCCTCTTCTTCAGGCATAAAAAGATGTCTTGGGATGGTGAGGAAAGCATCCAGGATCCGTCGGTCGCGAATGCCGTATTCCTTAAGAAGCTTTAGCATCTTTTCTCGTTTTGTATATTTACCATGTTCTGCGTAACGGGATGTACTGATCTTTTTCACACTATTGAACCTATGAGTAAAATTATTCCATGTTCTTCGTATATAATAATAAACAATTGACAATTGAAAAAGGACAATTGACAATTAATATTTCTTGAATAATTGGAAACAGGATAAAGATATAATTGTTTTTTTTAGCTATGTATTTATTGAGGTTTTGCGAGCTTGACTCTTGGATCTTGCTTCTTGAATCTTAAATAAAATGGGGAGGAGAATAATATTTTATGTTTTCTTAATTGGCTTTTTGTGAGTAGCAGGTTTACGCTGATACGTTTTCTCTACTCGGATTATATGTCCTTTATGCATAACAAGGGTAATATCAACCAAACGGTGACGGACTAAAGATTGCGCAGATGCGAGTACAAGTGTCCGGTTATCCTGTTTGACATTTTTCTTTAATGAAGTGACATATTTTTTTACAAAATAATCATCCAGTGAATCAAAGCCGGGATCATCAATGATGATCAGCTTGGAATCCTGTAAAAAGACAGATAATAAAGCGATCTTTTTACGAGTACCGGATGAAAGTTCGGTCATTTTACGATTTGCAATATCTTGTAATGCAAAATCGTCCAATAACTCCATAACCGTGCGATAAGCAAGCGGTGAGGAAAGTTTTTTTGCCTTAACGGCATCTAATAAAGTTGCCAGGGGTGTTTTCTTAAATTGCATACCTTCCTGGCGGATATATGTAATTAAACCTTTAACGATCTTGGTAGAATATTGTTTTTTTGCCCCGGATTTACCTTCGAAATAAATAGTTCCTTCGTTGATCTTTTGTTCATGGGCAAAAACTTCCAGCAAACTGGTCTTTCCGGAGCCATTCGGCCCCTGGATCTGATAAATTAAACCCGGAAAAAGGGTTGATGTATAGATCTCGATCGGTTGATGAGGTTTTTTTACTTTGATATTCTCAAGTTTCAAAAGTGGAGTTTGTTCACTCATAGTCATTTAACCTTTCAACGTATTCTCCTCCCTGTTTTTCAAAAAGCTCTCAAACATACTTCGAATTGAAGGAAAATGAAATAGTTTTTATTAATATAAAATATCAGAAGCCGGAAGCCGGAAGCTAACAGATAATTGAGATTAAATCTCAATTATCTGTTTGGATAATGTGATAATAATCATTATTTTTTTGTATGATAAACAACAATGAACAAATTACACCCATTCCCCTAAGTAAGGCTGTAGTCGACAGACGCTATCGGGTGATAAGTGTGGATGCAAAAGGAGCGATCCGCCAGCGCATGCTGGATATGGGACTGATACCCGGTATTTGTTTGGCTGTTGTTCGTTTTGCACCTCTTGGGGATCCTATTGAAATCCGTATTCACCGTTTTCTAATGAGCTTACGTAAAGAAGAAGCAAAAGATGTCGTTGTTGTTGATATTGGTCCCATTCCTCACCATGGACGAGGATTTGGTCGCGGTCCCCGTCGCGGCCTTGGTCGTATGAGGCGTTTCAATGGTAAACGATAAAACCATTCATGTTGCCCTTGCCGGTAATCCTAATTCCGGCAAAACATCCATTTTCAACTGCCTTGCGGGTACCAATCAGAAGGTTGGTAATTTCAGCGGTGTTACTGTTGAAAAAGTAGAAGGTACCTTTAGGCATAAAGGTTATACTATTCGACTTGTTGATCTACCGGGCACATACAGTCTTTCTCCCTATAGTCCGGAAGAAAAAGTCGCCCGTGACTATATCCTTCAAAAAAAACCGGATATGGTCATTAATATTCTTGATGCCACGAACCTGGAGCGCAATCTGGTCCTGACAACACAGCTCATGGATCTTGAAGTTGAGCTATTGGTCGTTATGAACATGATCGATGAAGTTAAGAAGCAGAACACCAGTATTGATTTTGAACAATTCGAAAAATTATTCGGCGCTCATGTTATTCCTGCTTCAGCTGTAACCCGAGAGGGTATTCCAAATCTTTTGGACCATATCGTTGATATCAAATCCAAAGAGATCGAGACAAAAAAATACAAACATACGTATACCGATAAGATCGAGAATTATATTTCAGAATTGAGCGATATTATCTCATCAAGAGATGTAGGAGAACACCTCCCTACTCGCTGGATGGCGATCAAGCTCATTGAAAATGACGTGGATGTGATCGCAATTCTAAAACCGACACCCGATTGGACGGCTATTGAGAATGCTCTTGAGAATATCCAATCAGATATTCATAAGCATCATCAGCATATGAAACCGGATGCCTACCTTGCTGAGGAACGGATAGCATTTATCAATGGCGCGATCAAAGAAACGGTTAAAAATACCGAAGAAGAAGCTGAATCTCCGACAGAAAAGATCGATAATGTGCTTTTGCATCGCTTTTTTGGCTTACCTATATTTATTTTGATCATGTACGGGATCTTCCAGTTGACCTTCAGGCTCGGCGAATATCCCATGCAATGGATCGATCAACTTTTTCAACTCTTTACTCGCTACCTTGACGGAATCATCCCGGCATCAATGGCAAAAGCCATTCTTCTCGACGGCGTTGTTGCCGGCGTGGGCGGTGTTTTAGTCTTCTTGCCAAACATACTTATTCTTTTCCTTTGCATATCTCTGCTTGAAGCAACCGGATATATGGCCAGAGTCGCATTTGTTATTGATAAACTAATGCATCGCATCGGGCTTCACGGCAAATCATTTATTCCCATGATCACCGGTTTCGGTTGTTCCGTTCCGGCCATGATGGCCGCAAGAACATTACGGAATCGCGGTGATCGTATCACAACCATGATGGTCATACCTTTCTTTAGCTGCGGTGCAAAACTTCCTTTATATACGGTAATCATTTCAGCCTTTTTTGCTCCTAAAATGGCAGGCAATGTCCTTTTTGGAATTTATCTTTTTGGTATCTTTATTGCTTTGATATCCGCAAAGCTCTTAAAGTCGACCGTGTTTAAAGATGACTCGGAACCTTTTGTTATGGAGCTTCCGCCTTATCGCATGCCTTCAAGTCGCAGCATGCTGCAGCAAACATGGATGCGCGCGTGGATGTACATTAAAAAGGCCGGGACGGTTATCCTGCTTGCCAGTATTATTATTTGGTTTTCGGGTTCTTATCCTAAAAATCATGAAGTGTCTCAAAAATACGAAATGCTTCGCCTGCAGGGACAAGCGGATATTGAACATCTTGATCGCTTGGAAAAAGCGGAACAATTGCCCTATAGTGTTGCCGGTCGTATCGGAAAATTCCTAGAGCCCATTTCTAAGCCTCTGGGTTTTGATTGGCGACTCAATATAGCCCTTGTGAACGGTATAGCCGCTAAGGAGATCGTTGTGTCGACCATGGGCACGATCTATGCCATAGGTGATACCGATAGCGGGACAAAAACACTTGCTGAATCATTAAGAGCCGATCCGGAATATTCTCAGGCCGTAGGGATCTCATTTATGATCTTTGTTCTCCTGTATATTCCCTGCATTGCATCTGTGATTATTTTCCTTAAGGAAAGCGAATCAAAATTATGGACCGTTGTATTTGTCGCCTATACTCTTACTGTCGCCTGGATCGCATCCTTTTCAGTCTATCAGCTAATGAGCTTGTTTGGCTCATAAAGATTTTTTATGAAAAAGAAAACCGCACATGAACAGTTTGTAGCTTATCTTCGTTCCGAGGGTAAAAATATCACACCCGAACGTTTGCTTATTCTTGATGAAGTCTTGGCACAGAAAGGCCATTTCAAGATCGATGACATCATCGAGAAAATGAGCTGTGCAGAGAAACGTATTTCAAGAGCTACCGTTTATCGAAGTATTAAAACCATTGAAAATGCTGGATTGATAAAATACATCCGTATTATTAACGATGAGAAAATATACGAAGTCCAAAAAAAACATCACGACCATATGATCTGTGAATCATGTGGAAAGATCATCGAATTTCATGATACCGATCTTGAGGAACTTCAAGATTCAATATGCGAATCTCATGGATTTACCCCGCAACGTCATATTATGAAAATCTTTGGGTTGTGTGAGAAGTGTAAAAATGGTCGGTGATTCATAATTTGTGATCAGTGACCTGTATGAATAAGTACGGAACGGTTTGAAACCGTTCCGTACTTTTATATTCAACAATTTATTTCAAAAGGATCATCTTGCTTGTAACGGACACATCACCTGCCTGCAAGGTACAGATATACATACCCGAACCCAAATTACCCGCATCAAAACGCACTTCATAAGACCCGGCAAGCTGATAGCCATCATATAGCGTACTGACCAATCGACCGTTTATATCATGAACCTTGATCTCAATATATGCATTTTCATTTAATTCATATGGAATCGTCGTGACCGGATTGAAAGGATTGGGATAATTGTTTTCAAGTCTGAAATCATCTGCCTGAGCGACATCATTAACAGCAACCATCGCGGATGCAGCATCGAACGTAAATGAAGCAAGGCCATTTTGATTACCTATAACAAATATGTTAAAAGTTCCATCTTCATTATCAAGCACCTCAACATCACCGGCACCTCCGGCATTCGGATTCATACCCAATCGATAAGTTGAGCCGGCAAATGTGGCATCTGCCACACCATCGATCACATCAATAATGTATGCTGATTCGGTATCATACGCATATGACACAAGATAAGATTTATCATTATAGGCAAAACCCTCAATAGCACTTGCTTTTATTGGCATGCTAGGATTATCACCCATAATACCGACTGTCACACCTTCCTCATTAAAATGGATCACGGAATAGCCTACTGAATTAACATATAAGTCATTACTGCCGGGGATCAAGGCGAGTGAAGCATTGGATTTCAGGATACGTCCGATACTTATTTGTTCAGCTTCAAAAGCCTGGCTAACACTATTCCAATTCAACTTGATCAATTTATAGTTTCTTGAGGAAACAGCATAGATCGTTACCGACCCGTCAGTGTAACTTCCATCAACCGTCAATTGATTACCCAATCGATAAGCCACATTATCCGCTTGGTAAACGCAAAGCGGTGCCTGAGTAGGATCAAGCCACTGATAAACCTTAAAGGATCCGCCAATATCAACACAATTTGAGGCATAGATCACACCATCGGATGTTATTTCGATATCTCTAAGATCATGAAGTCCGCCGCTGATTCCCGTCAGATTTAAATTAAAGGGTACATCATCCCCGGTTTGAGCATCCACAGCGTTTACTTTAATGCTGTCATGATAGCTTTGAAGAACAAGCAGGATATCACTGTCATTAAAGTTACCCAAAGCCAAACCCGTTGCCTGTAAGCTGCTATCAAGAAAAGCAGGATATCTCCGGTTTAGAGCACTATTAGCCCATAGCGTCTCAACGAATTCTTCCCTGGTTTTAAAGTTTAAAATGTCTGTCCATCTATCGTATTTATTCGAACGGAGGCGCCAGTAATAATAAGACGCGTAATCCAGACCATTTAATTGCCAGCTTGTATCGCTTAAAGATGCTTCATTGACGACCAGATCACTCATTGCTTCATCCCGTGCCAATTGTAGCTCATAAGAACCTGCATCTTCAAAGCTTTTCCACTTTAGTACAGGATCAAGATCAGCACCCTCTATATATGCAAAGGGCGTCAATGCCTGAACCTGTGGCGGTAACTTGGTTGTAAATAACCAGGTAGGTGACCAATAAACAGTATTATCAGCTTTAACTCGCCAATAGTAAGATGTTTGATAATTTAAGTTCACATCTTTTACGGTATCAGAGATCGTATATTGTTGTAAAGGAGAACTGAAATCAGTAGAAGATGCGATTTCCATCGTAAATTGTGTTGCTCCTGCCTTATCTCTCCATTGTAATTGAATATCTTTTGGCAAAGATGCATCTGCATAAAATGGTTCTAAAGGCTCCACAAAAGGATGATCTGTTTTGGCAACAGGACTCTCCAGTTTATAGCGATCAAGACTGGTGATCCCATAATAGAACATTCCATCGGTATCATCTTCAAAAATATGATCATGATGAAATTGAATATCTTTCGCGTTCGACATATCCGAAAGGTTATCTAAGGGATAAGGTGCACGATAAACGACATAAGCATAAGCCGAATCACCCGGATCACTGTACAAAGGAGCATCCCAGGTAAGTGTTTTATTTCCATCCCCGGCTATTGCCAGCAGAGCATTCTGCGGTGCTGCCGGAGGAATACTGTCTTTCCAGTTCATCACCGGCCACAATGCCGGATACTTGTAAAGGTCAAGTTTCAAACTATCGATGGTGTTCTTATGATTATCATAAAAATCATTAGCAGTAAAGAAAACCGAGCCGTCACAGTGCTCTGTTGCTCTATTTAGACGGATCTGCCGGGGTATTTCACCACGTGGCCAAGTATCATAACCTCCTCTATACATAGCTTGTCCCGGATATAAATGCCGTCCATAATAACCAGCTTGTTCTGCCCACCAGGGAATGAGTTTACCGTAATCTTGTCCGCCACCAAAGGGCCAATAGCACTGAGGCGTAATATAATCGACGGTTTGATTTGCCAACCAAGCAATAGGATCACAGTAAAGGACATTATAGGCATTCATGCCGATAATACCCTCAGGGACACCGGGTTTGTAAATACCAAAGGGAGATATCCCCCATTTTACCCAAGGTTTGACGGCATTGATACTATCCATGATACCTTGAACCAATATATTAATATTGTCGCGACGCCAATCATGGATGTCTTCAAACCCTCTTGTATCAAATGAAAAAGTTGCAGTGTCTTCGTTTGTTATTACGCTGTATGGGTAAAAATAATCATCCATGTGCAGACCGTCAATATCATAACGATTAACAATATCCATCAAAACATCGGAAATATAATCTCTGACTAGTGGCAAGCCGGGGTCCAAAATATGGACATCAGAAAATTTCAGTATCCAATCCGGATGTTGTTTTGTGACATGATCTGCAGAAATATATCTAGGATCATTTACATTGCTGGAAGTGGGTCCGACAACCGCACGATAAGGATTTACCCATGCATGCAATTCCATACCCAATTTATGTGCTTCTTCCACCGCAAAGGTCAAAGGATCCCAATCTGTAGTAGGTTCGCTTCCCTGGGTTCCGCTGAACCAATATGACCAGGGTTCGATATCCGATTTATACATGGCATCGCAAGAACAGCGGACTTGCATTAGAACGGCATTACAACCACTGTCTTTAAGTTTTATCAAATAGTTCTTTAGGTCATTTTGTTTTTTAGTATCAGAATCATATTTTGACTTTGGCCAGTCGATGTTTGCTACGGTCGATAGCCATACTGCGCGAAATTCGCGTTTGGGTGGCATATCTTTAGCAAAAAGTGTATTTAGTGTCAACAGTAGCACCAATAGTGCTAATAGCGTTTTCTTCATTTCTTTCCTTTCAGAAATTGTACTAACGGCAGAATGTCCAGATCGGGGACCAATTCTCGGTATTATCCGCTTTAATTCGCCAGTAATAGGTATAGTCGCGAGGTAGTTTTTTATTTAGCCGATTACGATCAAGAAGGCGCTCTTCATAGACAATAAAGCTGAATTCTTTATCCGTTGCAACTTGAATATGATAGCTCTCTGCCTGTGAATATACTTCCCAGACAAAAGGAACAAAATAGCTTTTTACTTCTGAAGCATATATCGGTTTACGTGGTGCAACAAAATCATAGATCGCTTGAGCGATCCGGCTTTCCAACTTAAAGGGATTCAATGCCGTTACGGCATAGAACCACTGTTCATGGGTCATATCAATATATGTTCCGGAACCGTCAGTCACAACATCCAGGATCGTAGAACCTTCTTTGCCAAGATCTTGTTGTGTTTTGGAACGGTAAATAACATAACCCCAGGCTTGTGGATCAACTTCCCAAGACAACTTAACGTCCTCTTTGTCGCTACTTTCCGAAAAGACAACCGGAGCTTTAAGGACTTTTCCCTTTTGATGTTGATTGACGGGCCATAAAGCTCTATTTGCATATAGATCCAGCTTTAATGAATCAATCGTATTTTTGGGATTGTGGAAAAAATTATTTGCAGTAAAATAGACAGATCCCTGACATCCATCCGTAACGCGGTTCAAGCGTATCTGACGAGGAATCTCTCCTGCTGGAAAACGATCACTTCCCTGTCTGTATAATGCCTGTCCGGGATAAAAATGACGTTTGTATTTTTTTGCATGAGCTGCCCAGTAAGGGATAAGTTTTCCATAATCCTGACCGCCGCCAAAGGGCCAGTAACACTGAGGCGTAATATAATCAACACTCCCGGCTTTCAGCCAAGCCAAAGGATCACAATAAAGAACTGACCATGCATCAAAACCTTCTATGCCTTGTGGTACATTTGGTCTATAAATTCCGAAGGGGGAAATTCCCCATTTAACCCAGGGCTTCACCTCATCAATACTGTCAGATACAGCCTGAACAAGTAAATTGATATTATCGCGACGCCAATCATGAATATCTTCAAAACCGCGGCTTTCGCTGACAAAAGTCAATGAATCTTCATTACTGATTGGACTATAAGGATAAAAATAATCATCCATATGAATACCATCAATATCATAACGGCTTACGATATCCATAAAAATGCGTGTAATATATTTCCGGACATCCGCTTTACCCGGATCCAGTATTTCCACACTTTTAAACTTCAATAACCAATCGGAATGCTGTTTAGCTACATGTTGATCTGAGATATATTGAGTGCTATCTGCCTTTGAAGGATCTTTAACAGCCCGATACGGATTGACCCATGTGTGCAATTCCATTCCTCGTTTATGGGCTTCCTTAATGGCAAACTCCAGCGGGTCCCACAATGAATCTGCTGAAGGACCTTCACCCTGCGTTCCGCTAAACCAATAGGACCAAGGTTCGTAAGGAGAATTATACATTGCATCGCAAGCGGGCCGCACTTGAAACAACACAGCATTTATTCCATTTTCCTGAAATACGTCCATAAACTTGATCAGATCCGCCTGTTTCTTGGCTTCCGAATCATTTTTATCTTCAGGCCAGTCAATATTTGCCACAGTGGATAGCCAAACACCTCGGAATTCCTGTTTTGGTGCATCCGCCGGTTTGGCATAACTTACCGCTATGCTTAGAACAGCAATTAATACGATACTAATTCGTTTCATTATATCCTCTTCTCTCACATGTTTTTCAAATAAGCTACAATTGGCTCAATATGTTGAATATCAACATGATCAACTTCTTTCATCATCTCAGTTTTCTCGGGGCTATCTTTCATCATTTTGTCCATCATTTTGAACATAAAAGAATCCATGCCTTTCATTTCGGCCATTTTTTGTCGACCGCCAAGTCCAAAGATCTGCTCATTCTTCAAATCCAGAAAAGAAAGGTTCTTTTTTACAATATCAAGATAGTATTCTTGTTTGTCTCGTTCAGTACCACCCACCGCGATAACAGCTTTGCATTTTGTTCTCAGGATGTCAATATAACGCTTTGCCAGCTTACTTATGCCTATTTTACCGATACGTACATTTGATGCAAGAACGACAGCGTCGGCATCTTTCATCGTTGTGGCAGAAACATGTTTATGTGATACAGCTTCCCAGTTCATGCTTTTTGCAAGAGCTTCAGCATAATCCTTTGTTGACCCGTATCGGGAATAGTAAATCACTATATTAGACATAATTTACTCCTTATGCTATTTGACGAGGGTTTCAAATCCTTGCTTTTTCATATTGAAAAAGATAATGACACTCGATATGATCGCCAGCGTAAAATACAATGCGGCTGCCCACCATTCAAGGAAAAACACTTTGCCAAGTCCAAAAAGGAAACTATATATAAGAAACACACCCGCGCCCCAGGAAATGAACATTCTTCCAAAGCCCGTATCGCTTTTTACTTCCGGCATTAGAGCTGAGATTTTCTTCCATCCCATTCCACCGGGATGAACTTTTGCATAGAATTTCTTCAATGTTTTTTCATCGGATGGTTTGGTTAGGAATGTTACAACGACCCAGACCAATGTCGTACCAAAAATAGTCGGATACAAGGTCATGGGAGATTCTAATCCGCAAGCACGAGCTATGGGATAAATGATCAAAGGTGCTATCATTGCAGCGATCTCTGACCATGCATTAACTCTCCACCACCACCAACGCAGAATCAGGACCAAGCCCAAACCGGCAGAAGCATTAATAATAAATTCCCAAGCGCCTGAAATAGTAGTAAGGAAGAAACGAGTAACAAGTAAGGATATCCCTATCATTAAGAACATGGTCAATCTAGAAACTTTAACATAATGCTTTTCATCTTCTTTTTTTCTAATAAAGCGCCTATAGAAATCATTGATCATATAGGAGGTTCCCCAATTTAGCTGGGAAGAGATCGTGGACATATAGGCCGCTAAAAATACTGCGATCAACAGACCCAATAAACCTTTCGGCAAATAGCGTACCATCATTTTCGGATACATACGACCCGGATCAACGGTATTTTCATATTTTTCATAATAGGCTTTAAATTCTTCTGTTTGATAATCAGGATTATCAGATTTCCGTAGCGAAGGACTTTCAAATACTTGTTCCGCAAGGATATACATACTCGGGCTTTCTAATTGCAATTGAGCAGGATTTTCCGCTCTCGGCAAAATTACCAAGGCACATAAGGCAACAAGGATCCAGGGCCAAGGGCGAATTGTATAATGAGCGATTGTAAACCATAATGTTGCAAAAAGGCTGTGTTTCTCATCTTTAGCTGACATCATACGCTGTGCGATATAACCACCGCCACCGGGATCGGCACCGGGATACCATGTTCCCCACCACTGTAAGCCAATGTGAGCAATAAATGCTCCCACCGAAAGTGCCATTGCACCACCCGTAACTCCTTTAGCGGTTATATTTCCAATTCTTGGAACAAATTCTATCAATTCGGGACGAAGCTTGGTTTTCAACATAGCCAGTCCGCCAATTTCCGGCAAACGCACCACAATGATCGCCAAGACAATACAACCGGCAATTGCAAATAAGAACTGGAAACTATCGGTACGCGAAGTACCAACCAATCCGGATGCGGAAGCGTAGATCGCAATGATCACAGCTGTAATACACACCAATAGAAAAGCATCAATCTCAGGGATGGTCACCACAAAGATCTTTTCCATGGCTTTGTTGACCCAGCCAAGAATAATAACATTCATAAAAAGACCAAGATAAATGGCACGAAATCCTCTGAGGAAGGCGGCTGCTTTACCTGAATATCTGAATTCGACAAATTCAACATCGGTCATCACGCCGGAGCGACGCCATAAACGAGCAAAAAAGAAGACGGTTAACATAGCACCAATTGCCATATTCCACCACAACCAGTTACCGGCGATACCGTTCTTGGCGACTAATTCCGTTACAGCAAGAGGCGTGTCTGCCGCAAAGGTCGTTGCGACCATTGCCGTTCCTGCCAACCACCAGGGTAGATTTCTTCCCGAGAGGAAAAATTGATCGGTTCCCTGGCTGGCTTTTTTGGAATAAAAAGCTGCAATACCAAATATCACAAAGAAAAACAGCAAGATAACGCTGTAGTCCAACCAATGTAAATTCATGTCTACACTCCTTACATGATTATTCAATTTTTTACTCTGAATTCTAATTAAAAATAGGATAAATAGCAAAAGGCAAATGACAATAATTTAGTTTTGGATCCAAAATATAATTTCAACTAAACAAAAAGGAACAGGCATGCCTGTTCCCTACATTTCTGATGACTTGCGTTTTACTGATTTTCCAGCTTGTCAAAATATTCCATCAATTTTAACTGAAAATCGTTTTCTATAAAACTCTGCATTCTTTCAAATGCATGCATTTTTGCATTGTCGGTATTCGTTGAACCTTCTCTGCCCTCCTCCATCATTGAAAGACCGGTCACATTTTGCAGGTTGCTCATCAATAGCTGAAGTTCCCAAGAGACAAAGGCCAAGGGTTTCTGATCAATATCAATATCTTTGATCAATACTTTTGCCCTAATAGAAAGTATAGCATTTTTCTCAACCGTATTAAATCCTACTTCATTAATTGCGGTTCCCAAGGCATGTTTAACCCGGTCA
>Ga0208902_1000099_pt1 | contig 53481 bp, 42 predicted proteins | sample AntAceMetag02UKH_FD_184767 | JGI IMG/M metagenome (GOLD analysis project Ga0208902, IMG submission 184767) | Saline lake microbial communities from Ace Lake, Antarctica - Antarctic Ace Lake Metagenome 02UKH (SPAdes) (version 2) | ecosystem: Environmental > Aquatic > Non-marine Saline and...
TTACGTTATCGTGTTTCATGGTGTTTCCTTTCCTTTAAGGTTTTTTCCTTGGGTGATAATTCGACGGTTACCACCCGGAAAGGATACACCACCTTTTCTCTCAAACACAACTTTCAGTTATAACTCTCATTCCAGGATACTTGTTCAACCGGACAATTATCACCGCAGGTATCAAAATCAGAAGGATGGCTCCCCATCACTTCCTCCCACTGCCCTTGAGTAACTTCATATTTTCCGATCTCAAAGGAAGAAAGCGTCACACTGTGACGGGGTGATTCATCAGGCCAGCATTCCGTATCTCCGGGGGTACAGCCCATCTGGAAGGTGCCAGCGGGAATAGGAACCATTTCAATGTCCGTGCCCGTTTCACAGGGGCCAACCCCGCATAGAAATATAAATGAACCGATTAAGAGACTTGCTGTAATTAAGTTGTTTGAAAATGGTTTCATGTTTCCCTCCTTAAAATTGTTAATGTTTGAATATTTATAATTTTTTGACTTTGGTTTTTTAAGGGTTTTAAATCCCATACAACGCAGCCGAACGTAGTGTTTGACTGTGGAAGAAGGGTCCAAACTGTTTGAGTGAAGCGAGTTTTTGGACCCGCCACAGGCAAATGCGGAGGGAGGGAAGCCGAAGGCCAAAATTGTGGGCGGCCTTTCTTTTGCTTCATTTTCTTTGGCCGCCAAAGAAAATGAAGGGACTTATGTTTCTACTAATATCTATATGTTTACCCACAGATTTTGTCGATGATCCTTTACTTTAAATATCCAGACCAGTCTGGGTGTTTGGAATCCGTATCCCCGGAAGTCAGCTGTTTAATGTTTGAGCCGTCAGGGTTCATGGTGTAGATCTCCCAGTGACCGCTGCGATAGCCTTGAAAACATATTCGGCTTGAATCCGGCGACCAGCTTGAGCGCTTGTCTTTAGCAGGATGATTTGTTAAACGGGTTTGTTCGGTGCCGTCTGCCCGCATGCGGTATAGTTCAAAGTTTCCGTCACGAAAACTTTGAAAGGTAATAAATGATCCGTCGGGAGAAAAAACAGCAACTTTATCATGGGCAGGATTGTTTGACAGATTGGTGAGTTCGGAACCGTCAGTCTTTATGCTGTATATCTCAGATTTTTTCTTTGACCGTTTATTAATACCACCAAGCTGAAATACGAGTTTTTTCCCGTCCGGTGAACAGGCCGGGTGTGTGGCGTGGTCTTCGTAGTTCGTGAGTCTGGTGCGCTGTGATCCGTCAGGGAGCATGGAATAAATCTGGGTTTTCGGGGAATCCTGTGTGCTGACAAAGAAAATTTTACTGCTGTCGGGTGCCCATGCCGGGTGGCGGTCTATGGCCGTGTTATGGGTCAGCTGCCGAAGGCCGGTTCCATCCGCCTTCATAATGAATATTTCGTAATCGCCGTCACGGTCACTGGTGAAGGCAATATTTTTTCCGTCAGGAGACCATTCCGGTTCCCAGTTTTTGGACTTGTGGTCGGTCAGCTGTTTCAGGCTGCTTCCGTCCGGTTTGATGGAAAAAAGGTTAGAATGTTGATGGCTGCCGTGGGCATAAACGATGCGCGTTGCTGTGCTGATGTTATGAGCTTTTTTTGCGGCTGCAGATGAAACAGGGATTGCAAGTGCACAAAGTGAAGTAATAAGGGAGATAAGTTTGATTTTTGTATTCATTTGTCTTTTCTTCAGATTCAAAATTGTATGGGGTTGAAGATCTATGGATTTTCTGTTTTTCTGTGCCGGACGGCAATGGCCGCTATTTCATCTCTACTCTGCCGTCAAGAGCGTTTCTTAAGGTGCCCTGATCGGCGTATCCGATGTCGCCTCCGGGCTGAATGCCCTGGGCGATTCTGCTGATCTTTATATTTAAGGGTTTAAGTTGTTGTGAGATATAAAGTGCGGTTGCATTTCCGTTCATGGTGGGATTGGTAGCCAGAACGATCTCTTTAATATCCTGTTCCCCCGCTTTTTTCAGGAGTTCTTTTATCTTAAGCTGGTCCGGGCCTATTCCGTCCAGGGGCGATATTACACCATGGAGCACATGGTACCTTCCCTTAAATCCGCCTGACTTTTCTATGGAAATAATATCACCCGGAGTTTCAACGACGCATATGATCCAGGGTTGTCTTGACGGGTCGGCACATATAAAGCATGAAGGGCCGTCTGAAAAATTAAAGCATTCTGTACAAAGGCATATTTTTTCACGGGCTTCTTTTATGCTTTCTGCAAGTTCAACTGCACTGTTTTCGGGCATGTTCATGATGTGCAGTGCAAGGCGGGTGGCTGTTTTTTCTCCAATTCCCGGAAGTCTGGAAAGCGATTTTATGAGCTGCTTTATGGGGTTGTCTTTTTTCACCATTTATGCCGATTACATGTTTATGCCCGGGATTTTGAGCCCGCCGGTAATTTTTGAGAGCTCTTCCTGCATCATTGCCTTTGATGATTTAAGAGCGGTGTTGACTGCTGCGGTTATAAGGTCCTGCATCATTGGGATGTCATCTGCACTGATTATTTCAGGTGCAATGTTAATAGCGATTATTTCCTGTTTGCCGTTTGCAGTCACTGTCACCATTCCTCCGCCGGAAGAGGCCTCAACTGTTTTTTCCGCCAGCTCACCCTGCATGCTGTTTATCTTTTCCTGAATATTTTGGACCTGTTTCATCATGTTTTTTAAATCCATATGTGCGCCTCTGTATTTCCTTTACTGCAAAGCTGTTTTTATTTTAAGTTTTTTATGAGTCTGTTTTTATTTCAAGGATCCTGCTGCCGCTGAAACTTTCCACAACTTTCTGAATGACGGGATTGTGATAGACCTCTTCTCTTAGTTTGTGCTGAAGGTCTTTTGTTTCTTTTATGTTATCAGGCTTTTTTTTTTGATCCGTTGCTCTGATTGAGAGTTTTATATCTTTGTTGAAAAAGGTATCGCAAAGTTCTTTTAGCTTTCCCGTCTTTTCAGGGTCTTTTAACATCTCAAGCTGAAAAGAACCGGCAGGAAGTTCAACGATGAACTCATTATTGTTTAAATAAAAGTTTCCGTGCTGTAGGATAGGGACGATCTGCATATGTTTTTTTCTTACAAAGTTAAGAAAAGAGTCCATATCCTTATTTGTGTTTTTATCGGCCGGGGGGGCGGCTTCCGGTTTACTGCTGTTTTGATAGTCATTACTGCTTTGTGAAGCTTTTGGCGGAGCTGGTTTTACTGCCGGCGGGGTATAAATATTTTCTGTGGCGACTACGCCTGTTTTTTGCAGTTTTTCGATCTTTGAAATAAGTTCATCAATGGGCAGGGCTTTTTTAACATGCATCATCTCAAGCAGTGATACTTCAAGTGCGAGTTTCGGGAAGGCAGACCGGGTTATTTCTCCTTCAGAGGAAAACCACATTCTAAAGCATCTGTGCAGTGCGTCTGCTGATATTTTAGACGCAAGGTCGTGAAGTCTTTTTAAGTCTTCGTCTGAATAGTCCAGTAGTTTTGAAGGATCTTTCAGGGTTTTTATCATGAGGAGGTCACGGATATGTTCCAGCATGGCATAGTAAAACTTTTTAAAGTCAACACCGTATTCATAGATTTCAGTTACGGTGTCCATGCAGGCCTGTGAATCGTCTGACAGGATCGAATCCATGATACGGTAGATGAATTGGCTGTCTATATGGCCCAGAAGTTCTTCCACTTTTGCATCTTCAATGTTGCTGCCGCAGTATGAGATCGCACGCTCCAGTATGGTCTGTGAATCTCTCATGCTTCCGTCTGCTTCTCTTGCGATAAGAGACAGGCCCCGGGTGCTGATGGAGATCTTTTCCTCGACTGTAATGTTCTTTAAATGCTTTATGATATCGTTTGAGGAGATCCGCTTAAAATCAAATCTCAGGCATCTTGAGATGATGGTATCCGGTATTTTTTGCGGATCTGTTGTTGCAAACATAAAGATGATATGGTCCGGCGGCTCTTCAAGTGTTTTTAGAAGAGCGTTGAATGCCGAAGTGGAAAGCATGTGGACTTCATCTATGATGTATATCTTGAGTTTGTCTCTGGACGGAAGGTATTTAACGTTTTCACGCAGGGTGCGGATTGAATCCACCCCTGTGTTTGAAGCGCCGTCGATCTCATGGACATCTATTGAATTGCCCTCTGTTATTTCAATGCAGGACGGGCATTTGTTGCAGGGCTGTTCTGTGGGGCCGTTATGACAGTTCAGTGCCTTGGCAAAAATTCTTGCCACTGAAGTCTTGCCCACACCTCTTTCGCCGATAAATAGAAATGCATGGGCGATCCGGTTTTCTTTGATGGCGTTTTTTAAGGTCTGGGTAACATGCTGCTGACCTATGACTTCATCAAAGGTCTGGGGCCTGCATTTTCTGGCTAATACTTTGTATGCCATTTTTTTCTAAATATTTAAGTAGTCAAAAAAGTAGCCGGATACACCAGACACCCAAAATTATTGCTCCCGTTGCTTCCTTCCGGACCTGGCGGAGTTAGCAACTCTTTTGCTGTCTGGGATCCGGCTTTAATTCTGCCTTATTCCGATTTGTGATTTTATAATGGCGGAGAGAGAGGGATTCGAACCCTCGGTACGCTTGTGACGTACACACGATTTCCAGTCGTGCACCTTCAGCCAGCTCGGCCATCTCTCCTTAATTTCTTTTCTGTTTAAAAAAATCCTGTATCAATTCTTTGCATTCAGTTTCTAAAATGCCGGATTCTATCTCGATTTTGTGATTGAATTTTTTCTCTGCGGTATAATCTAAGATTGACCGTGCTGCACCTGCTTTTGGATCAAATGCGCCAAATACCAGTTTCTTAACCCGTGCATGAATTATTGCTCCCACACACATGATACAGGGCTCTATTGTCACATAAAGTGCTGTATCTATCAAGCGATAGTTTTTAAGTTTTTTACCGCCTTCACGCAGGGCGATGATCTCTGCATGGGCGGTGGGATCACAGTTCATGATGGGGCTGTTTTGACCGGTTGCGATTATTTCATCATCTTTTACCAGCACCGCTCCTACGGGCACTTCCCCGTTTTTAAGTGCTTTTTTTGCTGCTTTGAGGGCCGCTTCCATGAAATAGTTGTCTTTTTCCAAAGGCACGTTTAATCACCCGGTGATTATCTGCTAGACGTTTAAGCTTAACATGTTTTTTACATGAAATAAAGCGCGTGTTAAAATTTAATGAATTAAGGCGGCCGGGGACTTGGCTACATGGAAATAAGCTTATCGACCCTTTCCTGAATAAAATCGATATCAGTTTCAGTAAAAGGTTTTAGATTCTGGAGACCGGGGTCAAGGACATTTTCTGAAGGGCTGAAATTCTGAATGCGGAGTTTTTCCGCACCGTTTAACTCCATTGCCAGCTTAAAAATATCATCTTTTTTGTGATGAGAAGGAAGCACGGTAAAGCGGAACTCATACTTGACCCTTTTTTCTAAAAGAAAGGCAATGCTTTCCTTTACTGACTTAAGCATATTCGGAGTCTGAGTAATTTTGCAGTAGTCGCTTTCTTTAAGGGGAGATTTAACATCCATGGCGACATAGTCAACCAGCCCGTCTTTAACCAGGGATTTCAGCATTTCAGGATTTGATCCGTTCGTATCCAGTTTTGTCAGGAATCCTTCTTTTTTTATAACTGAAAAAACTTCAGGAAGTTCAGGATGAATCGTCGGCTCTCCTCCTGATACACAAATTCCGTCTATCCAGGATTTTTGGCTTGTAATGCGTTGATGGATGACATCAAAGCCTATTTCTTCGAGAGAATCCTGTCTTAAAACCAGCGCTGAATTATGACAGTAGCAGCACCTGAAATTGCAATTCGGGAAAAATATGACAGAACATATTTTTCCCGGCCAGTCTACAAAGGATGTTTCAATAAAACCTTTTACCGGAATTTTTTTAAAGTCCTTCATCCGTTCTGTGTACTTTCTAAAAGATCTTTTAGTTCCTGCGGGGTTGGCATCTCTTCCCTGAAGTCTCCGATTATATTTTCATCAGCGTCTTCAAGGATGATCGTCGGGGTTGACTGGATGCTGTGAAAAGCAGCTTCTGCCATCCCGTTTGCTGTTTTTATATCATATTCTATTACATTAAACCCCTCTTTTTTCAGTGTACTTCCAACTTCTTTCGCCTGAGGGCATTTGCCGCATTTCTGCTGTACGAAAACTTTAATGACTCCCATGAAATCTCCTATTTACTGGCGAAAAATCCTTTATTTCTGTTTCTTGCCTGCAGCTCTCCGATTTTACCTTTATTCCAGCTTGATATTTTTGTGAAATATCCTGTAATTCTTGTGATTCCCTCAATTTTTTCTGAACCGCAATAGGTGCATTTATCTGTGAGTCCTCTTGATGTTTTTCCGCAGGAAACACAGTTTGTGAATTCAGGAGAAAATGCGATCTGGTCACTTTCGGTCTCTCTAAAGACTTTCATAACAAAGTTGGACAGCGATTCCTTGGATGGCTTTGATTCGCCAAGCCAGATGTGGCTAATTGAGCCTGCCTCAATCAGCGGATGGAAAAGCCCCTCTATTTTAACTCTTTCTATCGGGTTGTCTCCGGATGAAACCGGCAGTTGGGTTGAATTTGTATAGTATGTCTGGCCTTCCGGAATGCTTCCTTTGACATACTGTACAGCCTCATCCGTAAAATCTCTTAGATCAAGTTTCGCAAAACGGTAGGCAGTACTTTCTGCCGGGGTCTGTTCCAGCACAAAATGCATGCCGTGTTTTTTACTGAATTCTTCGGTTAAAAGTCTCATATGTGCGATTACTTTCAGACCGAATTTTAAAGCTTTCTTTGATTCGTGCAGCTCTTTTCCCAGGTGTATCTGTACAAGTTCATTTAAACCGACCATGCCGATAAGGTATGAAGCCCGGTGCATCCGGATATAGGACGTACCATCTTTTTTCATGGTCAGTAGTGCAAGAGGGCCGTTTTCTCCGAGAGCAAGAAGCTTTTCGATAAACGCTTTTTTCTGAAGGTGTGATTTTATCGCAAGTTCGATCATTTCCCGGAGATTCTTGAAAAGAGTTGCGTCATCTTTTCTGCTCTTATATCCCAGCCTTGGAAGATTGATGGTGGCGTTTTGAAGTGCGCAGAACCGCATTTTCCAGGGTTCTTTTGCATCGTTAAGATCATCATCATTGAGTTTGAAGCTTAAGCGGCAGCATTCTGAGATCTTTGCTGTTTCTCCTCTGTCAAATACAAAATAGGTGGTCCCTTTTTCACTTGCAATATCGCAGATGTGATCCAGGAATTTTTCATGTCCTTCGGTTTTGAAAAATTTCTCAGTGATGTGAACCAGCGGTTTGGGGAAGAAAAAAGGTTGTCCTGTGCTGTCACCCTCTTTATAGACATCAAACAGGGCCCAGACAAAACGCTGGGCTTCTTTTTCATATTCACTGTAAGTTCTGCCGGTATATTCACCGCCGGGGCCTATGGCAGGTACATTTTCAAAATGTTTGGGTACTTCCCAGTAAAGGTTGATATCTGTAAATATTGCCTGTCCGCCGCGTGCAACAGCCTGCTGTGAAAATTCATAGATCATCATCTGTGCGATCTGTTTTACTTCTTTATCTGTTTTTCCTTCAAGATAGGGTGCAAAAAACAGGTTGACCGCATCCCATCCGATCGCACCTGCAAAATGGCTCTGGAGAGCAGCTGCAAATTTAACCATATGGGCAAGGAGTACTTCAGGATGTTTGGCCGGTTTTGCGTTTGAGAGTGAATTTGGCAGATGGAGCCCGAATTTTTTAAGATATTCAAGGGATTGGCCTGAGCAGTAGGGTCTGTCAATAAATCCCATGTCGTGGAGGTGTATATCACCTCTCATATGGGCATCTCCGACTTCGGGAGAAAATACCTTTAAAAGGGCATACTCTTTCTTGATGCTTTCAGCCAGGGTCAGGTTTGTGGCCTCGGGGCCATGGGGAACATTTGCATTTTCCTTGTTGGGGTGGAGAATAAGCTGATCTACGTCATATAGAGGAACACCAAGACGGGTATGGTGCTTTCTGGCATCTTCCAGTCCGTGTTCTATAAGTTTTGCATCAACCAGCTCTCTAACCAGAGGTGCTGTGATATATTTAATATTAGATCTTTCAATGGTTTCCTGGACTTCACGGCTTATTTCATCGGATGTTTTAATATCCAGGTCAGTTTCTTTCAGCAATGCGTCTACGATTTTCTGTCTGTCCCACCCGGACAGGTCCTCTTGTGAGGTTCTGACAAAAAGCGTCAGGTCTGTAGTTTCCTTTTTCCCCTTATTTGCTGCTTTTTCCTGCTGTGCCTTGAGCTCGATTATTGACCCCATTATCCCTCCCCTGATATGTTTTTTATCTGCCATGTTGTGTCATGCGATACATTACGATACAAGATATTGTTATGTCAAGAAAAAATCTTCTAAAAAAATAAATAATTTTCCGGTCTAAATATTTAAAGATATTTGAGGGGGTTACAAAACTAAGATAATATTGTTTCTTATGAAATTTTTAATACCTGGCCGGGTGAAAAAAGTCTTTTCAAAAATCCTTTGTTTTCACTGTGTTTTTTAAGAAAATCTTTCAAAAGTTCATCTTCTTTTTGACCCGGTTTAATAAAAACGATACTTATCTGGTAGCTGAAATGTTCTTTTTCCCGGGTAATATCGTACCAGCAGGCTTTTCCGTGCATATTTACAGGTGTATTTTGGGGGGGGAGTGTTATCTCCATATCAAAGGGGGTGCTTTCAAAAGAGCTGGAATTTGAAAGAATATCAAGTATTTCAGCCTGGTTACGGGCGGCTTCCAGGCATATTCCCTGTTGTGAGATGTTTCTGCTTTTAAGGTCAAGGAAGCGTTTTTCACCTGCTATTTTAAATGCCACTTTGACATTAAGTTCGAGATTAAGTCTTTTGAACTGTCTTTTGTCTATTCCCTGTGTGGATCCGTTAGCCATAGTAAGCCTTAATTATTAAGAAAAGCGTTTTTTTACCACTTCAATGATATTTGTGGTGGAAATTCCTTCCATTAATGGGATTGAGCATACTTTTCCACCCTTTTTTTCGACTATTTCTCTTCCGATTATGGTTTCGACCTCCCAATCACCCCCTTTTACAAGGATATCCGGCTGAATCTCTTTTATGACCTTCAGGGGGTCTTCTTCTGAAAAAACCACAACAAAATCAACGGATTCAAGTGCTGCAACCACCTGCATCCGCTGTTCCTGGGGGACTACGGGTCTTTTTTCTCCCTTGATCTTTTTTATGGAGGAGTCGCTGTTAATTGCCACAACAAGGGCATCTCCCAGCTCTCTTGCCTGCTGAAAGATGTCCACATGGCCGGCATGTAAAATATCAAAACAGCCGTTGGTAAATACTATTTTTTTACCTTGCTGCTGAAGTTTTTTGACCTCATTTTTTGTATCTGGAAGTGTTTTTATCTTACTTTTTAGTCTTCTTGACTGATGCACCTGAGTACCTCGTTATACGTTGTTTTTCCTTTTAAGATCTTGGTAACTGCATTTTCTCTTAACACCCGCATGCCCTGTTTTTGGGCTGTTTTTTTAATTATGTTGGGTGATTCTTTCCGGTTTATCTGCTGTTTTATCTCGTCGGTGATGTTTAAGACCTCAAATATGCCTTCTCTTCCCAGGTAGCCGGTTTCTCTGCAATGGCGGCATCCTTTACCTTTTTTAAGGCTGATGGGGTCTTTCATGGTCTTATCCGGCAGAGTGAAACCAAGATTTTTAAGGTCTTCTCTTTCAAGGGTAAAGATTTCTTCACAGTGCGGACATATTTTTCTGACAAGGCGCTGTGCAATAATACCCAGAAGCGTAGAGCTGATCAGAAAGGGTTCTATCCCAAGGTCAATCAGCCTTGTGACTGCACTTGCCGCATCATTTGTATGGAGGGTGCTTAAGACAAGATGACCGGTGAGGGCGGCCTGGATGGCATTTCTTGCTGTTTCATGATCCCGGATCTCTCCGATCATTATAATATCAGGATCCTGGCGAAGAATGTTTTTCAGTATAGAGGCAAAAGTAACATCTATTGCAGGCTGAACAGCTATTTGGTTAAAGTCTTCATTGACCATTTCGATGGGGTCTTCGACTGTGGTTATATTTATTTCAGGGGATGACAGTGTTTTTAAAGAGGAGTAAAGGGTGGTGGTTTTACCGCTTCCGGTGGGGCCGGTTACCAGGATAATACCGTGGGATTTTTCCAGGAATTTTCGGTAATGAATAAGATCCGGTGCCAGAAATCCCAGATTTTCAAGGTCCTGAAAAAGAATATCCGGATTTAACACCCTCAGTACCGCTTTTTCTCCGAAGGCCACCGGAATGGTTGAGACCCTTATCTCAATATCTCTATCCAGGGTCTTAAGTTTTGTGCGTCCGTCCTGGGGGCGCCTTTTTTCAGCGATATTTAAGCGGGACATTGACTTAAGCCTTGAGATCACCGCGTTGTGAACAACCATGGGCATGGTGTAGGTGATATGAAGCACGCCGTCTATTCTTATCCTTACAATGCTTTTATCTCTTTTAGGCTCTATGTGGATATCGCTTGCCCGCTGTTCAAGTGCATGACTGAACAGGTGGTCAACCGCATTCTGAATGTGCTTATCTGTTGATTCAATTTCACCTTTGTTTCCCAGCTCTGAATACTGCTCAAGGTTGCCGATATCAATAATAGAGGTTACCAGCTCTTTTTCTGCTTTGATTACGGAATGGGTAAAGCCGTAAAATTCTTTGATGGTCTTGATGATATCTGATTTTGTGCTTATGACCGGAGAGACCTTAAGTTTTTGAACTTTTTTAATATCATCCAGAACCTCAGTGTCCAAAGGATCGGCCATTGCAACATTCAGCTCCTTGTTTTTGATCTCGATCGGTACAACCAGGTTTTTTACGGCAAAGGCCTTTGAGACGGTTTTGGTGACGATTTCAAGGTCAAGCTCTAAGGGGTCTATTTTTTTAAACGGTATGGAGAGCATGTCTGCAACAGCCCGCATAATGGTTTCTTCGGTCAGAAAACCATCTTTGGTTTTTGCATTCGGGATTTTCAAGTCTGTTATGATGTCTGAAGGAAGGATGTCTTTATAACTGAACTCGGATGTGCCGCTATTTTTAAATTTATTTAACTTCGTCAGCTTGTTCTTCTGGCTTTTTTCTTTTAAAAGGATGGCGTCTTTCTGCTCTTTGGTGATGAGCTTTTGTCTAAGGAGTATTTCGCAGACCTGGGAAAGTCCCAGTTTCTTTTTCATAGTTGTTTCCAAAATGCAGTTTTTAAGAGCCGGTTTTTGAGGATGAAAGCAAACCCGTTTAAAAGCGGGCTGACAATAGGAAATGTATATCATAGAATAATAAAATGCCAAAGACTAAATTCTAAATGTCAAATAAAACTGAAAAACACCAAGGCCAAACTTATTTAGTTTTTTTTGGCTTTTTATTTTTGGCCATTAACATTTGTCATTTGAGCTTTGATATTTGACATTTATACCTGCAATGTCTGCAATTCAAAAATCCAAATTAAAAATATCAAATGAAACTTAAAAACACCAAGGTCAAACTCACTCATTTGTTCTTTTTTGGCAACAGAATAGATGAGAAAATCAGTGTTAATTCCTGTGCCTCATTCCAAAGCGACCTGCAGTCCTCCTCTTTGCCCGAATTTGCCTTTGCAATCATCCTGAGCCAGTGTTTTGTCTCTTTTGACTCTTTTTTACACAGTGATATTTTGTGCCTAAAATCTTTTTTCGATACAGCTGCATCCGCTTCCATATAATTTGCGCCTACATTCGTACCGGAGCGGACAATTTGACCAATCAACACATTGTTTACCTGATCTCTGGAAAGCAATTTGGCAAATTCAATAATGGACTCCCCAAACAGCGCCGTCCTCTCCTCAAGGTCAAAAACTATATTATTCTTTTCTTTTTTTGAATTCATTTGTTGTTTGAGCCTTGAGATTAATGTTTTAGTAAGCAATGTCAAAATTCAAATTAAAAATGCCAAATGAAATCCAAAATCCAAATGTCAAATATTTGACCTTTGTCATTCAATTGTCATTTGAGTTTTTTCATTTGACATTTAGCCTTAATGCGCATTAGTTCCATTTTCTGCCGCCGAACCATTTAGTCAGTCTGACCCTTCCTGCACGGCTGATCGCAACTTTATTTACGGTTCCTTCGTTATTGGTCAGGTAGATCGTTCCAAGGCTGGGGCATATTCCTCTATTGTTAAAGGTGACCCTGTCCTTTGGAAAGGTTACCGGATCGCCGGTTCCAAAATTTCCTCTGCCAAAACACAGTCCGCTTCCGTAATAGGATGCCAGGCCGTTTTTTGTATTATCGTCTGAACCCGGATACCATTTTCCATTAATGCTGTATCTTTGTCTGTCAAGATCGAATTGGACGATTACGGTTGATGATGTTTTGACGGCGATGGATCGTGCTGCTCTTAACCTGGAGGTTACGTCTCTTGAAGCGCGTTTGAGTCTGTATTTGGGCAGACCTTTAACAATGTTCGGTGCGCTTACTGCAGAAATAATACCGATTACAGATATGACGACCATGAGTTCTGTCAGGGTAAAGCCTTTTTGTTTGTTCAAGGTTCTCCTCCTTTTTTGTTATTTAAACTTTAAATCCGCCGTGTGAATTTTTTTGGAAAGGATTCAAGGAGCCAAGGTTTCCAGGGGTCGAGTGGAAAATCATAACCGAAATACAATAAAATATATATAGGTGTACACCCTCATTTTTGTATGGGTTTATAAACCTATGATTTTATGGGGCAGGGCCCAGAGGTTTGGGGGTGAAATGGGGGAAAGAGCGCGGGCTTGAAGAGCACAGCGTTTGAGGAAAGTCAAAAACATATAATCAAAGGTATAAAACCTTTCTCTCACAGAGTTCGCTGAGCTTTGGAGAAAACCGTTGATTCGTTAAATTCTGATTTTGCCGTGATGAGTTCGAGAGATCATTATTTGTTTGGTGAATAGTATGAACTTAAACATGGATCCCGCATTTAATGCGGGATGACATCTTGAAAACCTGGTTCCTGATGTTGTGTTCTATGCTTAAAGGAAGTGAAATGAGTGGATAAAAAAAGAGCCCTTAAAAGATTAAGGGCCCTTTTTTTAAGTCTTTAAAATTACTCTTCGATAGGTACCAGGTCATACAGAATTTTGATGGTAGGTTGGAGATGGTACTTATCTCCTGGTGTTTTGACGGACTCTTCTGCATCAAAGTCAAGATAGATTACCGTATCATTGTCAGCGGTAATCTCAAAACCACTAGTGAGTTTAAGTCCTGACTTGGTTCCGCTGGGCACTACCAGAGGATATTTGGTCTCATTGTCGTCTGCCAGCATGATATAGGTCTTGGGATTGCTTTCATTGTCTTCTGCATCGGTTATTTTCAGTCTGATCTGGGTATAGTGACCCACAGGAAGGTCTGCTTCTCCCAGAAGGTCGAATTTTCCTTCGCTCATCTGGAGGGTCAGGAGGTCAAAACTCTGTTCTTTGTCACTGATCACAAACCAGCCTGTTTCATTGTCAGCACCTCTTTCAAGTACTTTTGTTTCGTTGTCTTCAGTTGTTTCATTGCCTTCCTGGCTTTTATGAACGGATATCTCAGTAAAGCATATCATCACTTCAGAATAGTCGCCGGGTGCATCTGTGAGGTTTATTTTCAGGGTTCCGGTCTTTTTGGGCGGCTCGCCGCAGCCGATTCCAAGAAGAATCAGTCCTGCGCAAAGAATGATTGTGGTAATTATAGTCTTTGTTTTCATCCTACTCCTCCTGTTTTAATGTTTTATCTATTGTTAAAACTTATCATCTATTATTAGTGTGTGACTGGATTGTTCTGTTTTTCACTTATGATTATATATATAGATGATAAATTCTCTACTGTCTGTGAATTATTTCACAAAATTAAAAAAATATTCCGGCAGCCGTAAAAGGATTTTTGGTTTTAAATCGGGTAAATGTTTTATCAGCATATTTCAGCTCTGATTATGTTTGAAATTAAGAGTTATAAAAAGAGCCCTTAAATAATTAAGGGCTCTTTTTATAATCATTGAATCTTTGTTATTATTCAGGCAGCCTTAAAAAAGGTTCATCAGATATAAAACGTGTAGATGCCCTGTCTCCGTATTCCAGAATGTCCAGCTGTATCAGTAGGGCATCAGGCGCTTTATTTTTAAGGAGATATCTGATTTTTGCTGCGCAGGGCAGTTTTAGAGCTTTAAGAGATATAATGCTGCCGTCAATATCTTTAATGGTTGAAGAGGATGAAACGATTATATATTCAGAGGGCAGTTTCAGTCTGTGACTGGTGATGGTGATGCAGTTGGGGTATTTCGTGGTCACCCGCACGGTATTGCCTTTGAAGACTTCTGTATCCAGCAGTGATGCGTAGCTGTTACTTGAAAGAAACAGTAAAAGCATAAAGGCCGAAACAGTATATCCTGCTATTTTACTTATATTCATTTTAATCTTCCTCCTCTTCTTCAAAATAATCTTTCCAGTAGGTTGGCTGGCTCTTCGGGTTAAAGGCAGGGGTGATATCTATCCTTTGGATAACGCCTGTGCTCATCTGGCCAAATACGGTCCCGCCGTCTTCTCTTCCGATATGGACACCAAAGCTTGAGGACAGTCCTGACCCGAGATAATAAACATCCAAAATGATCTCCTGATCTGGATCTCCAAAAACACGTTTTCTGTAGGCTGTTCCGGTTTCATAATAGAGTGCCCACAGTCTTCCGTTTCCGCCGAAACCGCAATTATCTGTATTTGGCGCAAAGGTCGGTAAAAGAACGATTCCTCCCAGTACAGCCGGCTTGTTTAAAAGCCTTTCTGAAGGGCCTGATCCGCATGCGCCGGTATCTGTGATCGCACCGGAGCACATGCTTCTGTACCAGCCGTCATATTTACTGTCTCTGGCTTCAATCAGAAGCTGTGCAAAGGTGCTGATGTCGCTTCCGCCGGTAACAGAGCCGCCTTTATGTACCACGTACGGGTCTGCATTGAAAAGACTGTTTTCCCCGCTAACCGCAACAATAGGGACAAAAACCTTTGCATATTCCAGATATCCGTTATTTTCATATTTTTTATTAAAGAAGGGGTCTTTGATCCCGAAGAAATAGTTTTGAAGCGTAGAGGTTTTATCCGGCTGATCCATGTAGCGTCCGGTTCCGCCATATACCCATACATTATCAAACACGTCAATACTCACTGAAAAAGGCGAAGTTACGGGCGCCGGTGTAAGTGAAAGCAGGCTGATGTCGGCCCAGGTTGAAGGGTCATCATTGTAGTCGCTGTCTTCTGCTATGGAGTTGAAGGTGGTGTCATTTTGAGGAACCGTGATCTTAAAAATGGCGCCGCTTTCATTATTGTTGTAGGTGCTTCCAATATAAATGGAGTCAACGTTATAGTTCAGGCTTTTGTCAAAGGCAATTGGTGAGCTCATGTATGAGTCGCTGAAAGCAGCGCCGGCTATGGTGTAATCTCTCTCGATCCCGCCTGTTTTCATGTCAACAATATATACATGGGCATTCTGGCTGCTGGTAACGACCAGTTCCCCTGTTACTGCATCAAAGTTGTAGTCTGTGGGGCCGGATGAGACCACCAGCATCCATTCGCCGTTGACCCGGATGATGGCGGGCGTGTTGGTGGAAAGACCCAGGTTTGGAAATGATTGTTCCCACATCACTTTGGGATCCCTGGGGTTGGTGACATCCATAACAAAGATGGCGGGCGCAAAGTCTCCTGCGTTTTGGGTGGCGATGTCTTTGCCGCCCATATTGAGTCCGCCGATAAGGACTGTTCCCCATTCGTTGGGATGATTGGTGTCTATGGAAAAAATCTTTGCATCGGTTATCCTGACTTTGAGGTCAACATAGGGCACATGCGTGTATTCGGTTTGAGGCAGCCATTTTAGATGGGGAAGCAGGCACTGGGGGATGTAGCCCCACATTTCATCGCCTAAGGTTAGATCGCCGACAATTCCTGCGCCTATCGTAGATAAGTATTCAGTTGACGGCGGCTCAAATTTTTTATCTGTTTCATTGTAAACGCCGGCTGTAAAGGCATGGAGGATGCCGTCGTTTGCGCCCACATATACCACGGTCTCTCTCTTTAGATGTGTCTGATAATAGTTCCAGTAGCTCAGGTCATCATACAGCAGGCCGTAGTTCTCAACCGGTTTTGAGACGGTGACCGGAGTGGAGTTTACAATATCTCCCAGCTTCCAGAGTTCTCTGTCATCTGTGGTTCTTGGCCGGATTTTCGGAGAGCCCTCATACTCTGACACTCCCAGAGCATCAGGATCGTCCACGCCGCGTATAAAGCGGATGATGTTTTTGACCCGGTTATCTTCTGTTGCGCCGAGTGCGGCACCCGTTCCCCAGGTAATATTATCTTCAACCCCAAGATAAGGGGTGAGTGTAGCGGCATTGTCGGTTTTTAAATCGACATGGGATCCGCTGATTGTGGTAAACAGGGTTCGGGCATCAGGATCTCTTTCAGCCAGTTTTTTACCGGCTTCCCAAAGTGGATTTACTTCTTCAAGCAGAATGGTCTCGCTGGTGGCATTGTCAGTGTTGTAGGGGTTATCTGTATCCGGGGTGTAGCGTCTGACCTTGGTTTCCCCTGTTGCTGTATCCAGAAAGAATTCGATTATTTTATCTGTGGCAATGTCAAGGCTGAAATCTCCGTCCGTGTCTTCACGGGTGAGACCGAAGGGGTCTACCCACAGCATCTGCATATATCCCAGCCAGGTTAATTCGCCTTCAAGGATCGGCAGGACCGGTTTGAAAAATGCCTGGGTCAGGGTGCCTTCTCCTTCTCCCTTGGTGGCCAGAACAGAAACCGCGGTACCGGAAGCCGCCCGTTTCAGGATGTCATTGATGGCTTTTAACAAAGAGTCTTTAAGCTTGAATCCGTCATCGGCTTCAAAATAATTGTCCGGTTCTCCGTCTTCATTTTTGTCCCATTCCCGGTTGTGTCCGAGATCGCCCCATTGTCCGCCCCGGGAATCGCCCATAATATCCGGTTTGTTATCGCCGTCGATGTCATAAAACCCGCCGTTGATGGCTGCCTCTTTTAAAAGGGCCCGGGCATCCGGATCATCGTCAAAGGCATAGACCACGTAAAGACTCAGGTTTTGTGTGCCGTCCATATCTGATCTCAGATCATTGATGTGTGAGTAATAGGCAATGTCATCCAGGTAGTCGGTTCCGTTGCTTCCGAAAATGCGGCCGCTGTTGCCGTCACTATCGGTGTCCTGTAAGGTGGTGGGTATATTTTTATCTTCGGTAGATGCGCCGTCTGTGAGCATAATAACAAAGCTCTTGGCACAGGGGATATCTGTTCCATCGTCTGTGATAAAAGGATCAAAGGCAGGACTGACATCATAGCGGCTTCCATAATATGAACTGACCTGCTGATAATACTGCATAGCGGTGTAGTAGGTCTCAGCCAGCGGTGTCCAGGTATCGCAGTACTTGCTTCGAACATTAGCGATCACATTATCCACATTATTGCTGGCGATCCGGTTGTTCAGCCAGCCGCCGTTACTGTGATCATACCACATATTACCCCAGCGGGCCTTGTTGCCCACGTTCTGGAGTACTCCTGAAAGGTATGATCCATCATGGTTGAATTCATAAGGTTCCAGGGCCGGATCTTTTTTAACTTTGATATCATAGGTGGAGCCATTCGAAACGTACATTTTTCCGTTATACATTTTATACTCATAGTTCCCATGGTGGGCAGTGTTGACGCCTGCGGAATCGTCATAATCGCGTGAAAATTCTCTGCTGGTACCCGTATTTTCTCCAGTATTGGTGATGGCGTCATCGCCCGTGGTTCCGGCCTGTTCTCCACCGGTAAGAACCTTACGCAGCACGTCCACCCGGCGCATGGTACACCAGTTGAGCCAGTTGCCGTCCCAGAGTCCTGCCGGGTCTCTTACAAATTTGCCGCTGCTGTAGGTATAGCGGGAGGGGGTGTAGTTTCCGTCTTCCAGGGTGCCGGAGTCAAAATAACCGTAATACAGGAAATCTGCATCGTCACCTGTATCAGGCTCATAATCAATATATAATGTTGGGGAATTGGCAGGGGTTCCTGTATCGTTGCGCTCCGCATCACGTTTTCCGGTTCCGGTGATGATGAAAACCATATCATTTCCCCTGTACCAACCGCTGCGGTCCACGATTTCCTGAACAATGGAGGTGACATCGACCCGGGTATCATTATCTCTTTGACCTGTTGTCCAGGCGGGGACGCTCAAGTCTGTGTGGGCTGTGGTTCGTTCGCTTACGGCCATGCGGTCCTTCAGGTTATTTTTATCATTGGTGTTGAAATAGGGCGCGTCGTCTTTGTCATGGCCGTAAACCACCAGGTCACATGGGTCAGACAGGTCTCTGTAGGAAGTCAGCTGGATATAGGCCCGGTTGATGGTCCTGCCCTGCTGGACTGATACATTTGTAAAGCGGGTTCCTGCATATGCGGGATTGCTTCCGTCGGTGTTGAAACTTCCCAGATCCAGGTCGGAGTTTGATCCGGTCCAGGGCTTTGAATTGTAAGAATACTCTTCTGCCGTTCCGCTGCTGGTGCTGATCCGGTTCACCACAGAGCTTGGAGAGGTGGGGCTTTCATAAGGATCTTCGCCGTAGGCGCTATAATTTAATGATCCGGAATTATCCAGAACAACCAGGATGTTAGGGGCCTGAGACTGAACATGAAAGATGGGGTAATTGGTGTAGTCTTCCATTTCCGGTTCCGTAAAAGCAGCTGCCTGCTGAGTTGTAAAAAGGGTAAAGAACAGGAATAGGAAAAGACTGATGAAAATCTGTTTTTTTATGTTCATGATTTTTCTCCGAATAAAGATAGTAATAAACCTGTTTTTTTTAAGGTGACAGATGTCAGAGTCCCCTGACCTGTTATTTACGAGGGAGTAGCTGAAATCCGGTGATATGATCAGCCTGGACAACACTTCCCACTGAAAGCATGCCGAGACTTTCTATGTTGTAAAGAATCTTATGGGTTGCCGCGCCCACGCCCTGATCTCCGGCTCCGAATTCTGCGCCGCCGCCGGCCACATGGGCGGTTCCCAGTTTGTCAATATCAAGGTTGACCCTGAAATTTTCATTATCTATTTTTACGTCCGGTCCGACCGGGTCTCCGTCATCATTGACTTCGTCGGGATCGCCGTCTATAAAGTCTATTTGACTGTTCTTATGCCAGACCTTGTTTGCGTCAGAATTTTTCACTTCTCGCATGAAAGATCCGTCAAGGATGGTGATGTCGTCCAGTCCTCCGAAATTAGTGTTGTCGCCCACAACTTCTGTTCCCTGGAATTGTTCAATGAGCTCACAGCCGATGGTTAGTCCGGATTCTGACTGATAGTAGACAACTTTAGAGAATTTTTCATTGGCCGAAATATTTATCTCCGTGGTACTGGTCATCATGGATGACAGGCCGATCATGGAGAGAAGAGCAAGCATGAATATTGCCAGTACCAGCACCATGCCTTTTTCGTTTTTCATGGTTTTATCCTCTTAAAATTTAGATTATTGATATCTGTTAGATCTTATATAATTAACCACAAGGGTTCTTTTTGCTACCGCTGCCTCATCTCCTTCGGCTTTGGGGATAACCGTGACCTGTATGGTGGTGAGCATGTCAAGGGGATCGCCGCCCAGTGACTGGTATTCGACCCGGTAGTAGGGTGAAGTATTGTCAATGAAAACATCTCCGTCTATGGGTTCAAGCGCTGCGTTGTAGTTATAAAAGGGATCCAGATTTTCACTGGTCGGCAGGATCTCTTTGATATAGAGGTCCTCGATCCTGTCTTCAGCAGCGGTTATCCTGCGGGTGGTCCGGTTTGCATTCATGCCATCCTCAACAGAGCGTGTCTGCATGGCCGCGGCTCCCATCAGCCCGCCGGCAAGGATGAGGAGTGCTATCATGATCTCGAGGATCGTAAAACCGCTATCATTTTTTATGGTTTTATTTGACATCTCATTCTCCATCTAATGTATTATCTTATGTCTGCATAGGGGTTTCTGCCCAGGTTTCTGCACTTCAGCCGGGTCACATATAAATTTCTTCGGTACGGATCATCAAAGGGGCCCCATACGCCGGGCCGGGTACCGATAAGCCGGCTGTCCAGAATGACATATTCGTCATCATCGTCTCTGGCATTGGATGCCGGAATATAGGTGTTTGTGTTGCGGTAGTTGGCGATCCGGTTTCTTGTCCTGACCAGGGTGGAGATAATAATCGACCGCACCTGTGCCCGTTCCTCATCATTCGCGGGTTTGGAGGTGACAGTGCCGTCATCCAGGATATATAATAATTCAATGGCATCCATATCATTGGCAACCGGCTGTTCTCCATTTGCATCTGCCACACCGGAAGCACTCAGCTCAATATTTTCTCTTATCAGATTGCATTCGTCTCCGTTATTCACCCAGGAGCTGCCCTTGGTGATGGCGTCTGAGATGCCGTCACGATTTTCATCACAGTCTTTATCCAGGGCATATCTTAATAGCTCATTGTCGTCCTCAGTAATATCTCCGTCGCCGTTTAAGTCCTGAGTCATGGTTAGTTCTGCGATATCTGCGACCAGGAGCCCGGGAGTGTCAATGGTAGTTGTTCCGGGGATCATGTCTGCATTTCCGGTGGGATCATAGCCTGTCATCCGGATCTCCTGACCTAGAAAATAGATCGCTGTCCGCTGGTTCTGCTGCATATCGATCACCTGCTGCTGTTTGATATAGGTGGCTTGCTGAGAATCGTAGGTCTGGTAGATTCCGGCCATGACGATGCCGAAGATTACCAGGGAGATCATGGTTTCAATCAGTGTAAAGCCTTGAATGTTTTTCATGGTGTTATGCCCCTTTTAGTAATGGTAAAGACTTTATTTCCACTCAGAACCGGTCCATTTTTGAAGCAGGATGGTGCCTGCAGCGTTTATTCTGGTTCTGTATGCCGCGCCTTCATTATTGGTAATATAAATATGGTCGTCTCTGGCGTCACCTCTTTTAATTCCCCGGTTGTTAAAGGAGAACCGGTTGTCGGTAAAACTGCAGGGGCCGTCATTTGAATCTTCAGAATTACCGACGCCGAAGGATAGTCCGCTGCCGTAATACTCTGAAAGGGCATTATTGGTGGTTATGTCGGCATTGGGATACCACTTTCCATTGATGCTGTATCTGTGTTTATCCAGGTCAAACTGGATGGTTACAGCTGATGATTTTTTGATCGCGGTTGAGCGGGCACCCCTGATGTTTGAAGTGATGTCCCTGGCCGCCCGTTTCAGCCGGTATTTGGGTAGGCCTTTAACGATATTTGGGGCGGAGATCGCGCTTATTATTCCCATTATGGCGATGACGATCATGAGTTCGATCAGGGTAAAACCTTTTTTATTCTGCATTTTCTTTTTCCTCTTATTGTTTTATTCGTTAGAAACTACTGCAGATAGTGTGCCCGTTGTGCCGCTGTACTGCTAAGTAAATGAAATTACTTGTTAATATAATTTAACAGGTTTTTTTTAGTGATTTAAATGGACAGTAATTATAAAAATTTTTAATAAAGTTGTAAAATTGATTTATAATATATTTAATATATTCATGCTTTGATAACAACTGTTCGGCCATGTTTTTATCCTGACTGGATTTCGTTTTAAACACGGAATGGCATTCTTATTAATTATTTGTTGCCGGTCTGTTCTGCAAAAGGCAGGACTTTAAAGCTTATATTCTCTATGTTTCGAAAAAAGGCTTGAATACTTAAGTGATTAAGAAGGAAAAGATCAGGGGGGGACTGTTTGCTTGAACGGTTTTAAAGGATTAACATGAAATTTTAAAGTTTAAATTGAAAGGGTGTTTGTAAAAGGCCAAAGTCCAAATTAGAAATACCAGTTATAAAATGTCAAAACTTAAATTACAAATGCCAAATGAAATCCAAAACACCAAGGCCAAAAGCATTTATCTTTTTTTGTGCTTTTCTTTTTTGGCATTCATTTGTCATTTGGTCTTTTGTCTTTGACATTCAAATTTTGGCCTTTTACTTTTACGATTGAACCGCACTATCCGTGATGCAGAAATTCAATAGTGACGGAATTTTGAAAATGTTTTATTAATCCGGATTCAGAACAAAAAAAGGTCCCCGAATAACGGGGACCTTTTAAATATACGGTGAGGCTGAAAAATATATCAGTCTGCCATCAGTTTTTTCATCTCTTCTGTGAGCGGCGGAATGATCTTAAAGAGATCGTCTACCACTGCATAGTCGCATTTGCTTAAAATGGGAGCTTCTTCATCCTTGTTTATCGCAACGATGACCTTTGAGGTTCCCATGCCTGCGTAATGCTGGATAGCGCCTGAAATACCGCAGGCGATATAAAGATTGGGAGAGACGACTTTACCGGTCTGTCCGACCTGGTCTGAAACCGGTCTCCAGCCGGAGTCAACGGCTGCGCGGGATGCACCGACGGTTGCGCCGATAACATCAGCAAGATCTTCGATCATTTTATAGTTTTCAGCGCCTTTCATACCGCGGCCGCCGGAAACGATGATTTCTGCTTCAGTCAGGTCGACCTTATCTGCTGCTGATTTGATGGTCTCAACGATCTTAACTCTGACGTCGTCCGCGGAGATTTCCGGGGTGACGTTTACGATCTCAGCTGTTTTTGATGCGTCAGGAGCTGCTGCAACCAGAACGTTCGGGCGGATGGAAGCCATTGCGATTTCTGTATTCTGGAAAGAGACTTCAGCATAAGCCTTACCTGCATACATCGGGCGTTTAACTACAATGCCGTCGCCTTCAAGTTTGATCTCAACACAGTCAGAAGCCAGACCAGCGTCAACGCGGGCGGCTACTTTCGGGCTGAGGTCTCTTCCGATAACGGTGGCACCCATTAAAACAACGGATGGCGCTTCTTTGGTAATCAGGTCGCATAATGCTTTCGCATATGCGTCTGTGGTGTACGCACCCAGTGCTTCATGGTCCACCAGATAGACTTTATCCGCACCGTAAGCTGCAAATTTATCGCCAAGGGCTGCAATGTCTTTGCCGAGGCAGACCGCACACAGCGGCTCGCCTTTAGCATCGGCTATTTTTCTTGCCTCGGTAAGGATCTCAAAGGTAACTTTTCTGATGCTACCTTCTTCCTGTTCTGCAAAAACCCAAATTCCTTTTCCCATTTTATCTTTCTCCTTCAAAATAAAGTTTTATTTAAATTAATTAGATGATCTTTGCTTCTTCTCTTAATGCTTTTGCAAGGCCCGCAGCTTTTTCTTCAGCGGATTCGCCGCCGAGGATCTTAGCTTCTGTTCTTGCAGGCGGAGCGGTAAAGTTGGCTTCTTTTGTTTTTGAACCGGCAGCGCCTGTTGCTGAAGCATCTATTCCGAGGTCAGCTATTTTTACAGGATTCAAGGGTTTTTTCTTTGCTTTCATGATGCCGGGAAGGGATGCGTAACGCGGCTCATTCAGGCCTTTCTGTGCGGTTATGACACAGGGAAGCGGAAGTTCAACGATCTGCTCGCCGCCCACGATCTGCCGGCTGACTTTTGCTTTACCGTCAGCCACTTCCACCTTGGTTACCAGAGAAGCATGGGGAATGTTCAGGTATTCAGCCAGGGCAACACCGACCTGTCCCTGGTCATCATCAATTGCCTGTTTTCCGCAGAAGATAAGGTCATAGCTGTCCATTTTTTTGATCTGCTCAGCCAGGGCTTTGGCTGCTGCCATGGCATCGCTGCCGTCACAGGCAGGATCATCAATGTGAAATGCTTTGTCAGCGCCCATAGCCAGTCCGGTACGGATGGCTTCAACGCATCTGTCCGGGCCAAGGCATACAATGCTGACTTCGCCTGCGCCGGCTTTTTCTTTCTGAACCAGTGCTTCTTCAATACCGTATTCATCGTACGGGCTGATAATGAACTTCACACCTTCGGTTCCGATTCCTTCAGACTTTACTCTTATCTGTGCTTCTGTATCCGGCACTTGTTTTAAACATACAATACTATTCACTTTGTCCTCCTAACATGTTTTATATTAAGTATTTAGTGATGCTTATATCCTAAACTTTTGACAGCTTATCCAGTGGTTTGTGCGCATTAAATGACTTAAAAAATTAACATAACCTCTTTTAAACTTCAAGTAAAATATCTTCGCAAACCCTCTACCCTAATCTTAGTTGATCGCCCTGTTTTATGTAAGCGTTTGAAACAGCAGGATTATTTTTAATTTTTACGGCTTGTACCCGCCTGGTTTTGTATCAGACAGGTCCTTTGGGTTGACATTTTGTCCATTATTATGCTTTTGGGTAGGACGGAAGATCTATTCGTCCATCTTGCGGTATAGGGTCCTTGCGGATATCCCCAGGATTTTTGAGGCGATGTTTTTGTTGCCGCCGGACTGTTTCAGGGTTTCTTCCATGACCATTCTTTCGATCTCTTTTAGCGGGATCTTACCCACCGGAATGGTAAGGGTTTTGTTTGCCCGGGTAATATTTTCAGTGATGTCCAGATTTGTTAAAATATCACCCGGAAGGTCAGAAGGGGTTATCTCGGTTTCTCTAGTGAGTATGACTGCTCTTTCTATGGTGTTTTCAAGTTCCCTGACATTACCCGGCCAGTGATGCTCAAGAAGGATGTTCATGGTCTCTTTGGTGATGCCTTTTATTTCCCGGTTATTTTTTTTGCTGTAACGGCCAAGAAAATGGTTAGCCAGAAGCGGTATATCCTCTTTCCTCTTGCGAAGGGGAGGGATCTCAATGTTAATTACATTTAGCCGGTAATACAGGTCTTCACGGAACTGTTTCTTTTTCACCAGGTCTTTTAATGAGGCATTCGTCGCCGCTATCAGGCGAACGTCCGCTTGAAGTGTTTTTCCGCTTCCCAGCCTTTCAAATTCTCCGTTTTGAAGGACTCTTAAAAGCTTTACCTGAACGGAAGGGTTTATGTCGCCGACTTCATCTAAAAACAGGGTGCCCTCGTTGGCCAGTTCAAACCGGCCCTCTTTTTTGCTGACCGCACCGGTAAATGCTCCCCGTTCATATCCAAAAAGTTCTGCTTCAAGAAGTGTTTCCGGAAGGGCGGCACAGCTTAATTTGATAAAGCTTTTTTTGCAGCGGTTACTGAAATTATGTATGGCTATGGCCACGATCTCTTTACCCACCCCGCTTTCACCGGAGATAAGTATCGTGGCTGAGCTTGATGCCACCTGTGCGGCAAGCTCGATTACTTTTCTGATGGCGCTGCTTTTGCCGATGATGGTATCCTTGCCCTGGATGTTTTTCAGCTTTTCATGAAGCATCCTGTTCTCATGAACAAGGTTTCTTTTTTCAAGGGCTTTTCTCACTATCTTCAGAACGGTTGTCTTGTTAAAGGGCTTCTGGATAAAGTCAAAGGCACCGTCTTTCATGACCTCTACCGCGACTTCTACAGTGCCGTGTCCGGTAATGAGGATGACCTCGATGTCTTCTGTTATTGTTTTTGCGATTTTTAAAAGTTCAATCCCATCGATTTTTGGCATTCTGAGATCAGTCAAAAGAACAGCAATGGTGTTTTGCTGAAGGATTTTTACCGCCTCTTCTCCGTCAGTAGCGGTAAAAACAGTGAAGTTCTCTTCCTTTTTCAGGATTTTTTCAACGGCTTCGCGTATGCCGGCATTATCATCAACGACTAGAATGGTTTTGTTTTCATCTGCAGTCAAAATTTGAGTCTCCGGATTTTAAATAAAATAGGCTTACACTTCTTCTTTCATCACAGGAAGTCTTATCTTAAAGCTTGCTCCTTTTTCAGGTATGTTCTGACAGAGGATTTCCCCTTGATGTTCTGAGATAATATGCTTTGTTATTGAAAGTCCAAGGCCGGTACCGTTGATCTTGGTGGTATGAAACGGCGTGAATATTTTATCCTTGTGCTCCTCAGAAATACCGGAACCGGTGTCTGTAAAGGAGATCTCTATCCACTGGTCCTTTGTTAAAGTTGTTACCTCAATGACGCCGCCGGGCTTCATTGATTCCAGAGCATTTAATATGATGTTGAGAAAGGCCCTTTTTAACTGGTCCTGATCAACGTTTGCCGGCGGCAGGTTGTACTCAAGGCTCAGTTTTGACTGGATCTGCTTTTGCCGGAAATCCTCTTCCATTGCGGTAAACATTTCCCTTAAGATGGCATTAATGTAATGCTTCTCGGGTTTTATTGTGGGGAAACGCGAGCATTCAAGGTATTCCTTTAAGACTTTGTGGAGATTTTCCGTTTCAGACTTTACAATGCGCACCAGTTTTTTAGCTTCTGTTGTATCTGTGTCGGAATATGAACGGATCTCGTCTTCAAGCAGATCAATATTTAACGTGAGCGTGCCAAGAGGGTTCCTGATCTCATGGGCCACCTGGGCGGACATTTTTACGATCATTGATTTCTGTTCATTTTGTATAAGCTCGGTTCTCAGCTCCATTTCATTGGTTACATCTCTTACGCATTCGGCGACTCTTATGGTTTTTCCGGTTTCATCTTTAAGCGGTAATGCGCTTAAATGAAAATAGTATTTCTTACCGCCCAGGGTGGTGCTTACCCTCTGTCTGAAAGCCGGCTTACCGGTTCTGAAAACCTCCTGCGCCGGACATCCATTGCAGTGGCTTTCCTGCTGCTGAAAAACTTCATAACAGTATTTTCCCTTGAAGTACTGTTCTGTGTTCTCCTGCCAGTTACACACGGCCCTGTTTACTTTTAGAACTTTGTAATTTTTGTCTATTATGGATATTCCGTCTGTTATATTATCAAAGGCTTCATTGCTCCAGGTGAGTTCCTGGTTCACCGCTCTTTTCCTTTTCTCCTGGATCACCAGCAGCGTTGCGCCTGTGAAAATAACAATAATGAAACAGAACAAAAATATGATCGGTCCGGCAAGGCTTTTCATTAAGGGTGACATGACTTCGAGGTAAGGTGCGGATACGCCGATCGACCATTTAAGATTTTTAAAGTTAACCGGACAATACGCAATCAGTTTTTTGGTGAGCCGCTTTTCACCCATATGCCAGCCGATATATTCTCCGCTTCCCTCTTCGTTTCGGACCATTTTCTTGTTTATGATTGTTTCAAGGTTGAAGGAAGCCTGGTCCGGCCATAATTCTTTCAGCACATCTATTGCTTTTCTTCCTTCCATATTTTCATTTGGATGCGCGAGCAGGACGCCCTGATGGTCTATCATCCAGGCGTAACCGGTTTTTCCAGAACGCACAGGAGAGATGGCCCTTTTTTTAACCGCGTTAAAATTCGGTATGCAGCACAGCCAGTCCGAACTGTTTTTCAAAGGTATACCCATAATGAATGAAAATTGTTTTGTATCTTTTTTATTTAACGGATAGATGTCTGTGATAAAGATTTCCTGCGGGTTTTTTTTGAATATTTCGGTTAAGTCCGGTGCATGGTTTAAAGATCCGGATGCTTCGGCAGGAAAGTTTGAGATGATCTCCCCGTTTTTGTTTACAATATGAATGGATCTTATCAGGTTATTCTGATTTTCAAGCAGAGAGTCGAGTACTTTTCCCCGGGGGTAAGCGTCAAAAATAGAAGCTGCTGTTTTCAGGTTTACCTCGATGTTTTTCAGAAGCTCTTCAACGCTCCGTGCGGATTCCCTGACTAGAAAAAGCTGCTGCCGGTTAAAGGCATCAGCCGTATTGTTTACAATGACGTTTCGGCTGATAAAGGCAAGGATCAGTATTCCCGTAATTAAAAGAGCGGTGGTTGCCCAGATGATGGTTGATGAGGAAGGTTTTTTTTTCATTTTTGCCTTTCAGTTAAAACAATTTCCAAAAAAAAGGGGACATACAGATTCTGCTTATTTATAGTAATTAAAAAACAGCTAAAAATCAATGAAATAAGAGGACGGGTTTATTGTGTGTTTATGGTGGGCAACGGTGATTATAAAATTCAGAAAAAGGCCCATGGCAGATATTTTTCGCCATGGGCCTTTTAAGGACTTAATCAGAAGTAATAGCGTTACTACTGTTTGTTAGCTACCAGATCATCAACTACTGACGGATCAGCAAGGGTGCTGGTATCGCCAAAATCGCTCTCATTTTTAGCAATTTTCTTCAGGATTCTGCGCATGATCTTGCCACTTCTTGTTTTCGGCAGGCCTGAAGCCCACTGGATCTTGTCAGGGCTTGCGATCGGGCCGATCTCGGAGCGAACGTGCTTCACCAGCGCTTTTTTCAGATCGTCTGATTCTTCAACGCCTTTGTTCAGGGTTACAAAAGCATAGATGCCTTCACCCTTAATCTCATGAGGCATACCCACAACAGCTGCTTCAGCAACTGAGTCGTGAGCAACCAGAGCACTTTCAATTTCAGCTGTACCCATTCTATGTCCGGAAACATTGATAACGTCATCCAGGCGTCCCATCAGAATAAAGTCGCCGTCGTCATCAAGTCTCGCACCGTCACCGGTGTAGTATTTGCCCGGGAACTGGCTGAAATAGGTATCTCTAAAACGGTCATGGTCACCGTAAACCGTACGCATCATACCCGGCCAGGGCTGGGTCACACAGAGGTGACCGGCTTCGTTTGCATTTGTTATTTCGGTTCCGTCGTCATTCAGGATTGCTGGTTTAACTCCGAAGAATGGACGGTTTGCTGAACCCGGTTTGATCTTCATGGCGCCGGGCAGCGGGGTGATCAGGAATCCGCCGGTCTCGGTCTGCCAGTAAGTATCAACGATTGGGCATTTGCCGCCGCCGATCTTGTTGTAGTACCACATCCATGCTTCAGGATTAATAGGCTCACCCACTGTTCCAAGGACTCTGAGGCTTGAAAGGTCAATTCCATCCAGCCATGAGTCGCCCTGTGCGTTAATCGCGCGAATCGCTGTTGGTGCTGTGTAGAACTGGTTGACTTTGTATTTTTCAACGATCTGCCAGAAACGTGAGTAGTCAGGATAGCTTGGAACACCTTCAAACATGACGCTTGAAGCGCCGTTTGAGAGCGGGCCGTATACGATGTAGCTGTGACCGGTAACCCAGCCGATGTCAGCTGTACACCAGAAAGTATCTTCTTCCTTAAGGTCAAATGTATAACGGAGAGTCGTGTTTGTGTAAAGCAGATATCCTGCTGTGGTGTGAAGCACACCTTTTGGCTGTCCGGTTGATCCTGAAGTGTAAAGGATAAAAAGTGGGTCTTCAGCATCCATCTGTTCCGGTTCGCAGTATACAGGAAGTCCCTTGGCATTCATTTCTTCATTCCACCAGACGTCGCGGCCTTCAGTCATGGGAACATCAGCGTTGCAGCGATTGACAACGATCTGAGTCGTAACGCTGGGACAATCTTTCAGAGCGCCATCGGCATTGCCCTTGAGCGGGATTACCTTGCCTGAGCGGAAGCTGGCATCACTGGTGACGCATACCTTGGCTTCACAGCCCTGGATACGGTCGCGCAGCGCGTCGGAGCTGAAGCCGCCGAAAACAATCATGTGGATCGCACCGATACGGGCACAGGCCAGCATGGCGATGGGCAGCTCAGGAATCATCGGCAGATACAGAGCAACACAGTCGCCCTTTTTCACGCCTTTGGATTTCAGAACGTTGGCGAACTTGTTAACTTCATGGTACATCTCGATATAGGTGTAGGTGCGTGCGTCATCAACCGGTTCCCCCTGCCACATGAGAGCCGCTTTGTTTTTGCGCGGGCCTTTGATGTGACGGTCGAGGCAGTTATAGGAAACGTTCAGCTTGGCGCCTTTAAACCATTCAATACGCATTGCGTCGCCCCAGTCATAATCCAGAACCTTGTCCCACTTTTTGTAGAAATCAATGTTCTCTTCTGCCATTTCGCCCCAGAAGCCTTCCGGATCTTCGATTGAGCGTTTGTACATTGATTCGTACTCTTCCATGCTTTTCACAAGGGCGTTTTTCTGCAGGTCTTTAGGGATATCAAAGACTTTGCTGTACCCATCCAGTGTTTTTTTCTCTTCAGCCATTTCTTCCTCCTTCTTAAGAGTAGATATTTTCCCCTTTTCAAAGATCCAGCTAACTTTTAGAGCTTTGTAAGGGACAGTTAGTAGTTGATTGATATTTAATGTTGCTTGTTTTGTAAAACCTGCTTTTTGAAGTTTTTACTCTGTAAAAACAGGTCTATTAAACTGAGAATTTTATGTAAAATATGGTTTTTTGTCAACAAAAAACTTGTAGATCGGATTTTCGCTGTTTTGCCATTTTGTCAAAATGTTTTTTATGGTTGTAATAAGTGCTTAATTTTGTATTTAATTATTTTTTTAATTTTTTTTCTTTAATAGTCTTTGACATTTTGACAAAAAAATTTTATATGTAAACGATTATAAAAGAATATAATTACACGTATAATATAAATATTATATTATAATATTGTTAAATAAAAAGGCAGGAGAGATTATACTTAAGAGGGAAATATGAAAAATAAAAGCAATAAAAAAATATTAAATATATTAAAAAAAATTAAATGAATAAATAATATAACATAAAAATTTTTTTATTATTATTCTGGCCTTATTTTTGCTTTAAGATTTATATTCTGTTAAAAGAAGTTATGAATCGCTTTGTGCATTCCGCTTAACAGGGGACAGGTCGGCGGGGCTTCTGCGAAACATTTCATTCAACAAATTATAAAGAGGTTTTAATGTCTGATTCAGAAGCAAAAGATATTGATTTTAAAGAAGGGTCCAGCCTCCATCCGCTTGAGGAGTCGGTACTTTCAATTGCATCCGGAAGATTCGATCAGTCTGACAAAGAAGCCGGAGAAGAAACGTTTAAGGTGCCGGGTTTAGACGCTGGACAGCCTGTAATATATGAGACGCTTCAGGATACTTCATTTCAGAAACTTACAAACATTGCAGAACAGATAAAGGAGTGTATCCGTTTTGTAAGTGAAAACGTACGTGACAGGGAAGAAGTCATAAGACAATCCTTTTATGCGCTTATTACCGGTGAGCACCAGATAATCGTAAGCCGGACAGGTATGGCAAAGTCCCTGCTCGCACGCCAGATATTTTCCTGTTTTGACGATGCCTATGTGTTTGAAAAACAGCTCACAAAAGATACTATGCCGGAAAACCTTTTTGGCGCCTATGATATGGAGTCCATGAAAAAGGGAAAGATGATCCACAATGTTGAGGGGTCTCTGGTGCTTTCCCATTTTGCTTTTCTGGATGAGATATTTGATGCGAATGATATGCTGCTCCGGTCTCTTCTTTCTCTGTTAAATGAAAAACAGCTTGTTAATGGTGAACAGATCGTTAACTCAACGCTTCACAGTGCGATTGCGGCTGCAAACTATGTGAGGATTACAGAGATAATGGAGGCCGTGCTTGACCGTTTTCTGTATAAAAGCTATTTGCCTGAGAACCGTGACCTGTTTTTTCAGTATTCAATAGACCATGTTTATCAGGAGCACTTTGGGAAAGTTGGAATACCTGAGAAAAGACTTACTCTTGGACAGCTTTCTTATGTGAAAAAAGTAATCAAAAGCAGACAGATCGATATACCGTTGTATCTCCTGTTTTTAAAAAATTACATTATTAACAAGTATGTGGAAGAGACAAGAAACGTTGTTTCTGACCGGCAGGATTATACGGTGAGTGACAGAAAAAGGGTGAAGATACTGGATACGCTGAGAGCCTCCGCAGTTCTTGACGGCAGACATCAGGTTGAGGACAAGGATCTTGATAATCTCCATTATGTTGTGTGTACGCTGGGTAGAGGCGAAGAGAAAAAAAGGCTTAACAAGATAACCAGTGCTGCACGGAACTATTTTCGTCAGGACAAAAAAGTGCTGGAGAATGTTTTTGATGCAATAAGTATCCTAAATATTATCAAGACCAACGACAGCAGTGAAATACTCCGGTCGGATGCAAACTTTAATCATATTAAGAACAAACTGGAAAAGGTCTCGAGAAGCGAGAACTCAATATTTAAAGAATATCTCAACAGGATCAAACAGACCTTCACCACACTGTCCCGGGATAACTATATTTCTGAAACATTCAGGGTGCTTGAAGATATCAGTGAAATTTCTCTAAAGAATACGATTACAAGAGAAGGAAAAGAACTGATAATAGGGTTTAGGACAGAACTTTCCAGGGAAAAGAAACTGGCTTTGTAAAAAATTGAAGCAATAAAGAACAATATTAATTACCGGGGTGCTTTTTCGTTTTTCACGGTGAGCACCGGGTTACTGAAAAAATACAATTTATACCAGAGAAGAATGCAAAATTGTGATGCAAGAAAGCTTTCCGCTGCAGTCGCAGCTCGATTTTTATCTTCCGCCATGCGGAGTATGTGATACTTTTTCACTTCGATTTACCCCGGAACTTATAAAGATATTTTACCTTGCCAGGGTCCTTTTCAGCGAGTCTTCTGCTCACAGAATTAAGACCCAGGTTGATCCTTTGTTAAGCCGGGAACAGATATTTTCTCCAAAAGCAAAAACAGAGGATAAGGAAACATCAGAAAAGGAAAGGTCTCAGATCGATAATCATATCAGCCTGGAACGGATTCACTCAATGAGTGATGTGGCACATCTTATTTCCCGGGAACATCTTATCTATACCGAAAATATCTTTTTAAAGAAACTTGCCAACAGGGAACTGATAAGGGTTGACTATGAGGGCAATGTGGGAGGCATTGTGTCTGCGGACAGATTCCTGAGTCCCGAACAGGTTGAACTTGAGCGAAGCCAGAAAATATATCTTCTGTTTGATACGTCAACCTCTATGAACGGTGAAAATTTTAAAAAACTTTTTATGGCGAAAGCAGTTGCTATTGAATATTTGAGAAGAGTATCAAGAGAAAAGCCACAGATATATTTCCGTACATTTCACAGTGAGATCGGTGAGCTTGTCAAGGCCAGTACTCAGAAGGAGATCCATGCGCTTATACAGGAGATCTCCCAGATCAATACCGGCGGCGGCCGTATTACCTATATTGGTGATGCGATTGTACAGGCAATAGAGGACATCAGGAGTGACCTTGAACTGGAGCAGGCTGAGATCCTTGTTATGACCGACGGGTTTGGTCCGATACCCAAAGATTTAAAAGAGCAGCTTGGGGATATTAAGCTTAATGTTCTCCTGATACCGGATCTTGATATCGAAAAGATACTTCAGCTTTATCCCACACGCAGGGCCTGGGAAGACGGCGGACCGGACGGAACCCGGCCGATGCCGGCCTTCTGGAAATATTACAGTCATACCCCGCCTCCCATGATTCTAGAAGGTGAGGATCTTTGTCGGGAGGGGCCGCTTTCATACAAGACGGCCAGCAAGTCTGTTAATGAGCTTAAGATCCTTGAAATTCTGCAGGGGCTCAACCAGATATATCTGCTGAAGGAGGTTTGCGATAATTTTATTTTTTCTGTTATCACGTCTATCCTTGATGAGGAGTTCCCGGTCAATATGGATGAGCTCGAAAGTATTGGCGTCTGTATTCAGGATCTGAGAGAAAAGCAGATCGAAAGTATGTCAAATGATGAAAAACTTCAGTTTCTCCAGACCGTAAATTTTCTGCTGCAGTTTCTGATGGTGGCAAAAAACAATACCCAGGACAAAGAGATAAAAAACAAAATAAAGGAACTGAAGAAGCTGCTTGAGGCTCAGCAGGCAAGAATCCTTGCAGATCCCTGGATACAGTCCATACTGAAGACGGATAAAATAAAAATAGATATACAGTTTGATATGGCGCTTAATCAGAAAAAAGATGAGTCCATGCCTTTTATGGCCGCCATATTTTTTCTGATAAAACTGCTTGCCGATAAATTTATTGAGTCTCTTAAACGGTTAAAGGTGGATTACAGGTTTTAACCGTTTCTGTCTGTTATATGGGGTATCAAAGGCGCTTTGATGGTTTGGTTTAAATAAAGTTGCTTGACAGTTTTTTCAAAAGATGGTTAAATTTTCAACTTAATGTGTCGGGGCGTAGCGCAGCCTGGTAGCGCACTTGAATGGGGTTCAAGTGGTCGCTGGTTCGAATCCAGTCGCCCCGACCAAAGAATACAAAAGGGACAGTTTTTTACTGTTCCCTTTCTGTTTTAGGTTCAAGTGGTCGTCCCGATACAAAGCGGGATCGCCCCGACCAAAGAAAATATAAGGTCCTTTGAGCGTTAATTGCTTAAAAGACCTTTTTATTTTTCATGTGTAAAAAAAATATAAAAGGTTAAACAACGGTTTTTAGCCGTGCGATCCGAAAAGCTTTTAGTATTTCGGGGATTAAATTAATTATTTTAAAAAAGATATTTTGTCTTACTTTCTTTGCTTGCTCCAAAGAAAGTAACAAAGAAAAGGCACCCTTTGCCCGGTCCCTTAAAACGGGATTCCCTTGTTATAAGTTTTTTTTGCGGTCGGCGCCACAAACTCGTCCCGATTTATCGGGACTCAGACATGCGTCGCCTTAGATCCACAAAAAAAACTTATAATTGCGGCTTGGTCAAAATGGGGCCCCGAATTTTCTACGGTCCCCTTTGGGGACCAAACTAAGGCTACGGCTTTAGTCGGGGATAATTACTGTTTTTGTGGCCGGATGAAGCAGAAAAAAGAAAAGCCGTTCCAGGAGGGGCTGGAAACGGCTTTAAAATTGGGTACTTAAGGTACCACAGGAAACTTCAAAAATAATAAATGAAACACTTTGTTTTGTCAAGAACAAGTTTGTGTGCAAAGTATTTTTTATGGATAAATGTTGCAGATAATAGTCTTAAGTTTGCCAAAAAATGCAGACATAAGAAAAATAAGGATAAGTTATGCAAACTTAAGAATATTATTATATATAATGCATATAAATCCTCAAAAAATTGAATATTATTCATTATAATCTGTTACTTATGGGGCTTATTAAGATAATTTATTTGTCTTGACAAATTCAAACAAATGTTTTAAACAATAACATTAAACACTTGTTTGAATTTTGACGACTTTATACAAAGTTATCAATGTTTTAGGGAAATACTGATGGATGAGAAAAACAGCACGAATGAATCAACAACCCATAAGCTTTTAGCCGCTGCCTGTGAAGTTTTTGCAGAAAACGGATTTAAAAATACAACTGTACGGGATATCTGCAGCCGGGCAGAGGTGAATGTTGCCGCTGTAAATTATCATTTTGGAAACAAAGAAAAACTTTATGAAGCGGTATGGGAATATTCAAACAAGATGGCTGGTAAAAACAGGATAAACGAGCTTGAACTTGCTAAGAATTCAGCCCCTGAAAAGCGGCTTCGTTTTTTTATAAAATCACTTCTTTATAATATTTTAAATCAGGACCGGCCCGAATTTGATTTCAGGATCGTTGCCCATGAGATGATCGAACCCACAGGCGCATTTGATAAGATTGTTGATAGAATGATCCGTCCCGGGTTTCTGTTTTTACGGGAACTTGTAAGTGAGATTCTGGGAGAGGGCGTGTCGGAAGAAAAGGTCAAGCGGTGCAGCCTGAGCATTATAGGGCAGTGTCTCTATTACCGTTTTGCAAATCCTGTGATACGGCAGATCTTTCCGGAACAGAAATTTGATGAAGCGGGTCTTGAGAAACTTACGGATCATATCGCAGCGTTTTCCCTGGCTGCACTTAAACAGATACAGACAGAAATAGAAAATGAGGAAATAAAATGAAAAGGTCAACCGCTTTTATAATTCCGGCCCTTATTCTTTTCTCGGGGGTTTGTGCGCTTGTGTTTTTTTCAAGTTTCAAGGAGATTCCTCCCAAAAAACCGCCTGAGTTTGAAGAAAAAACAGCAAAAGCAAAAAAAATAGTGCTTAAAGATATACGATCAAATGTTACGGCCTATGGCCGGCTCACCTCATCACAGCCGGTTATTATAACCAGTGAAGTAAACGGTATTCTTGAACAGGGTGGGGTGGATTTTAGACCGGGACAGGCTTTTAAAAAAGGGGACCTTTTAATAAAGGTCGATGACCGGCAGATCCGCCTGGATATCAGCAGTGCAAAAAGTGATCTTTTAAATGCTCTGGCATCGGTGCTGCCGGAAATAAGAGTTGATTTTCCAGAAGAATACGGACAATGGGAAAAATATTTTAACAATATTGGTTTTGAAAAGAAGATCCCGGAACTTCCCATAGCTGCCAACCAGAAGATCAAGCTCTATCTTTCCCGTTTTAATGTTTACAAAATATATTTTAATATCAAAAATCTGGAGATCAAACTCGATAAGCATTTTTTTTATACCTCTTTTGACGGTTCTGTTATTTCAACAGACTTGAGGATCGGTTCGAGTGTCAGGTCGGGTACCCGACTGGGAGAGATCATTAATCTTGAAAGTCTTGAGATGGAAGTGCCTGTTCCTGCAGAAGATATTGTATGGATCGATCGGGATAAGTCGGTTGTTCTTACCTCTTCCGAAATAGCCGGCAAGTGGACCGGCCGGATAAAAAGGATCGGAAAGAATATAGATGTAAAAACGCAAACAGCATATGTCTATATTGCGGTAAATGAAAAAGATGAAAATCTTATTAACGGTGTTTTTATGAAAGCTGAAATGCCCGGGAATATTATAAAAAATGCTTTTACTGTGCCGCGCAAAGCAATTTATGAAGATGCTTTTGTTTATGTGATCTCAAAAGGGGTGTTTGATTATCGAAGGATAAATATTGTGCGCCGGGAAATAGAAAATGTGATCGCAGACAAAGGGGTGAAAGAAGGGGAAATTCTGGTTACAGAAGCGCTTCAGGGTATAGCGTCGGGTATGGCCGCACGAGCCAAACTATCTTCTAAAGGGAAGGCGCTCTAATGAAAAGAGTTCTTGCATTTTTTGTTCGTTATCCGATCTGGGCAAATGTGTTGATGTTTACCATTGTGGGATTCGGAATTATTTCCTGGAACGGGATGAAGTATTCCTTTTTTCCTGAAATACAGCCTGATTTTATTAATATAGAGGTTGAATATATCGGTGCTTCTCCTGAAGAAGTAGAGGAGGGCGTTGTTTTAAAGATCGAGGAAAATCTCGAAGGCATAGAGGGGATTGACCGGGTAACCTCTGTTTCCCGTGAAAATTTCGGAATCGTTATTGTAGAGGTGATAAGAGGACAGAACATTCATAAGGTGCTGCAGGATGTTAAGAATGCGGTGGATAAAATAGGATCTTTTCCCAACGGCAGTGAGAAACCGGTTGTTTATGAAAGGAAGTACCGCGCGCATGCCCTGTCTGTTGTCCTGTACGGTGATACCGATGCATTTAACCTGAAGTATGTTGCTGAAAACATGCGGGACCATTTTCTGGATTCTTCGGAGATATCACAGGTCACTTTGACCGGTCTGCCGAACATCGAGTTCTCTGTTGAAGTAACTGAGGCAGACTTGCGCAGATATGAAATGACCTTTAATGAGATCTCCGCAGCTATTGCTGCCGCAAATATAAATATTTCCGGAGGAAAACTGGAGACTAAAGATGAAGAGATCTTAATACGGTCCTGGGGAAGAAAATATTTTGCCAAACAGCTGCATAGTATTGTGGTCAGGGGAAGTAAGGATGGAACTGTTATTTATCTTCGGGATATAGCTGCTATCCGGGAAAAATGGGAGGATACCCCGAACAAGGTATATTACAACGGTAAGAGCGCGGTTATCTTGAAGATAGAAAAGACAGGTATCGAGGATATTCTTACCATTGCTGAAAAAGTAAAAGCAGATGTTAAAGAATTTAATCAGAAAAACAGAGTCATAAAAGCGCATGTTATTGATGACCGGACCATTCCTCTTGAACAAAGAATCGATCTGCTGGTCAGAAACGGTATCCTGGGCCTTATTTTAGTCGTGCTGCTATTAAGTTTCTTTTTGAATCTTCGTTTTTCATTCTGGGTGTCTGTGGGCTTACCGTTTTCTTTTGCCGGAATGTTTATCCTCATTGGTTTTGTGGGGATAACGATCAACGTTATTTCTCTTTTCGGTATGATCATCGTTGTGGGTATTTTGGTGGATGATGCCATTGTCGTGGGTGAAAATATTTTTGCGCATTATGAAAGGGGCAAACCTGCCCTGAGTGCTGCCATTGACGGTGCCATGGAAATGCTTCCCCCGGTATTTACTTCTGTGCTTACGACGATTATTGCATTTCTCCCCTTTTTCTTTCTTGACGGGGTGATGGGCAAGTTTATCTGGCATATGGCGCTGGTGGTTATTTCAGCGCTTCTGTTTTCACTGGTTGAAGCTTTCTTTATTCTGCCGGCCCATCTGGCCCACTCAAAGGGTCTCCATTCTCATCAGAAGGATTCAAAGATTCGCAAAAAGATCGAAAGGTTTATATATGTATTAACTCAGAAAATTTATGCGCCGCTTTTGCGCTTAGCCATGAAACATAAATGGATCACGGTTGTTGCGCCGACGGCTTTTGTTCTGATGACTATCGGGCTGGTTAACGGAGGCTTTATCGGTCTTACTTTTTTCCCGATCATTGATGGAGACACGGTTCCGGTCAACCTTTCCCTTGTGGCGGGGCGTCAGGAAAAAGAGGTTGACCGGATCCTTGCAGAGATCGAAAAAAAATGCTGGCAGGTCAATGAAGAGATGAAAAAAGAAAGACCGGACAAAAAAGATCTGATGCTGGGGATAAAAAGGGAAATCGGAAGTAATGATCTGGGGGAGACGGGAAGTCATGTGGGAAAACTGAAGATCCAGCTTCTTGACGGGGAAACCCGGGATATGGATACCATGACCATAGCGAACCGTATCCGTGATGCTGTGGGGCCGCTACCGGAAGCCCAGAACATTACTTACGGCAGGATCAGCATGTTTGGTAAGCCTGTTTCTATAAGTCTGCTTGGCGCAGAGCCGGACCAGCTTCGAAAAGCCCGTGATCTTCTGATTGCTGAACTTAAAAGTTTTGACGCGTTAAAGGATGTGGTGGATACAGAGCAGGAAGGAAGAAGGGAAATAGATATAAAACTGAAACCCCGTGCGTACGCCTTGGGACTTAAACTGCAGGATGTGGTCGGCCAGGTGCGCCAGGGTTTTTTTGGTCAGCAGATTCAGCGGATCCAGCGCGGAAGGGATGAAATACGGGTCTGGGTCAGATATCGGGATGAAGACCGGTCTTCACTTACCCTTCTTGACCAGATGAGAATACGCACGCCTCAAGGAGAGTATCCATTTGCTGAACTGGCATCTTATGATGTGAGGCGGGGGGTTACCCGGATAAACCATTTAAACAGACGGCGTGAGATCACGGTTGAGGCTTCTCTGTCATCCGAGGATGTGGATTTGCCGCCGATACTGCACGAGATCAAGACAAAAGTGGTTCCCAGGATACTGCCCAGGGTAAGAGGCGTTAAGGCTTTGTTTGAAGGTCAGTCCCGGGAGCAGAATAAGATCGTCTCTTCTGTTTTTACGGCATTTCCGATTGCCATGGTTGCGATTTTTATAGTGATCGTTCTGGTTTTCAGGTCTGTTGCACAGGCAGGACTTGTGATTTCTCTTATTCCTCTGGGTATTATGGGTGCGGTGTGGGGACATGGAATCCGGGGGATACAGCTGAACATGTTGTCGCTTTACGGCATCATTGCACTTACCGGTATTGTGGTAAATGACAGTATTGTGTTCGTTGATCAAATGAACAGGAACTTGAGACTTGGACAAAAGTTTTTTGACGCGGTTTATAATTCAGGAATATCACGTCTCAGGCCCATCCTGCTGACCACTCTTACCACATCAATAGGGCTGGCACCGATTATGCTCGAAAAAAGCAGGCAGGCTCAGTTTCTAATTCCAATGGCTGTTTCGGTTGCTTTCGGGCTTCTTTTCGGAACTTTTATTTTGCTGCTTATTCTCCCGGCGGGACTCCTTGTGCTTAACCGGGTCAGGATGGTCTGGGCGGGATTTTTTACTTCAGAAAAAATTACTCCGGAAAGTGTTGAACCTGCGATCAGAGAATTGAAAGAAGCAGCGGTGGAGTTGTAGCATGGCACATAGGGCATAGAGCAGAGAGCAGAGCGTAAAACAACATTCTCTCGCAGAGTGCGCAGAGATTTGGAGGGAATCATTATTTCCCGGTTTTGCCGAGGATGAATCAAAAACCATAATAAAACATTTATTGAGAAATATGATGAAGCGTAAATTTATTATTTTATATTCACTGGTGCTTTTACTTGTTCCGTTAACCGTTTATGCACAGGATGAGATGACGGTTGAGGATGCTATAAAGATTGGGCTGAAAAATAATTATGATATTCAGATCGCAAAAAATACGGCTGAAATTGCAGGCAATAACAAGGGGAAAGGGATTGCCGGGTTTTTGCCGGTGGTCGATACCAGCGGAAATTTTAGATATGATGCCTCCAATGAGGAGACCGGCGCCCCCTCAAGTTTTGGTAATTCGGACAGCCGGTCATACGGTTCCCAGCTGAGTCTGAACTGGACTCTTTTTGACGGGTTCGGCATGTTTGCCAATAAAACGAGGTATGACGAGCTTGCAAGGCTTGGAGAATATGAAGCCCGGAGCAACATTGAAAATACGGTTGTGGGGATAATGATCGCATACTTTGACCTGGTGCAGCAGGAACAGCTTCTGGATGTGGCACTGAAAACCAGGGACATTTCCCGGACCCGGCTGGACAGAGAAACCATACGCAGGGATCTGGGGGGTGTTTCATCAACAGATCTTTTAAATGCAAGGGTCAATTATAATAATGATCAGTCCATACTTCTTGATCAGGAACTCAGGGTGGCCATTGCAAAAAAGGAGCTAAACATTCTTTTGAGCAGAGACCCCCTTCAGGAGGTCTCTGTCAAAAAAGAGATAAAGGTGTTGCCCTTAAATACGGCCTTTGACGCGCTTTTAGCATATGCTGAAGAACAGAACAGCTTTCTGCTGACGGCCAAACAGAGTGTAAAGGTTGCAGAGGAAGGGGTGCGGCTGGCAAAATCTTTCTTCTGGCCCAGATTGAGTCTGAATGCAAATTACGGTTATAATGACCGGGCTCTTTTTGGTGATGATGTGATGCCTTCAGCACGAAGCCGCAGTGAAACAATCGATGCCAGTGTGGGGCTGGCGCTCACCTTTAATCTTTTTAACGGAAATATTGACAGCATTAATTACCAGAATGCGGTGATTGAAAATAAAAACAGTGTTCTGTCTTTTAAAAACATCAAGAACCAGCTGGCAGGGCTGGTTCTTGAAAAACATACCACCTTTAATAATCAGGTCGAAAAGGTTCAACTTGAAGATGAAAATGTGGTGACTGCAGAGCAGAATCTAAAACTGCAAAAGGAGCGGTATGCCGTCGGTGCTTCTGACTCGCTTGATTTTCGTGATGCTCAGGTGAACATGGTGCGGGCAAATACATCGCTGATTGTAGCCAGGTACCAGGCCCGGATAACTTTACTGGAAATCGAGCAGCTGATCGGGAAGATAAAAATTGAGTAGCAGAGAGCTCTTTGACAAAGCTCAAGGCAGGACAGACAGAGAGCAGAGGGCACGGAGAATAGAGTAATTGCAAAATAGATGAACGTCCCCTCTAAATCGGGACAAGCTCACATCGAACGTTTAACCCTTCGACCAGACTCAGGACAGGCATCGAATTTTGAATGAAAAACGGTTGTAAAAGTTTTTCAATGCGTATTTTAAAATTGTCGAGCATTTCGTTACAAGCATCAAAATAGCTCTGTGGTGAGAGAGATTGTGCTGTTTTTACATTTTTTACAGAGCACTTTATTAAAGTAAATGATTTAGTTTAAAAGTGAAATCGAAAAGTATATCATTCCGGCATCATAAATTAATCTCTGATTACCTTCTAAACCTTTTGACCGGAGTGTTTCGCGGAAGCCCCGCTCCTGTGGGCGGGGTCGAGCGATACAATCCAAGAAATCAATCTTAATTACCGGGATGCCCCGCCTTGTAGGCGGGGAGCATCACTTTAATTCCCGGGGAAAGGACAGGTCTTTTGTTTTTCCTTCAAATACCTTTTCAACTGAGCTAAGCTTAATTTTTAATCCGAATTCTTTAAATAAACTTACCAGCTCTCTATAAGCATCAGCCTGGTTTGCCAACTCAACAAATATTTGATTACTGGATTTGCTGGAAGCATGGTTGGGGTAGCGTTTACACCAGTCCAGCCAGTCGGAAGAATCCGCAGATGCCAGTGCCATGTGAACATTCCAAGTATAAGCAGGTTCCAGCCTGTGAAACGGACCTGTAAATAAAGTATGAAACTGATCTTTTTTCCAATCCTTAAAAAGCTCATTAAGGATCTTACGATGAAGCGGCAGTTGCTTAACGAATGGATATGTACATTTAACACCAACAGGTTGTCTTGTCCTTAATGTTATGTTTTTACCGTCTTTATCTCTATCGACACTTACTTCCCAGCAAACCGCACATCCTTCTTTCTCTAATGAATATGTTCCGAATTTTTCAATATAAAGATTATTGCTATTTATAATTTGTCTGCTCACAGACGGCGAGCTTGAGAGCTGCTCAGTACATGAATAATTTATACAAAGCTCAGGTGGACAATTTTATTGAACTTTGCCAGCATCGGAACCAAAAAAAAGGATATCCTGTAGTACAGGGGAAAATGACGCCTGCCTTTATCAATAACAAACCACTCATTTACAAACCGGATCCCTTCAAACCAGTTTTCTATTTCCTTCCCGCTTTTAATCCCCCATTTAAGAAGGTCAGCAGCATTTCTGTCAAGCTCACTTTTAGCCCTGTTTTTGTTGCTTTTCATTGCCCGGTGGCTGAATGCCTCTAAAAGGAACTGCGACCCGGGAAAGCTGTCTTTAATGATTCGTATTAAATTTTTCATTTCGCTTTCGGTAAAATACATGCACAGGCCCTCGGCAACGATAAGCGTCTTACTGCCTTTCGGTATTTCATCCGTCCATGAGGGGTCCAGAGCGGATTTCGCAATAAACCGGTGTCGATCCGTCTCTTTGAAAAAACGTTTCCGTATCTCCATGCTTTCAGGCAAATCCAGATCAAACCACCGGACGCGGCCGTTATCGATTCTCGGAAAACGGGTGTCCAGCCCGCTGCCAAGATTGACAACCACTGCCTCCGGATTTTCACTCAGGAATTTCCCGATCTGTTCATCAAGGATCAGCGTCCGCAGGCACACCCCCAGCTGAAGCGGCAAAAAAAGTCCAGACCTGCTGATGTCATAGTCCAGGCCTTCAAGTATCTCCACGGACCTGGGGTCCTTAATGAGCCCATCTTTTTTCCGGGTTTCAACACACCTTGCGATCAAAGGGATCAAAAGCGTTTTGGGAACATTCTTAAGTTTTGTCAATGATACAGCATCGTTATTTTGCATCTGTTATTTTGCCCCTCCTCTATTACGAAGTTAAGCGGGTCTGATTTTGTATCTTATTTTTTCTTTTCCAAAGTTTTGATCAGGCTGAAAGCACCTCGTATTTGACCTTTTGAATAGCCCGTGGCAATGTCATCCGGGTAATGCTTTTTAAGGGCGCTCTTTACATCAGTACTTAATGTTTTCCCATGACAGTTCAGACAAATATCTTCAACGCCCTGTGCCTTCACGAACCTGAATTGATTTCCTATTGTTTCGGAATATGCAATCGTTTCCGGCGATTCCCCTTTTCGTTGTCTTTCGTTGAACTGTTTCAGTATTTTTTGCTCAAATGGATCGGCCGAAGCATTTTTACTATTGCGGGGTTTCAAGCTCACCCGTTTGACCGTCCAGCCGGTTTCCAGACTAAGCTGAGCTGCTATTTTAGGGGCTTCGTTTGAGCAGATGTTAATGGCCCGGCTTAATCCGCCGGATTGAATAGCTCCTTTTAGCAGTGGTTTTAAGGTGCCGCCAAACTTTTTAACAATGCTGACGGCTTCTGTTTCTAGCGCGGTATCTTGAGCGTGTTCTTCGTGAATTGCTGAAAGTGCAGTAAGAGATATAATTGAAAAGCTTATAAGGACAATGATGCATGGTTTGCGTTTCATTTTTGCCTCCCAAAATGGATATTGATCTGGCTAATGGTATTTGCGCTTTTATTTTTGCTGCAAATGTCAAGAGTGAAGACGCGACTCCGGTGTTTTCCCTTTCTGGCAATGAATCGACATCGCAATTCCATCTTTGTTTTAACGCTGAACACTGGAGCTGTGGCGCACAGCTCTGAGCGCGGCGATATCTCAAGCGATTCGTTAGGTTAATTTTATTTACAATGTTTTTCTGTTGCAGGTGTCAAGAGTGTACGGACTGTTATTTTTCTGTTATTGTCTCTGTAATTTTCATCCCGAAATGACGACCGCCTTCTTCAATACAGCCCAGCACTTCATCCCCCTTTTGTAAAGTAACAATAGACACTGCTTTGCCTTTTGGATCAGTAAGCCGTATTGTTTCTGCGTTCTGCATGACTAATGTTACAGTCTTACCGTTATGTTCTCCTTTGACAATCATCATCGGTCTTTTTTCAATCTTAGCTCTTCCTAAGTTGGTCTGGATGGTCTTGCCATCATTTCCAACAATCAAAAGATCATCTCCGGTCTCAAGATCATCTAAGTATTTTGTTTTATTATCAGGTACCTTGATATAGGCATGCACAGCTCCGGCATTAACACGAAAAGGCCTTGGAGCGCAATACGGTGTCTGAAGAGATTCTGAATGTACTAAAAAGAACCCGCTTGAAGAATCTCCGACAAGCATGCCTTGTCCTTCTTGCATGTTGGTTATTGTGTCTACGCAGACTCTGTCTGCCATTCCTAATTGTTTTGTCTCAACAATCCTGATTTTGACAAGCTCAATTTTTTCCCCGGATTCTTTTATCAACCGGGCCACCTTCTTTATCTCATTCAGATCTTTTGTTTTTAAGACTATTCCAGCCACACCCACTTCCATGATATTAAGAGCAACTTTAGCTTCCTTCGCGTCTTTTACATAAGCAAAGACGTTTTCAGGGTTGGATGCAATCAGATCTTCTAAAGGAATTATTTTCCAATCCTTTATCCTGGCAATGATCTTCTTTGATTTAACCAAAACCATCGCCTGTTTCTCTTCGTCTCTGTTATTGATCTCAACCTCAACGATATCCCTGCCTAATTGTATATCCCCGTTTTCAGAGATAACATCGATTTTGCAGAGCTTTTTTATTGATTCAAAATGTTTATCCTCTGCTATCAGTGCATCTGCTCCAGATTCCATGGATGTGGTTGCAACCTTCTTTTCAAAATCTCTCAGATCTACATAAAATTTTTTCATTGCAATCCTGCCTCTATCATCGCGGAATCAACATCCATGTTTTTATGAATAACTAAAGATGCTGCTTTTATAAATTTGTCCGGTGTTTTATGTTGGAATGTGTTTCTTCCCATTGCAACACCTGCTGCACCTACACTTATTGCATCCCTTATTTTTTCTAATACTTCTTTTTCGGTTCCTTTGGATCCTCCTGCAATTACAACAGGAACAGGACATCCGTCAACAACCTCTTTAAACGATTCCTTATCTCCGGTGTAGTTTGTCTTGATAATATCAGCACCGAGCTCAGCCCCAATTCTTGCAGCAATTTTTACGACATTGACATCCTTTTCATCCTTGATATTTTCTCCTCGTGGGTACATCATGGCGAGAAGCGGGATCCCGAATTTATTGCAATCTCTCACGACATCCCCAGCATCTTTCAGCATCTGCGATGTTGTATGTGCTCCAACATTAATGTGTATTGATACAGCGTCTGTTCCAAGCGCAACAGCCTCTTCAACAGTAGTCACAATTACTTTTTCTAATGGATCTGGAGTCAGCCCTGTACCCGCGGACAGATGCACTATCAATCCCGTATCCGATCCTCCGCCTCTATGTCCGATCCCAACAATTCCTTTTTGCATCAAGACTGCGTTTGCCCCGCCTTCGACTATATTTTTTACAGTCTTTTTAATGTTAACTAACCCCGGGATCGGCCCGTCACTCATACCATGGTCTATAGGCACAACAAGTATTTTGCCAGTGTTCCTATTCATAATTCTTTCCATTCGTATTTGTTTTCCAATCATTGTTATATCGCCTCCATGTGTTGTGTTGTTAATCAGCGTAGGATGGGGATGTCCATTAATATATTGACAAACTCGTACTAATTAAAAGTTATTTATACATTAATGGATGTTCTCCGGCTGTCTTTTACCTCATTTCAATGCTAACGCTGGAGCTGAAACGCGCGAAGCTTTAAGCGCGTCGGTCGGAAGCATGCCGCGCATATGCCGTACATCTGTGCGGAGTCCCCGCAGAACAAGCGGGATTTCCGCTTCGCTCCAACAAGCGACATGTATCTCAAATGATCAAGTTTAATTGCCGAGATACCCCGCAGTTTACTGCGAGGAGTATCCTTTCTCCAGCGCCTTATTAGGCCTCGTCTATTTTTATCTACTTAACATCAAATTTATCAACTCGAATCATCCTGTGTCCATCTTATTTTCATCAGGATCTATCTTTTATTTCTTCTTGCTTTTAAAGCTGTTCGAATCTTTTCAGTTTGATAGGTTTTCCTTTTTTCGGAATCTGATATTCCCCTGCTAATGGAATCAAGAAAAGATTTTTTATACACAAGGTCATCATCGTCGCCTGGCGATAAAAGTACTCCGGCTGGTTTTCCGTTTTGCGTAATTATCAAGGGATGACCTGTGGCTTTGAGGCTTTTAAATCATTTTGATATGTCCGTTTTGAATTCGGCTATTGGAACAATGTCATTTGTAACGGAAATAGTTTTCACTATATAGCTCCTTATATTGACTCATATAATGCTCTAAATATAGACCAACAGTATCATCAAATCAAGGTTTTTTCACATAACGTTCGCCTTAACGGGGCGCTGAAAGTGCTCCGGTTAAAGGCATGGTTCGATTAATTGTTTTATTGATTTCTCAACATGAGTCAAGACGAGGCCCTTTTTCTATTCTTCAGATGCTTTAGCTTCCATTAGTTCCAGGACATAAATCCGCCATCTTTATCAGAGAAAGTCTAAAACGAACCTAATAAATAAATCGCATGCATCACCCCTGCCGTCGTTTTCAATATCAGCTTGGGAAACGTTTTCTATGGCCGGACAGTTGTCACATTGATTGCCTAACGGACACTCCTGAAACAAACTAAACGTTATGCTACCAAACCGGGAAGGGGTTGGTGAAAAGCTCTTAGATCTGATTGGCGGCTGTCGCATCCTATCATATTTTTGCTATGTGCTTGTGATCATTAACTTATTTCGCCTGTGCCATGAGCCACAAAGGTCTGGCTCTTTAAGAGCCATAGATTTGTTACCTTTTTGATTGGACATGGTACGGTACAGAATGATTTCTGAGGCCTGTTTTTAGGCCGGGGTTTGTCAATAAAAACAACGATTTATCGTTGCATGGCAAATCTGGATCCAGATGGATGACTGAGCGGAATTGTTTACACCCGACTCAAAGAAAAGAAATAACTGGTGCAAAATAAAGAACTGATCTTGAGCGGTATAGTATTTTGAACAGGAGAAATTTATCTATTGACTTGTAACCTTTAATGGATGACCCCTATCTTTTCCATTGATGGTGTCGTAAAAAATCAAAGATTATAAGTATCTGAAAAAACTTATATTTAGTTCATTTTTCTGTTGCTGTTTTTGCGGAATAATGGTATAAAACATGAGTAAAATCAAACAGTTGTCAGGGATATGCCATGATTCATACCAAAGACCACAAAACCTTGCCCATGTTCGATCCCAGGGAGTTTCTGGGGCCGAAACGGCGTAAACTAATGGATCAGTCCTGTTCAAAATGATCCTAATTCTGTTTTTAAAGAGCGGTTTATGACTTGCCGGGGCAAAGTTGTCGCTTTTCTTACGACTCGCCCCGCATTTAATGTATTTGGCTTTAAAGGCGGTGCTTGACTTTTTACGAAGCCATCAACATTAAAATGAAATTTAATCAAAGAAAGTATATATAATGAAACACATTTCTATTATTCTAATTATAGCAAGCATGCTATTTTTCGCAGTATCCTGTGATACTCAAAAAGGCGGAGGTGATGAACAGATGTTGGGTACCATGGTAAAACAATTTGTAGAGACTGATATTAAATATGATGAATCACCTTTGAATGACAATCAAAAAAAGATTGTTGAAAATTTATATTATGCAAGCAAAATAATGGACGATCTGTTTTTTAGCCAGGTTTATTCTAAAAATTATGAAGTAAAAGAACAACTAAAATCAGATAACGAAAAAAAATATTTTAATATTATGTTTGGCCCGTTTGACAGATTGGATCATAATAAACCCTTTTTTGGCTTAACCAATAAACCAGAAGGTGCAAATTTTTATCCTGAAGATATGACAAAAGAAGAACTAAACAATTGGATTGAAAATCATCCTGATGATGAAGCAGCATTTTTATCAGAATTTACGGTTATTCGCAGAGATGGTGAAAAACTTGTTGCAATCCCCTACTCTGAATTTTATATGGATAAATTGACTAAAGCAGCAGAGTATTTAAATAAAGCCGCTGAATTTGCAGAAAACGAATCACTTAAGAAGTACCTTACAACCCGTGCCGCTGCATTTTTGTCAAATGATTATTATGAAAGTGATATGGCCTGGATGGATTTAAAGGATCATGCAATTGAAGTTGTTATCGGACCCTACGAAGTATATGAAGATGAAATGTTTAATTATAAAGCAGCTTTTGAAAGTTTTGTGACAATTATGGATCCGGTCGAGAGTGAAAAATTGGAAGTATTTGGAAGTTATTTGAATGATATTGAAAAAAATCTTCCTATCGATGATAAATATAAAAATTTTGATCGTGGATCGGAATCGCCCATCGTAGTAGTTCAGGAAGTATATTCTGCCGGATATTCAAAAGCTGGCGTTCAAACTCTGGCATTCAATTTGCCCAATGATGAAAGAGTTCGTGAAGCAAAAGGATCAAAAAAGGTAATGCTTAAGAATGTTCACGAAGCTAAATTTGAAAAACTTTTATTTCCTATTGCCGAAGTTGTATTGGATCCGGAGCAATTAAAATATGTTACATTTGATGGATTCTTTAATCAGACATTGATGCACGAAATGTCACATGGTGTAGGACCGGGAAAAATAAAAAAGGATGGAAAAGATACTGAAGTTTGTAAAGAGCTAAAAGAAACTTATTCCAAAATTGAAGAATGTAAAGCTGATGTTCTTGGAATGTACAACAACATGTTTATGATTGGCGAAGGCGTTTACCCTGAATCGTTTGCCAATGAAAATTGGGTTACATTTCTTGCCGGAACTTTTCGTTCTGTCCGATTCGGAATCAATTCAGCTCACGGTGGGGGAAATGCAATAATTTATAATTATCTGCTGGAAAAAGGGGCATATGAATATAATGATTCCACAAAAAAAGTTCGAGTAAATTTTGACAAAATCTATGACGTAGTTAAAGAATTGGCTAATGTTTTACTTACGATCCAAGCCGAAGGTGATTATGATGCATCTGTAGCATTAATTGAAAAATATGCCGTAAATTCACCATCAATGAATACATTAATAGAAAACTTAAATCATTTGCCGGTTGACATTAAACCTGTTTTTCAGATTGAAAAAAATGTTAGCACAAAAATAGAATTGTATTGAAGAATAACAACAAAATAGATTTATTGGTACTGGGCGATTTTGCCTGGGATGTATTAATACGAACAAATACTGACCTGCTACGCGCTGCAGAGACTCGTGCTGCCAAAATTTGATTTTGATAAGAACTTGTTTTGGAACGAAAAAAGTATAGGCTGGGTGTGATTGTATGTCAAGAGAAGCGTTGTCGCAAGATATGAGTGTCGGCCGGCTTGACAAAAATAGGGGCGTCAGTTGGAAAGAGGATGGTGTGAGACCGGGTCGGATAAAGGCTGTTATGTCACCCGAAAGGACTGTTTTTGCGCGCACCTTCACCGATAATTTAAAATGACCCCATCCCGCTAATATAAAAAGCCCCTTCCATAAAAAAATCAGTAAACCCATTCCAACCTGCCTTTTGAGCATACCGAACAGACAATCAACTTTTTTCCTCACAACTCTGAATTTATTGCAATTTTCATTTATTCGACGACAACTCTAAGCATTTAACATTCTGCATAGAGGTTTGTATGGCCAGGAAAGGTCGTTGTAAAAATTGCAGGAGCATGTTTGATATCAATCCCAGAATTCCGGACGAACTCTATTGTAGGAAGAAAGAATGTCTTAGAGCCCGTAAAAATGCGTGGCAGCGAAATAAGATGGCAACGGATGAGGATTATCGCAACAATCAGGCCGCGGCCTGCCGGCAATGGCAAGCTAAAAACCGCGAATACTGGAAGAAGTACCGCAAAAGAAATCAGGCCTACACCCTCAAGAATAGAGAACAACAAAGGCAGCGCAATCGTAGCCGAACAGTTGCCCAAGGCTCTGACAGGTCCATTTTGACACCGATTGCAAAGATGGACGCGTTAATGCTTATTTGGCGGCCTAATACGCAGATACCGCATGATGGGCAAAAATGGCGGTCTATTTGTTTTGCTGTTCGTATTAGCAATTGTAAAAATACCGCTTGCAAATTTAAAATAAAAAAGGTGTATATGTGTACAATCTTAGTGTCTTAGTGCATTGGCTTATTATGTTTTAGCTGAAATGTCAATTAGGGTCAAGGCTACACGCTTGACAGATTATTTTATTTTAGTTGTCAAGAGAGTAGCCTTGATAATCATATAAAGGTTTTCATCCATTAAAACATCTATAATGATAGTTGCAAGAAAAACATTAACTATCAGAAAGGAGCAAACGGATGGAACACATAGTCGGAATTGATTTACATTCAAACAATGGGTATTACGCAATAGTTGAACAAAATGGTAAGCGGGTATTTGGAAAACGCTTACCAAATGAAATGTCTATGGTCTTATCAAGTCTTGAACCTTTCAAAAAAACTACCGCAAGTATCGTAGTTGAGTCAACATATAATTGGTACTGGCTGGTGGACGGACTTATGGAAAATGGGTATAAGGTAAAACTTGGAAATCCTGCAGGTTTTGGGAGATACAGTGGCCTGAAACATGAAGACGATAAAACGGATGCGTTCTTTTTAACTGAGATGGAAAGGCTCAACATTTTGCCGCAAGGATATATCTATCCAAAAGAAGAACGGCCTGTGAGAGATATGCTGCGAAGACGAATGCTGATCGTTCAACACAAGACCAGTCACATATTAAGCTTCCAGTCACTGATGACGCGGCAGACAGGCTCAAAGATTAGCAGCGGTGCAATTAGAAAATTACATGAAAGTGATGTAAAGAATCTGCTTGATGAAGAATATCTTATTTTAACCGGACAGACAAACATAGCCATCATCCGTTTCCTGAAGGAAAAAATCAGGCATCTTGAAAAAACTGTTCTTAAAAGAGCAGAGCTAAGACCGGAATTTGAGAAATTGATGACGGTACCTGGAATAGGAATCATACTGGCTCTGACAATTATGATGGAAACCGGTGATGTCGGCAGGTTTGCTGATAATGGAAAATACGCTTCATATTGCCGTCTTGTAAAAAGTAAGCGTATTTCAAACGGTAAAACAAAAGGGAGAGGTAATTCCAAAAACGGCAATAAATATCTGTGCTGGGCATATGTGGAAGCTGCTAACTTTTCACGGAGGTTTTGTCCAGAAGCAAAGAAATTTTACCAGCGTAAACTGGCTAAAACAAATCAGGCTGTAGCAACCAAAGCATTGGCTTGTAAAATAGCAAAAGCCTGTTTTTTTATCATGCGTGATCAGGTGGGTTTTGATGTTAAAAAAATATTTGGCTGATTAAATGGCTGCTGCAGTGAGCCAGGTAAGGGGTTGGTGAAAAGCTCTTAGACTTGATTGGCAGCTGTCGCATCCTATTATATTTTTGCTATGTGCTTGTGATCATTAACTTATTTCGCCTGTGCCATGAGCCACAAAGGTCTGGACTTTAAGAGCCATAGATTTGTTACCTTTTTGATTGGACATGGTACGGTACAGAATGATTTCTGGGGCCTGTTTTTAGGCCGGGGTTTGTCAATAAAAACAACGATTTATCGTTGCATGGCAAATCTGGATCCAGATGGATGACTGAGCGGGATTGTTAACACCTGACTCAAAGAAAAGAAGTAACTGGTGCAAAATAAAGAACTGATCTTGAGCGGTATAGTATTTTAAACAACTCAAAAAATATAAATTTAAGTTTTTTTGAACAGGAGAAATTTATCTATTGACTTGTAACCTTTAATGGATGACCCCTATTTTTCTAATATGCGAAGTTCGTATAACATTTGAAAATTGGCAGAGGCTAAGGGTTAGATGTGTTGTTTGTGGTTTGCAAAATTAACGGATAATCCTAAAACAAAAGCGGACAGATTTATTTTATAGCTTTTAATGAGAAAACAAATCTGTCCCCTTTCCCGTGTAATATTTCAAGAATGTCCCTCATCGGTTCCCTCTCGCAGCAAATCTCTTCGCACGCTTTTCGCGCAACCGCTCGGCATCTTCTAAACTCAGTTCCGTAGGCTCACCTGGCGTTTGATATTCGGGAACAATCCGATCCCTAGGAGGCAATAAGAATTGTTCGGAAGACGCTCTGGGTAAATTTTTAAATTCATACAAATAGAAAGCTTCAACTTTCTCACGCGCCCAGTCCGTTTTTTTAAGAAACTTCACACTGGAATCAATGCTTGGGTTGGTCTTAAAACAATTAATATTTAAATAGGCAAAAAGAAGCTCAAAACTGTAGTGATCTACTATTTCAATCAATATGTTTTTTAAACCAACACCATGCAGAGGGTTATTCTTGTAGTTGCTCTCAGTGCTCATGCTAACCTCCGGTCAAAGTGTTTAAATTGTGACATTATTAGCATGTTTGCTCTTGCTCGCACCCACGCTTTTTGCTGCCAGCATCTATTTAGTTGCAATCAATAACAGAATTTCAATATTTCAAGAACGTCCCTGAATACTTTATTGAATTTCAGCTGAAAATTCAATTAGGGTCAAGGCTACACTCTTGACAGATTATTTTCTTTAAGTTGTCAACTGTGTAGCCCTGATAATCATATAAAGGTTTGGCATACGATTGCGTGAAGGGCCCATTTGGCGGTCTATTACGTCTATACCGCATGATGGGCAAAAATGGCGACCTATTTATTTTTCTGTTCGTATTAGCAATTGTAAAAACACCGCTTGCAAATTTAAAATAAAAAGGTATACATGTGCACAACCTTAGTGTTTTAGTGCATTGGCTTATTATGTTTTAGCTGAAAATTCATTTTGTTACATAACATTACTTTCAAAATTATAATAAATTAATATTATTATCAAGAAAATATTATGGAAAAAATAAAATCATTAGATAATGTTCGAAATGTTATACGGATGACATTACAGTATAAGAACTGAAGAAACATATATAGAGCCTGTCCCAATTTTGCTTATTTCAAGTTTTAATGGACAGACAGGCAATCACTTAGCCATGTCTATCAGACCATCTGCATCAAAACTGAGCAGCCTGTTTGCTTTTTGACCCAGAAACTCAAA
>Ga0208902_1000104_pt1 | contig 51924 bp, 16 predicted proteins | sample AntAceMetag02UKH_FD_184767 | JGI IMG/M metagenome (GOLD analysis project Ga0208902, IMG submission 184767) | Saline lake microbial communities from Ace Lake, Antarctica - Antarctic Ace Lake Metagenome 02UKH (SPAdes) (version 2) | ecosystem: Environmental > Aquatic > Non-marine Saline and...
AAATCAATGAATTAAAGCCAATTTCTTATCATAAAACCATAATTCCTGAAATAAAAAACGAAAAAAAGTAAATCTAAACCGAATATTATAAAATCATAACTAAAATTCCTTTATGGAATTTCCTGGATCAACTTTTCATCAAACTTGACAGGAAAGATTTCTTTTAATAAAAAATATATTAAAATTGAACTGAAGATGTTTTTTTTGAGGAAACTGAGCGGAAAGAGAAAAATTCTAATCTCAAAGTTCATATATCTACATGTGAAATTGTTTTACAATGTTAACAGTAAATTGATTATGATTCTGTTAATTCTTTTCTATTATATTATATTGATTCAATAGGATTAGCAATGAAGAAAAATTGTGGAGTTTTTTGATGTTAATTGTAGCAGTAGTAAAGCTAATAAGATTAGCTCAAGATGAATTTAGGAGGGTATATGAAAAAAAATAAAAAACGTTCTCTTGAAGATTTTGCAATGAATATATCTTCTAAGATAAAAGAGATATTTATCGAGATTCACGATTATAATTTCTTTCACAGTCCATCGGAACCGGACAATATTGATAGACGTTTTATAGGTAGGGACAGATTAATAACGCGAATGAAAAGGATTTTAACACACGAAAAAAGTGTGTCCGGAGCCTATCTAATAACAGGTTATAGAGGTGTTGGAAAATCAAGCTTTATCAACAAGGTTTTTAGCAAAATATACCCAAAACCAAATTTGGTAAACAAATATAATTATATTGCAGTTTGTATTATCTCATTCAGTTTGTTGTTTATTGATAAAACAAATTATTTTTCGAAACTCATTCAACTAATACATTTAGATTGTATAATTCGCCATATCGTTTATGGTAAGTATATATTAAGCGGAATTTTGATAATTCTTTTAACACTTTTCCTATATTTACGGTCGAGAGAAAAAAACAATCTTAAGATATCAGATAAATCAAATATTGTAAGAATTCTAATATCAAATCTTTTTATTTCTAGAAATGATATTCCTATTTTTAAAATGAAAAGGTTAATCCAGACTTTTTATATTTCTCTCCTTATATATTAGATTTTTTTAATATATAGTGTTTTTTATAATTTCAATTTGTCTTCTTGGAGTGTAATAAATTTATTGAAATATTCATTGGTTTATTCATTTTTATGGGTAGTTGAGTCTTTGATAATTCAATTTTGTACAAAAAGACTTGGAGAGATTATAAATAAAAAAAATACAAAAATGGCAAAATTAGAAGCTATTTATAATTTTTTTATAAACAAAATTGGTGATTTTATCAACTACTCAAGAAAAGTTTTTATAACAATCAACCTTGGTTATGATCATCTCAAAGATATTGACATTTTAAAACTCATCGCTCAAAATATTGAAACTGAGTATGAAGAGTATTTAAAGAAAAATGTGTTACGACACATATTTATTATTCTTCGTTTTTCTCTTTTTCTAATTATTAGTTATTACGTTTTCACCGCAACTGGAATAAAATTATTAATCGAAAGAATAATAAGTAATGGTGTCGCATATAATACTTTCAATACAATGTTCCAATGGCAACCCCAAACAACCGAAAAGGTAATGGACACAATATTTTATATACTATTAATTGGTCTTTTCATGCTAATAGTTTTTATTATATATCGGTTACAATGTTCAATTTTCGGTAGAAAAACTCATAATTCAGTATTAAAAAAAATTAGAAATCTGAATGAAAGAATTGATTCAAGCCTAATCTTTGAAAGGAGTAACAGAGCTGAATTTGGAAATAAATCGGGAATATTAGGTTTCTCCAATAAACGATCAAAAATATATCCTATTGCAGATATTAGAACAATTGAAAAAATTCTCATAGACATATTCAAAGATATAAGAAAAATTATTCCTTCTGACCTTAGACCTCAATTTATATTTGTTCTGGATGAAATGGATAAGATTGAACCTCATGAAAATATTACAGTATCGGAAAAAGAGGAAGAATCTTCAGGGAATGAAATAGATAAATATTACTCTATTGAAACCACAAGAGAAAGAAAAAACACAATAAATGCTATCCTTTCAAATCTTAAACATTTTCTAACCACAGCAAAAGCTAAATTTATATTTATAGCAAACAGGGAAATGTATGATGCTTCGCTGGCTGATGTCTCGGATAGAAACTACTTTATCGGTAGTATTTTCAGTCAGGTTATTAATGTTGAGAGTTTTTACTCCGACTACTCTGACAGGAAATCAGGTGACTTAACCAGTATGACGGAATGGTATGTTTGCCAATTTTTGTTTCCTGAATGGTATATTATTAAGAACAGTGATAAAGATAACCTATTTAACCTCAATGAATATAATAATTATCTGGGACAAAATTTTTCTAAAGAAATAAAAAAAGAGAATTTAAATGAGATTTTTGAATCCGATGAAGTAAAAAGTATTTTTAATGATTATTCTAAGTTAAAAGAATATATTGATGATATAATTATAGGATTTGACAAAAATTCTAATTACTTAATTCAAATAATACGAACTAAAATTGAAGATGGATTCAAAGTTAACATAGATTCAAATGAGAAAAAAAATAAACAATCGAAGCAAAAGATTATTGATTATCTCTACAAGAAGGAGGAAGAAGAATATACAGAAAAAAGAAAAAGAGAGAAGGTAATACTTACTCTAAGAAATTTTATTACCCTCCTTGCATATAGAAGTAACGGTGCACCCAAAAAAATAACAAGTATATTCGAACGATATGTGTCACGTCCAAAAGAGACATTGGAAAATAATATCAATCAATTTGTGATTGGTTTTAACAGTGGTAATCTTTTTTTAAATTTTGGTTATTATGATCAGTATTCATTTAATCTTATTAGTTATTTGGTTAATCCTGTTATTATGCTCATTAATACAAAGACGAAAGATTTCGGTGATAAGCTTCTTGTTTCCTCTACATTTTTAGTCGATCATATCTTCAAGTTTCATAAAAATGGATTTTCCTGGAGGAACCTTGAGCTCATGCCAGAAATACTTGATATCAATAAAGCTCCGGAACTTAGAAAGATTATTAATAGGATAATAGAACATCTATCAAAGACTCATATAGATAAAATTATAAGTGGTTTATATCAGTTTAGGTTTTCCAGAGAAATTTCTGAAGAAATCAATTTTATATCAAAAATCTCTGAACGGGAGGCTGCTGCATTCAATTTTACGCTTGATGAATCATTATCTTTAAAGAGGTATCATAAAAAAAATATCCTAGAGTTAGAGGTAAAATATAGTAAGCATATGGATAAGCCCGATTTTATTCATTCACTTTCAGCCTTACATATGATACTGGGAGATCTCCATTTTTACGACGAAGAATATAATGAAGCAATCGCGGAATATCTGGAAGCAGTTCAGGATTTACGTTATATGGACATTAAGGAAGATCAAATTCACCTTTTTGTGTTGTATGTAAGGAATATGCTCAAACTCGGACTGGTGCTTGAAAAGAGAAAATTCTATGAACTAGCATATATAACCTATGAGAAACTTATGTCCAGAATTATTAGCTTCAGGGAGATTGATTTACATAAATTTGGTTTAGAGGAAGCAATGAGTACGAGTTATGAAACGACAAATAAAGGTCTTATAAAAAAGTTAACAAACAATGATGTGCAAAAAAAGAAAGATACGCCAGAATTAACTAATTATGATCGAGAATTTGGGAGGATTAAATCAAATAAAGCTCAATTTAGTTCTGATGAATTTATAAAAGAAAAAATCTTAACAAGTAATTTCACGCCGCTTAAGCAAAGTGTACTTTCGAAAATGTCAACATACGAATCCATTCAATTAATCTACCAACCCCTTATTGCAAAGTTACAAGTAATAGAAAAGTATAATGTAAACGGCATCGGAATCAATGATATTGTAAGAATTATTAAGGAATATTCTTATATAAAAAAAATGATAGGAACGGAAGAGAAATATATAGTTCGAACTGAATTTTGGATTAAATTGGCAAATGTTTTATTCTATAAAAATGGTCTTTTGCCGAATTATAAAGATAATAAAAAAATTAAAAAATTATTTTTGAGCAATTGTAATTCTTTAAAAATTAATGAATCTGATTGTAATAAATGTTCGGAGAAATTTCTGAAACCTGTTTGTGCAAAGATATGTAACAGGCAACAGAATATAATAGATCAAACGATAATAAATTTTCCTTGTAGAGCATGTCGATATTATTTTGAAAGTCTAAGAATTATTTGTGAAAAACTATTTGATATTAAGGACTCTAATGAAAAAAATAACACACCAAAAGTATTTTTTAATTACTTTAATAAAATAGCAAAAAAACTATTAAATGAGAAAACCTGCAATATTTTTATGAAAACGAAAACTGGTTTTGAAGAACTCGCTCATACAACTTCTTTTCTGGGGAATATCTTTCTTTCTTGTTCTTATTTCAAAAACCCTAAAAATGAATTTATAAAAATTTTTGAATTGGTTAACGGATTTATCAATATTGCAAATAAAAGTACCGACGAAATGTCAGTTAATAACATTCTAAAAAAGGTCATTGATGTTACAAAGTCACTGGATCCACCTAATACTTATATGTTAAGTATTCTCTACAACTATCTTTCAGGTATATTATATTTGATGATAGGTGATCATAAGAATTATGTATTTCAATTACAGAAGATTATGCAGTTGATGAAAATAATAATAAGTAACTGTATAAGAAAAGAAAAATTAAGAGAAATTTATGCTTTTGCTATTGGCATAAAAAAGGTTATAGTAAGGAACGCAATACATAGCATTTACAGATCTCATCAAAACGTTTCACGGGTATTGATCGAGAGATTGCAAAAAATATATATGGGGGATATACCGCCCAATCCTACCGGTATAAGAGACATTGATATTAAAAATATCTCATTAAATGATGAAATTAAAAGTATAATTCAAATAATGGATGACATCTTACTTAAAATTGATTTTAAGCTTATTGATTATGGACTGCCTAATAATGAAACTTTGATGAAAACCTATGCATTAAATAAATTGTCAATATCACCTTTTTCTATAGTAAACTCTATGGAAAAACGCATTTATGAAATTTTCTATAAAGTTAAATTAAATTTCAATATTTTAAAGAAACTAAACCTAACAATTAAAAAAATATATAAAAAGGATATAAATAAATATAATTCAGAATTTGAGAAAAAATTAAAGGATTACAATTCTAAACTTAAATTAGATATTGATAATGACAAGGATAATCCTGTTTTTCATTTTTTTACCAATATTGAATTTAAGAAAGAATTAAAGAAACATATGTTTAAATCAAAATCAGATATTAAAGACGACGAAAATAATTCATTTTCTCATAATTTCCCTAATTTTTTTGTATATCCTGTTGAATATCTAATAACTGATTCTATATTTTGTCTTTATCAATTAATTAATCAATTTAACATGTATGAAATTTCCTATAGAACTAATTATTCGTTTCTTGCTTCAGTGCATGAAAAAATGGGGAATTGGTGTATTTATTATAATGCATATGTAGTTTACATGGATAAGTATGATGAGAACTCACAAAGAATACAAAAACATTTGGAAAAATTGATTGGAAGTGAAAATCCAAGTACCCTAACCCCCAATTACCATTTTGAATTAGCGGTTCAATACTACGAATCTGCGATACAAGTTCATACTGAAGGCAAAGCATATAAGCATCTTATCAAGAAAATGGATTATTTCAATGATGATTATAATTCAGAACTATATCATTTTTATGCAGCGATGGAAAGATACAATTTAAATACAAAACAGGTTCGAGATAAATATGAAGAAATTCGAACAAAAGTTAGGGCAGCAACTGTAAATTCCTATGAAGCTTATTCGAGCAGGGAATCGGTGAGGAATGGGAGATACAAATTGGATACAATTACCAAGAATTAATTAGCCCAGTGCTTCAGCTCGGGGTTTATTATTAATTCGCAAAAAAAAGACTCCCCATTATGTCAAGGAGCCGAACTTATTTTTTTAAGGGATTTACAGCTTCTCTATAATTTTTTCAGCAACCTCGACAAATCGTTTTCCTGCTTCAGTATCTAAATTCTCATTAATAAAAGGTTTACCGGTATCACCGGATTGCACGACTTTTACGTCAAATGGAATTCTTCCGAGAAGGTCAATATTGAAATCTTTCAATGCCTTTTCTCCGCTTCCTGCTTTGAACAATTCGATATGCTGTCCGCAGTGGGGGCACACGATCTCAGTCATATTTTCTACGATACCGAGTACGGGAATTTCCATTTTTTTTGCAAAATTAATTGCTTTTCTTACATCGAGGTACGCAATTTCCTGCGGGGTAGAGACAATAACCACTCCTGAAATTTTCTTAAGGATTTGGATAACGCTGAGAGGTTCATCACCGGTTCCCGGGGGGCAGTCAACAATAAGATATTCCAGTTCCGGCCATTCTATATCTTCCATGAACTGCTTTATAAGTTTCATTTTCATAGGTCCGCGCCAGATAACCGGAGCATCAGGATCCTGCAGCAAAGATGCAATGGAAAGCACCACAAGATTATCTGTAACCTGCACCGGAGTAGGGGATTGCCCTTCACGTTGCATTAATTTTTTATTTTCGGTTCCTGTCATTTTTACGACTGAGGGTCCGTGTATATCGGTGTCGAGAATTCCGACCTTGTTTCCTTTTCCTGCCAGCGAATACGCGAGGTTAACAGCGATTGTGCTTTTACCAACGCCACCCTTGCCGCTCATAACCACGATCGTATGTTTAATGTTTTTCAAATTTTTTTCATACAGTTTGTTTTTCTTTTCCTGCTGATCCTGTTGAACATCTGTCATTTCAATCTCCTGATTTTATTCATTTTATACATACAAGGTATGGAATAAACCAAATTGTCAAATTAAAAGCGAGATTTTTTTATTATGCTTCATAAATTGACAGGATTGAGTCTATATTTGGAATATATCCAGTACAAAGCTAGGAGATACAATGAAAAAAATAATAGTACTTTGCTTTATTTTTCTTTGCACATATACTCTTCTCGCTGATGAACCTACGGAAGAGCAGCCACAAAAATTTACTCTCGAACAAGCACATAAGATATTTGCTGTGGACTTCTTTAATAATACTTGGGATTTCCTTGATAAACCGGAAAGAACATTTGAAGAAAATGAGGTAATGCTCAACCTTGCTCATGCATCGCTTATGCACTGGTCGATTATAGGAGAACCGATCAACATGCAGCGTGGAGAATGGATGGTTGCACATGTGTACACAATTCTCGGCAGGAAAGAACCTGCTCTTCATCATGCGCAGAACTGTCTGAATATAACTGAGAAATTCGGTTTTGATGATTTTGATCTTGCTTTTGCATACGAACAATATGCACGAGCTCTGGCGTTGAACGATGATGACAGATGGGAAGAGTATTACGATCTTGCAAAAGGTGCAGGTGAACTCATACAAGAAAAAGGTGACAGAGAATACTTTCTTAAAGTACTTGATGAAGGACCATGGTTTGGGAAAAGATAGAACACACATGTCACACTGAGCTTGCTTGCCAAGACATAGCGTAGCAAGGACTTGTCGAAGGGTCTATCAAATGGGGTGTCGCACTTCGATCCGACTATATTTCATTACGCCGTGACAGGGAACCTCAGAGTGATAGTGCTTTTAACTATTATGTTTATATCTTTCTCTTGCTATTTATACGAGCGATATTTACTAAGTTTTCCTGCAAGTGTCATGGGTCTGAAAATTTTTTTGGGTATGCAAGCTTATTTCCCCAAAACTTGACAACCAATCCCGTCACTTTGCTTTTCTCTCAACTTTACTTATAGGATGTTAATTACGTGATAATAAGCCACCATAGCTCAGTTGGAAGAGCAACTGATTCGTAATCAGTAGGTCGTGGGTTCAAATCCCGCTGGTGGCTCCATATTTTGATTATACATGAGTATTTATAAAAAAATTTTAATTTCGTTCAGAAATAAATGTGTTCTCAATTTACTTCTTGAGAATGTACTGTACCTGGTTGCAATCTTATTGCTGTCATTCCTGGTTTTTTCATTTCTCACCCACAATCTGACAACATCCTTTGAATATTATGATGCTCTTAAATCATGGTCTCTGATCGCAAAGCTCTTTGCGGGAGTTGTAGTAATTCTTTTCATAATAAGATTTCTTTCTACCATCCCATCTATTAAAAAAATAGCTCACATCGTCTCGGAGCATGATGCGAAAAAGAATGAGATCATTCTTTCTGCTTACGAATTCGAGAAAGGTACAAATCTATCTTTTTATTCCCAGGAAATACTTGATAAAGCAATGAGTGTTGCTAACAAAAGAGCATCCGAGCTGAAATTTTCAGTAATATTTCCTGCGGCAACTATCAAAAAAAGTGTTCATTCCATCCTGTTTGCTATAATCGCATGTGTTCTTGTGCTGCTCATAAATCCCGTATTACTTACTACTTCCGCAAAAATGATTCTTCATCCTACTACATTTGCTCCACACTACGATTCCTTTATAAGTGTGACTCCCGGAAATACCAAAATTCTTAAAGGGAACAATCTTTCGATCAAAATCGAAAATTACTATCCTGAATTATCCTATGATATTCACATAGAGCAGCAGAAACGCTGGAAAACCGTAAACCTGACTTCATCTACTCATATTTTTTATAATGTCACTGACAGCGTTCATTATGTGATCTCGAACGAATATGCTCGCACAGATACATTTACTGTAACAGTGCTTGAAAAACCTATTATAAAGAATTTGCAGATAAGCTATGCCTATCCAGCGTATACAGAACAGAAAAATCGATCTGAAAATGACATCTCTGGTAAGATCATTGCGATTAAAGGTACAGAAATTACAGAAGAACTCACAGTTAATAATGAGCTCACAGGATACAGGATCGTGTTTTCCGACGGCACCACAAAAGAACTTGAGAGGATGGGGGATTTCATTTACCGAACACGGTTTACAGTTGAGAAAAGCGGAAATTATCATTTTTATCTGAAAGATGTTCTTGGAAATACGAATAACATAGTAGAACGAACTATATTTGCTGAAGAGGATCTTCCGCCAAAAATTCAAATTATACTTCCTGCGCGTGACAAAATACTTGCACAAAACATGCAAGAACAAATAGACTTCACTGCTTCAGATGATTTTGGTGTGAAGAAGATTGAAATTCTCTATAAGAAAAATGATGGGGAATATATATCCAAAACTATTCTTGACACGACAGGAATCACGACACTGGTTGCGAGTTACAATTTCGATGTTTCAGACCAGAACCTCTTACCGGGGGATGTGATATTTTATTATTTGAAAGTGTATGACAACTGCACAATTCCCGAAGCACACGCGTCTAACTCAAAGATTTTCCTGTTAAAATTCCCTTCGATCGAAGAGCTGTATGAAGAAATTCAAAAACAGCAGTCGGGAAATATGGATGAGATGAGGGAATCGCTGGAAGAATCTCGCAAAAATAAAGAAAAATTTGATGAATTGAGAAGAAAGTTTCTCAAAAATGAAGAGATGGATTGGCAGCAGAAGGAAGATCTGAAGGAAGTGATAAAGAAGCAAAAAGAGCTTGCTAAGAAAGCAGAAGAAGCAGCTAAAGAATATGAAAACTTTGTTGATGAACTCGAAAAAAATAGAGCTGTCGCCAAGGAAACTTTGGAAAAATTGAAACAAATCCATGAGCTTATGAAGGAAATTTCGTCCCCTGAACTTGAAGAAGCAATGAAAGAGCTCCAAAAGCAGATGGAGAAGCTCACGCCAGAGCAGATGAAAAATGCTATGAACAATTTCCAGTTCTCACAGGAGGAGTTCAATAAAAAACTGGAACAAACATTGAATCTTCTGAAAAGTATTCAACTGGAGCAAAAATTGCAAAAAGCTTTGCAACAGGCAGAAGAGCTGGAGAAACTGCAAAAACAACTTAACGAGCAAACTTCAGAACGCATAGAGCAAGATCAACAGTTAAGCGAACTTGCTCCTTCGCAGCTAGACATTCAAGACAAATTTGAATCTCTCAAGAAAGAGTTAGCGGAACTCGCAAAAGAGCTTGCAGAAAATAATGAAAAGAATGCTGCAAATGAGCTCGAGAAAGGGCTTCAGCAATCAGCTCAGAATAAATTGAGCGAGGCAATGCAAACAGCTGCTCAGCAGCTCAGTCTCGATGATCAGCAGGTCAAAAAGAAGCAATGCGATATACTTGTTGGTTGTTCTGAACTCAGGAATTCAATATGCATGGCGCAGATGAAAATGCAGGCATCGCTAATGACTGAATTTCAAAAATTGCTCAAGAAGACCCTTAATGAGATGCTTTTCTTCTCCAAAAAACAGGAGCGTTTTCTTGATAAATCCTATAATGCCTATGATATTCTCGATGAAGAAATAAGTATGTACGAAGGCATCAAGAATTCGATTAACACCCTGTTCAAGGATCCCATGATCATTCTAATGATAGACCCAAAATTCTTTCCTCATTCTGCAATTGCGCTTAATAGGTTTGAAGGCATGTTCGAGAAAATCGCAGAAAACGGCAATTACAATATTCAGAAAGATAAGGAAGAAATATTTAAGGCAATGAATTTGATGATCATTGACCTTCTGCTCTCGAAGAGCAAGCAACCACAGGGCTCTGGCGGAAGTATGCAGCAGCTTTTACAGCAGCTTCAGCAGATGTCACAGGGGCAGCAATCAATAAATATGCTTAGCCAGGCAATGTTTGAGCAAATGATGGGTCAGCAGCAACAAGGCAGGGGCTTGACCCCCGAGCAGCGAGGAATGGTAGATAGAATTGCTGGCAACGAGCAGCAGATAAAAGAGAATTTCGAGCGAATGCTGCGGGATTATCCTGAAGCAGAAAAGCTGCTTGGAAATATGGAAGGTTTGAAGAATGAGCTTAAAGAAGTAGTGGAGAAGCTACAGCAGGGCATCATTGATGAGCAGCTTATCCGCCAGCAGAATAATATTCTCTCCCGTTTGCTCGATGCTCAGCGCTCTATCCATGAGCGGGATTACAGCAAGAAAAGAGAATCAAAAACACCCACTGACCAACTTTGGGATGTGCCGGACAATCTCATTATCGATACGACAAATATGGAAGTAAGAGATATCTTGAAGTATATAAACGAAAATTATCCTGAGGAATACCACCGCCTGATCAAAGAATATTTGGAAAAAATTCAGCATGAAAATAATTAAATTTATTGTTGTAATAACTTTTTTTGTAGTAATTTTTTCACCAACATTACATGCAATTGATGATCAAGCAGTACTTCAGGTAAAACTTCGTGAAGCCCTGAATCTTGAACAGCGGGGAAATAGCATTGAAGCCGAGAAATTATATAAACAATTACTTGAGAATTTCCCGCATAATAGACAGGTAGTTAACAGATTAATAAATCTTTACTTGAGAACAAATAAACTCGATTCTCTTGAGAAGTTTCTTGAAGAGGAGAAGGATTTCATTACAAATACTAACTATGAAATCACTCGAATTGAATTGTTGATCAAAAAAAATCAGCTTGATGAAGCCAAGAACATTACAAAAATTATGCTTAAAAATACGGATGTCAATTTATCGATTATCAAGCTTATAGCACAAGTATATCAAAGATATTACCTTTACGATTATGCTATTGAATTATACTTAAGAGCACGAAGGGAATCAAAGAATTCAATTATGTTTGCTCAGGAATTGGCAAATATCTATCAACTGCAGGATAGATTGTATGATGCAATGAATGAATACTTAAATATTTTAGACAATAAAACCTATAAAAATGTGCGTTATCGAATAGGGAAACTCAATCTCACTTATGAAAAGATAATTGTAACGTTAGAAGCTCGGTTGGAACAAGAACCGAGTATAGAGTTACAGGAGCTTATCGGCGAGTTCCTTGTACTCTCGAAGCAGTATCAACGAGCTTTTGAGTGTTATAAAATATTAGGTAATGATTTGTTGATCAAGCTTGCGGCTTTTGCAGAGAAACAGAAATTATACGAGCTAAGTATTCAGTGTTTTTTTGAAGTACTTAAATCTACTGAGGATGAACAGACAGTTCTCTTTCTGGAAAATAAGATAGGGGAGTTATATTATTTACTTAACGATCACGAAAAGGCATATAAGCATTATAATCAAGTTATTGAGCTTTATCAAAACACGAAAGCATCACTGCCTTCAGCATTTATTTTGGAAGCTTATAAAAATCTTGCATATCTTGAGCTTTTTGATTATCAAAATTCTGAAAAGTCACAAATATACCTGGAAAAAGCACTGGTTTATGCCAGCACTATAACGGATAAAGCTGAGATAAACATATTACTATCACAATGTTACATAAAGCAAAAAGATTTTGTAAAGAGCGAGAAAATATTAACTGATATTATTGAGGACAGGCAATACAATACAGATGTGAAAGAAAGAGCAAAAGTGAAACGAGTTGAAACACTGATTCTTAAAGGAGATTTTACTTCAGCAGATTCTCTTTCTTTAGAATTTCTTACCCATGACTACGAATCAACATATATAAACGATATGGCGGCAATGTATCGAACTATGCACAATGAGCTCAATCTTAAAAATGCAGATGATAAGGTTAAAACTGCCGCTCTTTCATTTATTAGAAATATGTATTTTAAAAACAATGAATCATTGAATGAAGATATTGAGCAGTTATCTGATGCGCTTCAGGATTCAGCATCCATTTCTTATTTAACATTACAGGTTGCTGATCATTATTATAATTTGGGAGAGTATGCACTGGCAGTTGAGCATTACAAAGAATTACTGAACATCGACGATAGTCCATATAGGGGGTATGCGTATTTTATGACAGCAAATTCTTTGAGCCAGCTTGATATGGATGAAGAAGCTCTGGCATATTATACTAATTATTTACTTGAGTTTCCACAAGGAACTTTTGCACCCGATATTCGGCTGACAATCAAAAAACTGGGTTCATAAAATATTTCTGGACAAGATATTTTCCTAATTCAATGGATACTACTATCTCTAGTATATGAGTTTACTCTAAAAAGTGTGTTATTAGAAATATGTTAGAAATTGCATCAAATATTTGGAAACCGATCACAGTTAAATGAATAAGGATTTAACGTGACAAGTGAATCGGTTGGAAGTTCCTATATTCCTATTAACCACCAACTTAAGTTGGTGGTTAATGAAATAAAAAAATGCATTAAACGTTTCAACGTTTTCTCGCTTTCATAAATTTAACTTTTTAGAATGGACTCAGTATATTAAAAAGAATAAAACTTTTAATTTAGGAGAACTGATGAAGAATACAAAGAAGAAAAAAGCAAATTTTTGGAAAACTTTTTCAATTGTCATACTCATTTTTTTGCTTATCAAAGTTATAGTGACATTCATCAAAGAACAAATCAAAAAGGATGATTCAGGAGAGAAGGAAGAAATGAAAGGGGATGAAGAAATTGGGGTTTTTGAAGAAAAATAATTTATAAAGGTTTTTTACCACCGAAGCGTGTGATGAAAGCGTTGCTCATCATTTGTTTATCCACAGATTTAAGTGAAGCGAAAAAACGGAAGTTAATTACTATCTGGAGTGAAGAAGTTTTTCATGCTCTCAGTGGACTGCGTCTCTTTTTTTTATTCCCTAATCCTGAAAAAATTCTTTTTACTTTTCACCAATCCATCCAACTCACCCAATTTAATATCAGGATATTCTGCAAGTATTTTTTGTAAAGTCGGCATATCTCCTACATAAGCAGTTACTTTATAAAACATATCATCACTAAAGAAAGCCACACCATTATGAGTATAGGTAGTATCAACAGTATAACCGTGAAATCCAAAAAGCGAATCAGGCGCAGAACAACAATAAACCAGATATGCATCTATATTTACGGGATTCCCATAAATCGAAACATCAACTGGACTCCAAGTAATTACAGCATCGTTTGATATAATTTCAATATTTACCTCAGTTGGCGCAGCAGGTGGTTCATCAGCATACACGGTAATATAATTCACCTTTGTTTCAGTATCTGTAGAATCATTATCATCTTTGATTGTTAATGATACTGTATAAATTCCAGGAATCTGATATGTATGTACAACTGTATCTATAAAAGTTGTATATGTTGTATCTGAGCCATCACCCCAATTCCATGACCATAATGAACAATAACCAGTAGATTGATCAATAAATGGAACATTAAAGGGTGCAATACCTGCGATATTTAATGCACTAAAATCAGCGTCCATAAACTTTACGTAAACAGGTATCTGGGTTGTATATATACTATCAGCTACAATTAAATTAATTATTTCTATATTATCAAAATTTTGAAGCATTGAAACTGTTAATATACTATCAACAACAGAAGCATCGAATATTGAACCATCATAGTCCAATGAATAATTCAATAAAGCTGGAAATTCATCCTCAATGTAATTAAGTAAATTAATTGAATTTTGAGTTATATTACATCTAAAATTTAATATTGGGATATCATTAATCAAATAAGGTGGAAAATTGTTTGCTGAGGGCACATTCCCATTGTAACTGTTCTCAATTGCTTCGTCATATACACCATCATTATCATAATCTATATTACATATTTGATTACCGGGACTAAAAGCAGATTGTATTTCAGCAGATGAATTATCATTAGGAAATGTTATATTTTCAAAAAGAAATTGAGTTGTTTCATTCCTATCTCCAGTCGATGTATTTATACCCATAATAGAAAATGAACCATTATTATCTCCAATAATAGTGATATTTGGTTGAACAGAATTATCAATATAGAATGCTTTATATGAACCGAAATCATAGCTTTCAACCTCACCACTTTCTATTGTTATCTCTGCAACATAATTTGTATCTAATATTGAAGTGTCATTTTCTGTGTAAACAATTAAATTCTGGTTTTTAAATATCAAAGAATCTAATTCCATTGCAATTAAAGAATCAATCATTGAATTATTATCTTTAGTCATGTTTGCATGTATGCTTCTCAATTCTAGGTCTGGTTCTTCAAATCTAAAAAGTGGACCGGGATTTAGGAATTTGATAGTACCATTCTCATCAATGAAACTTCCTCTATCATCAGAAGTATATTTTAATTTCTCTAGATCATTATAACTGTTATTATATTCATATAAACGATATTCATTTTCTGTTTTGATCATCGTGTGTAATACTGTTCCGTGCTTTCTATATGATGCGATTAATAGCCTATTATCAGAAAGTTTATTTTTAATATTGTTTAACTGTTCCAATGAATAATTTTCATAATGAAATAGTGTTTTGAAATTAGAAGAAATCCAATATTTACATTGATCAATAAATTCTGATCTAATATTTTCCCATACATTATCATCGTCTTCTGATAATAAATAAGTATAATCCTTTCCGCATGGTATCAAATCAGGATGATTTTTATAATTTATTGATGTACTAGCCATTCCATAACAGTGTCCATTAGCTGATAACAAATCAGAAAAATATGATATTGTTGTCATTGGCCAAATAAAATGATTTGTGCTATATTTCCAACTGATATGTGCTATTGTAGATCCAATTTCTTTTAAAGATTGCCTCCTATTCCTAAATCTATAATTATCCTCACCATATTCAAAATCTGCAACCCAAATTTTTGCTTCTTTTACAATTTCATTATCAGCGGGATTATTATCGTTTGTTAAAATTTCAAGTTGATATGTAATATCAAAATTATGGTTTATATAAGGTGGTAGTTCAGGTATTTCAAAATTATCAGATTTAAAAGTGCCTACAACATTTTGATCATTTAATAATTGGAACATAATATAAAAAGTTCTTGAATTTACAAAATCATAGTCATCTGGAGCCACTCCCTCAAGCAGTACAGGACCGGACATTATTAGTGTTTGATCTTCATTAAAATGTAAATTCCCTATTGGTTCCTTTAATTCTATTATTAAAGTATCGAAAACTGTTTCTTGAGAGTCTATTATGTAGGAAGCTATTATATTTATCATGGACGGATTAAAATTAAAACCATCAACCCATTGAGGATCATTTATCAAAATTCCATTGTTTGCATATTGAGTTTTATCATGAGCTATATCTCCAATGCCTTCGTTAAAATCCCAGTAACCAACTAAACCTGTTGTATCTGCTGGATTGTTCATATCCAGTTCACGATACATTCTTTCCTGGATTTCTACCTCTGTTAAAGCTCGATTCCATATTCTTAGTTCATCTAAAATTCCATTAAAATATCTATCAAAAGAGGTTTGAGTATGTCTTACACCAATAAAAAGCGGATTAATATTTGATGCTGGTATATCATCAGAATTTTGTAACACCTTTAAGTTGCCGTCTAAATATATTCCATATTCCCCTAAATCAACATCAACAAATACAGCAATGTTATGAAAAAGAGTATCATTAATAATCGAATTACTATTAATCAAATGATCTTCATCATCCGATGATTCCCAAAAAAATGCTATACTGTTATTGTCTTCGAAAGTAATAGACCAGTTGGAGATATTCCCATCTGGTGCAAAACCTTGACCAACGAGGCGTTGGTATTGATTAAATTCAACTGGTTTGAACCATAATGAAACTGAAAAAGATCCGTTAAAATTTAAAGACGGATTATTATTTACCTCAACATAATCATCTACTCCATCAAAATCAAGAGCATGTTGTCCTGCGGAATTAAATATTGTTTTACTTCCTACATCACTCCAATTATTGTTAGAATCTTTAAATCTGACATAGATATTATGTAATCCAAAATCTAATTCTGCTGTGGGTATTTCATTTAGATATGCTGTTGCCGTTGATCCACCAAAAGTTCCTGACAGAGTTATTCCATTGCCCACTCCAGGATCAGTATCGATAAAATATTCTGCTGATACTATTATGCCTGAATTCGGATTTCCTACATTTAGGAAAATTGCAGATGGTTCTCCCCAGTCATTATTTGAATCTTTGAACCGGACATAAACAATGTGAGTTCCAAAAGAAAGCACGGAAGTGGAGATTCCAGACAATGAAGCAGTTACTACAGAACTGCCAAATGATCCGGTTAACGATGTTCCGTTTCCTTGGCCCGGATCAGTATCAATATAATATTCTGCTGATACTATTATGCCTGAATTCGGATTTCCTACATTTAGGAAAATTGCAGATGGTTCTCCCCAGTCATTATCAGAATCTTTGAAACGAACATAAACAATATGAGTGCCAAAAGAAAGTCCGGAAGTTGAAACTCCTGATAAAGAAGCAGTTGCTGTCATTCCTCCAAATGTCCCCGTCAAAGATATACCATTTCCTTCACCCGGATCAGTATCAATAAAATATTCTGCTGAAACTATTGTGCTCGAATTCGGATTCCCCACATTTAAAAACACTGCTGATGGACTACCCCAATTACTGTTAGAATCTTTGAATCGAACATATACGATGTGTGTTCCCAAAGAAAGACCGGAAGTTGAAACTCCTGATAAAGAAGCAGTTGCTGTCATTCCTCCAAATGTCCCCGTCAAAGATATACCATTTCCTTGTCCTGGATCAGTATCTATAAAATATTCCGCTGATGTAATTGTATTTGCATAAGAAATTATTTGAAAGATTATAAGAAATGAGAAAAGTAAAAATATTAATTTCATAGAAACTCCATTAAATAATTAAAATTATGATTTACTTTATCTGGCTGGTAGCTTCTATGTCGAATGTTTCTCCAGGTAAAACTGATTCGGGATTTATTTGAACATCTAAAACAGTTGGCTTTCCCATACTCCATTCTGTTGGTCCACCAAAAATTCCCATATCATTTCGAGTTCCATCTAGGTCTTCATATTCAACCCCTGGAATACCTGTATCAATGCATGGTGAATCTGAATGAAGATAATAATTTCCATTTTCATAATCTGTTAATAATGGATTTATATCAAAAATATTACCAGGTCCAAGATTCGCTCCACTTGTATTAGTTGAATTATTATAAAAGCAGTTATAAGCTAAATCACCATCATAATGGCAATAGTAAGTTGTTCCAAAACCATAATTACAATTAATGATGATATTATTAAAAAAATCAACTTGTCCAGGTGACCATGCATCTGTATATATTTCGATTCCATATGATGTACAATTATATATTAAATTATTTAGTGATTTTCCAGTTGAACTATGATTATAACGTAATCCAACAGAACAATCTTTAATAACACAGTTTTGAATATTTGTTGTTTGAGTAAATACAAAAATTCCTTTATCTGAATTTTCAACAATGCAATGCTTAATAATTGGGGATGAAGCATGTACTTCAATTCCTTCGTGTGTACAAATAATTTTAAGATTTGAAATTGTAACATTGCCGTTGTTAATTTTTACTGCATAATCATTATTCGATTGAATAATTGTCGAATTTGGATCTACTCCTTCCAGCGTTATAGCTTTCGAAATGTCTACGGATTCCAGATATGTTGCAGGATAGATTAAAATTGTATCATCATCCACAGCATCATTGTAAGCAGCGTTAATCGTGTAATAAGGTCCATTAAATTGATCAACAACCAGAGTTGTTGCATAAGCTGATAACGTTATCAGCATAATACTAACAAAACATATTAAATTTTTCATCTTTTCTCCTACCTATATATTTTTATTTTTTTTATTCCTTAATCCGGAAATATTATTTTCACATCTCCTACTTTCTTGAAGTAATATTTTACTTATTAATAAAGGTCTATTATTCTTTCAATGATTTAATGAGATAAATCTACTTCAATATTTGTTGTTCCTTTTTACTACCTTTTTTATTAATTAACATATCAATTAGCTTTTTAACTTCATTTCTTTTTTCTTCTTCCAATAAAGATTTTACTAGCTCTCCCGCGGTTTGTGCTGTTACCTTATAAAACATTTTTTCTAATTGAAGGACATTTTCATGTGTATAGGTTGTATCGGAGATTGTATCTAATAAATAATTACTGCTTGCTTCAAATCCAGGAGTGCTCGAATTATAAATTCTGTAGCTATTTATTACAATTGGATTTCCACCTGTATCTTGAGTAACTGCATCCCAGGAAATAATAACATCCATGCTATCTTTATCTATAGTAATAAATAGATTTTCTGGAGAAGCCGGAGGATAGACACCGGTTGTGGTTGAATGACACTCTGGAGAAAATCCCCCCTTGTTACCAGCTAAATCTATTGCTCGTACTTTAAAATAATAGTTTGTAACAGGAGCTAATCCGGTAATTGTAGTATAATATTGTAAGGAATTGGATAATGAAGGATCATTACCTTTATCCCAGAGCGAATCGGCTTCCGTTACATTTTGATGAGTTGCATAGTATACCTGATAAGAATCAAAGAACTCGTCGTTACTTGTACTCCAGGCAACTGTCAAAGTCGAATCTGTAGGATAACCTGATTGCGCCATTGTGATACTGTCGGGAAGTGTTGCATCAATTCTGACTACATAATCATCTCCTATTCCTTCTTCATTATTAAAACCACTATATGTATAGCCATAACCATTAACATCCTTTGCCCTGAATTCAAAATGAAGTGAATCACCATCAACGTTATATAGAGCATTGATCCTTGCTACAACAGTATCAACTGCAGAAATTCGTAATTTATCAAGTAGTTTTACTTCTGGGTGCGTAATACTTTTTAAAACAGCATTTTGGACTTCCTTTATAACTTGCTTTTCTGTATTCCTATCATGAGATAAAATTATTGATTCATTAGTTTTATTGATTACCTTTTTGTTTTCAGTAATAGCATTCTTTTTGTTACCTGATAGGAGTATTATTTCTCCAGACCTTGAATATACATCCTGCCATTCATCTCCAGTTCCATAAAAACCATTACCATCTTTATCATAACGATACTGAACAGTTGTTGAATCAATACCATAGTAGTCGTAAAAAGTTATGCCAATTTCTACAGTTCTACTTGTTGACCATGTTGGTTCAGGTTGGTTGCCAGGATAGGGGGATTCGCAATATGGAGGATAAGTAATTGGTACATTTAAAATTACATCAGAAAATTCAGAGCGATTCCCAACACTATCAATAGCACAGATTGCAAAATATTTATCTGTTGAGTTATCTATTCCGTAAATTGTAGTACTTGTGGTTTGTATATTATATAGAGATGTATCATTTATTGCGGACCAACAAGAATCATTCAATGTAATTGAATCTGAATTTGAGTAATAAATTTCATATTGCTGAAAATGTGCATCTGTGGTAGCATTCCATTCTAAATCTATGGTATTGATTGTTGTGTCAGAGCAAACAAAATCATTAATTGTTTCAGGTGCTTCACTATCTATTCTAACTATATAATCATCAGAAATACCTTCCTCATTATTTAAACCGGAAAAACCGTACAGAACACTTACGCTGTCTTTAGCTCTCCATTCAAAATGTAAATCATCACCATCAGTAGTATATGTTACATCCACTGATACATCTATCGTATCTTGACGTGACTTATTTCTCAATACATAGTCATTCCAATTTTCGTTATAATAACCGTTTCCATTTGCATCAAAACGATATTGAATACTTGATAAATCTATGTTTGAATGTGTGTCATATATTTTTGCGCCAATAGTGACTGTTCTCGAAGAATCCAAAGCAGGACATGGTTGATTGGGTGGTATTGGATTATATATAATCGGTGGGTCTCCTATTCCAATATCTATAATATCTGAATAATCGCTTATATGACCAAAACCATCCTTTGCACAAATAGTGAAGTAGTAATGATTTTCCGGCAATCCACTTATAGTCGTAGTACCACAACCTATTTCATTGAGGGTAGAATCCATTACAAATGACCATTTATTCGAAGTAGTATCTACAGTTGCTGTTGTATCATAATATATCTCGTAACACGAAAAATAATCAATTGAAAGCGTATCCCAGGATAGAGAAATATAATCAGTTCCATAATCAGCAATAGCAAAGTTAGTCACTTGCGGTACACTGAATGATACATAATTATATTCTAAATACACATCATCTATATTCCACCAATTATCTCCCATTGAAAGAGTGGAAGAATACCTCCAACGGAATTTTACGCTGCTTTCTCCGGACAAAGAATTCAAATCTAAGGACAATATACCTATCGTATCTGATGAAATTGTATATAATGGTATCCATGAATAACCACCATCAACGCTGTAACCAAATACTCCTTCAGAAGAACCATTCGCTTTAAAATCTTCCCAGAAAGAAATAAAAATACTATCTGATAAGCTAAAATCATATTCTTGTGTAAGTAACAATTCATCTGCCGTTTTAAACATTCCTTCGTTTTTAACGATCATTGATGAATCCGCTCTTGTTCGTAATGGATCATAAATTTTTTGCCAGGGGAAGGTTGTAGTTCCATTATGTATTATCTCCCAATTGCTCGGGATACCGGATGCATTGTAATTATAGGTGTATTCATCCATTCTAATTACATTTACCTTAACTGTGTCGATTGCTGTATTACCCACATTATCCGTAAGTTTAAAATGTAACCATTCAGTTCCAAACCAATCTACTTCAGGATTAATAGTTGCTTGTGCACCATTAAAATCTACATTTATATGTTCATTGACGCTTACAGAGTAATTTAAAGGAAGATCTCCACCAATAAAAATATCATTCATATCAATAACTACCGTTGTATTACAATACATCTCAATAGTATTCATTGGATTTTGTACATAAGGTATTCGGTAAAAGTAATATTCTCCCATATCTGCTATTGTTCCATCCGGATCCAATGGTGAAGTTGGATCTCCTGCGTCTATACAAGGTGATTTTGTTGAATCGGGAATTGGATAATTAGCCCAGCTTAGATGGTAGTCACCATTGAGTGAGTCTACAAATAAAGGATCTAATTGAATATTATAATAGGCATCACAACTATCTCCATTTGCGTTTGTAGTAACATTTACTCCAATCCATTGTCCACAATTATAGAAATTACCATTCTCATTATTATAGAAATCTGAATAGGTTATATCTGGATTACCAGAAGATACATAAATTCCATAATTACCGCTGTTATCTGAAATAATACAATTAATTACACTTATGTCGTCATTTGTGTAAATCCCACCACCACCATAAGAAGAAGCACTATTACCTGTTATAGTTACATTCTCTAAACTCGGGGATGAATTATTATAACAGTAAATCCCACCACCATTAGAAGCACTATTACCTGTTATTGTTACATTCTCTAAACTAGGGGATGAATTAACATAACAGTAAATTCCACCACCATAAGAAGAAGCACTATTACAAGTTATTGTTACATTCTCTAAACTAGGGGATGAATTAACATAACAGTAAATTCCACCACCACCCCAACCAGCACTATTACCAGTTATCGTTACGTTCTCTAAACTAGGGGATGAGTCGATAAAAGTAATACCTCCTCCTGTAAAATTTGGGTACGAACCACTGCCTTGTCCATTTGTTATTGTGATATTTTCAATTATTGCATGAGTTATATAATTAAATTCCATTACTCCTGACATATTATTAGCATCTAATATTGTATATTCTTGGTTACTACCCGATAGATTTACATAATTACTCCAATTTATTGGAAACATTTCTCCATTCGTTGTTTCACTATAAATACCTGGTTCGATATGAATTGTGTTAATGTTAGCACTATCAGAATATATCATTGATAATGCATGGTTTATTGTTCTAAAAGGTTCATCTGCTGATGTTCCAGTATTATAATCATCTCCATTTACCGACACATAAACATCTGAGTTTATCAAATTTCCATTAATACTATTTAATATATCAAAGGTATATCCATCAATTGGTGTTGCATAATAATCAGTAGGTGTCATTACTGTAAAAGTATCTACAATTACATCTATTATACCGCAATAATATGTATAAATATCAACACCAAATCCCCTCATGTTTTCAATAGTATTTGAATAAATATTACATCTATTTGTAGCGTTAAAACTAGGGGACGAATAATAATAACAGTAAATTCCACCACCACTATTAGAAGCACTATTACCTGTTATTGTTACATTCTCTAAACTAGGGGACGAATAATAATAACAGTAAATTCCACCACCACTATTAGAAGCACTATTACCTGTTATTGTTACATTCTCTAAACTCGGGGATGAATTACTTGCACAGTAAATCCCCCCCCCCATCTTCAGAAGAATTTCCTGATATTGTTACATTCTCTAAACTCGGGGATGAATTGATAAAAGTAATACCTCCTCCTGTATAATTTGGATACGAACCACTGCCTTGTCCATTTGTTATTGTGATATTTTCAATTATTGCATGAGTTATATGATTAAATTCCATTACTCCTGACATATTATTAGCATCTAATATTGTATATTCTTGGTTACTACCCGATAGATTTACATAATTACTCCAATTTATTGGAAACATTTCTCCATTAGTATAATCACTATAAATACCTGGTCCGATATGAATTGTGTTAATGTTAGCACTATCAGAATATATCATTGATAATGCATGGTTTATTGTTCTAAAAGGTTCATCTACTGATGTTCCAGTATTATAATCATCCCCATTTACCGACACATAAACATCTGAGTTTATCATATTTCCATTAATACTATTTAATATATCAAAGGTAAAGTTATCAATAGGTGTTGCATAATAATCAGTAGGTGTCATTACTGTAAAAGTATCTACAATTACATCTATTATACCGAAATTATATGTAGTATAAATATCAACACCAAATCCCCTCATGTTTTCAATAGTGTTTGAATAAATATTACATCTATTTGTAGCGTTAAAACTCGGGGAGGAAGAAGAACAGTAAATTCCACCACCAGAATAAGAAGCATTATTACTTGTTATCGTTACATTTTCTAAACTCGGAAAGGAATGTTCACAATAAATTCCACCACCATCCCAACCAGCACTATTACCAGTTATCGTTACATTCTCTAAACTCGGGGAGGAAGAAGAACAGTACATCCCAGCACCATAAGTAGAAGCACTATTACCAGTTATCGTTACATTCTCTAAACTCGGGGAGGAAGAATAACAGTACATCCCACCACCTTCCCAAGAAGCACTATTACTTGTTATCGTTACATTCTCTAAACTCGGGGAGGAAGAAGAGCATTCAATTCCACCACCTTTTCTAGACCTACCATTATTTAAAGTAAAACCAATTATTATTGCTGTAGAATCCTCTCCACTTTCAAAAGTAACAACACTTCCACTACTATTTCCATCAATAACTGTTTGAGATATATAAGAAGTATCTTGGGTAGTTAAATATTGAGAAGCAACGGTAATGTTCTTTCCATTAAAATTAATATTTTCTATATATGTTCCTATTTGTACTAGAACAGTATCTCCATTTGTTGCTGCATTAATACCTGCTTGTATTGTACTGTAATCTGTAGGTATGTTAATAGTTGTTGCATTAAGCACACAAACAAATAAACTAAATAAAATAGTAATAATAATTTTTTTCATTTTTTCTCCTAACTTGTTCTAATTATTTTTTATAATCCACAAATATGATTCATTAATAATTTCATTAAGTTTCCTGCTTTTGGGGCTAATATTTTTTCTGCAATTATCACTTGTTACATAATAGAATTTTTGGGTATTGTTCAGCGGTGCTTTCCACGAGCTGCCGTCAAAGATACCACTATTGTCAATTGTAAATCCTGAATTTAGATTATTTGTGGAATACACTTTGTAGAAAGTAGCTCCCTGTACAGGCTCCCAATCAATATATACAGAATCTTGGTTCGTAAATATTATAACATTATCCGGTGCTTCCAAATTCGTTGGTGGCACATAATCAAGTTTCATGTAGTATATTTCACTATTTCCGTCTTTATAATCTTCCCATACTATGCTCCACTTTCCATTTGTATTACAAGCTACATCTGGATGACGTGAATGTTCATTATCATTATTTAGAATCTGTTCAGCTATAAAATTATTGTCATCATATTTGTTAAAATACACTTCCCAGTTACCATTTCTATCATCCTCCCATACGAGTGTAAAATATGATCTGTTCTGCGGTTTCGTTGCCATATTTGGATATCGTGAGTCTCCATCACCTGAGGATTGAGGGTTTTGAGATCCATCATAAATTTGATAATATCCATCTGTATAATCTATATAAAAAAGATAAGCATTATCTTCTTGGGTTATTCCTAAACAGCATTCTTTACTATCATCTGAAGCTTGTAAAAAAGCTCCATTATAAGCAATAGAATTACTTGATGTAATTTTGGCTATATGATAATAATGACTGAACCAATTGCCTAATTCAAGTCTCCACACATAAAAATTGTCCTGGTTGTCATGATCAATATAACAGTTTTTCTGAACAAAATAACATAACGAATTCAATTCAATAGCATCTCCTATAATATTACCTGCTGAATCGCGTTTTTCAAATTTGGTTTTGTATAATATTCCAGGTTTCTCCCAGGCAATTCCACTCGTTCCATCATCAAGAGAGGAGATTGCAGGTAGATCGCCACTATCAAGAGTGATATCATTTACAACTTTTATACCAGCAGTATCAACTTTACAATATTTAATATCTCCGCTTTCTTCCCATACAATATAGCTGTTACCAGCATCATCAACGCCAATATCCGGTTTCGTAGAATTGCTGCTCGTTTGAGTAATATTTGTGGGAGTAACAATAATATTGTTATTTTCATCAATTCGGCAGAAATAAATTTCCCAGTTTCCATCCCTGTAATCCTGCCAGACTATGGAAGCGTTGTTAAAATTATCAAAATCTATTGCTGGCCATTCAGAATTTGAATTATCATTTGAAAGTCGAACTTCTGTGAAATTTCCTAGTCCATAAACTTCAATGTAATGTGATTTAATCTCCCAATCGTTATCATTTCCATCATTTATTTTCAATGTTACAGAATAAACACCTGGTAAATTATATGTATAAGATGGATTTTGTTCATAAGAATCAACTATCCCATCGCTATCAAAATCCCATTCCCAGCTTATAATATTACCAACTGAAAGATCGACAAATGTAACATCAAAGGGAGTAGAACCAAATCTGTTGGCAGCATGAAAATCTGCTCTGAGATACACTGTATGTGCATTATTTCCGTCATAGTATATTCTACCATTCTCAAAGTCCACCGTCTGGTAAAGATTATTTTGAAAATCAAGATATTGAGATGAAATGGGTAAACCAATTGAACTGGGGCACATCCAATTATTCCATATATTTTCACCAATCCAAAATGCTTCATTAATTCCCGATTGATCTAAAAACAAGGCACCATTTGTTAATTTTTGTTTAAAATAATCTACTCCATTCCAACCTATTTCTACCGGTTCTATAGGTAAACCAGCAATATCTTCATGTTCTTCGAATGTATCTTTAAATTTATCTTCAACATATGGATATGACTGTGTATACTCAAATCCGACCATTGACTTATATGCTTCAAGAATATCGAGTTTTCCTGCTCCCCAGTATTTATTATCTTCGAGTGTCAAAGGCCAAGTTCCATTAGGAATACCTCCAGTGGAATTCTGCAATATTTGTTTTATTTGATCGGCATTTAAGTCTGGAAATTTTTGAAGTAACAACGCGATTGCTCCCGTTACATGAGGTGCAGCCATACTTGTACCTGAACCACTTCCATAATCCATTATACCTGTAGCTATCGAAGATGTAATTGGTGATCCTGGAGCTGCTATATCAGGCTTACTTACAGTGTATTCATCATCTGTTCTTAGAGGGCCTAGACTACTTTCGTGATATATATCTCCATTTATTTCATTAATATGGTTAGCAACAGTAATTACTTTCTCAGCAGAAGCTGGAATTAGAATTGACTGGAAAGAATCACCATTTAAAAAACCACCTTTTGTACAATATGGTTCTGAATGGTAACCATCAATATTGCCACCTGTGTCTTGATTATGTGGATGTAAGGAAATTTTGTAATTTCCCGAGAGCAAAATTCCATGGCTACCTACTTTAATTACAATTTGAATAACATGATCGTTAGAATTATTTGGGATAGATGTATCATTATTATAAATTGATATTGTATCTGATTCTAAAACAGTGTCCATTATACAATATCCGAATTCAACTAAATCCGTCCATTCAGGATTGAGCCAATCATTATCAGATACTCTTACATCAAATTCGCCCTCTCCCCAAATTTCGAATGTTAGGCTATTATTATCAGATTTAATATTATTATAATTTATTCTGAATTCAATAACTAAACTATCACCTGGTATGTCAGGTACATATCCGTCTATATGAGGATATGGTGATGTTTCGCGTCCTGAATTTCCAGCCGCTACGACAAATATTGTGTTAGATGTATCAATTTTTGTGTTTAGTGCTTCTTCAAATAACGTTGAACCATCATGTGGACCTAAAGGAGCACCCAAACTCATATTTACTACAAGAGATTTATTGTCATTACTTGCTTTATAAATCATCCATTCATAACCATCTAAAGCACTATTTGTATTCGGGTCATGATTAAATGAACCTATTTTAGCGAATAATATATCAGATTTATAAGCAACACCTTTATAGTTTTTATTGGCTGAATCACCATCGCCAGCAGCAATTCCAGTTACATGCGTTGGATGAAAATCATTTCCAGTGTATTGTGGAAAATTTGACCAATGATCTAAGGTATCACCCTCCAACCACATAGCCTTTATTCTATATTCTCCTTCTGGTGAAATAAATGTTTCATGATCCCATTTTAATGTGTCCAGTTCTATTACACCAACATAAACACTATCCCCGTTTATCGAATCATTAATTGAATAGTTTACATTTCCTTGCCAGACATCGTCTGCATTTATTAAATCAGTACTTGTGTTTAATAATGAATGCAATATTTTAGCAGCTTCTATGTAAATTACATCTGGTTCTGAAGCCATTTCTTCAATTTTATCAATAGGGATAGTTGCTGTTATATATTCTGAATCCTTTCCTTTATGTACCCCATGAATTTCTAAATCATTGTAATTTCTCAAATTGTTATTCTTTTTACTTTTTATTAAAACTTCAACTTTAAGACTATCATGATTAAAATCAATAGCAAGAATATTGGAGTAATTTTTTAATTTGCTTTTTAGATTTGCTCTGTCCTTTAGAGATTTTTCAGAGTTTTCAAAATTATGCATATTTATTAAAAGTGGTATTAACAGATAATCTACTTTTCCTTTTGCATCCTCACCAATAATTTCTGATATTTTTATTAAATTATAATTTTTTCTATTACTAACCTGACTGTAAAGCGTTCCTCCTAGTATGCTAATAAATAAGACTATACAAATTAACAATTTAGATTTTTTCATCTCACCCACCTTTCATAGGTTTTGTTGCGAGTTAATTTTGTTTTCCATAGTTTTTAATCCATACCAAAATTTAATAGAGACCATTTGTAAATCAGACCAAATTGCAATGTTATTTTTCTATAATTAATTATTCGTTGTCAAATTTTATTACTTTTCGTTTTTTATTTTCTTTGAATAAATCTTATGTTTCCACTTATTCTATACTTCTGATGAAGATCAGTACATGGCGATGTATATGAAAGGCATGGCTGCTTCGATCATAATAAGCGCAACTGCAATGGGGGATGCAGATGGGGAAACCGATGAGGGATTTGAATCGTTCTCTCATAAGGGACACCAAATGATGTATTCCAAGATTGATGAAGGTGGAATGAATATATCTGTGCTGGTCGTGGTTTATTCTGAGAAAGGACTTCTCATTTCAGTGAATGCTATGACCGAAATGTCAAAAGAAGAATTGTTATCAATAGCTGATAAGCTAAAATTTTAAACTGAAACGTCACGAACCATTAACAAGTCCAACAAATCGTAGGATCTTCTTCGGTTGGTCTTCAGTAATTGCAGAATGCTGGATGGAGTTCAGAATGAATATCAGTGTTACTTTGAGTGTCTCATAAATTTTGAGGATATACAAGGAAAATTGAAATATTTGACAATAAATATATAACTCTAAATAATACCAGACAAATAATTTATTATGAATTCTTTATAAATGAAAAAAATGGAAAGAATAAAAAATGATTATTGCATAATATTTTTATGCTCGATCTACATATCTGGTTTCAGTTAACTATTCCATCAAAGTAATTAAGTTGTCTATAGTAAAGGGAGATAATTTTCAAAGCACGCTAACGTGAGTTATAGCAGGAAATTATTTTAATTTTCATAAAGAGTACATAAAAACATAGAACAAAGGAGAAATGATGAAAGGAAGAATTAGAATTGGTTTGTTTATATTAACATCAATATTGGTAATATCTTCATTAGTATATGCTACACCTGTTAATATTGAAACAGCGAAACAAGTTGCCAATAATTGGTATTTAGAAAGAAGTGAAGAAAACAATCTGAAAAATGTGGAAGTTATCGAGACATTTTTTATCCGTGAAAACTCACAGGATATTTATTATGTCTTTAATTTTAGGGAAGGCGGCTATATAATGATCGCTGCCGATGATGCTGTCGTACCTGTTCTCGGTTATAGTTTTGAGCATCATTATGGATTGGAAAATCATCCACCACAGTTCGATGCTATGCTTGCCAGTTTTAAGGAGCAGATAGTGTATGCTAAAGAGAATAACCTTTCAGCTTCCCAGGCAGCACAAGATGAATGGGAAAGGTTAAATGTGAGAACAGAGAATTTCGAAAGAAATAGAGATTTCAACCGTCTTGGACCATTGATTAGTTCTCTTTGGAATCAGAGTTATAGTTGGAATACATATTGTCCTCCTGATGTTTCCGGTCCCGGAGGATATGTTTATGCCGGTTGTACTGCGGTTGCTATGGCACAAGTTATGAATTATTGGGGGCAACCGACAACAGGAACTGGTTCACATAGTTATTCCTGCCCTCCTTATGGTACACTTTCTGCTAATTTTGGTTCTACTACTTATAATTTTCCTATGAATAACAGCTCTCCTACAAATGCATCCAGGGAGTTACTTTATCATTGTGGTGTCGGAGCTGAAATGGATTATGGACCTGATGCTTCTGGGGCTTGGGTTGGTAACCATACTTACTGTGCACGAAATGCATTAGTTAATTATTTTAAATATAACTCAATTGCACATTTTGAACTAAAAAACGACTATTCTGATACAGTGTGGAAAGGTATGATCAAGACTGATTTAGATAATGGGCGACCTCTTGTTTATAGAGGATATTATCCATATTATCCTTATGCAGGTCATGCCTTTAATCTAGATGGTTATGAAGATTTAGATATAATTCATTTCCATTTTAATTGGGGCTGGTCAGGTTCTTATAATGGATACTACTATCTAAACAATCTAAATCCCGGTTCTCATAATTTTACAGATTATCAGGGAGCGATATTTAGTCTTTGTCCAACTATCAATGTCTGGACTGGGAATCACAGTCATCTTTGGGGAAATACAGCCAATTGGTCTTTAGGTCATATTCCTTCTGCCACTGAAGATGTCGAGATACCAAATGTAAACATGCCGTGTATCGTCGATTATTCTGACAAAACATGTAATAATCTAACAATCTATCCCGATGCAACAGTAAATATTTACGACCAGACGCTTACTGTAAACAACGATTTGATAAACCATGGAACAATTGGCATGTTACAGGATAATTCCTACCTGAATATAATGCACGATGTAGTATGGGAATCGGGATCATCCTTAAATGTAACCGCTTATAGTTCTTATATTAATGTCTATGGTGACTGGAACTTTGAAAATGGTGCTAATGTAAATCCAACCCAAGGATTTGTTGATTTTGAAGGAACAACTGGTAGTTGGATAAGATGTTATAGCACTAATAGTAATTTCTACATGCTCAGGAACTACAAATCTGGTGGAGCAAAAGCAATATTCAGTAATGTCTCTACAGAAGACATAGTTATAAATGGGCTGGTTTATACTAGCTCTGGTAGTATTTTAGAAAGTATGTCAAATCAGAACATAATAATGAGAGGTGATTTTAATTATTACGGAACATTTGATTTTACACAATTATCCAATACAGGTTCGGTCATCTTTGATGGAACTTCACAAAATATTAATAATTACAGTTCCGGATCCGGTACTTTTAATAATGTTGTCTTCAGCGCTTCAACTGGTGTAACATTAGTTAATGAAGGTATAACCGTTGCAGGTGATCTAACTATAGAACAGGGAAATTTCAACTCAGCAAACTATCCTGTTACTGTTGGTGGAAATTGGATAAATTCTGGTGGATCGTATACTCCAGGAACCAGCATGGTTACATTTGACAGCAGTGGTGATCATCAAGACGTGAATGGAACTAATACTTTCTATGATGTTCATCAAATCAATAATTCAATGAATCTTCGATTTAATGGTAATAATACTATCTTGAATGACCTTGATCTGGATTATTTCTGTTGGGCATATCATACTTTTAATGTTAATGGAACATTAAATATTGATGACCCAAGTTCCAGATTTACTGCTAATGGTGCTTCTGCAATTGCTACTATCGCAACTCTCGACCAAGGAGGAACTGTTTATTGTAACGGAGCAGCAACAATAACAATCAACGATCTTGTTGAATCTACGATTCAGGGAACATATTATGCAGATGACGTAGGAGGTGTAATTAATCTATCAAATGGAGGATCAGCAGTTGACTTAGCAGGTGATCTGTATATAAATGGTGGAACCATGAATATCTCAGGAACTTTTTGTTTTTGGCCATATTATGCAGCTGCATCTATAACAATGACAGATGGTGTGCTCGATGTAACCTCATGTGGAATTTACTTATCTGCATCAAACACGCTTACTGAAACAATTACCGGTGGAACGATAAGAACTTCAGGTGGTTTTACAGGGTTAAGAACCGATTTCAATCCAACTGGTGGAACTTTAGAATTGTATGGAACAACTGATGCAAGCCTGAGTTTAGGAACAGGTAGTAACTTGTACAATGTAAATATAAATAAATTAGTAGCTGATAATTTAGTTACAAAAAGTATGAAGTCATCAAAACGTGAAAAGGTAAGAATTGATCGAGACGGAGCACCATTTGAAGTTACACGCTCACAGACAATCAATGTTACAAGTGACTTGGATATCACCGGAGATCTTCAAATATCCAATGGAACATTCAATCTCAATGGATTTAACGTTAATGTATTGAATGATGTAAAAAATTATGGTTCGTTAACAGTAGCTGTTACTGACACCTTAAATACTGGTAATGATATGTATTTGTATTCTGGCTCAGTAGTTGATCTATCGGGAACAATTCTATTAGGAACTAGAACGATGTATTATGGTGATGCTATTCACAATACTGGTAGTACTTTCAATCAAACTTCTGGTGATTACTATGTAGAAACTATTAATCTGTATGATGGAAGTCAATTCAACGGAACAGGTGGTATAACACACATGTATGTTAATGGTTCTTCATCAACCAATAATATCGAAATTGACGATCCGGATAGCTACTTCTATAAGTTCTATGTAGATGATGGAGCTAATGCTGCACTTGTTGGTTGTATATATGATCTGGATGTTTCTAATGCTTCATATATCAGAGGTGCTTTAGATATCAATTCATGTGAAATGAACGTACAATACTTTGATGTTTATGATAATGGTAATCTCATAATTGATGACGGTGGTGTAGTTAATGTAAATGGTAATGGACCATACATGCACAGTACCGGTGCTTTAACTATGACTACAGGTAGTGAACTAAATAGCGCATCAAACATCTCTTTCCAATCAGGATCAATAGAAAATGTATCCGGTGGAGATATTTATCTGGAAGGTTCTTTGACAAATTCTAGTGGAATTTTCACTCCTACCGATGGTTCAGTAACCTTTGATGGAAGTACAGCATCACTAATTGACGGAACAACTGCATTCCATGATCTTAATATCAATAAAACAGGGTCAACTGTAACAACGAATGCTGCCTTTAGCATGAATGATCTTGTGATTAATTCAGGTATTCTCAATCCAAGTGGATTCGATATCGAAGTGTATGGAGACTGGACAAATAATGTAGGTGATGCCGGATTTGTGGAAGGAACGGGGACTGTTACTTTTGATGGTACAGGTGATGTAAGTATTACTCCGGCAGAAACATTCTATAACCTTACTCTTGATAAAGTATCCTCGGCTGATTGGCTAACTCCTAATGGTGATTTAACTATTGGAAACGATCTTGTTATTAATCCCGGAGCTCTTTATTCAGGTAATAATACAATATCCGTTAATGGTAACGCGACTGTCAACAGTGGTGGAGTATTATACATGCAGGCAAATAGTACACTTGCTCTTGATGATGCAAGCAATCTAAATGTTAATAGCGGTGGATGGCTTTATGTCGTTGGATCTTCTGGTAATCAAGCAACTGTTACCCATCAATCAACAGGTTTCTATGGTTTCAATATTAACAGTGGTGGAACTATAGGGGCTCAATACGCTACTTTTGAGTACATGGATGGTAATGGAATTTATCTGTTACCTGGAGCTAATGTTCATTCTACTTTTACTTTTAACAACTGTATCTTCAGAAATGGACATGACGCACCTTCAGCATTACTTTCATTAAACAATGATTCTGAGTTCACGTCCACAGGTGCATCATTTTATAACAACGCTTCTGGTTTAACAGGATATAATGTCTGGAAATATTATGATACCGGTGAAGCAACATTCAATGACGTAACCGGTGATTTTTGGGGTGCGGGTGATGAATATGATCCATATAATCGTGTCCACTGGAGCGGTGGAGTACTGCTGGCAATTGATGATCTTACAATTCAGTATAACGCAGGGACTAATACAATTGTTCTGACCTGGACATATCCAGTGCCAGTTGATCAATTTAAGGTATATCGTTCTACAGACCCGTATGATTTCATAGGATCAACTGTATTCACAACTGCTACAGTTGGTTACTCTGAACCAGCAACAGGTACAAAGTATTTCTATCGTGTTACTGCTGAAAATATTTCTGATAATATCGGTACTGGAGGAAAAGCAGCAAGTTCAGACTCTGCACCGTGGAATAAGTAATCCAAACGTAACTCAATCAAATAAGAGTCCCATCAATTAGTTGGTGGGACTCTTACTATTTTTCTCAATGCCCCTGAAAATATTGTTATTACGATAACTGATTCTTTAATTATTATCTGGGATCCTGTGATCGATGCAGATGAATATGATATTTGGTCATCTGATAATCCATATAATGATTTCAGTTATGAATCAACAGTTTTTGAAGAAAGTTGTTCAATTCCGATACCATCAGTCAGGAAATTCTACAGAATAATAGCAAAGACACAACCTGTGGTTAAGAAATAGTATAGTAATGATAATAGCTGTTTCCTATACTCTGGGCGGATTCTCTTATTTGCAATTTCCATTAAGGACGGTATAATAGATTCACTCAGATATAATCAAGATTTGCTTCACTTAACTTTGTGACCTGAATGTTTTGTTAACATTGGCTTATACATAGCAAGGATTTGGATTGATAATGCACACAAAATCGTGGCAGATAATTATAATTTCCCAATCAATTTCCGGAGTGGGAATTACAATGGTGTTAAGATATTAGAGAAGTTACAACTTATCTTTGTTGATGCTATATGTGATTTTGCAGGAGAAGATTATAATGAAGATCCGTTTAATCTCATCGATTGGACAACCAGCGTTCTTCCTGAAATTCATGATTTGAATATTCAATATAATGCAGGTAATATTGAACTTAATTTATATCAACTGCAAATATTATAATTATTTAGAGATATCCCTACAAGCAAAGTCATAATGATAAAGTTCAACCAAATAATCGTGGTTGTACTATTATAGATAAAGTCACAAACTATATTGAAATTCTTATCAATAATCCATCACACAATTTGAACTGATTTCCTCACTTTGCTTCTGAACAATTCTTTTCAAGTGGTTTCCTTTCTGGTTTCCAATACGAATGATAAAGCTCGAAATGGGGGATATGCATGGAAAAAATAAAAAGTTTGACAAAATTATTTTAAAAATTATCAAAAAGCTATTAAATAAATATTATATGGTGTGAAATGAAAAATTATTTTAAGCGTAAACTTCAAAAGTAGGGTCATATTATGACATAACAATCAAAAAATTTAATTACTACATCTTATTATTTTTAAATTAATAATACCTTGTTCTGAAAAAAAAGGAGAAATACCCATGAAAAAACTGTTCATTTTATTTTTATTTGTTACACTATTTCTTCATACAGCATTTGCTGCAAATGTGAGAGAAGATAGTATGGGAAGACCTTTGTACGCTGCTGATAGAATAAAAGTTAAACTATCGGAAGACGCAGCTGAAAGATTAAATCTGGTTCTATCTGAAACTGGTGATTATTCAAATACCGGATTGGTTGAATTAGACACTTTATTAAGATCAATCAATGTTTCTAAAATTTCTTTAGCTCATAGACCTGTACTAGATAAAATCTGGGAACAAGAAAATGGATTCAATAGATGGTATTTACTATTTGTTCCAATTGGAACTGATATTGAAAGCACAATAACCGAAATATCTAAAAACGATTATGTTGAATTTGCAAATCCCGAGTATATTAGTTACCTATCTGCAACTCCCAATGATCCTTACTTCGATGATTGTTGGGGGCATGATAATACTGCTCAACTGTTGAGCTGGAGTTATGATACATACAGTCATACAGGGCCGCCTGTAGGAACAGTAGGTTTTGATTCTCATATAGAAGAAGCATGGGATGATACTCAGGGTTATGGTAATTCCAGTATTATAATAGCGATTATAGATACAGGTGTTGATTATAATCATGAAGATTTAGATGGTAATTGTGTTAGTGGTTGGGATTACGGAGGTGGTGATAGTGATCCAATGGATGATAGTGCTGATGAAGGTCATGGAACTTGTTGCGCTGGTATTGCAGCAGGAGAAGTAAATAATTCAATCGGTGTTTCAGGTGTAGCTGGTAATTGTAGCATTATGCCTTTAAAGATCGCGAATAGTAGTGGAACACTTTTAAGTTCAGCTGTTATAAATGCCGTAACCCATTGTGGAGATAATGATGTAGATATAGCCAGTATGAGTTTCGGGTCAAATACGGATTATGGTGATGATCCTTCAAGAGACGCTGCTCTTCAATATGCTTATGATAATGGTGTTACATTACTTGCTTGCACAATGAATGAGGATTATGATCATATATGGAATCCAGCAAATGATCCTAATGTAATTGCAGTTGGTGCAGCTTCTCCTTGTGCTGAAAGAAAAGATGCATTTTCTTGTGATGGTGAAAATTGGTGGGGTTCAAATTATGGTGTAAATACTATGGATGCCAGAAATGCTGTTGATGTGATAGCACCAACCATACTACCTGCAACTGATGTAACTGGAGTAAATGGATATTCTTCAGGAGATTATTACATGTATTTTAATGGAACCTCCTGTGCTACTCCTTACGCTGCAGGTGTTGCTGCTCTTATCAAATCAAAAGATCCCTCTTTAACACCAGCACAAATAAGAGATATTTTAACTTCTACTGCTACTGATATTGTGGATGAAGGACCAGCTGGTTGGGACAGATACACTGGTTATGGAATGGTAAATGCCGATGCTGCTGTTGGTGCTGTTGGTACAAATACCTGGACAGGCGCCTGGAACCATTACTGGCACAATTCTAGTAACTGGTCTTTGGGTCATATTCCTACCGCAGGTGAAGATGTAATTATCACTACTGCTGGATTATCACCTTATGTTGCTTCCTATGATGATGCATGTTATAACTTGACTATTGAAGCTGGTGCAAGTTTAGATATTTTAGACCAGACACTCACAGTAAACAATGATGCTACGGTGCATGGTTCTATCGATATGCTCAATACAGCATCCAGACTTTATATCGATCATGATATCGTCTGGGAGTCAGGATCTACAGGAAGCATGACCGGTTCATCAAGAATTTATGTTTATGGTGACTGGAATTTCAATGAAGGTGCAGATGTGCAATTTACTACAGGGTATGTTGAATTTGTGGGCACATCTCAATCCTGGTTCAGAAGCAAAGAAGAAAATTGTCAATTGTACCATTTATTAAGTAACAAAAGCGCAACGAATTTTTCAGTCAGCTCCCAATCAACAGACGATCTTTATATTGCGGGTAACCTCTACAATAATACTTCCTATTATGGTAGTACCTTTCAATGTTATTCCATTCATTCGGTGATCTTGGATGGATATTTTAATAATTTGGGAGGAAATATTCAATGTCCCGCTGGTACGTTTGTATTTAATGGTTCCCCCACAATTCCACTTAAACCGAATAGCGGAGATTATTTCAATAATCTAACTATAAATACAGGAGCAACAGCTCTTTCTCTTGATGCTTCTTATTCTACTACTTTACAAATAAATGGTGATTTTCTCCTTGAAAGTGGATATTTTTATCCACATGCTTTTAATATAGAAATTGGTGGTGATTGGACAAATAATGCTGGTATTGGGAATTTTGGAGAAGCTTCAAGCAGGGTGGTCTTTAACGGCAGCAGCGGACATCAATATTGTTCAAATGAAACATTTAACGAACTTGAAGTAAATAAAGCCTCCGGCGGCGCATTCCGTATAAACGGTACCAATGTAGTTTGTGCTGCTTACGACTGGACTGCAGGTGCAGTAGATGTCTTATCTGGTTCTTTTACTGCTAATGATCTTATAGATAATGCTATACAAGGTGGTTATTATCTAAATGCTGGAGGAACAATCGACCTTACTAACTCCGGCACAGGAACTTTTGTCGATCTTAAAGGCGACCTACATATTTTCGGAGGTACAATGACTGTTGCAGGTTCTTATTGTGTATGGCCATACCTGGAAGATGCATCCATTGAAATGAGTGGTGGTATTCTTGATATTACCTCTTGCGGAATTAGTTTATCTTCATCAAATACACTTACAGAAGATATCAGTGGTGGTACAATAAGAACTCCCTATTCATTCACTGGAAATCGTACTGATTTCAATCCAACAGGCGGTACAATTGAACTATATGGTTCTACAAATGCAAGTTTGAGTATGGGAACCGGCAGTAACTTCTATGATGTTGAAATTAATAAATCCTCAAAAGCCCAATCAGAAAGTTCCAAAGATAAAGAATATGTGATAATTGAAAACAGAGATGGAACAAGAACAAGGTATGCAAAATCAAATACTGTATCTGCAGCCAGTGAGCTTGATATCAATGGTTATTTCATACTTGATACAGGTGTTTTTGATACCAATGGTAATGATATGTATGTAGCAGGAGACTGGGCTAATAATGTAGGTATCGCTGGTTTTATCGAAGGTACAAATACGGTTATTTTTGATGGACCATATTCAGCTGCAATACTGACACCTGAGACATTTTATGATCTTCATTTGAATAAAACCTATATTGGTTTTGCCGGTCTAGAAACAGGTTCTGGTGACAATAACGGTGTAGATGTAACAGTAACAAACAATTTAAGATTATATGATGGTACTATGGAACTTAATAATCCAACAAATTTAGCAATAGGTAATATATTAAGGATTTATAATGGAGCTTCATTAAATGCCAATGACCCAGGAACAATAAACATATCTGTTGTTGAGGACTGGTTTGACTATAATGCAAGTGGCGGATTCGATGCAGGATCTTCTTCTGTAGTTATCTTCAATGGAACTGATCCAGGTACTCTTCAACAAGTTGAAGAAAGTGAATATTTCAATGATATAGTAATTAATTCTGGAGCTGCCTATGTCCGTCCTTCTGATGGTATACCTATATGTTGTAAAAATATGGATATTGTAGCAGGAAAATTGAAAATCAGTTCATATAAGGTAGTTGTTGATGAAGATTTGAATATTTCAGATAGACTGGAAATGTCCTCACCTGACGACACTTTGATTGTGAACAATATTACCTGGGAAACCGGTTCATCCGATATTGTGACGGATGGTAAAATATTTGTCTCCGGAGATTGGACATTTAACAATGGTACAAGTACGCAACTCGGGACTGGAAATACCGTTTATTTTGATGGTTCTCTTGGTTCATTGATCCTATGCAATGATTCTGATGCTGAATTCGGAACTCTAATTATTGATAAGACAGCAGGACCTTCTGCTGATACTTATATTAATGGCTCTAGTTCAAACACTATGAATGTTTCCGGAGATATGACAGTAAGTGCTGGTAATCAATTCCATATACAGGATAGAGATTTGGTTGTTCAAAACACATTAGATATAGTTAATACTGGAGAAATGGATATGGTGAGTGGTGGAACTCTTACTAATAATTCTGATTTCACCCTTAACGGGCTTCTGGATGTTGCTGACGGAGATGTTCTTCTTCATGGATTATTTGAACTAGCTGCAACTGGAACACTAACGATTGACGGAGGTAATTTTGTCTGTGATGCACCTTGCAGTAAAGGATTTGTACGACTCTACGGAACTATGAACCTTAGTAGTGGAATATTTGAAGTGACCCACAACCAAATCGCAATCCAGAACACATTCACGGAAAATATCACAGGTGGTACCATCAGGGCTGGAGGGACTTTCTTTGCTAACACACCTAATACCTTTCAGCCGGAGAACAATACTTTCGAAAGTATTAATAGTATTGGTGGCACATATTTAACAATAGATACCACAAATTATTTCAATGATTTCACTGTAAATAATACAGTCCCCTGGGGAATATATAGCCCTCTCAGGATAACCGGAAACGTTTTGATCAGCGCAGGGACTATTTATTTGTCTGATCCATCAAACGGAAATTTGTATGTTGGTGGAGACTGGACAAATAATGTCGGTCCGGGAGGATTTGTAGAGTGGACCAGAACGGTTACATTCTATGGCCCGAATCCAGGAGATATAACCACTGATGAAACATTCTATGATCTCACTATCGATAAAACTGCTACTGGCTATGAGGATGTTGAAATAATGGATGGTATGACCGTCAATGTTACCAATGATCTGAATATAACAGATGGCAACATTGAAATGAATACTGGTTCTACCTTGAATATCGGAAATGATATGGATATTGCTCTTAATGCCGGTTTGAATGCCGGCGGGGTGGATACTGGACTGAATCTTACTATTGGTGGTGATTGGACAAATAGCAACACAACTTATGATTCCTGGGTAGGATTTTGGCCAGGATTATCAACAGTAACATTTAATGGTTCGAGTGATCAGTTCCTGTCAACAGCTTGTACTCAAGAGGATTTTTATGATTTGGTCATCAATAAGAGTGCAGGAGAATTCAAATCTAATGATGACACTCAGGCATACGGGAATATAATAATTTATATGGGCATTTGGAAAGATAATATAACAGCATTAACACATACTGTGTGGGGGGATTTTACGGTAGGGAACGGAGGTGCCATGCACACTGTTTCGATGTACAATACTATTATTTTCAAAGGTACAAGTGATGCTACACTTGAATATCTCGGTGTAACGGGCTATTTCCACAATATAATTGTGGATAAAACATCTACTAAGTATGAGGTAGTTCTTGATCCTGATGCTGAAAAAGTTTCACCGTCTAATAATACTGATGGTGGGAAAGCACAATATGTTACAGTGTTAAGTTACTTCACTTGTCAGCAAAATGGTTCTCTTATAGTTGAGGATGGCACTTTGGATCTGAATGGCAACTCCTTTGGCGGAACAGGGGATGTAATAATTAACAATGGAGGTATTCTTATTGTAAATGAAAATGCTGCTCTTAAAATTGGCTCGAGCAATACACTAACCGTAAATAACGGTGGCATCCTCCAGGCAATCGGGTCGAGTAGCAATAAGGCTGTTATCCAGACACTGAATACAGGATATTATGATTTCAATGTTGAAAGCGGTGGCACGATCAGTGCAGAATATGCTACCTTTGAAGACATGTCTGCAAATGGAGTGTATGTTAAAGATGGTGCGATTATTGATGCAAGTCATCCATTTAACAATTGTATTTTCAAAGATGGAATTGCTGCCGGAACCCTCCTCCGCATAGATAATGATCAAACCTTTATCGCAGATAATGTCAATTTTCCAACTAATACCTGGAGCGGAGCAAGTAATGTATTCAAAAACATGAATCAAGGACATGTTACCTTTGCAGGTTCAACGGGTGGTTTTGCAGGTCCGATGTATGAAGATGATACCTTTAACCGGATACATTGGACTGGTTTTGGACCAGATCTCACTATAACAGATACAGTATGGTCAGATATGAATCCCTATGTCTGTGATATGATAGATGTCGCCGTGACAGTAAAAAATATTGGGAATGTAGATGTAACAAATTGGTTTTATGTGGATTTGTACTATGACTTACCATCACCTCCTTCCATTTTTCAATCTGGTGATCAGAATGTGTATATTGATAGTGGTCTTCCTGCTGGTGATTCACTCATTGTTAATTTCAATGGTATTACAAGTACTACAGGAACAATTTGGTCATCCTATTTTCAGGTAGATGCAGATAGTAATATCGTAGAACTTAATAAAAATAACAATGTTTGGGGACCGGATGCAATTACCTGGAATGCTCTTCCTGCTATCAATGATCTGACCATCCACTACAATGCCGGTAACATAGAGTTGAATTGGTCATATTCTGCAGGAGCAGATAGTTTCTACATCTACCGTGATACAGATCCGTATTTTATTCCTGTATATGGAACACCTTATGTATCAATTGATGGAGCAAGTACAAGCTGGAATGAACCTGCAACGGGAACTACATACTTCTACATAGTAACAGCGGTGAAATCCAGCCCATCACCATTACCTGAGATATTGAATAATAAAGAATTTAAAAGGATTATCAATAGATAGTTAGAGCTTTTACGAAGGTTTACGACCTCGGCAAAGTTGTTTAAGAGTTCCATCTAAATGTATAGGTGGAACTCTTTTTTTTATATGATATTTGGAATGAAAGGTAAGTTTTTGCTTGATTAAATTGTTGACATTCACAAAAGTACTAAATCATTTCAAAATTTGTTAAGGTATTCAAAAGGAAAAAAATTGACAAAATATTTGATAAAATCCCCAAAAAGAATAAATATATTTAATCTGTGTAAAATGAAAACTTATTTAGTCAAAAATTTCACAAATAGGGTCATATTATCTTATGACATAGCAATCAAAAATTTAATTACGACATCTTGTTATTTTTCCACTTAACAGTCTTTGTTCAAACAAAAGGAGAATTACCCTTGAAAAAATTTATTATTATTTTATTATTTACAGTTTTCATACTTACATCAACAAACATTTTCGCATACCCAGCTTCTTTAAAAGAGTATATTGTGGACTCAGTAGTAACCAAGGATGGTAGGGTGGCTATAGCAGTAATAGTACCCGGTAAACCTCCAGAGAATTATAGAGCACCCATTGCATATCCTACAAAATCTTCTGTAATATTACCCCAAGTACCGGCATTTAATTGGTCATTTGGTTGTTCTGCAACATCAGCCTCCATGATAGCTGGTCACTATGACAATATGGGCTACCCTAATATGTATGCGGGTACAACAAATGGTGGTTTGATGCCGATGAATAATAGTTCATGGCCAGATGTATGGATAAATGGAGAACTCAGACATCAATGCCCATTAAGCGCAACTCGTAATGGAGTAGATGGTAGAACCACTAAGGGACATGTTGATGATTACTGGATAGGATCCGGGGCACAAGGTCCCGACCCCTGGGTTGGTAGTTGGCCTGAACATGCTTATGGTGAGTGTACTGCTGATTATATGAAAACTAATCAATGGATCGATCCTCCTAATATTATTAATAATGACGGATCAACCGCATTCTGGTATTGGGATGACGGAGCTCCAATGACAGAGTCTGAGATATTAGCCAACGGTTTGGATAACACAGATGGAGCTTATGGTTTTAAGCTATTTTGTGAATCCAGAGGATATACTGTAAATGATCTGTATACTCAACAGACTGTAGAAGAAGGACTTACTTATGGTTTTAGCTATAATGATTTTAAAGATGAAATAGATGCAGGACACCCTGTTTTAATACAGGTTACTGATCATACAATGGTTGGTTATGGTTATGACGACGGCGGTGGAACGAATACGATTTATATTCATGACACGTGGGACTACAGCGATCATACTATGACATGGGCAGGCTGGTATTCTGGAGGATACCACCACTATGCTGTTACGGTATTAGAGTTGGCACCTTCTACTATCAATGTCTGGACAGGTAATTCAGGCAATTACTGGAGTACTTCAGGAAACTGGTCTTTAGGCCATGTTCCTACTGCTGCTGAAGATGTGGAAATACCTAATGTTAACATGCCATGTATTGTTGTTTATTCTGATAAAGTTTGTCGGGATATTGAAATCTATCCCGGTGCTACAGTAAATATTTGCGGCAAGACGCTAACTGTTAATAACGATTTAATAAACCATGGAACAATTGGCATGCTACAGGATAATTCCTACCTGAATATAATGCACGATGTAGTATGGGAATCGGGATCATCCTTAAATGTAACCGCTTATAGTTCTTATATTAATGTCTATGGTGACTGGAACTTTGAAAATGGTGCTAATGTAAATCCAACCCAAGGATTTGTTGATTTTAGAGGAACAACTGGTAGTTGGATAAGATGTTATAGCACTAATAGTAATTTCTACATACTCAGGAACTACAAATCTGGTGGAGCAAAAGCAATAGTCAGTAATCTTTCTACTGAAGACTTAGTCATAAACAATTTAGTTTACACTTATCCTAATAGTATTTTAGAAAGTATGTCAAATCAGAACATAATAATGAGAGGTGATTTTAATTATTACGGAACATTTGATTTTACTCAATTAGGCAATACCGGTTCGGTAATCTTTGATGGTACTGCTCAAAACATTAATAATTACAATTCTGGTTCTGGTATTTTCAATAATGTTGTTTTTAGTGCATCAACTGGAGCGACATTACTTAATGACGACATGACCGTGATGGGAGATCTTACAATTGAGCAGGGTAATTTCAACCCTGGAGATAATACAGTAACTGTTGGTGGTGATTGGACAAATACAGTGGGAACAGCAGGATTTACTGAAGGAACTGGAAGAGTTGTATTTAACAGCAGTTCCCATCAATATTGTTACGGAGAAACCTTTAATATTCTTGAATTGAACAGACCAATGACGGATTTCGTAATTCCAAATAGTACTACAACTACCTGCCAGCAATTGGATTGGACAGATTACAATGGTGAACTGGAAGTGGATGGTGGAACTTTTATTGCTTATGATCTTGAAGAGAATGGTATATTTGGTAAATATTTCGTAACCAGCAATGGAGGTTTGTTAGAATTACATCAAGATAATGTCCAATATGTCGACCTTAATGGACAGATAGTATTGTCAGGTGGTACGATGAATGTTTATGGAGGTAATGGTTCTAGCTATTGGCCTTATGCAGCGAATGCAACGATCACGATGTATAATGGAGTTCTGGATTTTAAAGATGTAGGTATTTATATTTTTGATCCCGGGACTTACTCACTGACTGAAAGTATCACAGGAGGAACAATCAGGACAGTTGGCGAGTTCATAGGTAATCGGACAGATTTCAATCCAACAGGCGGTACAATAGAATTGTATGGAACAGTTGATGCTGATTTGAGTATGGGAACTGGCAGTAACTTCTATGATGTTGAAGTTAATAAATCCACAAAAGCCAAATCAGGAAATTCCAAAGATAAAGAATATGTGATGATTGAAAACAGAGACGGTACCAGAACAAGATATGAAAAATCAGACGCTATTACTCTTACCAGTGATTGTGTGGTAACAAATAACTTGGCAATTACAGAAGGTTCATTAACATTAAACGGTTATGAATTAACGGTTGATCGTCATTGTGTAGTTTATGGCACATTAAATATGACCAACGACGATGATGTGCTAAATGTAGGAACATATAATTGGGATAATTTAACATTTTATTCCGGTTCAACAGGGAATATATCTAAAGGTGAAATTTATCTGAAATCGTGGATTACGCCTCACGCCGGTTCCTCATTTACAGCATCAATAAATAATACAATATATTTTATAGGCAGTAACTCATCGGGTGGATTGTGTAATGATGAACCTACTGCTGTTTATGGTAATATTGATGTGAATAAATCTGCCAATAGAATATATTTAGACTATATGGCGACTGAACCTATTATAGTTAACGGTAATTTTGTTATTCATGCTGACAATATATTGGAAATGAGTAATGAAACATTGGTAGTTCATGGTAATTTTACGGATAATTCTACAAGTTCTGTTTATGTTTATAGCGTTACAAAAGTAAGAAATAATGCAACTTCTTCTGGGGAAATTAGGTCTTCCAAGGATTCCGGCACAAAAGGTGGCTATCTGGAAATTGATACCGACTTCACATTAAACGGACTTATGGATTTGGGTAGTGATGGTAATGTACTTCTTCATGGACTATTTGAACTTGCAACTACCGGCACATTGACCATAGATGGAGGCAGTTTTATCAGTGATGCTGCACTTTCAAAAAATAAAGCGTGGCAATATTTGAGAGGAACCATGAACCTTTCTGATGGACTCTTTGAGATTACAAATAATCATATTTCAATTCAAAGTACTTTTGTGGATAATATTAGTGGTGGTATTATAAGAACTGGAGGTACATTCGGTGCTACAGCTTCAAATACCTTCCAACCAACTGGAGGTGTTGTTGAGCTCACTTCTCAATCATCCGGGTATTACATACGATGTATCAATGGAAATTACCTTTATAACTTAAAAGTTAATTCGTTACCATCTATTCTACTTTATGATGATATAACAGTTCAAAACAATGTGGAGATTAATTCGGGAATTCTTAACACTTATGGTTATGACATGCATGTTGGTGGTGATTGGACAAACACAGTTGGAACAGCAGGATTTACTGAAGGAACAGGAAGAGTGATTTTTAATAGTGATGTTCACCAATATTGTTATGGAGAAACCTTTAATATTCTTGAATTGAACAAACCAATGGCGGATTTCGTAATTCCAAATAGTACTACAACTACCTGCCAGCAATTGGATTGGACGGATTATAATGGTGAACTGGAAGTAGATGGTGGAACTTTTATTGCTTATGATCTTGAAGAGAATGGTATTTATGGTAAATACTACATAACCAGCAATGGAGGTTTGTTAGAATTGCATCAAGATAATGTCCAATATGTCGACCTTAATGGACAGATAGTATTGTCAGGTGGTACGATGAATGTTTATGGAGGTAATGGTTCTAGCTATTGGCCTTTTGCAGCGAATGCAACGATCACGATGTATAATGGAGTTCTGGATTTTAAAGATGTTGGTATTTATATTTATGATTCCGGGACTTACACATTAACAGAAAATATCACTGGTGGTACAATAAGAACTCCCTATTCATTCATGGGAGATCGTACTGATTTTAATCCTGCAGCAGGCACATTTGAGTTTTACGGATCAACAGACGCAACTATTTACCAGTCAAACGGTTGTACATTCTATAATGTAAATATTGATAAGTCCACAAAAGTCAAATCAGGAAATTCCAAAGATAAAGAATATGTGATAATTGAAAACAGAGACGGTATCAGAACAAGATATGAAAAATCAAGCACTATTACTTTCACCAGTGATTGTGTAGTAACAAACAACTTGGCAATTACAGAAGGTTCATTAACATTAAACGGTCTTGAATTAACAGTTGCTCGCGATTGTGATGTTTATGGTACATTAAATATGCCCAACGACGATGATGTGCTAAATGTAGGAACATATGATTGGGATAATTTAACATTTTATTCCGGTTCAACAGGGAATATATCTAAAGGTGAAATTTATCTGAAATCGTGGATTGTGCCTCACGCCGGTTCCTCATTTACAGCATCAATAAATAATACAATATATTTTATAGGCAGTAACTCATCGGGTGGATTGTGTAATGATGAACCTACTGCTGTTTATGGTAATATTGATGTGAATAAATCTGCCAATAGAATATATTTAGACTATACGGCGACTGAACCTATTATAGTTAACGGTAATTTTGTTATTCATGCTGACAATATATTGGAAATGAGTAATGAAACATTGGTAGTTCATGGTAATTTTACGGATAATTCTACAAGTTCGATTTATGTTTATGACGCTACAAAAGAAGGAGAGGATGCAACTTCTTCTGGGGAAATTAGGTCTTCCAAGGATTCCGGCACAAAAGGTGGCTACCTGGAAATTGATACAGACTTCACCCTGAATGGTCTGCTTGATTTAGGCGATGGAGATGTACTCATCAATGGTCACTTTAATCTCGCTATAACCGGAGAATTGAACATCGATGGAGGTTCATTCTCCATTAATGATACAGTTGGAAGCTGGGATGGAATTTCAGGCACGTTCAATATGAGTGACGGTTTATATTTCTCTAATAAAGGACCGTGGTTTACAGCTTCAGCAAATTCAACCATAAGTGGTGGACTGATCGATGTCGATCATTTTGGTGTAACTTATCCCGGCAATTTCGAACCGACCGGAGGAACAGTAGAAATTTCCCATGATGATAGTTATTATGGTCATATCTCTTGTTCTAATGGGAATTATTTCCATGATTTGAAGATCAGCGGTGTTTCTTATTTCGATGGAGGTTATCTTGTTTCAGATATAACTGTGCAGAATGACCTGGAAATTGAGTCTGGGCAGTTATGGTTTAATGCACAAGAAGCCACAGTTTATAATGATGTAATAATTTCGGGTGGACTAAAGATGCAAGATACGTTAGATGTCCTGAATGCCGGAAACAATTCTTCTGATGAAATTATCTGGAATTCCGGTTCTTATACTCATAATGTATCTGCTGGGACGATCAATGTCTATGGGATCTGGACATTTGCAGATGGCACGAATGCACAACTTGGCACAGGGAATACTGTTTATTTTGATGGTTCTACCGCCTCATCGATACTATGCAATGATTCTGATGCAGAATTTGGAACTTTAATCATCGATAAAACAGCAGGACCTTCTGCTGATACCTATATTCACGCTTCAAGCACAGAAACTGTGAGAGTTTCCGGAGATATGACAGTAAGCGCGGGTAATCAATTCCATATACAGGATAGAGATTTGATTGTTCAAGACACATTGGATATAGTTAATACTGGAGAAATGGATATGATGAGTGGTGGAAACCTTACAAATAATTCTGATTTTACATTGAATGGACTTCTCGATGTTGATGCTGGAAATGTTCTTCTTCATGGAATATTTGAACTTACATCAACAGGCACATTGACCATAGATGGTGGCAGTTTCATCAGTGATGCACCATTTAAAAAGGGTAAAGATAGAGCATGGCAGTATCTACGCGGAACATTCAATCTGAGTGATGGTCTGTTTGAAATAACATATAATAGCCCTTACTTTACTTCTACCTGTATTGATAATATCACTGGTGGAATAATCCGAACTGGTGAAGCATTCTATGCAGATGACGGGATTTTCCAACCAAGCGGTGGTACAGTTGAACTTGTCGGTTCCTTGGGAAATACGATTTATTGTTTGGGTAACAGTTATTTCCATAATCTGGTCATCGACAAAACTTCTCCTGGCTGTTCAGCTCTCTATTCCGACCTGGATGTCAAGAATAACCTTCATATCTTAAGCGGTTCTCTGGATAATAGTTATAATAATTATGACATCTACGTGGGTGGTGACTGGACGAATAATGTCGGTGATGCCGGCTTTGTCGAAGGAACAGGAACCGTTACTTTCAACGGATCTTACAGTTCGTATATTACAACTGATGAAACCTTTTATAACCTTACAGCCGCTAATCCAATATATACTGGTTGGAAAATTCCTACTATCCATGCTGATTTAACCATAACCGTAACTAATGATCTAAATATAAACAGTGGTTGTATGAAAGTGAGAGACAATTCAATTATTAATGTAGGTAATGATCTGATCATATTGGATAATGCTGGTCTTGATATGAGCAGCTATTATAATCAACAAATAAATGTAGGTGGTGACTGGACAAACAACAATAGCACTTATACGACTTGGCTTGGTTTTCACCCAGGTAATAATTCCACTGTTTCTTTCAGCGGCAGTTCAGATCAGTATCTAACTACTCAAGCTCCACAAGAAGATTTAGGTAACCTTGTAATAGATAAATCACGTGGTGAATTCAGATCCAATGACAACATTCGTGTAATGCATGATCTGGATATTCTCGCTGGTAACTGGCATGATAATGTAAGTTCTCTAACTCATTATTTTGAAGGTGATTTTTATGTAACTGCAGGTACAGCAGCAGGATTTAATTCTCTTACAAATAACATTGTGGTTTTCAAAGGTACAGCTGATCAGAATGTATACAATCCTAATGGGTATCATTACTTTGGTGATGTTATCGTTGATAAAACCGCTTGGCCAACCAGAAGTGCCGATATTCATGAAGGTACGGAAATGCAACAAGTAAGAATTAATAATGACAACCTGACTGAAGAAACACTGTCACTCACTGTCACTCTTACATCTAATATTGATATACAGATGGGTAACGGTCTTACAATTGAAGAAGGTATGCTCGACTTGAATGGTAACAATTTATACACAATGGGAGATGTCATTATCAATGATGGTGGTACACTTATTGTTGACGATGGTGCTCAACTGCAGGTATATGGTGGAGATGAACTGGCCGTGAATAGTGGTGGTACACTTGAAGTGTTGGGTACTTCTGGCAATTTAGCAACTGTAACACATCGTAGTACAGGAAACTATGATTTCAATGTTTATGCAGGTGGAACGATAAGTGCAGAATATGCTACCTTTAAATACATGTCTGCAAATGGAGTGTATGTAAAAGATGGTGGACTTATAGATGGTGTTCATTCTTTTAATAACTGTTTCTTTGATTATGGTGCAGCTGCCGGAACTCTCCTCCGCATAGATAATGATCAAACCTTTACCGCAGATAATGTCAATTTTCCGACCAATACCTGGAGCGGAGCAAGTAATGTATACAAAAACTTGAATCAAGGACATGTTACTTTTACGAGTGCCACTGGTGGTTTTGCGGGTCCGATGTATGAAGATGATACTTTTGATAGAATACATTGGACTGGATTTGGACCAGATCTTACTATCACAAATGCAGTATGGTCAGACATGAATCCCTATGTTTGTGATATGATAGATGTCGCAGTGACAGTAAAAAATATTGGGAATGTAGATGTTACAGAATGGTTCTGTGTAGACGTGTATTATAATTTACCTTCACCTCCTAGCTGGCACGAATATGGTGACAAAGCTGAGTATGTTGGTGGTCTACCTGCTGGGGATTCACTAACCGTTAATTTCAATGATATTACACGTACTACAGGAACAATTTGGTCATCCTATTTTCAGGTAGATGCAGACAGTTTTATAGCAGAGCTTGATGAAGATAACAATGTTTGGGGACCGGATGCAATTACCTGGAATGCTATTCCTGCTATCGATGATCTGGCCATCCACTACAATGCCGGTAACATAGAGTTGAATTGGTCGTATACTGCTGTAGCGGACAGTTTCTACATCTACCGTGATACAGATCCGTATTTTATTCCTGTATATGGAACACCTTATGTATCAATTGATGGAGTAAGTACAAGCTGGAATGAACCTGCAACGGGAACTATATACTTCTACATAGTAACAGCAGTGAAATCTTGTCCGTCACCATTACCGGTGATAATGAATAATAAAGAATTTAAAAGGATTAGCAATAGATAGTTAGAGTTTTTGCGGAGGTTTACAACCTCGGCAACATCGTTTAAGAGTTCCATCTAAATGTATAGGTGGAACTCTTTTTTTTCTTACTATGCTTATGTGTAGGAAAACCTAGCGTTGTTTACAGATTTGAAGAGGGGCGTAGGATGTAGAAAAAAGGAGAAAGTTCTATGGTATTGCATAAGCATACGCGATTAACTCCGCTACAACGCAAGGAGATCTAATAATAACCGGTACGTTGCTACCAATTCATTAATTGTGGGATCACTATGATAAATATGAAGTGGTTCAGTACATGCTTTAAGGCAAAGTTTGGGGTTATTATTGGACTGAAAGCACAAATAAGGAAAAAAAGTAGCTGATTTCCTTAAAGGATCAACGGTAATTTCCGGAACTGTAGTAAGGGATTACTTCAAATTAAAGGAATTTGAGGATAAATTCAATAAATTTGATATAATTATAGATAAGGTTGATAGATTTGATAAGAAATTAGAGAATCTGAGTACAATAATTCATGACCTATACATAACTACATTAAATCTAACAAAATCGCTGTCAGCAAACCCTTTTATCGGCTTAAAAGAGATTTCCGAGGCATTTAAGCTTAATGGGAAGTCACTTTATACGATAAGATCACTAAGAAATAAAGTTATATCTGAAAAATTTAGAGAAATGACGGTAGGGCACCTGGATATTGAAAATTTACGTATAACACTAATGAAAAGAGGTAAATTTTGGGTAACACCATTGGCACACTGGGAAAGCGAGCGTAGAAAGATAGATTATGACTACTTAACAAAACTAAGGTATAAAAATAAGAATGTTTATGATAAAACTTTTACGAAGAAAAAAAGTTTATCTGAAAATAAAAAAGAAA